>ERZ791737.101-NODE-101-length-107984-cov-17.726811_pt1 | contig 107984 bp, 88 predicted proteins | sample MGYA00510042_ERZ791737 | MGnify/ENA primary metagenome ERZ791737 (study PRJEB30046, sample SAMN00791965) | human gut metagenome | study: EMG produced TPA metagenomics assembly of the A metagenome-wide association study of gut microbiota in type 2...
TGAAGGACGGCATCATCCAGCAGGTCGATACCCCGCAGAACCTGTACGATATGCCTTGCAACATGTTCGTTGCTGGCTTCATCGGCAGCCCCCAGATGAACTTCCTGGACGGCACCCTGATCAAGAAGGGCGAGCTGTACGGTGTTGACCTGGGCGGCGACGTGATCCCCCTGCCCAAGGAGAAGACCGCAGACGGCAAGCTGGATGCTTACGTTGGCAAGAAGGTCAAGATGGGCATTCGTCCCGAGGATATCGACGACGAGCCTGAGTTTATGGCAAAGCACGCAGACTGCCAGCTGGATGCTCAGGTGGATGTCTCCGAAATGATGGGTGCTGAGATCTACCTGTATCTGGAGTACAAGGGCAACAAGATGACCGCTCGTGTGGCTCCCACCTCCAAGGCACGCAACGGAGACACCGTCCGCGTTGCATTCGATCCCCACAAGGTCCACCTGTTCGACATCGAGACCGAGCTGACCATCCTGAACTAAAATTTAGCGACGATCATTTTTGATCCTCCTATCATAAGAAAAACCGCCGAAGGCTTCCCTTCGGCGGTTTTTCGTTTGTGTGTTCAGCTTTACGCTTCAATGGACCCGTGCTCTTTTCATTTGCTGGCAGTGCCGGGCGCGGGCTGGCGCACCAGCTCGATAAAGGCTTTCATCTGAGGGGTCAGCCATTTGTCACGGTGGTAAAACAGCTGACGGTGCATCTCCACGGTGCAGTCCGGCACATTCAGCCGGGCAAGACGACCTGCGGCCAGCGCCGGACGCACGATGTACTCCGGCAGGAAGGAAAGACCCATGCCCTGCTCCACCATCTGGCACAGCAGCGCAGCGCTGCCCAGCTCCAGATAAGGGTGGATGGCAAGGCCGCGGGCGGCAAGGCACTGATCCAAAGCGTCGCGGTAGCTCATGCCGCGCTCAGTGAGCAGAAATTCCTGCCGGGGCAGCTCTTCCAGCGTAACGGCTTCCTGCCCGGCAAGCGGGTGAGCGGACGGTGCAATAAAACACACCGGCTCCGGCACATCCGCCGCAAGCACCAGATTGGGCTGCAGCAGGGGCTGGTCCAGCGTATAGGCCAGATCGATCTGATTTGTGCCCAGCATCTGCAGCATCCCGTCGGCAGTGGCGGTGCACAGCACCAGCTCCACCTGCGGGCACAGGGCGTGGTAGCGTTTGAGCAGACCGGGCAGGAAGGTGGAGCACACCGAATCCGCCAGCGCGATGCGCAGACTGCCGCTGATCTGCCGGGCGGGCTGCAGGGCAGCCTGCGCCTGCTGGGCTGTGGCCAGCAGGGTGCGTGCATAGCCTAAAAAGGTCTGGCCCGCATCGGTGAGCCGCACGGTCTTGCCCACGCGGTCGAACAGCGGTGCGCCCAGCTCTGCTTCCAGCTGTGCGATCTGGGAGGACACCGCCGACTGGGAATAGCCAAGCTGCCGCGCAGTGCGGGAAAAGCTGTGCAGCTCGGCGATGTGCAAAAAGGTATTGATGTTCCGCAGTTCCATAAACGCTTCCTCTCAGCGGCGGGCGATGCCGGTCACGGTGAGCATCTCGCCATCCACGGTAAAATGCACCTCTACCGGGCCGAACTCCATGCCGTACACCCGCTGTGGGTCGTGCTGGTAGGAGGGGCGCGGGTCGCCTGCCAGTACGCCGGTCAGGGCGGCGCGGTCGGCCTGCGGCACCTGTGCCAGCAGTTCGGGCGGGAACTGTACCTGCAGACGGTGGAACTGGGTCTGGCCGGTAAAGCCCTCGGCGGCATCCGGGTGGCAGTCGGCATAGGGGATGTAAGGCTTGATGTCGTAAATGGGGGTGCCATCCATCAGGTCGGCACCGCGCACGATGAGCACCGGGCCAACGTCCGGCCGGTGCTCGATGCCTTCCAGACGCACGCTGGAAAGGCCCAGAGGATTGGGACGGAAGGGCGACCGGGTGGCGAACACGCCCATGCGGGTGTTGCCGCCCAAGCGCGGCGGGCGCACAGTGGGGGACCAGCTGTCCCGCACCGCGCCGGAGAACTGCCACACCAGCCAGATGTGACTGAAATCTTCCAGACCGCGCACGGCATCGGCATTGCGGTATTCGGGCGTAAAGATCACCTCGCCGCGCAGCTCGTCCACAAGGCCGCTCTGGCGCGGGATGCCGAACTTGGTATGAAAGGCAGTATGGATATGGGCAATGACCTTCAGGGTCATCTCTTCAGGTGCAGTGGGCATGGCGAACTCCTTTTAATAGATCTTTTTCAGGGGGCATTCCGGCGGGATGCTGTACCGTGCCCGGAATGCGTCCAGTTCCTGAGGCGTGCGAATGAGCTGAACGTCCTCAAAATGGCCATCCGGGGAGATGAAACCGGCCACCTGCTCCCCGGTGCAGATGCTGCACCGCAGTGCAGGCTGCTGGGTGGCGGGGTCGTAAGAACGGGCAGGCTTTTTGCGGGAGAAAAACATGAGAAGCCTCCTTCTTTTATGAAACGTGCCTGAAAGACTGCAGGCGGCTCACAGCCCCCGGCACAGGCCGACGGCCCGGCCCTCGATGTGCAGCTCTTCCAGCTGCAGGCCGGTAAAGATCATGGGTGGGCAGACGGCGGCATTGTCCGCAAGCAGCATCACAGCATCACCCTGCCGGTGGAAGTGCTTGAGGGTGGCCTCGCCGCCAATGCGCACTGCGGCGATCTCGCCCTGCTCCACCTCCGGCTGGCAGCGAATGCATACGATGTCGCCGTCGCAGATGGTGGGGGACATGCTGTCACCGTGGCAGGTCAGGGCAAAGTCGGCGCGCCACGCGGCGGGAACGCCGATATAGCGTTCAATGTTCTGCTCTGCCGTGATAGGAGTGCCGCAGGCAATGGAACCGATCAGCGGGACCTGCGTCATGGCAGGCAGCGGCTCAAAGCCCGGCGGCGGACAGGGTGTGTCCAGCCCCAGCAGATAGGCAGGGGTGGTCTCCAGCGCGGCTGCCAGCTCTTCCACCTTGGACTGCGGCAGGTCGTTGATGCCTTTTTCCAGCTTGGTAATGGAGGATTTGGACCGATAGCCCATGCGCTGGGCAAGCTCTTCCTGCGAAAGGCCCAGTTCTTTGCGGCGCAGATGCAGACGGGTAGAAAGCTCAGACATGCGAAACCTCTCTGAAAAACGTATGGTTGTTCTGCAAAAAGAATGCTGTTACCAGAAGTATACCAAAAAATTGCATTAAAATCAACTTTTTTCTGCGAATTTGCAAAAATGGGTTGACACTGAATCAATGCAGGAATATACTACAACTAAAGATTGTGAAACGACATTGCCGATACGAAAAAAGGAGAGCGGAATATGGCAAACACTGAAATGATCCGGGATTATATCCGCGCCAGTGGGTACAAGATGCAGTATGTGGCACGAGCCTTGAAGATCAGCCCCAATGCACTGAACCTGAAACTGCAGGGGCGCACACAGTTCAAGCTGAGCGAAGCAGAACGGCTGAGCGCGGTGCTTGGTCTGAGCATGTACGAGCGGGATCTCTGCTTTTTTGAAGAGCAGAACCGCCGCGAAGTGCTGGCACGCCGCGCGGATGAAAAGAGGAGGGCAGAACATGACAAGCGAGCAGAGAAATCAGACGCGGCTGGCACTGTACCGGTATGGGATGCGGCAGCGTGCACGAAGCCCGGTGGAGCGCAGCTGGTGCGCCGCCATTGAGGAGGGCCTTGCTTATTACCGGCAGAACGACCCGCTGCGTGCGGATCTGTTCGAGCTGCGCTATGTGCAGCACCGCACGGAGGACGATGTGATCGATCAGCTGCACATCGGCCGCACTACTTACCAGAAAGCCCATCAGGACTTGCTGAGCACCATTGCCGTGTACGCGGCAGAGCGCGGGGTGTTTTACCGCGAGACGGAAAGCTGAAAGCAGAATGCCCCCGGACGCTGCCAGCAGGCAATGTCCGGGGGCATTTTTGAACTCAGGCTTTTTTGTTCGGGTCCTGTTTTTCGCAGTGGCTGTGGCAGGATGCACAGTTGCCGCCGCAGCCCTCGCCCTTCCAGCCGCCCTGCTTGGAGATCCACACAACAGCCAGTGCAAACAGAACGATCAGAACGATCAGCGTAATGATTCCACGAAGTGTCAGCATTTTTTGTACCTCTTTTCCCGGTGGGAAAGTTTCTGTGTTCAGTATACACGATTTGGCATCAAAGGGCAACCGGAAAGCGGATACAAAAAGTGTGATTTTTTTAAAATTAGGGCTTGCATTTTGGCAAAGGCCGTGCTATAATAATTACGTTCCAGTTCGGAACGCACAAAACAAAATATGGAGGATTAGCTCAGCTGGTTAGAGCACCTGCATCACACGCAGGGGGTCTGGGGTTCGAGTCCCTAATTCTCCACCAAACGTAAGGCCGTTTACCTGAAAAGGTAAGCGGCTTTTTCTTGTATCTACGTGCTTTTTGATACGAAAAAGTGAAACGAATTCACTTTTGTATATTGATAATGAAACGTGTAGGAGGCCCCCTTTTCAGTCGTTTGTAGCAAGTTTGTAGCAGATCTGTAGCAAAATTCGGAGAGGAACGGCAAAATGGCTCCGAAAACCCGATTTTTGCAGATTTTTGGGTATAAAATTTTATCCTTGAATTTTGTGCAGAATGACGGTGGCGCTTTTCATTCGGATTCTGATGCCGTACAATAAAGGAAAAGATCATGGATGAAAGGAGAAATCGCTGTGCGCTACACCATCCGGCATTTTGATTTGCCGCTGCTTACCTTTGAAGCAAACATGGACAGTGTAGATACTGGCCTCCATTTTATAAAGGTCTACGAAGAAAACCGTTCTTTTCTACCTTTGAATCTGACTGTATCAGAAGATGGTGTAGAACGCTGGCTGCGGCATCGCACAATTCCGAAGAACCGAGCGTATGTAGACGCTCTGCTCTCTAAGGTGGGGCTTTCTTTGAATCGACCGCTTGGAATTATTGCAGCCAATAAAGGTCTTTCACTCAATGATTGTTTTTGGGTAGATGCAGAGGGTTCCGGGGATACTTTTGAAAAAGTAAATCTTTACGATAACCGATTCAGTCAGGTGCTGGCCGCAATTGCCTTTACAGGATATGGCAGCAGCATACGAACTTCGCTTGCGTCCTGCCCGGAGTTCTCGACTAACGGGATGCTGCCAAAATGCTGGCGCAGACAAAACGGAAAAATCTACCTTTATAAAGGGGGTACGTCAGGGTTCAGCAATCTGGGGTTTGAACCGTACTCGGAACTGTACGCCTATCAAGTTGCGCAGGCAATGGGTGTAAATGCAATTCGCTACACTCTGACGAAAGACCTGAAAAAGACGCTCTGTTCCAAGTGTGAGCTGTTCACCAGCAAAGAGTATTCTTATATTCCCATCGGGCAGCTTGTGTCCAAAGGCGGAATAAAAGCGATTTTTGCGTATTATCAGACGTTAGGGCAGAACTTTGTGGATGCGCTGGAAGATATGCTGGTCTTTGATGCAATCATCTGCAACACTGACCGCCACTATGGAAATTTTGGTGTGCTGGTAGACAATAAAACCAACACGATTGCGGCACCTGCACCGCTGTTTGACCACGGAAACTCGCTGTTCAGTCTGGGCGGAACGGATCTTTGGGACAACCAGAAAGCATTTGATGAATATGCCCGCACACTGCTTCCGCTTGCATACGATGATTTCTTTGCAGCTGCAAAGAGTGCAATGAAACCTCGTCACCGTACAATGCTCCATAAGCTGCTGGATTTCCATTTTGACCGCAGAGCGACACGTTATAATCTGCCGCCAAATCGCTTGAAGATGATCGAAAAAGAGGTACAGCGCAGAGCAAGAGTGCTTTTAGGGTAAAAAAGAAATCGCCAAACGTGAGAGATTTTTCTCTCATGCATTGGCGATTTTTTGTATATCTGAAGCCGTCACACTATGCCAGTTCATCGGAATCGGTCATGGAATACTCAGTAAACGTATTTAGCGCAGAGTGAGAACCGTACTTTTTAATAGGCAAGATGCCTGTCATGTAGGCCAATGCAACGTAACGACTTCTTATTTCAAATACGATTACGAGGAAGACTGGATCGCTGACCCGATGGTCAAGGAAATGATTCAGGATGTGGATAAGTCTACCGTTATCGACAGTGGTGTCATTGATAGCCCGGTCTTGGAAAAAAATTCCGCCGATTGGTTTATCTGGTGGTATAAAGACTCTGATTTTGGTAAAGTTTGAGCCGGTGAAAGTGTTCAATGCATCGACTTGTGGTGACCATCACTGACTTGACGGCATTAGTTTGAGTGGCCTTTCACTATTCCGAAAAAAATCAAAAAATATCTGATGCTGCTATAAGTAGTCCAACAAAACCTATTTATACCAATTTCCTTCAGATAGTACCAACGCGGGTTTTTAGAATCACAGTGTTTCCCTCCACGCGATAGGAACCACTGTTTGCGGGCAGAAAAAAGCTATCCCCTTTTTGCAGCGGCATCTTCTCGTTTTCTCCGATCAGAGTACCATTTCCGTCCAGTATCACCAGTGAGGTGAACGACTCGTCATCACATACATCAGTAAAACTACCGGTCATGCGGTCTACCGTAAAGTACTCGCACCGGATCAGATGCCCACCAAAATTATAATCGTCACGCGGCGGTGTCCGCTTTGCAACATCCTCCGCTTGTTCTGTGTGCAGCTGACGCGGTTTGCCGGTGGCATCCCTGCGATCATAATCGTAAACGCGGTAGGTCACATCCGAATTCTGCTGGACTTCAGCAATCAGGATCCCTTTTCCGATAGCATGGACTGTGCCGGATGGGATATAGAAGCAATCTCCTTTGCATACAGGTACTGCATTCAGCACCTCAGGCAGCGTATTATCTTCGATTCGCCTAGCAAATTCCTCTCGGGTGATTGGCTGCCGGAACCCATAGTATAAAAATGCTCCCGGCTCGGCATCCACAACATACCACATCTCTGTTTTACCATACTGATGTTCGCGGTTTATAGCATAGAAGTTGGAGGGATGTACCTGAATGGACAGCGGCTGTGCTGCATCAATCAGTTTGATCAGAATCGGGAAAGGATGAAAAAGCATTCCAAAGCTGCCCAGTACCTGCGGACCTTCCGCATCCAGATATTGCTGCAGCGTTTTGCCGGCATAGATTCCGTTTTCAATCATGCTGGGAGCAGACGGATGACAGGATAACATCCACGCCTCCGCAATGTTAGCACCTTCGTACTGCATATGATAATCTTTTCGCAGACGCTGTCCGCCCCAAATCGTTTCGCGACAGGCGGGCTGTAATTTCAGTATAGCCATAGTCTGGCATCCTTTCTGTTTTGTTATAGCAGGTTGTATTTTTATGATGCTCCAATGGTTTAAGATGAAGACGACATGAGAAAATCACGCATATTAACTTACGCATTAACGTTATATTTTTTATAAAAATGCAAAAAAGCAGCCCGGATTCTTCGTTCCGGGCTGCTTTTCAAGGAGGAATCTGTTCTGCTGCATCCCGCAGCGTAAGATAATTACAATTTTTCGTTGTTCAGCAGTTCCTGCATTGCCGTGGTCACAGACTCTTCATTGGCACCTTCTACTGTGATGTGCAGTACATCCCCGGGCTTTGCACCAAGGCTCATCAGTGCCATCACACGGGCAGCGTTTGCTGTTTTGGAGCCGCCGATCTTAGCAAAACTGATCTCGCAATCCGGGTGTGCCTTGGCAAGCTTTGCAATCTGACCAGCCGGTCTGGCATGGATGCCCAGCTGATCCTGCACGGTATACTCAAACTCTTTCATTGTTTCGTTCCCTCTTATACAAAAATCACTTGTTGGCAACGGCCTTGCGTGCCAGTTCCATGCAGCCCTTGCCATCCATGCGACCATAGGTCTGCATAGGGATCACACCAAAGCCCTTGCCCTTCTGCTCACACAGAGGCTTATATTCCTTTTCCAGATATCGCACCTGCGGACCCAGCAGCAGCACATCCCAGTCATCCAAAATATCCGGCACGGTACGCACAGGGCGTGCCTCGATGACATCGGACGCATCGGCAAACTTTTTCATATTATTGACCAGCAGACTGGTGGACATGCCTGCGGAACAAGCTAACAGAATCTTCATACTACTTACTCCCTTTCTGAATCATGATTTTACTTGCTTTCTTTCAGAGTCTGCACCGTCTGGTACAGATCCATAAACTGCTCGGCCATATCGCGCATCACCTGTGCCATGGTCAAATGGTCCTGTGCGTGCACCAGAATGATGTTTACCGGCACAGGATTGCCTTCGGCCTCCTGCTGCAGCATTTCGGTCTGGGCATCGTGGGCTTTTACCATGGTCTCATCGGCGGCAGCCAGATGCTTGCGGGCACCTTCAAAATCTCCCTGCTTGCAGCAATCAATGGCCTGCATACTTTCCGCCTTGGAATCGCCTGCAATGCCAATCAGGGTAAAGGATGCCTCGTATAATGCTTCCATATCTTCGCTCATAACGATTCATACTCCTTTTGAGTCTTGCTGTTTTGTTTTTGAGTTTTATTCTCTCTGCTTCCACCGTTTTCCCCACACAGAAGCCGCATGAACCAAGGGTAATCCCGGCATTGGATCAGGCTTTTCACACGGGCGGTATCCTGCATGAAGGAGGTAATGGACAGATAGAACTTCTGAAGCTCAGGGTGCTCCCCATCTGCGATAGAGATAAGCAGCAGCACCTGTACATCGTTTTCTACCCAACGAATGGGTTCGTCCAGAATGCCTACAGCCACAAAAGTTTTTTCACTTAATACCTTGTACGCGTGCGGGAATGCCACCAGCGGGCAGAAATCCGTGCGGGCAAGTTCTTCGCGCTTAAGTACCGCCGAATAGAAACCCTGCGGCAGCGGCATTACCCGGTCGATCTGCGTACATAGATTAAAGATGGCTTCTTCCTTAGTACGGCCTTCCACATGGGGAAAAAACAGCTCCGGCTGATAATATGCGGACAGAAAATCCGCTGAGCTGCCTTCCAGAATGCTCTGTACGACCCGCATACTGGACTGGTTGAGAAAATCCTCTACCCGGATAATGGGAACATTCACCTTCTGGTGGATGGGCACTGTGGAAAAGATGTAATCGATCTTGGAAAAATCATATTGTTCCAGATGAAAAACGTCGCATACTTCGATGTTGTCCAGATACTTGGAAAACTCTTCCTCGAACCGATAGGCAATCAGGCGGGAGCTTGCCCCACCGGAAGAGCACACTACCAGAACGTTCTTTTTTTCAAAGCCCTTCCGTTCCTGCTCCAGTGTGAGTTGGAAAATATAGGCCAGAAACCCGATTTCGTCCTCCGAGACGCTCCGTCCATAGTGCCGATGCAATGGGATCGCTGCCTGTTCGGCCAGTGCATACGCCAGGGAATAATGCTTTTGCACCTCGCATAGCAGTGGGTTTTCAATGGGCATTCCATAGCGCAGACGAATATCCATTGCGACCAGATGCTGTCCCAAATTCATGCGCAGCAGAAAGTTTGTGCTGTAATCCAGCTTGAAGCTTTCGTAGATGGATTCCAGCATATCGTCCACCAGCGCCATGATCTCCGGAGCGATGACCACGTTTTCATCTTCGCGGTCTGCGCTGCTGTAGTTGCATTTGCCGGCAATATTCAAGGCCAGAAACAGCACCTCCGGCTCCGGAAGACGAATATCGAACTGTGCTTCCAGCAACTCAGCCAGATAGTGGGCGGCAGCATACACATTCTCGTTGATGTCCGGTGCGCTGTCCTCTTCCAGCAGTGGAATAAATGCGTGCTGTAATGCGCGGTGAATGGTTGCAAAAATGGTGTTGACCAGATTGCGGAAGTTGATCTCGGAAAAATGCAGTGCATGTTTGTGCATAGCACTCATCAGACACTGCGATATGCGCTGTGCCATATTGCGGTAGCCTGCACCGCCGTCCGGCATCATATTGTTGTAATTGGCCAACACGTGTGCCGTGCAGTTGCGGATATCGATCTCTCTGCCAGTAACGCGGATGCCATAATTCGGACGCCGCAGGATCGACAGATGATACTTGGCCAGTTCTTCCTCTACCTGATGCAGGTCACCGGAAATGGTATACTTGCTGACGTATAACTCCTCGCTTACATCATCCAGCTTTACATAGTCTACTTGACCGAGCAACAGCACCAGCAGGTAACGTACCCGTTCCTCGCTGCCGGAAGGAATAAAGTGCGTGGCAGCATTTTCTCCGCTGCTCAGGGTCTCAAACAGAGCACGGTCATTCACCTGCAGAAGATAGCCATGACGGGTGCGAGCCAGAATGTCCGCACCATTTTCCTGCAGCTTTTCGCGCAAATCCTTTACCATGCTCTGCGCTGTCTTGGAGCTCACTCCCAGCGCTTTTGCCAATGTGCCGGAAGTGCAATATTCTGTTTCAGAAAGGGCCAGCAACAGTGCCCGTTCCTTCGCTCCTAACATTCCCACACTCCCCTCCATTCGGTGCCTTTATCAGGCGGTAGTACACTGGAAATAAACTGTGTTCAACTGCGGGTCTGCCTTGCACAGCTTCTTCAGCTCAGCAGCCTTCTCCTTGTCATCGCCGTTGGGAGCATTGAAGCTGAGCTTCATCCCCACTTTGGAAACATACACAAGACCCAGACTCTCTGCTTTTTCACGGAAGAGATCCGCACGCAGCGGAGCATTTACGATAACCATAATTAGATTCTCCTTGCTTATTGAGTAAAGTTTGAAAAATGTTTTTCAGAGCCAGTTCAGACGGAACGCAATAAAGTAGAACAGGATGAGTACACAGACCGCCGTTTGCACGTATTTTTCCCGCTGGCTGAATTCTGATTTTTTGCACCAGATACGGTATAGTGCATAGGGCGGAAACAGCACCACAAAGGGATAGGTGATTTTTTTGTACCGGGTAAAAGCGTGAGGATCGTTGGGATCCGGCGCGTTCAGCTCGTCGCGCATTTTCTGGATGCGCAGCTGCTGTTCCGTGGTAGCCTGCGGGGTCACCTGATAATAGGTGGTCTTTTGCTTTTTCTTTTTCTGTGCTGCCATGTTTACGTCCATCCTTTCCTGCCTTCCGCAGTGTAGAAAGCATTGCGGCGCCACTGTTTACCGGTATTCGGCGCTGTCGTCCTCCAGATCAAAAGACTGCTGCTCAATAGTTTGTTTGTAGAAGAACGCGCTCTTTTTCAGGTGACGATCCCGGTTGTGCTCCAGATCGATCTCCACCAACCCATAGCGGTTCTTGAATGCGTTGCGGGGGCTTACGTTATCGGTAAATGCCCACAGCATATAACCCTGGCAGTTGCAGCCCTCTTTAGCGGCGCGGATCGCACAGTCCAAATGTTCCTTGATAAAATCGATACGATAATCATCCTGAATGATGCCGCTCTCGCTCCGATAACGTTGCTCGTTTTCTACGCCCATGCCGCTTTCGGAGATGAACCAAGGCATATTGCCGTATTCATCGCGCATCCGAATGCCCATATCATACATGATCTCGGGCCCGATCTCCCAGCCGCGGAAGGGGTTCATGCGGCGTCCCGGCATATCCCACTCTTCATAGTAGAAGTTGGGGTGGAAGGGGGCTTTGGGGTTCACTGCAGTGGTGCGCCCCTTGACACGGTTAGGGTGATACAGGTTCAAGCCCACCCAGTCCATAGTGTTTTCCTTGATATCCTTCAGCTCCTCGGGGGTTGCGTCCACATGGATACCGTGGCTTTCCAGCAGATCAAAGAACCCCGGCTGGAACTCACCCTTGATGGCGGGGTCCAAAAAAACCTTGTTGTAGAACAGATCGTACATTTCCGCAGCTTCGCGGTCGTAGGCAGAATTGGAGCGGGGGTAGGCCATCTCCACATTGATGATGGTGCCAAATTTGCCGCCGGGCTGACGATAACCGCCTTCCTTGAACAGCTTCATCACGCGGTTGGTAGCCAGCGCTTTATTATAGTTCCAGTCCATCCACTTCTGGCTGTTCTGCTCAAAAGGCCAGCGCTCAGAGTCCAGATAAACGCGGGTTTGCACCACCACCGGCTCGTTGAAGGCAAACCAGTATCTTACCTTACGGCCAAACCGCTGGAAAGCAGCCTCGGCATAGCGGACGAACAGATCAACGACGTGTTTGGAACCCCAGCCGCCATATTTGGTGAACAGCTCGCCGGGCAGCTCGTAGTGCTCCAGACAAATCATAGGCTCTACGCCTGCCGCGCGGCAGGCATCGATCATCTTTTCAAAGTAAGCAGCATATTCCTCGTCCACAACCACGTTTTCGTAGTCGGTCAGGAACCGTGCCCAGTTCAAGGAGGTGCGGTAGCATTGCAGACCAATCTGCTTCATCAGATCCACATCTTCCTGATAACGGTCGTGGAAGTTGGTTGCTACAGCCGGGCCGTAGCCGTTGTGCCATGCACTTTTATGGTTTTTGTACCACAGATCCATGTAAGAATCCTGCGTATCCTTTTTTCCGTTCCAGCCTTCCGTTTGCCATGCGCTGGAGGCCGCACCCAGAAAGAACCCCTGCGGAAAAGTAACGTGTCTGAGCATAATTTTTCCTTTCGTTCCGTTCAAAAAATAAAAGTGCTGCCCTGCAGCCCGGGCCGAGCCACATGGACGGTCCCGACGCGGGCAGCACTTTCAGATAGAAGTTAAGCAGTTCAGTCAAGTTGAAAAGGAATCGTGTGCGAATCAGGCTTCCTCTGCAACGGGTTCCTTGTTTGCCAGAATAACAAACGGGGTGTAGATCACCACGGAAACCACAATGCAGATCAGCTGTGTGATCACTGCGCCGATGCTGCCGCCGGTGGACAGCCATGCACTGATGATCGGGGGCGTAGTCCAAGGCATAGCATACAGTGCTACACCTGCAAAGCCGATCTTGGTAGCAAAGTAGCCAATGGTGCCGTTGATCAGCGGGGTGATGATGAAGGGCAGAACCAGATAGGGATTCAGCACGATGGGCAGACCAAAGGTCATGCACTCGTTGATCTCAAAGATGCCGGGGCCAACGCTCAGTTTGGCGATGGCACGATAATCTGCACGCTTGGAGAACAGGAAGATCGCAATGATCAGACCCAGAGTACAACCGGAGCCACCCAGAGACATATAGGTGTCCCAGAAGCTCATGTTGATGATGTTGTACTTGCTCATGTCGGTAACGCCCTGTGCAATCAGGTCGGTGTTTGCCAGAATGGCTGCGTTCAGCAGCGGGTCACGGACGGCCTTGATGATCTGGTTGCCGTGGATACCGATGCACCAGAACAGCTGTGCCACCAGCATGAGGATCAGCAGACCGGGCAGACCCTGCATGACGCTTTCCAGCGGCTTCTGCAGGAAGGTATAAATCAGCTCGTAAAGGCTCTTATTGCACAGCTTGACCAGCACAAAGTTGACAGCTGCGCAAATAAGAACGGTGAATGCAAACGGGCACAGAGAACTGAAGCTCTTGGTCACGTTGGCGGGCACGGTGTCCGGCATCTTAAAGTCGAACATGTGAGATTTTACAAACTTGCTGTAGATTTCCACCGAGACCAGTGCAATGACCATACCAAGGAACAGGCCGCGTGCTGCGGTGTAATCCTTACCAAGCACATTGGGAACGGTGATCTGAACGTCATTTACAGTGGTCACAACGTAAGTAGGCAGGACGGAAATAAAGGAACATACAGCCACAACGCCGGAGTCCGGGCTCTCGCCTAAGCCGTTCTGCTTGGCAAGTTCCATACCGATCAGGAACACAGCAGCCACTGTAAAGAAGTTCAAAGTCGCGTAGTTGGCAGCGGCGAACAAATCGGTGAACATCCCAAGCCAGGACATACCGGGCAGCTTGGCCAAGCTGATACCGGTGGTAGTGGTAGAGCACACAACATTGGAGATCAGTGTGCAGAACGCGCCGGTCAGAATGACAGGCATCAAGGTATAGAATGCATTCTTGATGGATGCCATGTGCTTTTGGTTGCTGATTTTTCCAGCCACCACAAGCAGCTTCTCACTGGCGTTGTCAGTGAATTTGCTCATGTTTTGTCTCCTCTTTCTTGAATTTTTGACCTTCGTTGACTGAACGTCTTACATCTCTGTTTCCATTTGACCGATCGTGAATCAGGCAAACGGAAAACCGATCACATCCATATTGTACATAGTTTTGTCATAATAACTCAACAGAGGAATCTTCTCCAATAAGTTTCACAATTAAAGAACTTCCGCATAGTGTTATGTAAACCACCACGGCAGTTCCAGCCACAGGTTAAGGTTTAAAACAATCATTTGAACACTAACCTTCCATTACATTAAATCCTATGAACTAATGATACCGCGGACGACCTGTGATTGCAACGGATCAATTGTTGAATATAGTGTTGAAAACAGATTTGCCGGCATCGGAGTACTATTATTCTGTTTTCTGGGTTACCTGTAAATGGTGCCTATAAACGGTGATTTCTGTTTTGAATCGGGCGAAAAGGTAAGCAAGAATATAGTAGAGTACCAGAAAATGGATTATGAAACAAAAAAGAAAGCTGCCATCCATGAGAGAAAAATTCTCACGGATCGGCAGCTTTTCTCTTTGAAGTTGTTATGCCTTCGTTGTGGTCAAAACTTCATCCTTAACCAGCTGATTGGCCTTATCAAAGGCTTCGATCATCTGGGTCGCTTTCGGATGGAGATAGACTTCATCCAGCGTTTTGGATTTGGGCGTGTGCCCGACAGCGCGTTTCAGGATATCCTTGTTGACGCCTGCGCGATCACAAAGGCTGGCGTAGGTATGGCGGGTGGTGTAGGGCGTATAGGTGGCGAGCTTCCCGGCAAACTCCGGTTTGCGCTTACCATTTTCGTCGTAAGGATTCGGCTGGATGCCGATTTCCTCCAGGAAAGGATAGAACTTGCGATTACGCCAGTTCTTCTCATTCCAGAAACCGCCTTTTCCATTGGGAAAGAGCGGACCGTTTTCCACAGAGGTGGCATACGCATGTTCAAAAACCGGGATGCCAAAGTCGAGAATGGGAATGATGCGGTTGCGTCCGGCTTCGGTCTTGCAGCCGCCGATCAGATAAGCACCGGATTCCGTGCGGTGAAAATCTTCGTGTTTGAAGTGCAGCAGCTCATAGATACGCACTCCGCAGGCCAGAAGAGCAATTACCATCTGCCCGGTGGGCGTGTTCTTTTGGCTCAGGATCAGCGTCACCTGTTCGTCCGTGAAAATCTCGCGTTCCGGAGATTTGCGCCCTTCGACTTTCAGGACAGATGCAAGGTTGGCATCCACGACACGCCAGCCAATGGCTGTGCGATACAGCTTACTGATAAGAGTACGCTCTTTTTCCAACATACTTTGAGACAGGCCGTTATCGGCCATCTTGTCTAAGATGTTTTGAAAGTCCTGCGCATAGAGGGCGGCAATTTTGAAGTGCCACAGCGGACGGAGATATTTCCACGCAATGTCATAGAGCTCGCGAGCCTTATCGGACCGGCCCTTATATTCACGGGACTCTTTGAACATCCGGAAGCAGTCCTGCAGGGTAGAGTCCTGATAGGGTGTGGCCGGACGCTTCATCATCTCTGCGCGGACAGCTTCTGCTTCTTCACGGGTGACGTAGGTGCCAACAGCCTTCATGACTGTAATTCCGGTGTGAGGATCAGGGATTGGCATTCGGAGCAGCCATGGCTTCCGGCGTGTTCCGGACATTCGTGTGATGCTGCCATTGCCAGACGAGGCTTTCAGCCGGGGCGATTCTCGTTTGGCTGGAACGGCAGGTGGAGCTACTGCACCGGGGGATGGCGCTGTGCCAACGGGATGACCGCAGGCAGAGCAGAATTTAGCGGTATCTGAGATTTGATGACCGCAATTTTCACAGAACATAGAATTGAACCTCCTATTGCTTTGAACTTGCTTCAAAAATGCCCCCGGCATTTGGAGGATGCCGAGGGCGGATGGTCGAATTAGTTACGGGCGCGGGAGAGCTGGTACTCCAGGCTCTGTTCAGCTGTGAGACCATTCTGGATGAAATTTACCAAATTTGGGTAAAAGATGTAGATACGTGATCCGTTCGGTACGTGACTTATGTAACCTGCGGCTTATTAACCATAATTTTTCTCTCCTTTCGTAAAATGATGGAAAGCACAGGCGGCTTCAAAGTAAGAATATCTTTCTCAGATATAGGACTCTTAAAGTGTGATTAAGGGCACCAGGGAAGATCTGGCTCCTTTGAGAAGTCATAACGCTCCAAAGAATGCAAATCAGGTTGTACCACCTCATATTGGGCGTTTAAAGGAGGAACGACATAGCCGCAGTTAAAGAATAGACTCTGGTCACGCAGCGTGATAGCACCACAATCGATGTATTCACAATCGCCGGAAGTGTGACATGGAGGCTCTGTAAAATAGATGGCGGGCCTCATAGTTGATAGCAGATCAGAATACTCTAGGGAGACAGGATCGTTAAAAAATCCATCTGGGATGTTCATGATAAATCCTCCTACTTGTTTATTCAATAATAGATGTTGGAAAGTTGATGCTTACCTGAATACAGTCGGAGCTGGGTTGGAGTGAGTCTCCGATGTGCGTGAAATCGGATAACAGAAGGCACTGACCGACCTTCAGCTTTTTAAGAAGCTCGACCGTTCCGGAACGCCGAACTGGTTCGGCTAGCATCTCGGAACAGGCTCGAATTTCCGTGAGCGGCGGTTTGAAGAAAAGCTTGGTTCCAGTCTGACTCAACGCCAACTGCTCATCTGGAGCAAAGCCCTTCAGAGATTGTGAGATGAGAATGGAACCGATTGAAAACTTGCGGCCTTCTGTGATAATTCGGTTCAGAACCGTGCCGCGACCAAGCCTAAGATTCTGCACTTCATCGACCATGATAACGATGGGAATCTGCAGCGCGCGAGCGGAGCGAAACCAATCGTACAACAGAAGTTCTGCCAAGGTAGTCCTGATTGTATCAGGATAGCTGCTCACATCAAAAATATGTATATGAGGCGAAATCGGAAGGGAAGAGCTTCCGTTCTGGCGGCGTTCAAACACATCATGCTGGAGAAGCGGCTCCAGTCGATTTCCCAACATGCGGACATTTGCAGAAGTGGAACTTTTCAATGCCTCAAGAATGCTTGGGAAGATATGGGGACAAATTTCCCGGCACTCCACAATCGTTTTAACCTCGGCTGTGAGTGATGCGACTTGAGCAGGGCCAAAACGATTATTTTGTCCAATGATCTGGCAAAGACCATAGGCTGTGTCATAGGGGGACTCTGTATTGCTTCCACAAGGTTTAGGATTGAGAATGTCGGTGGGCACAGGTTCATTGTAGAGATCATGCCTGATTGCCAGTGCCTCAAATTCAGAGGACAGCGGTGGGCAAATGTGATCAGGCGACAAAGTGTGTCCAAGGTCCAATGCGAGCAAGGGGGTTCTTTGCTTAGCGAATTGAATTGCCATGCATTGCCCCGCCGTGGATTTTCCGCTGCCGCTTGATCCAGTAAGGAATATACTGGAAGGATCAACTCCGGGGTGAAGTTGAAGGTGGACCGGGAATTTTTCAGCACCTTCCTGATACGTGCCAAGGAATGCCTGGATTTCTGGCCTTGAAATCATAAGATAACCTCCTTTAGGTTGAAATAGTTGTAATGTCACGACGACCATATCCATTCACAAAGCTGCGATTAATTGATCGAAGCCTGACATTTTTGGAATGCCCGGTAGAGAGCGTGAGCGTCTTTACGATAGAGCTCGAAAGAATGCCAGCTTCAGTCAACTGAGCCAGAACGTCAGATGTAAGAAATTCCGGCATGCGCTTTGCGACCAAACGTTTCACAAGATCAAGGGTGAGATAGAGCTTATACTCATCATATAGTACCTCCTTTTCTTTGCAATAAGTCTCGTCTAAATCACCAATGTCCCGGAATCGGATGGTCTGTTCGCGTGCAGCTGCATAAAGGGCATTGCGGAAGCAATCCGATGCGGTTGTGTTTAGCATAGAATCCCACCGGGAAGGATAGTGATCGAAGGCGGTTTTATAAGCATCTCGAACCTTTTCTTCGGAAAAAGACGCTTTTTGAGAAAACGTCCAGCAAATGATTTCGCTTACAGCACGTAAAACGGCAATTTCCTGACAAAAATTTGATCCTTCCATTCTGTCACGTTCCTCCTTATATGCGCGATACACGCGGGAATCAAATTCGTTTGGATTGCCCTCTACCAAGGAAATCAAATCACCCCATGTTACAGAATCTACACCGGTAGTAGCGGAGCAAGCCTCTGCCGGATTTAACTGGATCGGAATGCAATGCTCACGAATCTCCGGCGTCAATTCTTTTGCCTGAACAATGTAGATCGAACGACTCGTGCTTCCCTTCTCGGCTTCATCGGAGAGGTAATCATAATTCGTAGCTTTCTGATACCGGTTGGACGCAAATCCACCACGGACATGGATGAGCAAGTCGTCTCGATGATGGTGCAGCTGCTTTTTAAGCTCGGCGAGCTTGCAATTGAGAGTGATCTCTGTTGTGATCGAAAAACTCTCAGAGATCACAGCAAACGGCTTAGTCGGCTGCATGTCTTCAGGAAGACGTGTCTTCAAGAAGGATAATCCGATGACCGCGGCCATCATCATCTGGTCTTCGGATGTCAGAGCATCAGGACGAAGAATCGGACTATCCAGCGGCGCCTCACATCCTGCCGACTCTTTGAAAAACCATCTTGAGGCGTTGATATTCCACCCAGGTATAGGTTGAAAATAGATCTCGTGCTTACTCAAAAGCTGCGCAACGAGCATATAAAACAACCGGGGACCATCTTTTCCACAGCGGAGTGTGCCGCCGCTTTTGTAAAATCCTTGAATCAAAGCGTTCTGCTGAAATTTGTCATCGGCAACACTGAAGCCTGAAAGAGTTCCGTTAGGAAGTCTGTACTGGACTTCAATGTTCTTAGAGCCGTCCCGTGGATCGATCGCATATCGAGCAGAGAATTCTGTACAGTCTGACACGGGCTTGACAACCTTGTAGAGTTCACCAAGAGGGTTTTCCTTAACAAGGTGGTACCTTCCGTCGGGAAATTCTACGAGACTCTCTGTTTTATATGCGGTGAATTCTCGCAGGTAAGCGCGATTAGCTGCTTTACAAAGCGGATTCTCCCTTTGCTGCTGTAGAGACTGGTTCGCACTTTTCAGAGCAACGTTTTCCTGCTGCAGAGCAGCGTTTTGCGCCTGCAGCATGTTTACTGTCGATAAATCTACATAATTGCCACCTCCAAATGTGACAGCTGGTTGCGGAACTTGCGGCGCTTGATAGATACTCATGCCATACATCTCCCTTTTTCTATATTTAGTTTTCAAGGATCAACTGCTACGTTTCCTTCGTAGCAAGGTGCCGGTGCCTCAAGGGCTATGCTATATTGTAGATCATCGTTATACCTCCTGCTGGTTATGTGTGTTAGGCATCGAGTGAGCCTTGTTTTGCTTGGCTCAGTCCCCGGATCGCTTCCGGTGACTGCATTATACAACTAAACTTGGTACAATATAAATCGCGAATATAATTTTGGTATTGTAGTGTAAAAGACTATTGTAATTACAATAAATCTGCAATATAATCTTTAATAGAATACATTTTATAATATAATATTTTATGATTTAGCATTTAAGACAACTAAAATGATACTAAATTGTTGAAACTAACAACCAAATGGCTTGCGATGATGGAGGGATTATGAGAGAATCAGAATTTATAAGACGCGTAGCAGAAGCGGAGAGCGTAATTAGATACACCTTCCGGTTAGAGATTCCTGAAGCAGAACAACGTCTCAAAGGTGATTTGGTTGCGTGCTCTTTGGATCAGGCGTATAGGATGACAGAGTCACTGTTTTCAAATTACTGGAAAAATCGCCCATTTCATATCAACGACAAAAGAAAAGAACCTTTCGAGGTAAAAAGACGAGAACTACTTTCGGATGCAGCAGTACCCGAACTGTATTGCATGGTTCGTAAAATCATTGGCGGAGAAAATACGATGACTGTATATGCAGCAGGTGAATATGCTTTTTTTGATGCCAAAGCCTTCGATATGGGACTGGAAGCAGATGATATTTTAAGTAACTTTGTTACAGGAATGGATGACCTTTTTAACAGAAGAATCTATACATTTGAGAATGACCAATCGCTTACAATAAATAAGAAAAAGTTAGAAGTTAAAGGTCTAGGAGAAAAACTTGGAAGCCGTAACCAACCATTAAAAAAGACCGTAAATAATGTGGATGCAAAACTTGCCACCCTTTTACCGGCCTATCAAAGTTTCTTTTTTGAAGAAAAGAATATCGCAGATCCGAAAAAGAAATGGAAAAGTAATTTAAAAATCAGCGATTTGGATTTAATGATAATTCTAAAGCGTTCTTCAAAAAAGTTGGATATCCTGAGAACTATTCAAGAAGCCAGACAAGATCATACGACGCTTAGTATGCTACAAATACAAAAACTGCAGCGGTTGCACAAGGAGCTAACAAGTTTCTGCGAACAACGCTACGACGATAAAGATCAAAAAAAGCATCTGACAACAGTTGAGCTTGAACATTTGACAGCAGCAGATAAGCTTTATATCCAAATGGAAATCGAACGAATTACGAACTGTACCATGTTGGCAGATCTGTTGAAAAATATCCGAGAGCTTCCAGGTGCTCGAAGCGATGTAATGTTTGCAGATCCAGCATCTATAATATTGTTTAGTCGCTGTTTTGAATTGGGAAATATATATAATAGAACGGAAGTTTTAGATCGGTCTTTTCAAGGATTTCAGGATTCATTAATGCGGAAAAAAGAACTTATGATGGAAACCTTAGAATTGGGCGTTCAGAGAAGTCTGAAAGATATGAATATTGATACAATTGATGTATCTTATTTTGAACGATGGAAAAAGGTGTATGAAGAAGAAATGGATTGTTGGTCGAATTGGATATTTCCGATATTTACGTCATGCTTTTGTGTTGTGTTGAGCAAAAATATTAAGGAAGAACAATCGAACTTGAAAAAGAATGACGCAAAAGAAGTTTCAATAATGTATAAGGAATTGTCTGATTATATTAACAAAAATAACTTGAAAATGAGTGCGATGACATTTGATGATGAACTTTTAAGTAATGCTAGGAAAAACTCGATAATGAGGAACATGATATCGGACTATCTGATGGATGCGTTGCAAGAAAAAAGACGATTGCCGATTCCGATAACGTTAAAAGAGGTTAATGAAATTATGCCTAAGAGGTCAGTTGGTAAGGGGTTGAAGGAGGCCCGTATTTGAATATTTAATTCTTAAGAAGAAACAATGGACGTACTAGTTCAGCTAATGCGAACTGACAACAGTGATGGGAAAAGCTGCAATCCTACACTTCTGAAAAAATTTCAGCGTTAAATGTTCCCTAATACTAGGAAAATAGGAATATTCCAAGCAAAATTTTTTTGATAGTGTAGGAACGAAGGCTGCATTATAGTATTATGACACCAATTTAGGGCAACCACGCAAATGGTTGCCCTTTCTCTGTATTTGGTGTGATTTGACCTTCGGCAACATTATAGTAACTCACAAAAGGAGGATTTACCGTTATGTTTGATTGCTATGACACTTTGATCACTCCAGAAGAAGTCGCTGATATGCTGGGATGCGGTATGAACACTACCTATAAGCTTTTGAAGTCTGGAAAGATAAAGGCCATGAGAATCGGCCGATCTTGGAGGATTCCTAAGAGAGCGGTACAGGAATATATTATACAAGAATCCCACCTGAAATCAGTTGGGTGGTAACATGAAAAAGCCCACATGGATGATGTTCCATGTGGGTTTTCTATTGCCTGAAAGTAGTGCTTGATGGAGTGATGTACATACGGGTAATCCAATGTTAATGCTAAATAATGTATAGAGCAGAAGGAAGGTGAAAGTTAATCTTTATTAATGACACTAACATTAGGATAAAGCGGCTGAATGGAATAGTTGTAGTACAAACAGTCGCACAAGAGCAGCCGAATGTGTAGTGTATATACATTTGGCTATTCTTGCTAGGGGGGAGGCGGATGCCGTCATAAATAATATTTTATTCTATAAATTCTCATCTATATTTTCAATGATATTAATTTATCTTTATGAAATATATGAATAGAAAGAAGGTGCTTATAATGGGAAATATCTTTAGTATACGATTGACAGATGAAGATAAAATTCATCTACAACAGAGAATGGATGAAACTGGTAAAAATGCAACAGAAGTATTTAAGAGCGCAATCTATTTTACCAAAATAGATGCAGACCTTGTTGATGAAATTATATCTAATATTGGATATTATGCGAGTGAAAAAGATCTGGAAGGGATAAAAGAGGAGGTTCATAGATATGTGTTATATCGAACTCAAAAATGAGAAGTATGAAACTTTGGAAGATTTAAAACGGTTACTGCATTATATTCTTAGATTAGATAAAACAGCAGAAGATAGTCAAAGAGCGAATACTATAACAAATACCTTAGCAGGCTGTCAGCCAGCGATGATTCCCAATGAATATTTGTGTGATCCGAGTTCAGTTTATTATCTGATGCTTTTTGAAGTCAGGAGAAGACATAAAGGTATTCCGCAGTTTGCAAAACACCGCATTGTTTCCTTCGCAGCAACAGATTGTATTTTGCCACAGGATGTAGTATCTCTAGCAGAAAGAATAGCAAGTATCTATGCGAAGAAAGGTTATATTACAGCCTATGGAATTCATGCGGATAGATTTAATGTACATATTCATTTTGCAGTTTGTGCAGTATCGTTTCAAACACAGAATATGTTTCATATTCAATGGGAATCTGAGTGGAATATGCTTGTAACGGTAACAAATCAATGGAAATCTGAGTTTGACGAGATGCTTCAAAATAATATCCAAATGAGACAGTCAAGAGAAGCTGCATTGTATGGCGATGATATCGTTCGATACGGAAGCATTTCTCTGACAGCAAAAGGTCAAATGAATCAGAACAAAAAATCAAAGCGCAAATAAGAAGGGAGAATACAATGGATAAGTTTGATGAAAAAGTTATCGGCTACGAATCTACGAAAGAGATTCTGCGTCAGATTCTGGATATTCTAAAAAGACCGGAGACTTATAAAAGAAAGGGCATTTCTATTCCAAGAGGGCTGCTGATGGAATCTGATCCTGGTCTTGGAAAAAGTCTGCTGGCATCTATCCTGATGGAAGAGTCCGAACGGAAGCCCTTTGTTTTTCGTAAAACCAGTCAGGAAAACAGTTTTCTGGATGAATTAAGGACTGTATTTGCTATGGCAAAGGAGGAAGCACCTAGTATACTGCTCCTAGAAGATTTGAACCTCTATGTAGAATCGAATTCTCCCTATGCGCCGGAATGGGCTTGTCTGCAAGCCTGTATTGATGATGCAAAGGATACAGATCTTTTTGTGATTGCTACTACTAACGATACAAGGTATATGCCACCATCCCTGTTGAGACCGGGTAGATTTGATTATGTGATCTATCTGCAACCTCCGATTGGAGAGAATGCAGAGAACATTGTCAGCTACTATCTCAGGGATAAAGATTTGGCAGAGGATGTACTGATTTCAGATATCGTCAAGGCTATGCCCAAAGTAAGCTGTGCTACACTGGAAACGGTAATGAACCTTGCTGCGCTGAATAGTGTCTATCAAGGTCATGAGCACATCCAGAAGGAAGATATCACAGAAGCTCTTCTTCAAGTGGTATATAAACTCCAAAAGACGGATAAGGAAACTGACTCCACAGAGTTGCAGAAGATTGCAGTACATGAAGCTGCCCATGCAGTGGTCGGAGAAGTTCTTCACCCCGGAAGCATTGGAATTGTCACGGTTCGCGGAAACCAAGGTGTAATCGGTGGTATGGCAAATGACTGTGCTACTTATGCACAAAATGAGGAGGAATTTCTGGATGAAGTGACCAAAACATTGGCAGGCAGAGCGGGTGTGTCTCTGATCTATGGTGTTATGGATATTCAGGCATCGGCCGATATAGAGCAAGCAGATAAGCTCATGGATATTTGGCAGTGTCACTTTGCAGGTGGTGGCTTCGCAGGAACCGAATCAGGGGACAACAGAATGTCTGAGCAGAGACTTTCTTATAATGAAGCCATCAAGTCAGCAAAACTGGAAGAACTTTACCGAAGAGCCTATAAGATTCTTCATAATAATAAGTATTTTCTGCTTGCTGTGCAGCATGGTCTTCTGGAACATGAAACGCTTCTGAACAGTGACCTTGCAAAAATTCGGGAATCTTGTATCTAAAACCTATTATTCAAAATGATAAAACGGTCAAGTCCTTCATGGGCTTGACCGTATTTTGCTGCGGAATAGTTGAATTTTATCTTATATAAGAAGCTACAAAAATACAGCCCGTGAGTGAGACGCGCGTGTCGAAAGTGAATTTTTGCAAGCGCCCCTGTAGCACACCCATTCTGAAAATGGGTGTGCCGTGAGAGGGTGCTCGCGGAAATTCGCTTTTGACACAAGCGGCTCACGAGCGGAAAAATTTTATTCCTCTTCCTTTATATATAGGAAGGAACGCAGCATTTGAGAGACCGCAGTTCTTTGAGCAGGAGAGAGTTTAGCCCAGAGATCAAGAAGTTCCTTCTGGTCGGAGGTTAAGTAAACAGAGTCTTCCTCCTGAAAGAACTGGGAAAGCGAGATACCAAGACCAGAGCAGATTTTCTCAAGAGAAGCTACATTGGGTTGAAGATTCCGTCTGCGCCAGGTAGAAATGGTAGATTGTGTCAGACCTGAATTCTCTGCGAGGGCATACTCAGACCAGCCACGGGAAAGGCGTTCCTGTTCAATGCGGCCTAGGATATCAAATGTGGGCTTCTCTCGTTCCATGGTTTGGCCTCCTTGGATAAATCGTAGTGTATACTTACGATTTTATCTTTTGAAGTCTTGACTGGTAATTAGATAAGTCGTATACTAGCAATAGCATAAATCGTTATACTCTACGAAAAAACGCTCGGTATCACCGGCCTTTCTGTTACTATTGTAAAGGACATACAGGCTTTGAAGGAATAGCAATCAAAGATGTTGCATAGACTGCGGCACATGAAACAGTTTATACAGTTGTCGGCGGACAGCATTGGTGTGGCTGCGATTCGTGAAAGCCGGGGCATGACTGGTAGAAGGGCAAACAGCTATGTAGCTTATGCCATATACTATATACAAAAATAACCGAGTGCAGAAAAAACACCCGGCATAGGGAGGTACAATATGATCAAGTCGGAGTTGTATTCAAACTTAAAAGAAACCGTTGAATTGCTGTATGAACTATTGCTTCCAGAGGGCTCTACAGAAGTATCTCGAAAAAACTCTGAAGAAGAACTAGAACTGCTGCAAAATGAAATCAATGCGTTGGATTATTCCTGTCTGGACGAAGTCTACCATGGTGGATTAAAAGAAGTAATAAATGATGATCTCAGCCCGGTAGAAAATGCGTTGATCGCTGGTGTGGGGCTTCTGGATGAGTATGGTCTGTCCGAAGAAGAATTCTATGAATGGGCGGGAAAACAGCCCGAAGTCTATAGTTTACTGCTTGGGATGGTGATAACAGGCGACTTGCCGAAAGGTGGCAAGTGTCTAAAGATGGGAGAGTATTTTGATGAAGAATACCGGAAGGAGCTTTTTGATCCGGCAAACATCAATATCTCCCCCAAAAATGGAATGCATTTTGCAGAAGAAAAGCCTGAAGATGGAAGTCAGAGTTTTTACTATCTCCAAAAGGTGATTGTGTTCGATAAAGCATTTGATGCGTATAATGGTGTCGCACGAGAATTGAAGCCGATCTTGCAGGAGGCACGCAAATTTTATCTGGATAAACAGGCGGAAGCTTTAAACAAACCGGGTGCCTGCGGTGACCATTTTTACGAAACGATGCTGACATTTGCACAGGCATTCAAGGAGGCGCAGGAAAGCATTCTACGCGCTACTACGAGCGGCCTGCGCCGCCGCAGCGTGAAAGCGGATGTGATCCAGAATTTCCGTTTGAAGTATAGGGAAATTGCGCAGGAATCTTGCCGGGATTTCCTGCATGTGTTTGAGCATATGATTGAACTGTACGAGCAGTTCTATCCCGAAAAAGAACAGGGACGTCATGAATATATCGACTATATTTCGGCACTCCGCAGTGGGCAGCGGAATCTGGAAATTGCGGTATCAGATCTTTCACAGTTCCAAAAAAATGCACTGTACACAGCAAACAAGGCAGCAACTTCTGCAGTGAACCAGTTTGCTAATTCATTTATGGATTCTGCACATGCCAGCAAGGAACAAAGAGTCTTTGCGGAAAAATTAAAAGCTGTGTTTGATACAGAGCAGTATGAACTGGCTATTGATATGATCTTCCGGGCGTTTGGAGATAATGTTGATATTGAGTATACCGATTCGCTTGGAATAGAAACGGATATTCTGGCCAGTGCACAACTGGAAGAAAATGTATGCGAGCAACTGAGAGATAATTTTGAGCGGGGCACTATTGATAAGAACACGATAGCCGAGTTCTTGAAAACCTATACCATGCAGTATCCATATGATGCAAATCTCTATGCAATCGCATATCTGTATTTTGGCAGTGGTGCGGGAGATCTGGAAGGAACTACAAAATACCTTGGTATTTACGATTTGTTTATAGACTGCGCAAAAGAAATCTGTATTCTCAAACTGAAATATCAGATGAATCTGGAGATGAAAGGGGACAATCTAGAACAGCTGGAAGCAGATGTGCAGTTTGCAAAACGGCTTGTCAAAAAGTATGCGCTGTTGCAAACCGAACTGGAACCGTATGCGATTCGGATGCAGTCAGAACTTGGCGGCAAAAAGTATACGGAGACTCACCCCCAAGGAGGAAACTCAGTGCTTCTACAAGATAATGGCTGATAAGCAACTGACCAAGGGAGATGCGCTGTACTTAAAAGGCTCAGAAGAATTTGAAAAATATTATGCAAAGTATGCGGGTGATGTTGACCAGGAAGCTAACGGCCCAATTGCTGCTTTTTACAGCGACTTTCTTGCTTTTACGCCGGAAAAACTTTATTGCATTATTCGCGGAAAAGATATGGATGACGACACGGTTGCAGTAGATTATGATGAACTAAAACTATCCGGCTATACAGTGATGACTCTTCCGGATGAAGATCGAATGAGTGGCAATGTTTGCGAGCTTGGAACATATCGATTCGGTTACAGCGGCGATTGCGATTTCTTGAGACATTTGAAGTTCTGGTCAGCAACCAAGAAGGTGAAAAAACTACTGGCAGAACTCCCGGAAAATGAGACATGGGATATCCCGGCAATGGAGAACAATGAAACCATCATTAAATTGCTGAGAGTGCTTGTAGATAATTTTAATATTGAACTGTATAAAAACCTTTATACGAGAGAAATCGAAAATAACACGGAAAACGGTAGATGCATGTTTATGAGCCATGACATTAAATGCAGTCAGGCAGACTACTTTACGGAGCCGGAAATCAGCAGGTTGCTTAAAATATTATCTCCATTAGACAAGAGCACGCTGGAAGAACTGCTGATAGATCCAAAAGAACGTGCCGCAAAAAGGGCGAAAACTGCGGCTGAACGCAAAGAATTTATGGATTTCTGGTCGGCAGAGTCGTTGGAAAAGCATTTGCAGAATCCGGACGTGAATATTTCTGCACTGGCTAAAATTGAGTGTTATCTTTATAAGGCGCTGGACGACAGAATGGGGGACATCTCCGAGTGCCAAAACTATTATTCTTTGTATACAGAAGCAGAGAGGGATGTAGCACAGAAAAAAGTCAATTTTATATGTACATGGATCAAAGAGCATCCGCTGGATTTTGACTGGACGGATGAGATGGAAGAGGCAAACCAGCAGGTACAGTATCAAATCTATGCCAACAAGATGCTTTCGTATCTGAAGAAGAACGCTTCAGCGAAAGAGCAGTTTGATACAGCTGTAAGATTTGCCATTCAGTATGATGTGGTTGATGAAAATAATAATGTCGTAACATCGTATGAGCCTAAAATTAAATTTACCATGTCGCTGCTTGCAAATCTTGAACTGAAAATCATTTTCGGAACTGTTCCGGGCGCGTTGGAATGTCACTCCTATGAAGAAGCCGTGGAACATCGTAATCAATTTTATGAAATCGTGAAAAAGTATTCACTGGGTGAAGTAACAGGCAATCAGTGCGTGTTGAACAAAATGTATGATGATATGTTTGCACAGAAGGGGTCGTATGCTTTTTACATCCAATGGTTGAACAATGAATTCCCCAGTGAAGTGGAGTACCAGAAAAAACTACAGGAGACAAAGGGGCTTAAAAAGATTCTTGTGATGGCAACTAAGCCGAATCACTTGGCGACAATTGAATAATTTTAGGAGGTAGTTTCTCATGGCAATGATTTCTGTAGAATGTCCGGATTGTGGTCGTGTGTTGATGCGTCTGCCCGCGACAGGTGGAACGAACCAAACCAAAATGTGCACAGGGTGCAAAAATCGCTTTCGTGTGATTAAAGATGCGCGTACTGGCAGCATTAGAGTAGAACGTGTATAACAAAAAATAAACAGTGCGGGGTGACATGATGCCACTCCGCACTGTTTTGCTTAGGTAAAGGACTTGAGCACTTCTTTCAGTGCTTCACGCTGCTCCGGGGAAAGCTGAGCCAGAAGCTTCAAAAACTCCTGCTGTTCCTCCAAAGTAAGCCTGTTCTCCGGCTCAGAATGATTTTGGCGGTTCATAAAAGATACTTGCTCCTTTCGGCAAATCCTGTTCAGCTATCAGTTCAGCACGAATCTGACGCTTATATTTATAATAGGTATTCCGGGCAAGACCTGTGAGCTTCATGCACTCGGCATCATCAAGTGTGCCGCCAAAGGTCTTGCAATGGGTGCGGATGATCTGCTTAGCTTCTCTGGATTTTTTCGTTTCAAAGCCAACACCCTTTTTGCGGCCAACCTGCTTGCCGTTCAGCCGGGCGGTCAAAAGGCCCTCACGGGTGCGCTGGTGCAGATCGGCAACTTCTTTTTCGGACTGCTCAAAGGCCAGCTTGATCTGCTCCTTTGCCAAGGCCATCAGATACTCGTTGATGCCCTTCAAGATGAAGTCCACATTTGTCCCTGTCATGGCAATGCTGCCGGACAGAGCTTTTTTGTAGGTCTCGGTGTCGATATGGTGCTCCTTCAAGAATACCAGTTGGATGCCCTTATGATAGAGGTCTTCGTACAGAGCAAAACCTTCTTCTGCATTTCTGGACATCCGGGACACTGAATCGAACACCACCGTATCTCCTGCTTTCAGAACCCGGTAAAGCTTCATCCACTCCGGGCGAAAGATGGATGTGCCAGTGTAGGCTTCCTGCACGATATGGGCAGTCGGGTACTCGGCCTTGATGTTGCGGATCTGACGGTCAATGCTCTGCTTTGCCGTAGAGATTCGGCAATAGCCATAGATGTTCATGCGTCTCCTTTCTGGCTCAAAGATAACGAGCGACATTTTTAAGACTGTGTTTTGCACCTTGAAATGGCCTGAAAACGGCTGATTTTAATACAAAACAGAATATACGGTATTTTTAATACAGTTTTAGTGGGCATAGGCAGTCATAAAATCAGAAATGGTAGTGCACGGTTTGTGATTGGCGGTGTCCTCGCCATCCAAAGGAGCGTAGTTCCAGTCGGTGTCCTCGTCAATATATCGCCGCCCATCATCCGGCAGTTCCAGCGGTTCCGCAAGAATAATGGTGCCCCAGTGGTTGACCATCACAAAGGGTGCAATCTCACACGGGATGCCCCGGCACTCATCGTCGTGCCGGACATCGTAGGCGTACAGACCATCCGGGATGGTATCTCTCTTGATGCGGATGCTGGTGAACAGCGCAGGCTTTCCGCAAACCGTGATCTCTTCGTAGTGTTCGGTCATTGCATTAAAGGTCATAATCTGTCCTCCTTAGATTTCAATGATAAAAGCTCTGAATTTCTCTTTGTAGAAATCCATTGCACTCTGCGGCAGGGAAGTCAGATTCCCTTCGTTGTCACATCCGGCCAGAAATCCCGGCCCGGCAAGAACATCGGCTCCATCCCACAGCGGACGATTGAGCGGCAGGCCAAGCAGCTTGCCTTCATCGTTGCAGACTAGTGTGACCTCTGAACCGGTGTCACTCAATGTGATGCATTCGATCAGCCCGCCTACAAAGTTCTGCATAGCTTCAAGAGTGTTGTCCAGCTCGATCGCCTTTGGCAGCTCCATTGGCAGGAGCGCAAGGACTTTGATTTTTTCTTCTTTCATTGTGTGCCTCCAAATAAAAACAGGACAATCCACGCGGACTGTCCTGCAAAAAGTAAAGGGGAGCGTCCGAAGACACTCCCCAGTAGATAATTATTTTTTCCTTACCATGCAACGTTTCTTGAAGAATGCGATGCCATAGCAGAGGATGTCATCATAGTCATCCCGGAAATCTGCCGCATACATTCGATCATTGATCTGCTGAATGGCAGTATCACAGGCATCCGGCAGAGCATCCAGAGTTTTTGCATACTTGGCTTCAAAAATTGCCACACGACCATTGCGGATGTCCTTTACAATAACATCGCTGCGTCCCTCTCCATGCTCTTTGTTGGATTCCACCACATAGCCAGCACCAGTAAAGATGCCTGCAAGGAAAGCGTGGTAAAAATCCTCCCGGTAGTCGTGGTAGCTGATGGTCATGCGCAGCAGCTTGGTCATTTCTTTTGTCAGAGCTTCGCTGTTTCCGCTCCAGACTGCATCAAACAAAGGGCTGCGGTTCCATGCCTTTGCACTGTCGTCAAACCATTTGCTTACAGTGGTTTCAAAAATTTCCCGAATCTCTGCATTGGGAATCATCAATGCAGAGCAACCATCCGGCAGCGAATCCGTCGGATCCTTATCCCGTACCTTGGTTAGATAGCCCGTCAGATACAACACACTCCAAAGATTTTCCTCAGAGGAGTGCAGATAATCGTAGGTCAGGTTTTCTTCAATGTGCTGGACAATGGAGCCGCCAGCCATCAGAGTTTCAAGCTTTGTGGTGATATTGTCGCCTGCATAGTCGATGAAAGAACGGATGATGGCGTTATCACTGGTGTTTTTCCAATAGCTTTTCGGCTTCTGTGCTACACCATACTGGAAATCCCGCAGATAACTGATTACGTCCCACGGACAATAAATGTCTGCATCGCCAAAATGATAACCGTCGTACCATGCCTTGATTTCAGCAGACTGCGATTCAAGATCAGCATCTTTCAGCATTTGATCTACATCTGCCTGTGTAAAACCAAAGGATTCGCTCAACCGGGGAGAAAGAATCGTATCCGAAACAAAATTGTTCGTCCCGGTAAAGATGCTTTCTTTTGCAATTTTCAGGCAGCCGGTAATAACAGCAAAGTCAAGCGAAGTATTGTCTTTGAGCGTGGTGCTCATCATAGCCCGCATCACGTCCAGCATCTGCGAATAATATCCGTTGCTGCTGGCTTTTGCAATGGGAACATCATACTCATCCAGAATGACGACCGCCGATTTTTTGAAGTGGATTTCCAGCATCCGGGTCAATAGCAAAAAGCAGCTTTTGGTTTCATCTATGGATGCAGTGCGTCCCAGAATTCGCTTAAAGATGCCTTTGTCATCGTCAGAAATAGCAGCGTCATCCAGAAGAAACTGATAATCCTGAAATGCAAATGCCAGTTTCATGCACAGCATTCCATAGGCACTTTCAAAGGTCAGACCGTCCGTATCCTTGAAAGAGAAAAATACCACAGGACACTGGTTCATCCATTTTTTGCAAAGCTCTGTGTTTTGGGAAATCGCCAACCCCTCAAACATCTGCTTGCTGTCTTTGCGGATGTCAAGAAAATTTGCGAGAGTGCTCATACCAAGGGATTTTCCGAAACGGCGAGGACGAGTGATCAATGTTACTTCAGCGATACCACCGCTAAGAAGTTCAGAAATCAGATTGGTCTTGTCGATATAATAATACCCGCCTTCTCGAATCTTTTCAAAATTCGAGATTCCAACAGGAAACTGCAAATCTTTCATGCAATGCTCCTTTCCGCTCACAGAGGAGAGCTTTCAGAACTCACTACTGTAAGTGTACCATGAAATATAGAATCATACAAGAATCAAGTGACATCGAAATAGAGCAGTTTTATTATGCTACGTTCAATCTGGTGGCTTTGTAGCAGTCTGCGCACATTCCCTCATGGGTGGCGGCAAACTCTGCCGCCTGCATGATAGAACCGTCCTTCAGCTTGACCCTCTTGATGGGCTGGTTGCAGCGGGCGCAGATGCAGGGCACAGGCGGCTGTTCCGGCTTTTGGCTGGTGGATTTCGGTTTCGGCTGCTTTTGCGGTTCTGCCTCCGGCTGCGGTGCGGCATCTTCCGGTAAATCCTCTCCAGCATAAACGTACAGGCCCAGACCAAACATAGCAAGGTTCTTCACCAAGCACCGCATAATAGCTTTATTCACATCGAACATGGAGGCTGCTTCTACGGTACGTTCTTCCATGCCAATCTTTTCACGGCGGCGGGTCTGCGGATTGTAGTCCCATTTCGGGGTGGTATAGGTGTAAGGCGCAGCTTTCATGGCTTTGTTTGCGCCATCCAGTACAGGCAGCCACATTTCGTGCGAAACGCCCTCAATCGTGACTGAGGTGTACACCATGAAGCCTGTTATGGGGTCATAAACATAGGGCAGGCCGTTGAATTTCTTGACCTCGTAGCTGGCAGAAGGATACAGCTTTTTCACCTCTGCCCAGGCATACGCCCAGCTTACATATTTCAGTTCCGTGTTGCCGGACTTTTTGACTTCCAGATGATCTTTGAAGTCGATAGCAAATAATTTTACGAATGGATTTTCCATAAGAATGCCTCCAATTCTGATAAAGAAAAAGGGCACAACAGCGTCAACTGTTGTGCCCCCCATGATGTGAAAATTACGGATTGAGCAGAAAATCAATGATGTTTCGATGAATGATTCCGTTTCGGCTTAAATTTATCAAATCACCACTGATAACATACTTAGGATAGTTGTCGTGCAGCCGCTCAAGATTACCGAACTCCCGTTCTTCATCGGCGGGAGTGATCAGGTAAGCAACCTGAATATAGAGCTTTTCATCTCCACGGTAGCAGATAAAATCAATTTCGGTGTCGTCCAGCTTGCCGACCTGAACTTCATAGCCACGGCTCCGCATTTCCAGATATACGATGTTCTCATACAGCTTGTTGCTGTCAAGCTTTTCGCTTTTCTTGATAACGTTCCGCAGGCCAAGATCGACTGCATAGTACTTTTCTGTGCTGGACAGGAGCGCTTTTCCTTTGATATCATAGCGGCTTGCATTCAGAAGGATAAAGGCTTCCTTAAAATAATCAACGTAGTTCAGTACGGTAGCAGTGGTTGTCTTGATTCCTTCCGAAACCATGCGTCCACTGATATTACGGGCAGAAAACGGATTGCCGATATTGTCCAGCAGGAATGCAAGGACATTACGTAATGCGGTCTGTTCGCGAATATTGTGGCGTAGCATGATGTCACGGACAATGATAGCCTCGTAAAGATCGTCCAGATAGGTGGTGATTGAATGATCGTCAGGGAGGAAAAAACGCTGCGGAAAACCGCCGTACTTCAAATAGTCTGCGAAGAGCTTTTCATCCGAAGTATAGGTTCCGTTTTCAATGCATTGTTGTTTTGCTTCGGCCAGCGAAAAGGGGAAAACCTGAATCTGGATGTATCGTCCGGAAAGATAGGTTGCCAGTTCGCCGGAAAGCAGCTTGGAATTGGAGCCGGTCAGGTAAATATCACAATCGAAATCGACACGAAGAGAATTGATTGCAATCTGCCAGCGCTCCACCTCCTGAATCTCATCCAGAAGAATATAAATTTTGCCGGTGCAGCCTTCCGCTTTTTCTGCGATGTAGTCGTAAAGCGTTTCTGCAGTACGGGTGTTGCGGAAGCGCATGGACTCAAAATTGGCCTGAATAATGTTCTGTGCGGGAATGTTGCGCTGGAGGAGCACGTCCTTGATCTGACCGAGAAGGACTGTTTTTCCACAGCGCCGGATTCCAACCAAAACTTTGATCAGATCCTGATCGATAAAAGGAATGATCTTATCCAAATAACTTTTGCGCAGAACCATCGTGCATCACCTCATATTCTTATCTTAGCATACAATTATTGTTGTGTAAACAGTATTGTGCTTTTCTATTAAACAAAAATAGCTGAAGCGCAAATTTTGTGTGCCTATAGGCGTACAAAAATTATGCTGCATGGATAATGGTAAACCTGCGACTGCTCACATTCTTGCTGTACCGATTGAAAATATCGGGCTGTTCTTTCTTCAAACGCTGGGAGTCTACCCGTTTACTTTCGGAGGATACCCAGGACACCTTGTAGCCCAGTGCTGTACCATAGGCAGCATCCTGCATTTGCAGCTTGACCTGTTGCTCGATAGCCGTTTTCTCCTGTTCCATCTGCTCGATTTGATCAGAAAGCTCCTGCCGCTTATCCAACAGGTCGCGGATGGGATTAAGATCGGCAGTTTTGTTTCTATCATCTGCAGAGTACAGCTGATTGATCTGCTGTGTATCCCCCTCGCTTCCGGTAGGTACAGGCGGAATTTCGGGCATCACGTTGTATTTCCAGAAGTGCTCTTCCTTGGCAATGAGGTTGTTCAGAATTTCTTTGTCGGTTGTGATCTTGTGAATCACCAGTTCCTTCCCGAAAATCAGAGCAGCAATGTACCAGCAGTCAAAACCGCTGACAGCCAGATAGTGATTGACCTGAGCCATGTAATGTGCAGGGATTTTTCCATCAGCCCATTTGTCCGCAGAAAACGGCGAGACCGTTTTGCATTCCAGCCCGGCTTTCTGCCCAACGATCAGGCGGTCAAAGTCTGCCAGAAGCAGCGGATGTTCCTCACTCTGGTAGATGGCATTTGCCCGGCGTACCTTCAGACCGGTTGTTTCGGTAAACCGTTGTGCTACATAATCCTCCAAATCACGGCCCTGTCGCATGGCCTCGTTGTCGATATTTTCAATGGTATCGCTGATTTTATCGTGGTAAATCTGAAATGCAGAGCGATAGGGATTCAGGCCAAGAATAGCCCCGGCATCCGTGCCGGTAATACCGCATTTGCGATAACGGAGCCAATCTTCTTTGGACAAGTTCAAAGTTGAAATCAATCTTTTCATGCACTTTGCATCCTTTCTCTCATAATTGATTCGGTAATGATGAAGTCGTATTCCACCAAGTCTTTCATGATGGTGGAAAAGTCGCTGGCCAATGAATGGCAAGAGCCAACCCACAGGTCATAAAGAAAATCCAGAATATTATTTTGCACCCTGAGATGGTTCCAGTAGCGCTCCTCCAGTCTGCCCTCGGATTCCAAAACAATAATGGCGGTGCTGATGGTACTTTTTATCGTGATCTCATAAGCCATGGTAACGCTGATTTCAGAAGCACTCTTCTCAACGTTGTCAAAAAATTCCGCGAATTCCCTGAAAATGCGGTTATTTACATCATTCATGGCTTACTCCTTTATGCTGCGGCCAGCACCATCTTGTAGGCTTTGTCGATCATGGGGTTGCCCTCTGCGGTGCGCAGGAACAGGTTCTCGTTATAGTTTTTGGTCTTGCGGAGAGGATCTGCGTGGGTAGCAAAATCAGAGACTGCGTTGATAAAGCGCCAACCGTTCTTGCCGACCAATTCCAGATCCGGTGCGTTGTAGTAGCGAGCCTTCAGCTCTTCCTGCAGGCGCAGGTTATTCTTCCTCTGGCAATCGGACAGGTCCTCAGAAATCGGGAAAAACTCATTGATGAACTCCTGCACCTTGTGATCGGATAAATCGATGCGAGCCAGCTCTTCGCCACGGTTGCCGAGTTCAACCATATAGTTGCTGGCCAGCTGCAGGGTTTCACGGGCATCCTGCACGCGGAGCAGAACATTTTCGGTGTGGCGTGCAGTCCAGCTGCGCTTTGCTGTATTCAGCGCAAGGTTCAGAGTATTCTGGCAGACCACACGGATTGGAGTCATGGCCACTTTCACACCAGAACTGCCGTCATGACTGTTGAAGATCACAAGATATGGTACTACCTGATCTCCAGCGATAAGATATTTCCTCGGAAGCCTTGCCAGTATCCAGACCTTCTTGCCGCCCTGCAAAGAACCGGCAGTTTCGTAAGTAACACCTTCACCCAGCAGGTCATCGGTGAACTGAAATGCTTCTTCGTTCTGCACAATGCGGTAGCGGTCGGATACCACGCCCAGAACAGCATCATCAGTGCTGCGGACATTTGCGCGATAGCCGGGGATCATAGCACCCGTGCCGGAATAGATATTACGGCTTTCCACCTGCCAATCCAGACCGGCCAGTTCCAAGGCTTCACGGCTTGCAGGGGCATCCATGATGATACGGCCAAGGCCGTGCCAAGGGGTCTCACGGACAGAGAACATCGTTTCAACATTTGCGGGCATAGTAAAATCTCCTTTTCAGTGTATTTTGCTCAGTCGTTGTTTTCCATTTCTTCAGCGATGCGGACGAGGACTTCCACCAGGACGGTGCCAACCTCTTTGACGATTTCGGACCAAAAGTTCATAATGCTTTCTCCTTTCTGCGCAGCTGCGCTTTAAAATACGATGGTAATAATGATAGTGATGGTACGGAATAACAAAATGCTCACCTCCAGACATAAAAAAGCCCCTGAGTCTTTCGACTCAGAGGCTTTGGATCATGATTATTATATCTGGGTGAAAAATGGGAGTTTAAGAATGACTGCTGTACACATTAAAAAGGCGGATCTAAATTTTTATAGCTTTTTGAGCTGAGATTGATTGCGTAGAAAATGTTTGCACGGATTGGAATAACTACGCGCGCTGTACTTTTCTTGGAGATTATGTATGAAGGGGAATAGAAGTGGCGCAGGAGCTTCCTTATAAGGAAATGGACGACCCGTGGATATTAAAAGCAGAAATTCTGGACAAGCCCCTGAAGCCGCATTTTGCAAATGTTCAGGGACTCAAAACATTCGAAGAAGTATAAAATGACAATTGGTAGCTAAAAATGTCTGGATTTGTTGATTTGTGTTCTGATTTGAAGTATTATAAAGGGGGATTTTGTAGAAATAGTCAAAGGTTACTTTTTGTCTTGAGGAAGTTCGGCAACGATGAAAAAGACTCCGGAGCAAATTCACTATAATATGCAGCGAGTAAAATGCAAAAATACAGAAATCGAGATTTTGCTGAGGAAAGAACTGTGGTCAAAGGGAATTCATTACAGGAAAAATGTTTCCAAAGTTATCGGAAAACCTGACATTGCATTTTTGGGGAAAAAGGTTGCGGTTTTTTGTGACAGTGAATTCTGGCATGGATATGACTGGGAAAATCAGAAAACAGAATTCAAGAGTAACCAAAGTTTCTGGATTCCTAAAATAGAAAGAAATATAGAGCGAGATAAGGAAGTTAATGAGGCATTGGAAGCCGAGGGATGGATTGTTCTGCGTTTTTGGGGAAAAGAAATCAAAAAGGATGCAGGGCACTGTGCGGATTTGATTATCGCTGCTCTCAAGGAGAGAAATTGATGGAACTCAAAACAATAGATTTGTGCGCTGGAATTGGGGGAATTCGCCGGGGCTTTGAGCTGGCAGGAGGTTATACCAATGTAGCATCAGCAGAAATAGATGAGATGGCTTGCAAAACTTATGAGCACCTCTATCACGAAAATCCGCATAATGATGTAACCAGTGAAGAATTTAAGAAACACTTGCAAAAATTGCATTATGATGTTCTCATGGCTGGATTTCCGTGTCAGGCATTTAGCAGCGTTGGACTTCAACAGGGGTTTGAAGATAAAACGAAGGGAACGATTTTTTTTGACATCGCAAAGATAATAAAGATGACGCGGCCTAAAGTTGTCTTTTTGGAAAATGTCCAGAATTTGTTGTCACATGATAGGAATGCAACATTTAAAACGATTGTAGATACGCTGGATAGACAACTGGGGTATCATATTGTCGGTGTTTCACATAATGACGAAGGAAAACCACTTTATAAAAGGGCATCATTCGTAAGAAACTCAAAAGATTTTGGAATTCCACAAAACCGGCCACGTGTTTACATCATTGCATTCAGCCGGGCGTATTTTGGAAATCATCTTGAGTGCATAGATAAATATACTCCGACAGAACGGGTACGGCCTGCAATTTATGCAACACTGAACGATGTGTTGGATCGTGATGTTGAACCGCGTTTCTTCTTATCGGAGGGGTATTTGGAGACATTAGAAAAACACGTTAAAAGACAGCAAAAAAAAGGGTACGGATTCGGATATAGAATTGTTAATGCTCCTGAGATAGAAGTTCCGATTGCAAGCACGTTAATGGCAACGGGTGGTTCTGGAAGAGAAAGAAACTTAATATACGATTCTTATAATGGTGAAAAATATGCCGGAATGGAAATTAAAGGAAAGTATTCGCCCATTAACAATAAAAATATTCGGACTATGACTCCCTCTGAATGGGGAAGATTGCAAGGATTTATCGGATATGCATTTATGAAAGATGGACGGGATGAATTTTCATTTCCAGAAGGTGTTCCAAATGTCCAAAAATTCAAACAGTTCGGAAATTCAGTGACAATTCCCGTCATAGAGGAAATGGCCCTTTTTATACGGAAAAGTGTCGATGAAATGTACGAATCCTTTTCTAAAACAGAGCAACGGATATTTAGTATGTATGGAAATGAATTTTTGCTTTGTAGTAGATTATATGAAAAATTGTCGCAGACACTGCGAGAGGAAACGATTAATAGTTATTTTAATATGGTCTACCATTACAAACTTAATGAATTTCGCATTAAAGACCTTGCTGAGTATTTGGGAGTAACGGCAGCGAGAGCATCGCAAATTATGTCTCAAATTACATGTGCGGGGTGTGCAGGGCACACAATAAATGGGGCATATAGGTTTAAAAATTTACTAGACATGAGTAACTGAATGGATGTGATGAAGTGGAATCGATTAGAGATGCGGTTGAAAAGGCAATCAAGAATTGCGATATTTGCTTAAACGGAAATATAATTTCCAGAGAAAAGTTGATGAAAATATATGCGGACTTCATTTTATCAACTATGGAAAAAGAATCACATAATGTCGGAATGATTCTCCATACGGGATCAGCGTGTTTTGATGTAATGTTAGTTGTAAGTGCTGTTCTGGCCGACATCTTTTATAATCAAACAGCATCGGACGATGTGATTGCATCTCTTACACCTGGGGATAAGGTACTATACTACAGCGGAAAGAAGACGGAGAGCGCTCAAAGGTATACTTTCTGCGGCTTCCTTGATTCTTTTGATGATAAGCCTTCCGATAAGGCGGGAAAATATATTTTATTGGATCAAGGCAAGAACGGAAAAACATATTTAATGAAACAACGCTGGTCTGGAATTGTGCCGTACTGGGGCGAATCTTCCTCTCTTGACGGGAAAGGCCTTAGGAGAGAAAATGGAAAACGGAAGAGATTTTTTCGCGAAATTTTGGGAATGAGCGAAGCAAAAATACCAAGAACGATAGATACATCTACGGTCCTTGTTATGTCGAGAGAGTGTGCAGATGAACTTATAAATGGACTATCTTTCTGGATCTCAGATGCATGGGTCAGCTTAGCAGAACTGGTTCCGATTGCGTATTATACAGATAGCGATCAGGCTTATCCATATGGAAATAATCCATCAAAAGCAGAACCGGTACTAAAAATTACCGGAAAAATGTCAACCGCACGTAAACTGCTTCTCAAGCGTGAAGGAAATAGAAATGCAGGCCTAATTGTTCTGGGAGATGAAATGATTAGGAGAGGTGAATCTGAACTTCCCGAGTTGATTGAGAGAAAAAGCATTCAATATGTGTACTTGAGTGTTCCGATTGATTCTGATGTGGTGGAGAAATTTATTGAAAATTATGATGAGGCAAACATTTTTGCATGTACGAAAGATTTTTTGTTATGTAACTATGTGAAACCAGCCATAAGCAATCCGGAAACAGATGCGCTAAATGCTCAAATCGATGCAATTGTAGACAAGGAAATCAATACGGTTGAATTGCCGAGTTTGATAAGCTGGGATACGTACAGAGAATTTAAAACAGCAATGTACTTTATTAAGTCTGCTGAGTATGAAAGTGACAAAAAAGATGAGTTTATACTTCATGCATACTCATTGATGAAACTATTTATGACATCGGTCTTTTCTGTGAAGGATATGGAGGAGTTAATTGATTCGAAACAATTAGAAGGTATTGATAAGCCGGATACAAGGTTGAGTTGCATAACGGAGTACAGCCACACTTTTCCAGAATATTTGCAAGAAAAGGCTGCAGTTGTAATCAATATTTTGGAAATTGCGTATTTGTCTTTTTTTGATCGTAACCCTAAAGAAAAGGCGCTTGCAGATATTCTTGAAAAGACCACAGCGAAAAATATTGCGATTGTTGTCCCCAAAGCCTACTATAAAGTCTTGATTCAAGCGGTAATGTCAAAGAGTCAAAGCACTAGAGAGCGTATGGGATTTGTGACGATTGTAACAGCGAATCGATTTAATAATAATGGTATATACGATCTAATTATCGCAGTCGGAAATATTACCGGAACAAAGTTTGATACGTTAAGGTGCCGTTCGGCAAAAGACATTACAATTATTTTATATGATGCTGAGAAGTTCCAATTTCACAAAAAGATAAAGAAATATAAGCAGACAGAGCACTTGTTGAATATGCGTTCTACAATTTCGGTTGATGATGATTATGAAGAAGAGAAAATTGGAATAGAGGAATCGGAGGTTGAAAACATTGAAAAGATAGACCATGAACTTTCGGATTATTTTGATTCGGTGGCAATAAAGGCAGTAAGGAATCATGCCGATTATGCAAATCGTCGAAATACAGCTGATATAATTGCGATTGCAAAATTTGACACTGATGAAGTTGCTTTCTTTACCAAAAACTATAAGGCATATGTTTTAGATGATATCGAGCATACCGTAAAGGAAGTTTCGGCGGCTAATCTTGTTGAAGGCGATACAATTGTTTTTACCAGAAGCAACTCAAAAACACGCGATATAGTTGAAAAACTCCTGGAGGAGATGATTCAAAACAATCTGGTTTCTGATACAGTCAAAAAGGCATATACACAATCAAGAAGATGGAAAAATGTATTGATTGAATACATGAATCGTACTGGTAGGACTCCACAAGAAATCGCAAGTCAAATGATAAAAAACGGTGTTACGGTTCAGGAACATACAATTCGGGCGTGGCTGGATGAGGAAGCTCATACGGTGCGCCCCAAAAAACTGGATTCAATCCAGCAGATTGCACTGATAGCCGGTGATGATGAATTGTTTGACAGAGCGGAAGAATACTTCAGCGCTGGTGATATCATATACAAAATTCGACGCCAGATTTTAACAGCAATCGGGCAGACAATTTTAGGGGAGATTACCGGAAATAATAGTCAAGTGAATCCAATGACAGCGGCTATCGCGGATCGAATTAAGGAAACAGCCGTTGTTGTTCAGGTAGAAAGCATATCTTTTGTAGAAGACGTGGTTCCGATGAGCAGCATTAACAGACCTATTAGCATAGACTGACAGGAGGCCATCATGGGTAAAGAAAATTATCTTCAGGCTCGGGATGAGTACATTGAACTTATCAAGCAGGAACTTCTGGGTCCAGGATCGGAAGTGTCTATTCCGGATAAAGAGCATGAGTTGATTACAAATGCGCCCGATATACGGTATTCTATTGGCATTTTGTTCCCCAAAAACAACAAACTGAATGCGGACAGCGATGATGTAGCTCGTGTTGAAGTTGAAGAGTCGGTAGAGGCTTTGGAAGAAGAAGAACCTGCTGGACAACCTGAAAGCGAAGACAGTCCTAACGAAAAAGCGGCTGCTGTCACCTCTGCTGAAGAAGATAACTTGGATGAGGAAATAAGCTTAGCTTCCCAAAATATGCCATCGTCTTTGGGAATTACCTTTTTAACGTCCTCTGAGCCGCAAATCGTTAACTGCTCTGTTGAATTTGCAACATATCGTCAGGCTAAGGCGGAAGACTGCAAAATTCCATTTTATCCGGAGCATTCTGATACTTATGAAGTTCCGATTTCGCTTTCCCCGTATGTCTATTTTGACAAATCTGACGGGTGCTTGAAACTGCGCAATGGACTGAATCGCAGAACGGTGCGAGCATTAAATGAAAAAGATAGCGTTAACGGAGAAGAATATGGGATTTTTCCGGCAATGTATAAACTTTGCGATCAATTAAAAGGCGGGTATGTCAGAGAACCTCATCGTGCTGAAGTTATTGTCAATTTCGGAATGAGTGACTATGCCGACAACAACAAGTGCATCGAAAAAACACAACTGAAGGTTACGGCATTAAAGCGAAAAATTAACAGCGATTTGTACTCTGTAACGTTAATGCTGGTGAATGACGAATCTGCAAATAGAGGTGGAATGTACTGCATTTTTCAGCCGACTGTTACTGTATCGACTGAAAATAATAATTTTCTCTTTAGGGAATATTCCTCTCTGACAGATTTTGATTTGTTAGATGAAGAAGAACAGTCGTTGGCATTACAGTATCGAAACAAAAAGGTTTACGGAACTGGATTGGGAACATCGGTAAATTGGGATATTGATATAACCGGTAGAGGAAAAATTTACAATGATTTCTTTCCGGAAGTAGAAGTTCCGTCTATGGACTTTTCTGTTCCTAGTAATTCTGGAATTGATAAAGAAACACTATCCATGCGCTTTTTGTCGGATTTGGATGAAACCTTGAAGGAAGAAAAACTATCAAGGCTAAAGACAGTCATAGACGCATATGATACGTGGATTAATGAATTGATTAAGAAAAAATCTACATTGGAGCCGCAATTTGATAAAATAGCGACCGCAAATATAGCAGGGTGTCAAAGCGCCTGTAGCAGAATGCTGGAAGGACTTCATGTCCTGGAGCGGAATGATATGGCGTGGTCTGCCTTCTTGTTGGCAAACAGGGCAATGTTTATGCAGCGTATCCATCTTAAACTTCAGGAACAAACATCAAATATTGATCGGTACCCGGGAGATAAAGAACTTTCGGATATTTTGGATTCACTTGATTATGCTGATCCGAAAGGACTCACGGGTGATAATCATTTTTGGCGCTTGTTTCAGATTGCGTTTTTGCTGATGAGCATAGAATCCATTGTGAATGACGCTTCACCGCAAAGAGAAATTGTTGATTTGATCTGGTTCCCTACCGGCGGCGGTAAAACAGAAGCATATTTGGGATTAACGGCGTTTACCATTTTTTACAGACGTCTTGCGCACCTGCAGGAGTCGGATGGAACGGCAGTAATTATGCGCTACACATTACGATTGCTTGCAGCGCAGCAATTTACAAGAGCATCTACACTGATTTGCGCCTGCGAATATATTCGTCATGATGCAACTTTGCGGAAACCTAAATATGGAAAATATCCACTGGGAGACAAGGAAATATCTATTGGTTTGTGGATTGGTAGCGATCATATTCCAAACACGAATAAAGAAGCAAAAAGTCTTTTACAAGACTTAAGCAATGCAACCCCTCAAAGTTTGCAGTATGTAAAAGAACGCAGCAACAAATTTCAGGTACTAAAATGTCCATGGTGCGGAACAAAGATGGTCAAAGAACCACTGGGGAAAAGAACCATTGGAATGTTTGGTTATCGAATGAGAAATAATAGGCATTTTGAGTTGTTCTGCCCGCAAGAAAGTTGTTTTTACAACCAACAAGGAAAACTTCCGATTCAGATAATCGATCAGGAGTTGTATGCATGTCCACCGACATTGTTATTTGGTACGGTAGACAAGTTTGCGATGATGCCATGGAAGCGAGAAATTGGAGCGTTTTTTGCGGTTGACACCGAGAACCGTACACCAGATTTGATTATTCAAGACGAGTTGCATCTTATCTCTGGACCGCTTGGAACGATGGTGGGACTGTATGAATCTGCAATTGATCTTTTGTGTAAAGCTCATGGAGTGAGCACAAAAGTGATTGCATCAACAGCCACGATCCGGCGCGCAAAGGAGCAGTGTGCAGCACTTTATAATCGAGATGTGAGCCAGTTCCCTCATCCGGGTCTTGATGCAGAGGATTCTTTTTTTGCAAGAGAATCGGAAATTGACTATACAAAGGATAAATATGGTCGTAAATACGTTGGAATGATGCCATCTGGAAAAACCAAGGCCATGATGGAAATTCGAGCCATTGCGGCGTTGATGCAAAAGATCAATACAATGGATCTTCCAGACGAGGTAAAAGATAAATTCTGGACATTGACGGTCTACTTTAATAGCCTTAAAGATCTCGGAAAATGTACAACGCTTGTTGATGACGACGTAAAGGACTTTATCAAAAGAACTGCATACAGGCTTGGGGATGCAAGAGATGCGCGAATGATTGCACGTGCGGATGAATTGACCAGTCGTGTTAGCACAACACAGCTGAATGAAACTCTTGATAAGCTGGAAAAGCTAAATTATTCTAAAGAAAATATAGAGAATAAACGGTATCCATCCAATGTCCTGTTAGCAACTAATATGATATCAGTTGGTATTGATGTGGCACGCCTTAACGTAATGCTGCTGGTGGGACAGCCCAAGTTGACAAGTGAATATATTCAGGCATCCAGCCGAGTTGGGCGATCTTTCCCGGGAGTAGCATTTGCAATGTATGATGGCTCGAAGAGCAGAGACAGGTCGCACTATGAACAATTTAAGCCTTATCATGAGTCCTTCTATAAATATGTAGAGCCTACAGGAGCTACGCCGTTCTCAAAACCAGCAAGAGATCGTGCGCTCCATGCAGTGGTAATTGCTTTGATGCGGATGCTTGAAAGAAATTTGTCCGCAGATAGTTCTGCCGGAACATTTGTGCAGAAAGACTACATAGGCCGAGTTAAAGAAATAAAAGAGAAGTTGGCTCAACGAGCATCTGAAGTGTCGCATAAAATAAATTCTTCTATGATGGATGAATCGGAAGAAACAGGCGATGAGATCAGCGCATTTTTTGAAGAATGGGAAAAAATGGCGGAGTGTTATGACGAAGACCATTTCTACTATGGAGAAAAATTCATGGTAAAGTTACCTGCAGAGGACGAAGGCCGATTGATGAAGGTTTTTAATACGGGCCGAAATGATCAAGCATATGATACGATGACGTCTATGCGTAATGTCGATTCATCGGTTCGTGGCAATGTTCTGATTTGGGAGGAGGAGTAAGTTTATGGAACTTCCTGTCGCAACAAAAAAGGAACCATTAAACTGGGTTACCCATTCGGTGAGAGCATCTCAAGCAGTTCTGCAATACGGTGTGGGAGCGATGGTTGACTTTCCGGATCAAACTTTAATGACAGCAGCTCCTGAATATTGGAAAGAACAGGTTATTCAAATTCATGACGAACGTCTCGAAAGAGCGTTGAAAGTAAACTATTTCGGCCTTCCAGCAGGTAAGGACGACTCAAACGGTAAAGAGGGAATTTCTTATGTGAGATTCCCTGAATGGTACTTTTGCCCCAAATGCAGAAGATTTCAACCGTTGAAAGAGTGGATTAGCGCATATAAAAAACGTTCCCGGCGTACTGAAAAAGATCCCAATATGATTAAATCACTGAAATGTCCGTATTGTGGAGGTGGACAAGAACTTGTTGTGGCGCGTATCATAACAGCTTGTGAATGTGGTCATATTGATGATTTTCCGTGGATTCAATGGGTTCATTGCAAAAATATGAATGGTGGGGCCAAGCGTGTTTGCGACCATCCATCTTTAACATTTAAAACCAGTGCTTCATCTTCAGAGGGGCTGGAAGGTCTTACTGTAACTTGCGAATCCTGTCATGCAAAAGCAACACTAAAAGGTGCATTTGAAAAAGACGGGTTCCAGAAATTGGATGAAAAATATCCGGGGCAATATAATTTTAAATGTGCAGGAAAACATCCGTGGAAGCATACAAAAGAACTGTGCAGCAGATATCCTAAAGTACTGCAACGCGGCAGTTCGTCTGTTTATTTTCCCATCACAGAAAGCTCGCTGGTTATTCCGCCGTATTCAAGCCAAATCACAAAAAAAGTTGAGGACAGCAAGGGCTACGTAGAGTGTAAAGGAATCATTGCGGGATATAGAAACAGCACTGCCATTCCGGTGGAACTTTTACAAAAGCTGATTGAAGATCAGGTTAAACGTTCGGCAAAAGATATTTCGTTGGAAAAAAGTATAGATTTTGACAAAGTGTATGCTGTTTTGGAACGCAGGTGGATGTCTCCTGAAGACGAAGAAGAATACACAACGACCAGTGTTAAATATCGTGCGGAGGAATATGAAGCACTGAATGGTGAAGTGTCTTTCCCGACAGGCGATGGAGGTGATTTTGTAAGAGAGGAAACGACAATTTCTGATTACAAGATACCGTGTTTAAAAGGAATATCTTTGATTCATAAAGTCAGAGAAGTGCAAGCGCTGGTTGGATTTTCACGACTGAATCCGGCAGAACCAGTTACATCCAAAGAAGCAACCGAACGTATTGTTTCTGTGAAACAACCTGAAACGGATTGGTACCCGGCATATGAAGTGCGCGGAGAAGGAATCTTTATCGAATTTGAAAGCAGCGCTATCATGGAATGGGAGAAAAAGCATCCGGAAATTCAGGAACGCGTAGATATTCTTAACGATAATTATCAGAATTCTTTCATGGGAAGCATCAGGCCGCGTACCGTTTCAGCGAAATTCTTGCTTTTACATACAATTTCCCATGCGTTGATAAAGCAACTTAGCTTTGAGTGCGGATATAGCATTGCTGCATTGAAGGAACGCCTGTATTGCAGTGAAATTGAAGACGGAAAACAAATGTCTGGTATATTTATCTACACGGCAAGTGGTGACTCTGAGGGAACATTGGGCGGATTGGTCCGTCAAGGAAGGAGTGATACGTTTCCTGCAGTGTTTAAAAAGGCAATGGAATCGGCAATGACTTGTTCGAATGATCCGGTATGCAGCTTAAGTAAAGGACAGGGACGGGACTCATTGAATCTATCGGCATGTTATGCCTGCTCGCTTATTCCGGAAACAAGCTGTGAAGAGTTTAATGTCTTTTTGGATCGTGGAATGATTGTTGGTACATATAAAGATCACAGCATCGGTTTTTATTCTGAACAGTTATATACAAATACTGGATGGAAAAAAATAACTGTTGGACAATAAACACCCCTCTGCAGTAGTACAGTTGGAATACGAGCTTCACATTGCAAAGTGTGAAGCTCGTAAACACTTGGATAGGTCAGGAGGCCACCATGGAGCCAATGAAAGCAACTAGTGTCAACAGCCGTGCGGAGGAGCTGTTTGTACAGCTGTTCTGTGAGGCTTTTGGACCTGAGAAAACCGAAAATTTGCAGGTCCAGTACCCCTGCGTGGACATCTATGGTCGGCACCGCTATATCGATTTTGCGCTGGAATCGCCTGAATCCAAAATTGCAATCGAGATTGATGGTGAGACCTACCACAACCCCAGCAAGGTGTCCGAAAACAAATACGCTGATGACCTCCTGAAACAGAACAGCCTGATCTATGACAACTGGAAAGTCTACCGTTGGATTTACAGCCAGTTGGAAAAGCAACCGGAAAAGGTCAAGGACGAGCTGATTACATTTCTGGGCACCAGCCCCATGTTCAAGGCATTTGAAGCAGACCTGCCGGTGCAGATGGGACAGACCATCGAGCTTCGGGATTACCAGCAGGAGGCTACCGAGAACCTGCAGAAGATGCGTGAGGACGGCAAGACCATTGCGCTGCTGTACCATGCAACCGGCGTAGGCAAAACCATCACGGCTGCAACGGACGCCAAGGCAGTGGGTGGGCGCACGCTGTTTCTGGTCAACGCCCTGAAGCTGGCGTCGCAGGCAAAAGAGACTTTCGCCAAGGTCTGGCCGGAAGCAACTTTGGGAGAGTACACCGGAAGTCAGAAGGATATGACCCAGACGGTCATTTTGGCAACGGTGCAGAGTATCTCCAAGGATCTGGAAAAGTTCTCGCCTACGGATTTTGACTACCTGATCGTGGACGAATGTCACCATGCAGCAGCCAACACCTACCAGAAGATTTTCACCTACTTCCACCCGAAGTTTATTTTGGGTTTGACCGCTACCCCGGAACGCAGCGATGGCGAAGATATGCTGGAGCTGTTCCAGAACGTTGCCCACAAAATGGATCTCAAAACGGCTGTAGAGCGTGGCGTTCTGGTGCCGATTCGCTGCATCCGGGTCAAGACCAACATCGACCTGACCGATGTGCGGATCAACGGCATCAAATACAATTCGCAGGATCTGGAAAGCAAGCTATTCATCCCGGAACGCAATCAGTTGATCGTTGACACCTATTTAAAGTATGTCAACGGCAAAAAGACAGTAATTTTCTGTGCCAGCGTAGACCATGCAGCCGAAATTGCAAAGTTGCTGCGGGACAGCGGCGTAAAGGCGGAAGCAGTTTCCGGGCGGGATCGTGTTGAGGTTCGGGAAAAAATCCTGAAGGAATATGAAACCGGCTCGACCAATGTTCTTTGTGCCTGCGATCTTCTGAACGAAGGCTGGGACAGCCCGCATACCACGGTGCTGTTTATGGCACGCCCGACCATGTCCAAAACAATCTATTTGCAGCAGCTTGGCCGTGGTACACGCCGCTGTCCGGGCAAAGAGGATCTGCTGGTGGTTGACTTTGTGGACAACGCTAATATGTTCAATATGCCCTACAGCCTGCACCGGGTGCTGGACATTGCGAAATATCAGCCTATGGCGTATGTGCTGGCGCCGGAGAACAAGCGCAAGCTGGATCAGGATATGCTGTTTCAGGGCGAAAAGCCGGAAGCGTGGCTGGATGTGCCAATCGATGTGTCTGACTATGAGATCATCGACCTTTTCAACTGGCAGAACAGCGTCAAGGATATGATCTCGCAGATCGAGTTCGTTCGGATGGTGGATGTGCAGTCCGAGACAGTGGAGCGTTACATCAAGGACGGAAAAGTCAAACCTGACCTTTCGATTCCCTTTGGTGATAAGCGGATGTTCCACTATTTCCGGGAGGAAAGCATCCGCAACATTGCGAAACAGTATGGCTGGGATCTCATTACGCCGCAGAATATGGCGGACAAGTTCATGAAGTTTATTGAAACGATGGACATGAGCTATTCCTACAAGCCGGTGCTGCTCAAAGCAATCTATGAGTACATGGACAGCAGCGGCAGAGTTGCCCTGCCGGATGTGGTGGACTACTTTATTGACTTCTATGAGGACCGCAAGGCACATGGGATGATCGCAGAGAAATCCACCAGCATTTACCAGAAGGGCGGTTATACCCGGAAGGATGTGGAGAAGAACATCCTCTCCAACCCCTTCAAGCGCTTTGAGGATATGCGATTCCTGATGCGCTGCAAGGACGTAGAGACTGTTGAGGTAAATCCGATCATCTTCCGCAAGCTCACACGGGAAGATTGGCTGCATATTGTGAATGTCTGCAATAAGAGCCTTGAAAAATATTATTTGCGGCTTAAAAAATGATATGAACTTCGATAATTGACTGCGGGTGACGTGCATGATGAAAATAGTGAGAAATATGATCCGGTGTAAAAAGTGCAGGGACGTTATTGAAAGCTGCACTGTACATGATTTCAAATTTTGTTCTTGCGGATCGTGTGCAGTTGATGGCGGGCATGAGTATCTCCGTAGGTGTGGAAACCCGGAAGACTGGGAAGAATTATCTGAAACGCAAAGTGTAGATGATTGAAAATTAAGCTGAACACGGTCTTTGAAGCAGAAGTTCAGCGGCGAGCAAAAGCTCTTGACCTTTAATAAAGAGGCCAAGAGCTTTTTACATCTTGTTTTGAAACATAAAAGGAGGTACAATGGTAGGAAAGAAAACGTGCATCAGTCGAATAAGATGGTGGAGGCGATGGGCAAGGCAACAGTCTACTGCATTATGCACACGGAAAGATGTGTGGCACAGGTGAGTACGGCTGGTGAGTGTAAAATTTATTTTGAAGATTTCATGCCCTATGGTTTGGTGCTGAAAGAATCGAATGACTTTGATGCTCGAATCAATAATGTGATTGGCTTCCATTCATGGTGTGCATCCCGGCTGATACCGCAGAACCGTTCTTATGTAAAGGAAATCTTGAACAGCATTGGTGCATCTCAGAGTGTTACGGATCGGGAGCGTGCACAGATCGTGCTTTCGTATCATTGCCTATCGTTGTTGGATGTGTTCTGGGTAAAAGGAGAAAAAGAGAATATCAGATTTGAGGATATCAATCTCTACACACACTCTTTAGGCAATACTCTTGTGGATGTTGCACTGCGTGGGCATCAGATGACTGTGACAAATGCACATCTTTTGGCAAATGATTTGTCCACTGGCGGATGCTATCCTAAAGCGTGGGTGCGCAAAGAGGAAGGCTTCTATCTTTATAAAGCTGGCGGACAAGATGCAGTCGAGCGCGAAGTGCTGGCAAGTAAGATCTGCCGATGCCTTGACTGTCATCAGGTTTTGTATGAGCAGGGAATGTTTGAGAACGAGCCGGTTTCCATCAGTAAAATCATGACCTCGCAGCGATATAGCCTTGTGACGTATGCAGCCTATGATGTCTACTGCACAAACCATGATTGGAATACACTGGATAAAATTCTGGAACTGGATGCCCACGGATACTATATGATGAACATTCTGGATTATCTGGTGGGCAACACCGACCGCCATTGGGAAAACTGGGGTCTGTTGGTGGACAATGCGATTTATCTATCTGTATGATCCATAGACTCCGAGTGAGCTGTTCTGACAGTATAGCGCGCGGTAAACTACCCGGCTACTAGAAGACGGTATTCAAACCGAAAAGAAACAGCTGGTTTTATACTATAAATCTGGAGGAGAGAAAATTATGGCAATGAATATAAATATGAGGCGGGTCCAAACTAGAATTGCCGAACTGTTTAAAGATGAAATCGATTTATCAGATCTAAAAAGTCCGGCTCCGTATACATTTGAAACGCGTTCTCTAGCAGCATTTGCGTTAGTTATGTTGTCTGGACTGGATATACAACAAGCATGTGCGCATATAACAGATGGGTATCATGACCTTGGAATTGATGCGCTGTACCTAGATGAAAAACAGAAAAAATTGTTTGTTGTGCAAAGTAAATGGAGAGCTGACGGTAGTGGTGGAATAGCTCAAGAAGAAATGTTAGTGTTCGTGCAAGCACTTCAAAGGGTGTTGGATGAAAATCTCGCAGGAGCAAATACCAAAATTCAAGCGAAAATAATGGATGTTGATACGGCATTGACACAAATGGGGTATCAAATTCAAGGGGTATTTATCCACACAGGAAATCAAAATGCTAATTCATTTGTCTTGAAATTAATGGAAGATTTAATGAGTCGTACAAACGATGAAATAAGTTCAATTTTATCGTTTGAAGAAATCTCGTTTAAAAATATTTACGAGTTTTTGTCTAAAGGACAAGAGCAACAGACAATTGATATTGCAGATGTTATTTTAAATAATTGGGGCAAAATAGAGACTCCTTATACTGCATACTATGGGACAGTTTCGGCTGTTGCTGTTGGAGAATGGTACAATACATATGGGAATTTTTTATTTGAAAAAAATATTCGGTTTTACAAGGGAAATACTGAAGTTAATGAGGGAATGAAAAAGGTCTTGTTACAAGAACCAGAAAAATTTTATTATTATAACAACGGCCTTAAATTACTGTGCAGAAAAATTCAGCGTAAAGCCAAAAAGAGCACGACAAATGAGACTGGACTATTTGCATTAGAGGGAGTATCCTTGGTTAATGGTGCACAAACAGCAGGCACGATAGGAGCACTTTATACGGACCATTCTGACCAACTTGCCAAGGCCAACGTGATGGTTCAGATAATAGATCTAAGTAATATTGATGTGGATACATCGACTCAAATTACAAGACTATCGAATACTCAGAATAGAATTGAAAATAAGGATTTTGCAGCACTTGATATAGAACAAGAAAGACTGCGACAAGAGTTGGCTTTTTCTCACTACGGCTATCTTTATAAAAGTGGCGATAAAATGACAAACCCTGATAACCAAATTTCTTTTGATGAAGGCATTGTGGCATTAGCATGCTTACATGAGGACATCACATATGCGGTACTCGCAAAGAGAAATGTAGGTGCGCTATCCGAAGATATTACAAAAGCTCCGTATAAAGTTTTGATCAACGGTGGAACCAATTCTTTCGTACTGTTAAATACAGTTCTATATATGCGGGAAGTTGAAAAATATTTACAAGAGAAGAAAACGTTGGCGGAAAATAATAGAGAACGATTAATTTATATCCACGGAAACCGCGTAATGCTTCATCTTGTTTTGCAGGTAGTAAAGATGGACGCAAACTTTTATACAACCATTTTGGATCGCCACGGGATGCGTGATAAAGTGGCCCCATTGATTGACGACCTTGAGTCGCGATTGGCCGAGACGATAGAAAGAACTTATCCAGAATCATATCCAGCTAACATCTTCAAGAATGTTCAAAAGTGCAAGTAGATAGAAACGGCAATAAAAAGTAATTAACAAACTTGTTGTTTGTAGCAGATCTGTAGCAAATCACTTTGATTTGACGAATTATCGCACTAAAAACCGAAAAGCCATCATGCATCACACGCAGGGGGTCTGGGGTTCGAGTCCCTAATTCTCCACCATACAGTTCGTACTCGAACCCGATTCTTTACGAGAAAGGGTTCGGGTACATTTTTTGTTTATCGGAGGTTTGCGTTTGCGACAGCAATAAACACCCCAGTGGGATGTTTGAGCAACAGAATAGGCTGCCAGGAAATCCCAAGTCGCATGACGTGGAATTTTTGTTTCGACCAAGGACTCGAATGGCATCTACGTAAAAAATCCATAGCAAATGAGCCGGGAGCCTTCTGTAGATCAGAGGCTTCCGGCTCACTGCATATTCATGATAAAAGCAAAATTCCTGCCACCAGTACCATGTTGCAGGCAAAAAACAGCGCGGGCAGTGCATCCACAAAGGCCGGCGAAAGAGTGAAATCGTCCGGGACAGGATCGTTTTGATTCATGTGATCGACCTTTGCATTTCTCCACGCAGCGCCGGAGAGACCTTTCTTGCTGCATTTCTGAAAAAAGAGCAGCGCTTTTGCGCAAGATCGTCAATGCATTCTGCAGCAGGTCACGGGTCAATATCCAGCTCACGCAGAAGCAGCCGGAGGGCGGGCGAGATGTTCTCGCGGTTCCACACGGCCCAAGCGGGAACGGTATCATTTTCCAGCGGGATAAAGGTGAGGTTTTTGTTGGCGGGCAGTTGAGCCAGCACCGGCTCGGCAAGGATGGTATAGCCGCCGTAGAAAGCCAGCTGCAGCATCAACTCCTCCATGGAATACGCAAATTTGATGTTCTGCGGGTCGCTGCCGTGGCGGGTGAGGACTTGCGCAAACTGGTTCCACAGCTCCCGGTCCATGGCGGGTACATAATATTGTTCGCTGGCAAGCTGGCTGCGGTGCAGGGACGCATAGCTGGACAGGTGGCTCTGACGGTTGAGCACTACGTACTGGCGCAGCTGGCCTACTTGAGCACGCAGCAGGGAGGGGGTATCCTCCAGCGGGACCAGCTCCAGCTGCAGGGCAAAGTCCAGCTTTTTCTGCTGCAGACGTTTTTTCAGGGTGGGAAAATCCACCAGATGAAAGTGCAGCGGAATGGCAGGGTGCTGCTCTTTGAACAGCAGCAGCTTTTCCAGAATGGGTAGATTTTCCATGCCGCTCATCATGCCGATCTCAAGCGGGGTGCTGCACTCGGCGGCAGCGGCGCGGGTGCGGCGGGCGGCATCCTCCGCAAGGTCGGTGATACGCACCGCATACTCGTAGAATACCTGCCCGGCACTGGTAAGCGCCACCGAGTGCCGTGTGCGCTGAAACAGCTCAGTTTCAAGTTCTTCTTCTAGCAGCTTGATCTGCTGGCTGACCGCCGTTTGGGAAACATAGTGCTGCTGTGCCGCTTTGGAAAAGCTCAAATTCTGTGCCACCGCAATAAAATAGCGCATCTGCTGCAGGGTCATGACCGGCTCCTTTTTCTCTTAAAAAATTGCTTATAACTTTTACTTCTAATTATAAGAAGAAAGCAATATTTTTCAAGTGAGAGATATTGTGATAGAATTAACAATCGAAAGGGGCACACGACCCCGCACATTGAGAAGAACGAGAAAAACGAAAGGAACCACCAAGATGAAAAAGATCTCGCGCAAAAGCTTTCTGAAGCTGGCTTCCGCTGCTGCTATGAGCGGCATCACCGCCGGTGCACTGGCTGCCTGCAATGCTGCTTCCGGCAGCACGGCTGCATCTTCTGCCGCTGCAAAGTACACCCCGGGCACCTACACTGCCACGGCCAAGGGCATGAGCGATATCACCATGACCGCCACCTTCAGCGAGACAGCCATTACTGACATCCAGCTGGATCTGTCCGGTGAGACCGACTCCATTGGTCAGGCCGCAAAGGATGACCTGATTAAGCAGCTACTGGAAGCTCAGAACAGCACCATCGACGGCGTGTCCGGCGCAACCATTACCAGCGATGCTGTGAAGCAGTGCATGAACGACTGCATCACACAGGCTATGGGAGGCACTGCAGTGTCTGCCCCGGAAGCTTCTGAGCAGGCTGCCAGCTGGCGCACCGCCCCGGAAGCCATCCCGGACAGTGAGATCACCAAGACCTACGATGTTGACGTTGCCATCATCGGTATGGGCTATGCCGGCCTGAGCTGCTACCGTGAGCTGGCCGAAGAGGGCAAGAACGTTCTGGTGCTGGAAGCCATGCCCCGCGAGAGCTGGTGGACGGTCGGCCACGATATCGGCCACATCAACTCGGACTACCTGCTGAGCCACGGTGTGCCCAAGGTGGACGAAGTGGAGTTTGTGAACAACTGGATGATGCAGACCCACGGCAAGGCAAACACCGCACTGGTGATGAAGTTTGCCAAGAACAGCGGCAGCACTGTGGACTGGTGGCTGGACAAGATCAACCCGGACACGCTGGCCAAGACCCGCATCCAGTTCTGGCCGGACAACGAGTACACCGTGCACCAGCTGAACAACGGCATGCACTACTACACCGGCACACTGGAATGGTGGGAAAACTACTGGGAGAACCCCACCAGCGGCGAGAAGAACAACAACACCGCCGGTCAGCTGGAACTGAAGGACCTGAGCTGGGATAACTACAATTATGTGGAAGAGAACTTCTCTGACAATGCCATCGCTCTGTTTGGCACCAAGGGTGTGCAGCTGGTAATGGACGACGCAAAGGTCACCGGCGTGATCGCACAGGACAGCGACGGCAATTACCTCAAGATCAACGCGAAGAACGGCGTTGTGCTGGCAGGCGGCGGCTTTGGCGGCAACAAGGAAATGATGGACGATCTGCTGCCGGACATCAAGCGTCTGTTCACCAAGGATGAGGACTTCTTTGCTCCCTTTGGCCGCGACGGCTCCACCATCCAGATGGGTGTGTGGGCAGGCGGCCGTCTGGAGGGCGACATCTCCACCATGAACTTCGACTCCATGGCCGTGCCCGACTATCTGCCCGGCCCCCTGTGGGTGGACGAGAATGGCCAGCGCTTCCAGAACGAAGCCTTTGCCGGCCCGGAGATCAACGGCTTCTTCATGGCACGTGCAAAGCGCGGCAATATCATCTCCATCTACGACAGCACCTATGAGACCCAGATCCTGCGCGGCTTCCCCGGCCATCAGGCATTCGAGTACGACATGCCCGCTGTGGTGGAAGCCATGAAGGGCAACTTTGAGGCCGCAAAGGCTGCTGGTGCCGAGGGCGCCAACGGCTGGTACTGCGCTGACACCATCGAGCAGCTGGCCGAGTACATCGGTGTGGAGCCTGCAGCCCTTTCCGCTACTGTGGAGCAGTACAATAAGGTCTGTGCCGAGGGCTACGACAGCGACTTTGCCAAGGACCCGCACTTCCTGAATGCAGTTGCAAAGGCTCCCTTCTACGCCCATGTCACCACCCCGAGTCTGGGCTTTGCACTGGTGACCACCGGCGGCTTTGTGACCACCAATGACCAGCAGGTGCTGAACGAGGATTATCAGCCCATCGAGGGCCTGTACGCTTCCGGCAACACCTGCGGTATGCGCTTTGGTCCCGAGTATATCACCCCGATCCCCGGTGTGAGCATTGGTATGTGCCTGACGCTGGGCCGCGAACTGGGCAAATACCTGGCTGCAAAGTAAGCAGCTGCCTTCGTCAAAGCCTGATCGGCTGCAGTAAAGCCCCATAAGCAATAAAAGATCCCGTCCACTTCTGGGTGAACGGGATCTTTTTTGCGTATCAGACAGGAAAAAGCGGCTCAGAGGTCGTTTTTCTCCTGCCCAAGATTATCGGATTCCAGATCGTACAGGCCGTGCTGCAGGTGCTCTTCCATCATGACCCGGGCACGCTTGCCATCGTGCTTGCGGAAAGCGTCCAGCAAAATGCCGTGGTAGTAGATGCCGCCGTAGTAACCGTTGGAAAGAATGAGCATCTTACCCAGCCTACTCTTTAGACCATGGCTTCGCGTCATCTTGCCGGAGAAGTCGGTGCCGATGCCGTTCTGCTTTGTCTGCTGCATGAACCACTTTCACTCCTGAAATGAACTGCATGAAAAATCAGAAGGACCCATTCTATTGACTTTGCCTTTGCAGGGGAGTATACTCCATGTCACCAAGAAGATTACGGCTATGACGAGAAAGAGTACCCGGAAGGAATGTTGCAGAGAGCTGCCGGTTGGTGCAAGGCAGTGCAGGGCATCCGTGGGAAGATCCTCTCTGAGCTTTCCGGCTGAATGGACGGTGTGCGCCCCAGTAAGCAGGAACGGCAGGCCCCCGTTATCACGGGCCGCGCGTTGTTGGACGTGCACTGAGTGGTCAGCGTTGTGCTGGCAATAAGAGTGGTACCGCAGAGGATATTACACGCCTTTGTCTCTTACAGACCGTAAGGGACAAGGGCGTTTTATTTTGCGGATGCTTTTGTCCCAAAGCATGTCAGAAGGAAAAGGAGAAACAACTATGAAAACACTGGAAAAAGTAAGCGACTTTGTGGGCAAGTACATGGCCGCCATCGTTATTGTGGTGGCAGCCGGTGCCCTGTTCTTCCCCGGTCCGTTCAGCGTGGTAAAGACGGCGTGGGTCAATAACCTGCTGGGCATCGTGATGTTCGGCATGGGCCTTACCCTGAAGCCAGAGGACTTCAAGGTGGTGTTCAGCCGCCCGAAGGATGTGATCGTGGGCTGCGTTGCACAGTTCACCCTCATGCCGTTTCTGGCATGGGCGCTCACGCAGGTGTTCCACCTGCCCACCGAGCTGGCCATTGGCGTGATCCTGGTTGGCACCTGCCCCGGTGGCACCTCTTCCAACGTGATGACCTACCTTTCCAAGGGCGACGTTGCACTGTCCGTTGGCATGACCGCTGTTTCCACCGTGCTGGCTCCGCTCCTCACCCCGCTGCTCACCCTGCTGTACGCTGGCCAGCGTGTTGACGTGAACCCCGTGAGCATGTTCATGTCCATCGTCAAGGTGGTGCTGGTGCCCATCGCACTGGGCTTTGTGGTCAATCACTTCTTCCATAAGTTCACCGAGGAAGCCGTCCGTGTGCTGCCTCTGGTCTCCACTACCGCCATCGTGCTGATCATCTGCGCCGTGGTCTCCGCCAACAGCGCCAAGATCATGACCAGCGGTCTGCTGATCCTTGTGGTGGTCGTTCTGCACAACCTGCTGGGCTACCTCACCGGCTTTGGCGTGGGCAAGCTGCTTAAGCTGGACTCCACCAAGTGCCGCGCGATCTCCATCGAGGTGGGCATGCAGAACTCCGGCCTTGCCACCTCTCTGGCCGCCGCACACTTTGCACAGTATCCGCTGGCTACCATCCCCGGCGCTGTGTTCTCCGTGTGGCATAACATTTCCGGTGCCATCCTCGCCAACTTCTTTGCCCGCACAGCAGAGAAGAAGGATTGATCTTTCATAACACAGCAAACAGCCCCCGGCAGGCGCAAACCTGCCGGGGGCTTTGCTGTTTTGCACAAAGAAATGATGCTGGATTTGACACGACTTTGCGATTCACGCATTTAAATCGCGATTCACGCAGGTTTGCTTCCAAAATGCGGTAAAGTGTGGGATAATCAAGGTGCTGTAATACATACCCCCCCCCGTAAAAATGCGAGGGGAAAAAAGGAGGTTGTACCATGAAACAAGGCAAACTTATCCGGCGTGCAGTATCGGCGGCGCTGGCCGGATGCATGATGTTCACCCTTTCCGCTCCGGCGCTGGCCGCAAGCACCGATGCGCTGCTCCAGCAGAGCACCGCCGCCAAAAGCGCGGTGAGCGTGCTGGACGAAGAGAACGATATGACGGCAGAACCTGCATATCAGATGAATCTCAAGAACGGCAGCATTGAGGTTTACATTGAAAATGGCAAGCAGTATGCCAAGCAGGGCAATAATGAAGCCCAGCAAAGGGGCAATCTGTATATCACAACGGACGGCGGCCAGACGCCCAACACCCTGACCATCCGGGGTGGTGATTCTACCGCTGCAAAAGTCACACTGTCTAATGTCAATATCAATGCTTCCGGCGCGGCTGTTTCGGTCAGCGGCAATGTGGAGCTGGTCATTGAAGGCACGAATACCCTGCACAGCGGCGAGAACCACGCCGGTGTGGAAAAGGCCGACGACAACGGAACCCTGACCATCAGCGGCTCCGGTACGCTGGAAGCTTCCGGCGGTCGGGGTGGCGCGGGCATTGGCAGTGGTTCCCAGAAAGGCTGCAGCAATATTGTGATCGAAAGCGGCACCATCATCGCCCATGGCGGTGAATGGGGTGCAGGCATCGGCAGCGGCAATGTGGGCAACCGTCCGGGTGCACTCGGCGGCAGCAATATTACGATCAATGACGGTGATGTAACGGCTTATGGCGGCAGCGAAGCAGCAGGCATTGGCGGCGGCTTCAAGGGCAACGGCAAAGATATCACCATCAATGGCGGCACGGTACATGCAGAGTCCGGCGGCGGTGAAAAAGTTGCGGCTATTGGCGGCGGACGAGTGGATGGCAAAGGCGAAAACATCCAGCTCACCGGCGGCAATGTTACCGTAAAATCCGGTACTGGTGTCTGGATCGGCGGCACGAATGGCGAAATCAGCAAAAGCAGCCTGACCGGTGCCGTTACCTATCAGGATGGAAGCGGCAGTGTGGTTGACGAAGTTGTACAGGATTATGGCCTCGAGGTGGGCGCTGAAAATAGCACACAAACCCGCGTTACCAGCAAAAACTATAAAGACATTTTAGATAAGGGTGTGCTGAGTTATGACCCGACCACCCAAACGTTGAAGTCGAATGGCAAACTACCAAGGTCGCTTCAAAAAATCAACGCACCCGACAAGGATATAGAACTGAAGGGAGAAAATAGCAGCACAGTAACGGATAAACTGATCGTAAAGAATGCACATAATGTAACGATCAGCAGTGATAAGTTTGCTGCGATTTTTACCAGAGATGATACCAGCACGATCAACTGCACCGGTAAGGTGGCTATCCGCAGCAACGAGGATATGGCTGTGAACGGAAGCCTGAACATTGATGGTTCCAGCGAAGTGACGCTTTCTGCAGGCAGCAGCGTTGTGAAGAACAGCGCAAATATCACCAGCGACGGTGACGTGACCATTGAGAGTACCGACGGTAGAGCGGCGGAAAAACTGACGATCAACAAGGCCCAGAATGTCACCATTACCATCAGTGATGACGAAAGAGCAGTCTCCGAAGATACCAAGATCACCGCTTCCGGCACTGTGATCCTGAAGAATACCGCAGAGGGTGGCCCTGTGGGCACTGTTGACTTTACACAGGCAAACGGCAAGGCCTACGTCTACTATATCAGCGATGAGCCGGATGCAAAGCTGATCGACCCGCGCATCCATCCGCTTGCAGAAGCGGCAGGTGAGAGCTACCTGCGCATTGAGCCGAGGGAGACGACTTACAGCATTACCGTTGCGAACGGCACCGCGCAGGTGGACGACGACATCACCGGCCTGAATACCGCCTTTGAGGGCGAAAAGGTCACCGTCAAGGCCAACGCACCCACCGATGAGGATGCCGCCAAGGGCGTGAAGTTCCACCACTGGAAGGTGGAAGAGGGAAACATCAGCGTCGACTCGACTGCGGGCAGTCTGGGTTCTGCGACTGAAGCAGGCACCGAGGAGATCAGCTTTGATATGCCCAAAGGCAATGTGAAGCTGACCGCTGTTTACAGCATCCCCGCTTCTGTGTTGAGGAACACCGTCACCGTTGAGGGCGGCAAGGCAAAGTCCACTCTGGGCGAGGGCAGCGATATCCCCGCAGAGATCGGCACCGAGGTGGAGATCACAGCTACCCCGTATGATGCCGAGAAATACCCCGGCATGGAGTTCGTGGAATGGGAGATCAAGTACCCCGATAGCTTCTACGAGAAATTCCCCGATGGCATTCCGGAAAATCTGCAGCTCAAGCTGGACAATGCCAAGAGCGCGACCACGACGTTTAAGATGCCCGCTTACCCGGTCAAACTGATCGCCCACTGGTCGGCAAGCCCGGTGGCCAAGCCTAACCCGGACGAACCTCTTGATGAAGACTTCGGCGTAGAACCTGCACCCATGGATACCACGGGCGGTGCAATTGCCGCCGTGGCCGTTGGCGGTGCAGCCATCTGGGGCGGCTACGAGATCACCACCCGCGTGATCCTGCACAGCCTCCTGCCCGAGGGCGCAGCCATCCCGGCAAACCGCGGCCAGCTGGCTCTGCTGGTGTGGAACACCGCAGGCAGGCCCGAACCCGCAGGCGCACCCGCCTTTGCGGATGTGACTGACCCCGATACGGCCAAGGCCGCACAGTGGTGCACCGAGCAGGGCATCATGGATGCCAAGGGCGACCGCTTTGAACCCGAAGGCTGGACCCCGAAGTTCAAGGTGATCGAAGTGTGGAATAAGGCGTTCCCCAAGCAGTAAAACAGCAAACGGCCCCCGGCAGGCGCAAACCTGCCGGGGGCTTTGCTGTGCTTAAATTGGAGCTTGTCGGGGCAAGGCCCCTCCATCTTGCTGGCGCAAGACCGCTCGGCCGCTTGAAAGCCCCACTGGGGCTTTCATTGCTGCGCAAACGCGGATTTTACTGCTCAATCGGCTTCATCGTGGGGAACAGCAGCACATCGCGGATGGAGGCGCTGTCGGTGAGCAGCATCACCAGACGGTCCACGCCGAAGCCCAGACCGCCCGTGGGGGGCAGGCCATACTCCAGTGCGTTCACGTAGTCGTAGTCCACCTGTGCCTTGCAGTCGGGCTCGATGGCCTTGCGCTCGGCTACCTGACGCTCGAAGCGGCCCTTCTGGTCGATGGGGTCGTTCAGCTCGCTGAAGGCGTTGCCGTACTCGGTGCAGTCGATGAAATACTCAAAGCGCTCGGTGAAGGCGGGGTCGTCCGGCTTGCGCTTTGCCAGCGGGCTGATCTCCACGGGGTAGTCGTAGATGAAGGTGGGCTGGATCAGCTTGTCCTCCACGAAGGCATCGAAGAACTCGGCCAGAATGGAACCCTTGGTGGGCACCTCGGGCAGCTCCACGTGGTGCTCCTTGGCGGCGGCGATGGCATCCTCGTCGGACTTCCAGTCGTTGAAGTCCACGCCGGAATACTTCTTGACGGCCTCGATCATGGTCAGGCGCTCCCAGTGGCCCATGTCGATCTGCTTGCCCTGATAGGGGATGACCATGCTGCCGCAGATCTTCTGGGCAAGGCGCTTGTACAGCTCCTCCACCAGATCCATCATGCCGTGGAAGTCGGTGAAGGCCTGATACAGCTCGATGCTGGTGAACTCCGGGTTGTGCTTGGGGTCCATGCCCTCGTTGCGGAAGATGCGGCCCACCTCGTACACGCGGTCCATGCCGCCCACGATCAGACGCTTGAGGTACAGCTCGGTCTCGATGCGCAGCACCATGTCCATGTTCAGGCTGTTGTGATGGGTGTAGAAGGGGCGTGCGGATGCACCGATCTCGAAGGGGGTCAGGATGGGGGTGTCCACTTCGAGGAAGCCCTTCTCGTCCAGATAGGCGCGGATCTCCTTCAGGATCTGGCTGCGCTTCACGAAGGTGTCCTTCACCTCGGGGTTTGCAATCAGGTCCACGTAGCGCTGACGGTAACGCATCTCGGTGTCGGTCAGGCCGTGGAACTTCTCGGGCAGGGGGCGCAGGCTCTTGGCCAGCAGGGTCAGCTCGGTGGCGCGCACGCTCAGTTCGCCGGTCTTGGTGCGGAACACCTCACCCTTCACGCCGATGATATCGCCCACGTCCAGCTTCTTGAAGGCGGCGTAAGGCTCTTCACCCAGCTCATCGCGGCGGACGTACAGCTGAATGTCGCCCTTATCGTCCCGCAGGTGGGCAAAGCTTGCCTTGCCCATTACGCGCTTGGACATCATACGGCCAGCCAGCGCCACGGTCTTGCCGCTGTCGGTCTCGTTGGGCAGGTCGGCAAACTCGGCCTTCAGGTCGGCAGAGTAGGCATCCTGCGGGTACTTGGTCAGGGTGAAGGGGTCGTGGCCTGCAGCCTGCAGGTCGGCCAGCTTCTGGCGGCGCACCTGCACCTGCTCGCTCTCGGACAGGCCCTGCGCCGGGTTCTTCTTTTGTTCTTCCATGGTTTCTCCTATTCGTTTGGCCTGTTCAGCCTGCAGCGTGGGTAATGTTCAGCACGGTGTACTCCACGGTGTGGCCGGTGGGCAGCAGCACTTCGGCCTTGTCGCCCACAGCCTTGCCCAGCAGAGCGTGGCCCACGGGACTTTCGTCGCTGATCTTGCCGTTCAGGGGGTCGGCTTCGGTGCGGCCCACAATGTCGTACTCCTCGTTCTCGTCCTCGCCGGTCATGAGGATGGTGACGTGGGTGCCCACAGAGACATTGTCCACGCTCAGCTCGCTCTCATCGATGATGACGGCGTTCTTGATCATCTGCTCCAGTTCGGTGATGCGGTTCTCCACCAGACCCTGCGTATTCTTGGCCTCGTCGTACTCGCTGTTCTCGGAAAGGTCGCCGTGGCTGCGTGCTTCCTTGATCTCTTCGGCCAGCTCCTTGCGGCGCACCGTTTTGAGGTATTCCAGTTCCTCCTGCATTGCCTTTAGACCGGCAGCGGACATCTTGATCTCTTGTGCCATTTGAGAATCTCTCCTTGTCTATTTGTTTTGCACAGCCGCAAAGCCGCACAATGATGCCATTTTGACTACATTATTATAATAGCAAGCCGGGCCTTTGTCAACAAAAAAGGCGGTGCTGGGGAGGAAAAACAAAAAAGCGGCAGCGGGTACGGTATGATCGTACGCTGTCGCTTTTTGTTGTATTGTGTCAGAGCTTGTGTTATACTGGCACTGCGGCCCTTCTCCGATCCCCCAGTCGCGGAAAGGAGGTGGAATCCCATATGGATAATCTTATCGCGTTTTTCCAGACTGTCGCAGCAGAAGTAGTTGCATACTATCTCTGCAAGTGGCTTGACAGCCTGATGTGCAAGGGCAGTAAGCACTAACACAAGAACCCCCTCGGAGCGGCAACTCCGAGGGGGTTTTGTTTTTGCATGGAATCCCATGGAAATAGGCCTTATCGCGTTGCCTACTTCTAGTATATGCAATCCGGCGCAAAAGTCAAGCAGGCAGATAAAAATTAACAATTTGCCGTTGGAATGGCCCGCAAAAACCCCCGCTGACAGAGGGAAAAGTGTCAACGGGGGTCGGGGTGAGGGCTAAAATGATGCGCCTGCGCAATGAGGTCGTTCCTGCGGAACAAAGGATGTGCCGCTGGCGCGGCAAAGGCTGACCCGCCCGAGAAGTGATACTTTTGACGATTCACGCGCTTTTCAGGGCGATTCACGCAGGTTTGCTTCCAAAATCCGGTAAAGTGTGAGATAATCAAGGTACTGTAATATATACCCCCCCCGTAAAAATACGAGAAAAAAAGGAGGCAATCTGCATGAAACTACGCAAACTTGCAAGACAGTTGGCCGCAGCGGCGGTGGCGGGGGCCATGGCCCTGAGCCTGTGCATGCCCGCACTGGCCGAAACGTGGGATATGTCCAACACGGAGAAATACCCCAACGGCAAAGGCTCGTGGATCTCCGTGACCCGCTATGCGGACATCGACGACCACCCCGAGCTCAACGGCCAGTTTTTGGAGATCTGGAATAGCAGCGACAAGCCAGACCCAATCAAGGAAAAAGACGAAGCCCCTGTTCTTTCGGGCAGCTTCGAAACGCTTGATTTGAACGGTTATGACGGCACCACGGTCTATGCCACGCTGCAGGATGCCCATATAGAATACAACGCCGATTCAAGTCCCACCCTTACTACGTCTGGCAATGTCGAGCTCACCCTGAGCGGCAGCAATACGGTCACGCACAACAATACCGACAAGCTGGCCATCGACATTGGCGACGACGGTTGGCCAGACTACACCCCGGGGCGGCTCACCATCAAGGGCAGCGGCAGCCTGACGGCCGAGGCACCGTCCAGCGGCATCCGGATTCAGAACGGCACGCTGGATGTGACAGACGGCACCGTGAACGCGACCGCTGCGGATAACGGCATCTATGCCCTAGGCAACACCGTACAGGTAAGCGGCGGCACCCTGTGCGCAACTGCCACCGGCGAACACAGTGCCGGCATCGAAGCCAGCCATAATGGCCAAGTAACGGTGAGCAGCGGCAAGCTGACGGCCAGCGGCGGCAGCTATGGCATCGCTGCGGGCCAGCTGGAAATGAGCGGCGGTACCCTGAATGCCAGTGCCAATGGAACCGCCGCCATTACAGGTTCAAGCATTACGGTAAACGGCGGTGTGCTGAATCTGGAAGACAATACGGCACCCGATGGAATCATTTCCAAAGATCTTAACGTAACGAATGGTTGGCTGACGGCAAAGGGCCAGACCGTGTCCGCGAACAACATAACGGTCTCCGGCGGCGTTATGGAAGCAGACATGCTCAACTGTAGCCAGCTCAACGTCAGCGGCGGCTGGGTGGAAGCCGACACGCTGGAGCCGAGGGAGAATGATGGCACGATCAAGCTCAGCGGCGGCAACGTAAAGCTGAAAGAAGTGCCCAACAGCAGCTTCATTGTCCACTTCTCCAAACGGGCGCGGCTGACCATTACGGAGCCCGTCTCTGAAAGCGATGTCAGCGCACTGGTCGAGGCTTTCGAGAACGCGCAGGGCGTTCTGTACACCACCGCCTACCTGCGCTACAAGCCCACTGACTACTACGCCATCCCGGATAATGTCGGCTGGGACGGCAGCTACGTGGTGTATCAGGGCACCCAGAGGGACCCTGACCCGAACCTTGCCACAGACGACAACAAGCCCCTGCTGCCCAGCGACGTTGTCGAGATCGGCGCGGCACCTGAAGGCGACGCAGGCGGTGCCATTGCCGCCGTGGTCCTTGGCAGCGCAGCCGTGTGGGGCGGCTACGAGGTGGTGACGCGAGTGATCCTGAATGAACTGCTGCCCGAGGGTGCAGCCATCCCCGCAAACCGCGGCCAGCTGGCATTGCTGGTGTGGAACAATGCAGGCAGGCCCGAACCCGCCGCACAGCCCGCGTTTGCGGATGTGGCCGACGCTGACATGGCAAAGGCTGCACAGTGGTGCGCGGAGCAGAGCATCATGGAAGCCAAGAGCGCAGACACCTTCAAGCCCGAAGGCTGGACACCGAAGTTCAACGTGATCGAAACCTGGAATAAGGCATTCCCCAAGCACTAAACAAAAAGCCCCCGGTATTCGCAGTACCGGGGGCTTTTTGTTGTATTGGGTCAAAGCATGTGTTATACTGGTGGCGCTGCCCTTCTCCATTCTGGCAACAGAGAGGAGGTGAGTCACACGATGATTCAAGTCCTGATTGATTTTATCGTGGCCGTTGCAGCACAAGTAACCGCCTATTACCTGTGCAAGTGGCTTAACGACCACCACAAGGGCAAGTAAGCACAAGGCCCCCTCGGAGTTGCCGCTCCGAGGGGGCTGTTTTTGTGAGTCACTGACAAGTCCTGATTGTCACTCGCCTACCTCTAGTATATGCAATCCCGCGCAAAAGTCAAGCGGGCAGATAAAAATTAACAATTTGCCGTTGGAATAGCCCGCAAAAACCCCCGCTGACAGAGGGAAAAGTGTCAACGGGGGTCGGGGTGATGTCGTATTTCGGTGGGAACTCCTTCAGTCAGAACCTGACAGTTCTGCCAGCTCCCTCGGTGAGGGGGCTGTCTGCGCAGCAGACTGGGGAAGTTGACGTTTGCCGTTTAATCGTCTGCGCTCTCGTCCAAATTGCCCAGCTTCTTGGCCTGCTCCACAACGGCAGGCACCAGCATCTCGGGCAGAACCTCGTAGCGGGCAAACTCGGTGGTGAACCAGCCGCGGCCCTGCGTGGTCTGCCGGATGAAGGTGGTAAAGTTTGCAAGCTCTGCCAGCGGCACTTCAGCGATGATGGTCTGCAGGCCGTCCTCGTCCGGCTCCATGCCCAGCACACGGCCGCGGCGCTTGGTCACATCGCCCATGATATCGCCGGTGTTGTCGTTTGGCACATGAGCCTTCAGGGTGTGGATGGGTTCCAGAATGACCGGGCCGGCCTCCGGCATAGCGGCCTTGTAAGCCAGCTTTGCGGCCATAATAAAGGCCATCTCGGAGCTGTCCACCGGGTGGTAGCTGCCGTCCAGCAGGGTGGCTTTCAGGCCCACCACGGGGTAGCCTGCCAGCACGCCCTTTTCGGCGGCAAGGCGCACGCCCTTTTCAACAGCCGGGAAGAAGTTCTTGGGCACGCTGCCGCCGAACACCTTCTCCTCAAACACGACCTGTTCGCTGTCGCAGGGCTCAAAGTTGATGATGACATCGCCGAACTGGCCGTGGCCGCCGGTCTGCTTCTTATGACGGCCCTGCTTCTGGCAGGCCTTGCGGATGGACTCGCGGTAGGCGATGCGGGGTGCTTCCAGCCCGATCTCCACGCCGAACTTGTTCTTGAGCTTGGCCTTCACCACGTCCAGATGCTGCTCGCCCAGACCGCCGATCACCTGCTGATGGGTCTCGGCGTTGTTTTCGTAGCTCAGGGTGGGGTCTTCTTCCATCAGGCGGGCCAGCGCGCTGCTGATCTTGCCCTCGTCACCCTTCTTGGCCACAGTGACGGCCATGAACAGGCTGGGCTTGGGGAACACGGGGGCGGGCAGCTTGACCACGCGCTCAGCGTCGCACAGGGTGTCGCCGGTCTTGGCGCTCACCAGCTTTGCCACTGCGCCGATGTCACCGGCAATGATGCCGTCGGAGTCCACCTGCTTTTTGCCAATGACGGTGAGGGGCTTGGAGATCTTCTCCACATCGCCGGTGCGGGCGTTGGTGAGGGGTTCGCCTGCAGTCACCTTGCCGCTGACCACGCGCAGGTAGCTCAGCTTGCCCACGAACGGGTCGGCCACGGTCTTGAACACGTAGGCGGCGGTAGGCTCTGCTTCGGTGCAGTGCAGCTCCACCGGCTCACCGGCGGCATCCTCGGCCAGCACAGCAGCGTCATGCTCCGGGCTGGGCAGGAGCTTGTGCATGTTGAACAGCAGCATATCCAGTGCCTGCTGGTTCACGGCGCTGCCGCAGAACACGGGGGTGATCAGGCCGTCCTTGACGCCCTTGCGCATGCCTTCCACGATCTCCTCGGTGGTGAAGGCTTCGCCGCCGAAGAACTTTTCCATCAGCTCATCGTCGGTCTCGGCAATGGCTTCGCTCATGGCCTCGATCAGGCCCTGAAAACGGTGGCCGATGTCCGGCAGGTCCACCTGGATCTGCTTGCCGCCCTCGTACTTGAAAGCCTTCTGGCTGAACAGGTTGATGTACACGGGGGTGCCGTCGTCCAGCTTGGCGGGCACCACACAGGGGCAGATGGTGGAGCCGAACTTGATCTTCATATCCTCAAGGATCTTGAAGTAGTTGGCATTCTCCAGATCGCACTTGGAGACGAACACCATGGTAGCCTTGCCATTCTTGCGGGCCAGCTGGAACGCCTTTTCCGCACCCACAGTCACGCCGCTGCGGCCGGACACCACCACCAGTACGCTCTCGGCGGCACGGATACCCTCGTACTCACCGGCCTCGAAGTCGAACAGGCCCGGCGCATCGATCAGGTTGTACTTGATGCCCTCGTACTCCACCGGCACTACAGATGCCGACAGGCTGGCCTTGCGCTTTGCTTCCTCGGGGTCAAAGTCCGAAACAGTAGTGCCGTCCTCAACACGGCCCATACGCTCGGCAGCGCCCGAAAAATAGACCAGCGCCTCGGTGAGCGTGGTCTTGCCGCTGCCGGCATGACCGGCAATCAGGATATTGCGGATGTTGTTGCTTGCGTATTTCATATCGGTTTTTCCCTCATTTCCGCCGCACGGAGCATTCTCTCCGCTTTTGTGGCATATTTTACAAAGATAATACCACACTTAAAATGATTTTTAAATATTTCGTTTGAAAATTCTGACGAATCAAGCGCCAAACTTCAGGGCAGTGTTTTGTGCAAGTTGCACGGCAGTGCCAAAGTTTATTGTAAAACCCACAGCGATACGCTATAATAAAAGGCAGAATACAGGCACAAGGAGCATACCAAAATGAAACGTACCGATTACATCAACTGGGATGAATATTTCATGGGCATTGCGCTGCTCACGGCCATGCGCTCCAAGGACCCCAACAGTCAGGTGGGCGCGTGCATCGTCAGCTCGGAAAACAAAATTCTGTCCTTGGGCTACAACGGTATGCCCATTGGCTGCAGCGACGACGAGATGCCCTGGGAGCGGGAGGGCGCACCGCTGGACACCAAGTATATGTACGTGTGCCACGCCGAGCTGAACGCCATCCTCAACAGCGCCCACAATAACCTGAAAGGTGCGCGGGTGTACGTGACGCTGTTCCCCTGCAACGAGTGCACCAAGGCCATCATCCAGTCGGGCATTGCCGAGGTGGTGTACTACGGCGACAAGTACCACGACAGCGATTCCAGCGTGGCGGCGCGGTTCATGTTCAAAAAGGCCGGCGTGAAGCTGACTGCCTATCAGTCCACCGGACGGAAGGCAGAGCTAGAGCTGTGAACTTTTTTCATAGCATCTTGACTTTTGTGTGGGATTGCATATACTAAGGGTAGGAAGTTGGTTAGAACATTCCATTGTATCCACGCACAAAAAAGAGCCCTCTCAGAGTTGCAGCTCCGAGAGGGTTCTTTTTGTGCTTACTTGCCCTTGCGGTGACTCTCAAGCCACTTGCACAGGAAGTGTGCAGCTACCTGTGCTGCGCAACGGCGACGACCGCCGCCAGCGGCGGAAACAGGGAGAAGCTGTTGGGGCCGCGGCCTGCAAGATGCGAGTGCCGCCCAAGGCACGAAGCAGATGCAGGGAGCCGCAACCCGTACAGGATGCCAGAAGGGCAGCACAGCCAGTATAGCATATCCGACAGGGTATTGCAATTTTTTCAGAATCCCAGTATAATATATAATATAAGTATAAATATACAATAAAATTTGCATAGAGAGGGAAATATACAATGAGTCTGAAGAACCGCAGCTTTTTGAAGCTATTGGACTACACCCCTGCCGAGATCGAAGAACTGCTGGACCTTGCCGCAGACCTGAAGGCAAAAAAGAAGGCCGGCATCCGCCACAATGACCAGCTGGCAGGCAAGAACATCGCCCTGATCTTTGAAAAGACCTCCACCCGCACCCGTTGCAGCTTCGAGGTCGCTGCCCACGATCTGGGCATGGAAGTGACCTACCTTGACCCGTCCGGCAGCCAGATCGGCAAGAAGGAGTCCATCGCCGACACTGCCCGTGTGCTGGGCCGCATGTTCGACGGCATCGAGTATCGGGGCTACGGCCAGCAGATCGTGGAAGACCTTGCCCACTACGCCGGTGTGCCGGTGTGGAACGGCCTGACCAATGAGTTCCATCCCACCCAGATCCTGGCCGACTTCCTCACCATCCGGGAGCACTTTGGTCACCTGAAGGGCATCAACTTCGTCTACTTCGGCGATGCCCGCTACAACATGGGCAACAGCCTGATGGTGGGCTGCGCCAAGATGGGCCTGAACTTCACCGCCTGTGCACCCAAGAAGTACCAGCCGGACGCTGCCCTCGTGGCCGAGTGCCAGAAGATCGCTGCCGAGACCGGTGCCACCCTCGCCTTTGAGGAGGATTCCGCCAAGGCCGCCAAGGGTGCCGACGTGCTGTACACCGATGTGTGGGTGTCCATGGGTGAGCCGGTAGAGGTGTGGGCTGAGCGCATCAACGACCTTGCCGCCTACCAGATCAACCAGCAGCTGATGGACATTGCAGGCCCGCACGCTGTGTTCATGCACTGCCTGCCCGCCTTCCACGACCACAAGACCACCGTGGGCAAGGAGATGGGCGAACGCTTTGGCCGCGATGCCATGGAAGTGACCGATGAAGTGTTTGAAGGCCCCCAGAGCATCGTGTTCGACGAAGCCGAGAACCGGATGCACACCATCAAGGCCGTGATGGCTGCGACCCTTGGCTATGTAAAATAACGGATCACAAACAAAAAAGGGAGGCTGCGTTTGCAGTCTCCCTTTTGCTTTGCCTGTTAGGCCTCCTTCAGCTTCAGCACGCCAGCCTGTACCAGACGCTTGCGCAGCAGTGCACCCACGATGCAGCTCACCACGATCTTGGCGAGGTCCAGCGCAATGAACGGGTACACGCACACCGAAAGCGCATAGCCCAGCTCGCACTGCATCTGGAACACGAACCATGCGGTGCCCAGCACGTAGCAGGCGGCATCGCCCAGCACAAGGCCGATGCCGGAAATCACCGGCTGGCCCTTGCTCTTTTCGATGAACAGACCGCCGATGAAGGCCAGCAGCAGGTAGCCCACCAGATAGCCGCCGGTGGGGCCTGCCAGCTTGGCAATGCCCGCGCCGTAGCCGGAGAACACCGGCACGCCCACAAGGCCGATGAGCAGGTACACCGCCACGCTCAAGGTGCCGAACTTGGGCCCCAGCAGCCATGCGGTCAGGCAGATGACAAAGTTTGACAGCGAAATGGGAATGGCCCCGATGGGCACGCTCAGCGGGCCAAGCACGCACAGCGCGGCGGCCATCAGCGCAGTGACAGCCATCTGATAGGTGGTCAGTTTTTTGTTTTTCATAGAATAGAATTCCCCTCTGTTAAAAATTTACAAGGCATCTGTGCCCGAGTATAACGCGGCAGAGGGAAGACGGTCAACAATGAAGTTGCAGCAGGGTTTACAATAGGGCGTGTTGTAATGCGTCGTAGAATATGGTAAGATGATAACAAAAAAGATTGACCGCCCTGCTTCCAAACTGTGCGGTCAATCTTTTTGACAAACGGGATGGAAAGCTGACCCTTGCAGTCAGCACCCCTTCTATGTTTAGAATACCGCATCAGCGTTATTTATCAAGGAGGTTCCCCATGGGTGGAGGACATGTTTCGCGGCCGGACTTCGGGATGCCGCAGCCGGACCCGGCCTACCCACTGACCGAGTTCTACCTGCTTTTGCAGCACGCACTGGACAAAGCGGGCCGCTTTGCGCTGCCTGCGCTGTATGCCCGCGTGCAGGCACCGGCCCGGCACATCTATCTGGACGAGGCGCGGGAATATTTGAGCCTTTCGCCTACCGGGCGGGAGGGGGATATCCGCCTGCTGGCCGAGGGCAGTCTGCAGCTGCTGTACAGCACCCTGCACGTCCAGCCGGACGGCACGCCTGCAGCCCTGCTGCTCACCGAGGAGTGCACCCGCGCCACGGTGGCGGTGCAGCTGCTGCCGCCCTTTGTGTGGGAGGACCCGCTGCCGCCGCTGCCGGACACCCCTGCGGCGATGACGCTGCAGCTGACCATGCAGGATGTGATGCAGGCCGATACCGACCCGGCAGTGCTGGGCAGAAAGCTGGCTGGCACAGCGGCGAACAAGCGCTGGCTGCACCATCCGAAGGCCGAGACCTTCCTTGCAGAACGGGTGGCCCTGCTGCAGAGAGTATATAAAAGGTGATTTTCATAAATTTTTCCAGCAATGCAATCTTCGGGGGCGTTCAGCCGTGTATAGGGTGAATGTCCCCCGTGGAACACGAATTCCACCAGCCCTGTACAGGCGGTAAAGGAGAGCTTGAAACTATGGGACAGCTGACCAGAAACGAAGTATTTACGCTGGCAGTGCAGAAATACAGCGATGCTGTTTACCGCGCTGCCATACACAACAGCCGATGCACAGCCGATGCCGAGGACGTGGTGCAGGATGTCTACGAGAAGCTCCTGCATTATAATGGTACGTTTGAGAGTGAGGAGCACCTCAAGGCGTGGCTGCTGCGGGTGGCCATCAACCGCTGCCGGGACCTGACCCGCGCAGCCCATCAGAAGGACACCGAGCTGGACGAGAACCTGCCCGCGCCCGATGCGTTTGAGGACGGCAGTGTGCTGGACGCAGTGCGCGCCCTGCCGGAAAACTACCGCAATGCCATCTATCTGCATTACTACGAGGGGTACACGGCGGCGGAGATCGGCCGGATGATGGGCGCACCATCCAACACGGTGCTGAGCTGGCTGCGGCGTGCCCGGGCGCAGTTACATACGATGCTGAAGGAGGAGATCGAAGATGAGGTGGTATGAGTACAAGATGGAGACGGACGACCTCTACGCCCCGGACGATCTGAAGGCAAAGCTGCTGGCCATGACAGACCAGCTGACCGAAGAAGAAAAGGCCCAGCCCATGATGAAAACCGACGCACCGGTACCGGCTCAGTCCGCCCCGGTGCAGCCGAAGAAGAAACTGATCCGCTTTCCCGCAAAGCGGGTGGGCGCACTGGCGGCCTGTCTGGCGGTGTGTGTGGTAGGCTATGGTGCTTTCGCCACCGGACAAATCGGCCTTGGCGCAAAGAGCAGCAGCCCGGCGGTCTATTATTCTGCGGACAGCACTGCGGCGGTGATGGCGGCAGGCGGTGCGGACCGCGCCGCTGTGGACAGCCCCATGGCAGCCGATTACAGTCTGAACACCCTGTCGCTGGAAAGCGGCGCAGACAACGGCACCGCTGTTTATTCGGAGGACGACGCGGCAGCAGCGGCCCACAGCACCGACCACGCAAAGATCATCTACACCGCGAACCTCAGTCTGGAAAGCAAGGACTACGACGCAGCCCGCGCTGCGCTGGATGCTGCCCTTGCTGAAGCGGGCGGCTATCTGGAATCCAGCAGTGAATACTCGGATGCCGGTGACAGCCGCAGCGTCAGCCTGACCTACCGGGTGCCGCAGCAGAACTACGAGAACTTTCTTGCCGCCGTGGCCGAAGCAGGCAACGTGACCTACAAAAACCAGCAGGCCGACGACGTGACCGCCCAGTATATGGACGTGGAGACCCGGCTTGAAAATCTCAAGAACCAGCGAACCCGCCTGCAGCAGCTGCAGCAGCAGGCCGACAACCTCTCCGACCTGCTTGAGATCGAGTCCAGCCTGACGGATGTGCAGAGCCAGATCGAGAGCTGGCAGAGCCAGATGGACTGGTACAACGATCAGGTGGAAGAGTGCACCGTGTGCGTGAGCCTGAGCGAGGTGAGCACCTACTCGCCGCCCAGCGAGGGCTTCGGCAGCCGCTTTGTCAGCGCCCTTTCCGCTGGCTGGCAGAACTTTGTGGATGGCCTGCAGCAGGTCATCGTTGCCCTTGCCGGTGCATGGCCGGTGGTGGTGATCGCAGCCGCCGCCTGCGCAGGGTTCGTGGTTTGGAAAAAGAAGAAAAAATAAATCAAAAAAATACTTGACATCCGCCCGCCCTTGTGGTATTATACTTGAGCAGTCAGCGAGAACCGCTGAGAGCACAAAGTAAATATCGCGGGGTGGAGCAGTCTGGTAGCTCGTCGGGCTCATAACCCGAAGGTCGTTGGTTCAAATCCGGCCCCCGCAACCACCAAGCGTTCTGAGATATCTCAGAACGCTTTTTTGTTGTCTGTATCCGATACGAAGAAGGGGCTGCTGCACATCGTTTTAGCCGAAAGTGCAGCAGCCCCTCTTACTGTATCAAAAATTTACACCTACTCGCCGTTGAAATGGTAGCTGCCCACAAGGCCCGCCAGATGGAAGGCCTTGCTGGGGGCTGCGCTCGTTCAATGATGGCGGCAAAATCGTACTGCGCAGCGGTGCTTCTTCTATATTTACCATTTACAACCTGCCGTCCTCCACGGCACGGGCGTGCTCGGCGAGAGCAAGGGCCTTTAGTGTCTGGATCTCGGGCCGGGTGTCGCCCCGGCGGGTGAACAGGCAGGTGGGCATGGGCGGGAAGGGGAACATGAGGGCATGGAACCACTCTCTCGGGGAGCCATGCCCCCGCACCGGACTGAAGAACAGGCACTTGCCTGCCAGCATCCGAACATACTCCTTCTCGAAGCTGGGCACCATCAGCCAGCGCATAGGCACTTCCTCCATGCAGCGGCGAACGATGGAGACAAAAACGGCATCGCAGCTCTCAAAGCAGACGGTCTGCCCGGTGAGCTGCGGCGGTGTGAGGAAGCTTTCGGCACTGAGGGGGTTGTTGGGGCTTGCCAGCAGGTAGCACCGGGTATCGAACAGGCTCATCACGTCCACGGCACTGCCCACCGGCTCAGCAAGCAGCTGTACCAGCGCATCCACGCCGCTTTGCAGTACTTCCTCCGGCGGGCGGAAGGTGGAGTCGGTGACGACTTCCAGATCGCAGTCCGGCAGCTCCCGGCTCAGAGCCAGCAGCAGGTCGTGATAGAGCGGGTCGCGTGCGGCCATGGTGGCGGGTACCTGCAGCACCAGCTTTTCCCGCTGGCGCTGCCCGGCCGCAAGAGCAGCCTGAAAAGCCTCGTAGCCTTTGCGGGTGCTCTGGGCAAACTCGGCAAACAGCTGGCCGGCCTGCGTTGGCTCCACCCGGCAGGTGGTGCGCACGAACAGCGGGGTGCCAAGCTCCTCCTCCAACGTGCGGATCTGGTAGCTCAGCGTGGGCTGGGTGAGGAACAGCTGCCGTGCGGCGACAGAAAAGTTCAGTGTTTCGTACAGCGCCAGAAAGCAGCGCAGCTGGCGGTCGGTCACAGCAGAAGCCTCCCTTCGGGCAAAAGTGATACGCCAATTGTAACAGCGGGCCGGGAAAAGGTCAAGATAACTGATAGAAAAACTGAATAACTGCAAACGGGAAAATTGAATTTCTCTTTTGGTAAAGATTTAATTATAATGAATATCGTCAAAAAAACATCAAACTGTGTCCTGTGCAGCAAAATGTTTTGAGAAAAGAAGACAAGAAGAGAAAAGAAAGGGTTCCGCACTATGAACAAGATCTCGCGCAGAAACTTCATCCGCGCATCGGCTCTCAGCGCTCTGGGCGCTGCCGCTGCAGGCGCACTGTCCGGCTGCTCCAACAGCGCAAGCAGTGCTGTTGCTTCCTCTGCAGCAGGCAGTGCCGCTGCTTCCGAAGCACCGGCTGCTGCCGCTTCCACCATTACCTGGGACGACATCTTTGCCACCAGCTACTGCCAGTCCAACCGCGGCTCCAACCCGGATGCCAAGGCTCCCGAAACTCCTGAGGAGTACATCGAGCAGAAGGGCAACGGCGACATCATGGGTTCCATGATGGTGGGCATGGTCGATCCTCTGAACATTCCGGAAGAGCAGTTCATGAACAACAAGCCCGCATGGCTGGGCGACGAGCCGCAGCTGGCCGATAAGGTGGAGTACACCAAGGACTGCGAGGTCCTGGTCATCGGTGCTGGTCAGGCTGGTACTGCCGCTGCCCTGCGCTGTGCAGAAGAGGGTCTGGACACCATCTGCTGCGAGGTGCAGACCTGGGAAGAGTACGACAACTACGCCTGCGACCTGACCACCTACAACTCCAAGTTCTTCCTGGACAAGGGTGCCGAGAAGTACGACCCCATGGACATCTTCACCGAGTACATGGTCAAGGCTCTGGGCCACGCAAACCAGAAGATCGTCAAGGATTACGCCACCCGTTCCGGCGAAGCTCTGGACTGGATGCTGGCTGAGCTGGATCCCGACTATGTTGCAAAGTACGCTCACGCTGTGAACTACAAGGGCAACAAGCACTTTCAGAACCCCTGCAGCCACAGCTACTACTACGTTGGCATGACCCAGTGGCGTGATACCGGCACCGAGACCAACACCAACAACAACATGTGGCCGTATACCGTGCGACTGCTGCAGCAGAAGGCTGTGGAGAAGGGCTGTGAGTACATCTACGGCGCTCAGGGCCTGACCCTCGTACACGACAATGGCAAGGTCACCGGTGCCATCTTCACCGATATCGACGGCAAGTACTTCCAGGTCAACGCCGACGCTGTCATCGTGGCAGCAGGCGACTTTGGAGGCAACCCGGACATGCGTCTGGACCTGTGCGATACCCTGCGCAATCTGGCATGGTCTTACGGCAAGGACCGCACCGATGTGAACAACGTTTCTTCCATGGGCCGTGATGGCTCCGGCATCCGTATGATGATGTGGGCAGGCGCTACCATGGAGGCAGGCCCCCGTGCAGGTCAGGCAGCCGGCATCAACAGCCGTCCGTCCTTCCCCTTCGGCGGCATCTGGCCCATCTTTGGCAACGACGGCAAGCGTTTCTTCAATGAGACCATCACCCGCCACGGCTCCGTGGGCTATCTGGATATGATGCCCGAAGGCCAGAAGATGGTCTGCGTCACCGACTCCAACTGGGATGCATACTGCGAGTATCAGGCCTACGACCATCAGGCCATGGATCGCAGCAACGAGTACATGCTGGAGAAGGTCCGCAAGGATATGGCCAACTACAAGACCGGCCCCGACGGCTTCTCCGTGCAGGCATTTGCCCGCTACGGCAACGACCCCACCACCCTGTATGCTGCCGACACTCTGGAAGAGCTGGCCGACATCATGGGCTATGAGGGTGACGCAAAGCAGGGCTTCCTGGACGAAGTGAAGCACTGGAACGAGATGTGCGATGCCGGTTACGACTCCGACTGGGGCGCAGACGCATCCATGATGCACTTCAAGATCCAGGATCCTCCCTTCTTCGCAGCTTCTGCCGTTACCGGCGGCAACCCCTCCGGCGGCCTGTGCCAGCATGCTGCTGTCTGCACTGACGGTGAGTACCGCGTTCTGACCGGTGCCAAGGCACCCATCCCCGGCCTGTACGCTGTCGGCAACTGCTGCGGCCAGCGCTACGGTGTGCAGTACCACACCCCCACCGCAGGCAACAGCTGTGGCAGTGCATTCGTGACCGGTTACCTGGCTGCTGAGTATGTCAAGAACGATCTGGACAACGGCATTGGCGGCGAGAACTCTGCCGAGGAGCGTACCACCAACGGCAAATACTATGCCGGTACCTACACCTCCTCCAAGAACTCCAGCTACAGCACCGTCACCGTTACCATGACCTTCAGCGAGGATGCCATCACCGACTGCAAGATCACCTCTTCCGGCAACGAGGACCTGATGAAGGACGACCTGCGCTCCAGCATGGCAGCTGCCGTTGTGGAGAGCCAGGGCGATACCAGCGTGGATGCCATCACCTCTTCCACTCTGAGCTTCTCTGTCAAGGCTGTGCAGGAGGCTGTGGCCGACTGCATCGCACAGGCAAAGGCATAATTTCTCTTGCCAAACGAGCTGCTGTCCGATAGAATAAAGCTGTCGGTACCGCAAGCCCATCCTAAACGGTTTTTTCTTTCTTCTCGGTGCCGCGCCGGGGCAGGGCAAACCTCTGCTTCCGGTGCGGCATTGCTGTTGACGGAGGTCATATAATTATGGAAACTACCCCGCTTCACCCGGTGGTGATGAAGCTGAATTTCCCCTTCATCACCCGGAAGCCGTCCTTCAACGGACGCACCCTGATCGAGGGCCGCAACACCGAAATGCTGCATGAATATGTGCTGGCCATGGCGCTGGAGCTTAGGGCCAACGCTGCTGACTTTGCCGACTGCGAGGTGCAGGCCATCCGTCTGGGCGGTGGCTCGGCTTCCATTACCAACGGCAGCGATATCGACCACCTGCTGCGGCTCATCCGCAACTGTTACCATGTGGCCGAGAACGCGCCTGTCACCATGCGCACCTGCCCGGCGGACATCAACGGCGCGAACATGCCGTTCTACAACCGCTCCCACATCACCCGGTACGATCTGGAGCTGTACTCGCTGGAACCGCTGGATTTCTGCACGCTGGATACCCTCAACTATACCCAGCAGATGCCCTACATCACCCACGGCTTCCTGCGGGCGGACAGCCGCAACAGCATGGGCTTCATCCTGCTGTACGGCAAAAAGAACGTCTCCCGCTACGGTTTCCGCCACTCGGTGCTGGAGGCCACACGCCGCCCGGTGTGCCATGTCATCCTGCAGCGCTGCGCGGGCAGGGATCTGCTGGACGATGCCGCTGCCGAGGCCCAGCTGGCCGAGGCGGATGAACTGTTGACGGCTGTGGGCTTTGTGCAGTATCTGCCGCGGCGCTGGGCAAAGCCCGGCTGCGAGGATAAATTCTGGCAGGGCGCTGCTGCCGGCATGGATGTGCTGGCCTTCGGCCTTTGCGCCTGCACAAAGCTGGACGGCATGGAGACCACCAACACCGGTGACCTGAGCGTTTATCTTGCCCACAGTGCGGATTATGAGCAGATCACTGTGTCCACCGTCCCGGCAGAAAAAACCGAATAACAGCTGCAAAGCACAGCTTTTCCCAGCCAATGGGAAGGGCTGTGCTTTTTGTTCCGATGGGTGGAAAGTTCTTCCGCTTTCTTGTGATCGTGAAGATTTTTGCCAGATTTTGTTTACGCACCCGGAAAAAGGTGGTATGATAAACTAGGTATAGTCGGGTGATATGGCAGCCGGAACGTCCTGCTGCGTGAGCGCCCTCAGGGGGGATTTGATGAAAAAATATCTCAAAGCGGTCGTGTCCGGGCTGTGCGCCGCGGCACTGGCCCTTGGCTGCGTGGGCTGCGGCAGCAGCGCCCAGAATGCAAAGACCACGCAGGTGACCAACATTACGGTGTGGACTTATTATAACGGTGACCAGCTGGAATGCTTTACCGATCTTGTGGACAAGTTCAACGAGACCGTGGGTGCCGAGAAGGGCATCGTGGTGTCCACCGAGAGTCAGGGCAGCGTGAACGATCTGGAACAGAGCGTGATGGATGCTGCCGAAGGCAAGGTGGGTGCGTCCGCCATGCCCAACGTGTTCTCGGCTTATGCCGATACGGTCTATGCGCTGGATCAGATGGGGATGGTGGTGGATCTTGCACCCTACCTGACCGATGACGAGAAGGCCCAGTTTATTGACGGCTACCTCTCTGAGGGCGACTTTGACGCCAACGGCAGCGTAAAGATCTTCCCGGTGGCAAAATCCACCGAGGTGATGCTCTTCAACGACACCGACTGGCAGCCCTTTGCCGAGGCCACCGGTGCCAGCTACGACGACCTTGCCACCGTGGAAGGTCTGGTAGACACCGCTGAAAAATACTACAACTGGACCGATGCCCAGACCGCTGCCCCGGACGACGGCAAGGCCCTGTTCGGCCGCGATGCTATGGCAAACTACATGCTGGTGGGCGCACAGCAGCTGGGCGGCACCATCTTTGAGGTGAAGAACGGCAAAATGACCGTCAACTTTGAGCACGATGCGGCCCGCAAGCTGTGGGATAACTACTACGTGCCCTTCGTCAAGGGCTGGTTTGCCGCCAGCGGCCGCTTCCGCAGTGACGATATCAAGGCCGGCAACGTGCTGGGCTATGTTGGCTCCTGTTCCAGCGCTACCTTCTTCCCCGCGCGGGTGACGAACGATGCCAACGAGAGCCACGATATCAGCATGAAGGCGCTGCCCAGCCCGGAGTTTGCAGACGGCGAAAAGGTTGCCGTGCAGCAGGGTGCCGGCATGGTGGTGACTGCTGGCAAGGAGGAAGAGATCGAAGCTTCGGTGGAGTTCCTCAAGTGGTTCGTCCAGCCGGAAAACAACATTGCCTTTGCGGTGGGCTCCGGCTATCTGCCTGTTACCAGGGAAGCCAACAGCATGGATACGATCACCTCCAGCGGCCTGACCCTGAACGACAGCATGGAGCAGATCCTGACCGCTGCCGTAGATACCGTGAACGGCAACCGCCTGTACACGCCCCACGCCTTTGCAGGCGGCAGCAGCGCCCGCAAGGTGCTGGAATACGGCCTGAGTGACCTTGCCGCTGCGGACCGCGAGACCGTGGAGCAGCGCATCGCCGAGGGTCAGAGCGCTGCGGACGCAGAAGCCGAGTTCCTGACCGACGATCACTTTGAGGCATGGTATCAGGATATCTGCAGCCAGCTCAAACGGTACGAGGGCTGAGCCGACGGAACACGCTGAGGAAGAGAGGTGATGGTGATGCTGTGCAGACAGAAGGATACGGATGCCGCCCGGCGCAAAAAAACGGGCAGGCCTATCTTCCGCACCATTTTTAGCGCCATGATGCTGGTGATGCAGGTAGAGGTGGTGCTGCTGGCAGTCAGTATTACCATTACCAATGTGGACGGCAGGCTGAACCAGAACGCCAAGGACATGCTCAACATGCAGGTGCGCAACCGCGTCAGCTACGTGCAGGACCTGATGCAGGATGCACAGAACCTGACCGATCTGTCGGAGCACATCAACAATACCGTTCTTGCCATGCAGGAAGAAGGCCAGCTCGATCTGGCCGAACTGAACACGAGCCGTGAGAAGAGCGACGCACTGCTCACGGCCATTGCGCCGGAGTTGGTGAGCACCCTGCGAGCAAAACCGGTCAGTGGCATCTTTGTGGTACTGAACACCGTGAATCTGTACAACCTTGATGTGGGCTGCGGCCTGCCCGGCATCTACCTGCGGGATCTGGACCCGGATGCCCGCCCTTCGGGGGACAACGCCGATCTGATGATCGAGCGCGGCAGCTCGGCGGTGGTCAAAAAGCTGAGCATCACCACCGATAAAAGCTGGCAGCCCACCTTGCGCTACTACGGCCTGAAGGGCAACGGCTTTTTCAAGACTCCCTTCCAGACCGCGTGGGAGGACGGCGCAAGGCTGAACGCCGAGGATTACGGCCGCTGGACCACCAGTGTCTATAAGATAGGCGACGACAGCCGCACCGCCATTGCCTACTCCCAGCCGCTGATCCTGCCGGACGGCACGATCTACGGTGTGGTGGGTGTGGAGCTGCTTACCAGTTACCTGCAGACAAAGCTGCCTTACAGTGAACTGCAGGACGGCAATACCGGCACCTACTTCTTAGTCTCCACCACTGCTGATGAGAAAGATACCTCCTTTATCGTCAGCAAGGCGGTCACTTCCAGCGAGGACGTGACCGCTTTGGAAGCACCGGCCGGCATGATGAACTGCGAACTCCGGGCGGACGAGTGCTGGCTGACGCTACGGAATAAAGACTATTATGCCGTGGCCCTGCCCATTACCCTGTACGGCCGCAACGCGCCGTTTTCCAATGAGCGCTGGCTGCTGATCGGCACCGTGAACAGCAAGGTGCTGTTTGCCTTTGCAGACAATGTGCGCAGCGTGATCGCCATTGCCATTGCGTTTACGCTGGTGCTGGGCGCGCTGGGCAGTCTGGTCGTTGCCCGCAATCTGGCCCATCCGGTGGAGCTGCTGTATCACGAAGTGGTGGACGGGCAGGAGAAAAAGCAGTTCCCGCAGCTGTCCCATACCAACATCCGGGAGCTGGACCGTCTGGCCGATGCACTGACCAGCTTGAACAGCGAGCTGCTGAACAACTCCACAAAGTTTTTGCGCATCATGGACATGGCCAGTGTGGAGCTGGGCGGCTATGAGCTGCGGTTCGACACTGGCAGTGTGTATGTTACCGATAACTTTTTTGCGCTGCTGGGTGCCCCCCAGCCCAAGGATTGCTTCCTGAGTGTGCGCCGCTTTGAGGAAAAGCTGAGCCACATCCAACTTTCCCATCCCTGCACCACTACGGCAGAGGGGGACAAGATGCTCACCATCCGCAAGGAGGGCGAGACCCGCTACATCATGCTGCGCGTCACCAACGACCAGACCACGCAGGTGGGTCTGGCTGAGGACGTTACCGCCGCCACGCTGGAGCGCATGCGTATTGAGCACGAACGCGATTACGATATCCTGACCGGCCTGTATAACCGTCAGGCCTTCCACCGCGTGAGCGAAGAGCTGTTCCGCGATCCGCACCAGCTGGGCGTTGCAGCTCTGCTGATGATGGATCTGGACAACCTCAAGCACATCAACGATACCTACGGCCACGACTGGGGCGACCAGTACATCCACCGCACGGGTCGCTGCCTTGCTGAGAACACGCCCAACGGCACTGTGGTGTCCCGCCTTTCCGGCGATGAGTTCGTGCTGCTGTTCTACGGCTATTCCAGTCAGGATCAGATCCGTGAGAAGATCCGCACCCTGAGCAGCGCTATGCAGAAGAGCGTTGCCATCCTGCCCAGCGGCAATGAGCTGCGTATCAGCATTTCCGGCGGTGTGGCATGGTACCCGGCCAGCGGCACCGATATGGACACCCTGAAAAAGTATGCCGACTTTGCCCTCTATCAGGTCAAGCGCACCAACAAGGGACATCTGGAAGAGTTCAGCATGGAGATCTACCAGCAGGAAGCACAGGCCGCACAGCTGAGACGCGACTTCCAGCAGCTGCTTACCGAGGAGCGGGTGTACTATGTATTCCAGCCCATCTTCTCGGCCCGCACCGGCAAGGTGATGGCCTACGAAGCCCTGATGCGCTCCGATAGGGAAGCGCTGCGCTCGCCCGCTACCATCATGAAACTGGCGCGGGAGCAGGGCGCACTGTGCGAGATCGAGCGGCTGACCTTCTTCAAGTCGCTGGAGACCTTCGACCACCTGCGCAGCGAGGGCCTTGTGCGCAGGGACACGATGCTGTTCATCAACTCCATTGCAAGCGTCTGCCTGCCCAGAGAGGACAGCGAGTATATGGAAAGCCGCTGGCATGAGCTGTGCCGCCAGATGGTCATTGAGATCACCGAGGAAGAGGAGATCGACCACGAAGCACTGGAGGCCAAGCGCCATGCGCCGGGCTTCTCCGGCATGTTCGCGCTGGACGATTACGGCAGCGGCTTTGCCAACGAGAACAGCCTGCTGGAGCTTTCGCCCCGGTTCATCAAGGTGGATATCGCCATCATCCGCGGCATCGATACCGACCCGGACAAGCAGCAGATCGTGCAGAACATCGTGGCCTATGCCCACCCGCGCAGCATGCAGATCATTGCCGAGGGCGTGGAGACCGCCGCCGAACTGCGCAAGGTCATAGAGCTGGGCGCGGATGCGCTGCAGGGCTACTTCCTTGCAAAGCCTGCCGCCGTACCGGCCCAAATGGCACCTGCCGCCCGCAAGATCATTGCCGAGTACAGCTCTGTATCCGACAGCGGCTGAATACGAACATAAAAAGTCCCGCAGAAATGCGGGGCTTTTGCATCTGCCACTGGCGTATTGCAGTTTGCTGCGGTATACTGGAATCGGGCAAACAACAGCACAGGGGGTGCTTTTTTATTATGGTACAGGTAGACCTTATCACCGGCTTTCTGGGTGCAGGCAAAACCACCTTTCTGCGCCGGTATGTCCGGTATCTGGTGGCACAGGGCCACAATGTCTGCATTCTGGAAAACGACTTCGGCGCGGTGAACGTGGATGCCATGCTGGTGCAGGACCTTCTTGGCCCGAACTGCGACCTTGAGACCATCAGCGGCGGATGCGACTGCGACACCCACCAGCGCCGGATGCGCACCAAGCTCATTGCCATGGCCATGCGCGGGTTCGACCGGGTGGTGGTGGAACCCAGCGGCATCTTTGATGTGGACGAGTTTTTTGATGTGCTGCGGGACGACCCGCTGGACCGCTGGTATCACATCGGCAATGTGATCGCCATAGTGGATGCCATGCTGCCGGAAACGCTTTCGCCGCAGGCTGAGTACGTGCTGGCATCCGAGACGGCCAACGCGGGCCGGGTGCTGGTCAGCCGTACCCAGCTGGCCGGTCAGCAGCAGACCGCTGCCGCCGTGGCCCACCTGACCCGTGCGCTGGAGGGCTGCAAGTGCTCCCGCCGCTTTGCGCCGGAAGAGATCATCACCAAGGACTGGGCACGGCTTACCGATGCCGACCTTGCCGCCATTGCGGCCTGCGGCTGCAGGCAGGCCAGCTGCGAAAAGCTGCATTTTGATGAGCACGAAGCCTTCAGCTCTCTGTGCTTTCTGGAGCAGCACCTGACGCTGCAGCAGCTGCAGGCCGCTGCCGACCACCTGTTTGCGGATGCCGCCTGCGGCCATGTGCTGCGGGTGAAGGGCTTTGCACCGGACCCGCAGGGCACCACTGGCTGGCTGGAGCTGAACGCCACCGCTGCCGGCAGAACGCTGGAACCCATCCCGCAGGGGCAGGATGTACTCATCGTCATTGGCGAAGGGCTAGACAGGGCAAGGATCGAAACGCAGCTTCACCGCTGAGCTTTCAACGAACGTTGTAAAACTGGTGCAAAAAAGGAGAACAGAATCATGAAAAAGAACCCGCAGATGCCCTCGGCGCGGCGCATCCTCGGCATGGTGGTCGGTATTGTGATCATCGGGCTGGGCATTGCACTGTTCAAGCAGTCTCACCTTGGCAACGACTCCATCAGCGCACTGAATATGCGTCTGGCCGAGATGCTGGGCATCTCGCTGGGCGTGCAGAACCTGTGCACGAACATCCTGTTCTTTGCACTGCAGTTCTGGTTCGGGCGCAAGTACATCGGCCTTGGCACCTTTGTCAACGGCATTGGCGTCGGGTTCATTGTCACGGCCTTCTACGACCCCATTGCAGCCCACTTTGGCCCGGCCGAGGCGCTGGGCCTGCCGGTGCAGCTGCTGTGGGTGGCGCTGGCGGTGCCGGTCACGGCGCTGGGGGCTTCGCTGTACCAGACGGCAGATCTGGGCATCGCCCCGTACGATTACCTCTCGCTGGGCCTGCGGGACTACACCCCGGTGCCGTACTTCGGCTGCCGCGTGTTCACCGATGCACTGTGTGCGCTGCTGTGCTGGCTGCTGGGCGGCCTTGTGGGCATCGGTACGCTGATCTGTGCCTTCTGCCTGGGGCCCTTCATCCAGTTCTTCAACGGGCTGGTGTCGGAGCGGGTGCTGCACTACAAGCCGGGCGGCCAGTAAGATCGGGAAATCAAAAAGGCGTGCACCTCCTTTGCGGAAGTGCACGCCTTTTGCTGTGCAGAAATCAGAACTTGAACAGCGGGGTGCCGGCCAGCACATCGCCCTCAGCCAGCATCTTCAGCTCGCCCATGTCATCACCGTTGGTCACGATGATGGCCGTTGCGGTGGGATGGCCTGCAGCCTTGATGGCATCCAGATCCACCTTCAGCAGCGGGGTGCCGGCCTTGACCTTATCGCCCACCTTGACCAGTGCCTTGAAGCCCTTGCCCTGCATCTCCACAGTGTCCATGCCAACATGGATCAGGATCTCGATGCCGTCCTCGCTGGTCAGGCCCACGGCGTGCAGGGTGGAAGCCACCTGTTCCACGGTGCCGTCAAACGGAGCATACACGGTCTTGCCGGTGGGCTCGATGCCGCAGCCGGGGCCAAGGATGCCCTGTGCAAAGGTCTCGTCGGGGATGTCGGCCTGTGCCAGCACCTTGCCGCGGATGGGGGTCAGAACGGTCTTGCTCTGACCGAAGAATTTGACAGTCTCTTCCTGCTCGGTCTTGCCGCCGAACAGCTTATCAAAAAAGCCCATGTTAAAATACCTTCTTTCCGATCATTTCATAGAGCCAGCCGGCCGAAGCGCTGTCCTGCAAGGCCTACCGGCTCCAACCCATTGGTCTACCCAAAAGATACCACATTGTGAAAGAAATTGCAATTGGTATCCCGCATAAAACCGCCAAAAATCTTTGGCAGCATCACATCAGGTCGATCAGCTGCTCGATCTCCTCCATGCGGGTGGCCCAGCTGGTGGCAATGCGCATCACGGTGTGGGTGTCGTCGTACTTCTCCCAGAAGCCGAACTTTGCCAGTGGCTCCAGCGCTTCCAGCTGGCTGTTTTCCAGAATGGGGAACACCTGATTGGTGGGCGACTCCATATAGAAGCGGTAGCCCTTGGCAGCAAGGCCCTCCTTCAGACGGTCGGCGGTCTCGATGGCGTTCCGGCTGATGCGGGTGTACAGATCATCGGTGAACAGCACATCGAACTGCAGGCCCATCAGACGGCCCTTGGCAAGCAGCGCGCCCTGTTGCTTGACCATAGTCATAAAGTGGGCCGGTGCGCCGTGGGGGAACACCACGGCCTCGCCGCACAGCGCGCCCACCTTGGTACCGCCGATGTAGAACACATCGGTCAGGCGGGCGATATCCTGCAGGGTAACATCGGTGCCCTTGGCCATCAAACCGTAGCCCAGGCGTGCGCCGTCCATGAACAGGGGCATGTGGTACTCCTGACACACAGCGTGCAGCTCTTCCAGCTCAGCCTTGGTGTACAGGGTGCCGTACTCGGACGGGTGAGAGATATATACCATGCCGGGGAACACCATGTGGTCGTGGTTGGCATCGGCATAGAAGGTGGCGCACCAGTCGCGCACATCGGCGGCGCTCACCTTGCCCTCGTGGGCGGGCAGGGCGATGACCTTGTGGCCGGTATACTCAATGGCCCCGGCTTCGTGTGCAGCCACATGGCCGGTGGCAGCAGCCATCACGCCCTGCCAGCGCTGCAGCATGGACGCAATGACGATGGCGTTGGTCTGGGTGCCGCCGGAGATGAAGGTCACGTCTGCATCCGGGCAGCCGCAGGCAGCGCAAATCTTTGCTTTGGCGCTGGCGCAGTAGGGGTCGGTGCCATAGCCGGGCACCTTTTCAAAGTTGGTCTCGGCCAGCTTTTGCAGGATGGCAGGGTGTGCACCCTCACAGTAGTCGTTCTCGAAATACAGCATATCGTTACTCCTGATCCAGTGAGATAAAGTGTTGATAAGGCTATTCTACTACGGGGGAGAGGGAGTGTCAAATCACGTCCCTCTTTACGGCAAAGGATTTTTACTGTATCTTTAGTTTTTCTATGGTATAATGCGGGAAACGGAATATATTATTTGGGAAGGGGAATGTGCATGAAAAAACAGACGCTTGTGCGGGATGCCACCGTAATGCTGCTGGCTCTGTTCGCCGCCTATGCCATGGTGATGCTTACACAGGCCGTTATGGGCCGCATTGAGGGCGTGGCAATGCTTATCTTTATGCTGGCAGTATTCGTTACCTCTATGTATACAGAAGGTTATGCGTGGGGCGTGGCGGCTTCGCTCATCAGCGTGCTGGCTGTGAACTTTGCCTTCCTCTCACCGTATTTCGCCTTCAACTTTACCCTGTCGGAAAATCTGTTCTCCGGCCTTGTGATGCTGGTGGTGTCCATCATGACCAGCACCCTCACCACCCGCATCAAAAAGCAGGAACAGCTGCGTATGGAGAGTGAAAAGGAAAAAATGCGTGCAAACCTTCTGCGCGCGGTTTCTCACGATCTGCGCACCCCGCTCACCTCCATCTACGGTGCCTGCTCCACTGTGATCGAAAATTATGACTCGCTGGATAAGGAAAAGACCATTAAACTGCTTGGCGAAGCCTGCAGCGATGCCCAGTGGCTGACCCGCATGGTGGAGAATCTGCTTTCCGTCACCCGCATCGACAGCGAGAAGGTGACGGTGCAAAAGACCCCCACTGTGCTGGACGAACTGCTGGATACGGTACTGGTCAAGTTCCGCAAGCGCTACCCGGAGATCCCGGTGGAGCTGGAAACGCCGGATGCCTTTATCGTGATCCCTATGGATTCCATGCTCATCCAGCAGGTGCTGATGAACCTGCTGGAAAATGCCGCTCTGCACGCCGAGGGCATGACAAAACTGACCTTGAAGGTGTTCACGGTGGGCAATCGTGCGGTGTTCGAGGTGACGGACAATGGCTGCGGCATCCCCAGAGAACGGCTGAAAACGCTGTTCTCCGGCACCGACCCGGATGTACCGGCAGACAGCCGCAAGCACGGCATGGGCATCGGCCTTTCGGTGTGTGCGGCCATCATCAAGGCGCACGGCGGCGAGATCAAGGCCGAGAGCCGTCTGGGTGAGGGAACGACCATCCGCTTCTGGCTGGAGACCGAAGAAATTGAAATGGAGGATGCAGAAGATGAGCAATAACAAATTCAAGGTCCTGATCGTAGAGGATGAGGCAAATATCTGCAGTTTTATCGAAACGCTGCTCACCACCAACGATTATCAGGCGCTGGTGGCTCATACCTGTACCATGGGCCTGACCCTGTTCGCCTCCCACAACCCGGATCTGGTAATTCTGGATCTGGGCCTGCCGGACCGGGACGGGCTGGAATTCATCCGCACCGTGCGGCAGAAGTATATGACCCCCATCGTGGTGCTCTCGGCCCGCACCGACGAGATGGATAAGATCGAAGCGCTGGATCTGGGTGCCAATGATTACATCACCAAGCCCTTCAGCACCGGCGAACTTCTGGCCCGCGTGCGCGCTGCCCTGCGGCTGAACCGCTACAGTGCCATGCACGGCGGCAATGCCCCGGCGGGTGAGTTCCGCGCACAGGGAATGCGCATCAACTATGACCGCCGTAAGGTGTTCGTGGACGAGCAGGAGATCAAGCTGACCCAGACCGAATACAACATCGTGGCGTTTCTTTCCCAGCACGCGGGCCGCGTGATGACCTATGCGGCCATCGTCAAGGCCATCTGGGGCGATACCGACATCGGCAGCACCAAAAAGCTGCAGGTGAACATGGCCAATATCCGCAAAAAGCTGGGCAGCCGTCCGGGCAGCAATGCCTATATCCTCAATGAGCTGGGCGTGGGCTACCGCATGATCGACGAGGATGCCCGCAGCGGGGAGATCAACGAATGATACTTGCACTGATCCTGTTTGCTGTTACCTATGTATTGATGCTGTGGCTGCAGCAGTATCGCCCGTGGGTGGCACTGTGCAGTGCAGTGCTCTTTATTGTGCTGGGCGAGGCGGGGGTCTACGAGTTTTCACTCCGCGCCGCGCTGCAGGCCGTGGATTATAATGTGCTGCTCATGATGACGGGCACCATGGGTACGGTGGCACTGTTCATCGAGAGCAAAATGCCTGCCCGTCTGGCGGAAATGCTGATCGTCTGTGTGCCGGATGTCAAGTGGGCGGTGTGTATGCTGGCGCTGTTTTCCGGTGTCATCAGTGCTTTTGTGGACAATGTGGCCACGGTGCTCATGGTGGCACCGGTGGGCCTTGCCATTGCCCGCAAGCTGAAGATCTCGCCGGTGCCGGTGCTCATTGCCATTGCGGTGTCCTCCAACCTGCAGGGCGCGGCCACGCTGGTGGGCGACACCACCAGCATCCTGCTGGGCAGCTTTGCCGACATGAACTTCTTCGATTTCTTCTGGATGCGGGGCCGTCCGGGCATCTTCTGGGGCGTGGAGCTGGGCGCACTGGCATCGCTGGCGGTGCTGCTGTGGCTGTTCCGCCGTGAGACCCAGCCGGTCTGTGCAAAGGTGGAGACTGAGGTGGAGGACGATGTGCCCACTGCCCTGATGCTGCTGACGGTAGGCCTGCTGATCGCGGCATCTTTCCTGCCGGAGCCTGCAGCCGGGCCGCTGCACACGGTGTACGAGCTGCGCAGCGGCCTTGTGTGCATGGGGCTGTGCCTGTTTGGCGTGGCGCGCGCCTGCCTGCGGGCAGGGTCGGCCAAGCCGCTGGCGCATGTGCTGGGCGAGCTGGACTGCGACACCCTGCTGCTGTTGTTCGGCTTGTTCATCGTGATCGCGGGCATCCACGCGGCGGGTGTTATCGACGCAGCAGCCCGGCTGTTCCATGCCGTGGCAGGGGAAAGCCCCTTCCGGCTGTTCACCCTGCTGGTGGTGGTGTCGGTGGTGCTTTCGGCCTTCATCGATAACATCCCTTACGTGGCCGCCATGCTGCCGGTGGTGCAGAGCATCGCCGCCCTGATGAACGATGGCGTGGGCGTGGAACCCTATGTGTTTTACTTCGGCCTGCTCACCGGTGCAACTCTGGGCGGCAACCTGACGCCGATCGGCGCTTCGGCCAATATCGCGGCCATTGGCATTCTGCGCAAAAACGGCGAGACCGTCACCACCCGCGACTTCCTGCGCATCGGCGTGCCCTTTACGCTGGCTGCAGTGCTGGCAGGCTATGCGTACCTGTGGCTGGTGTGGGGCAAAGTCTGATCTGCTGGCCTCCGGCACGGCTGCCTGCTGAAGAAAAAAACAAAGAAACTCCGACCCTCTGCACCGCCGGAAAATCGGCCTGCAGAGGGCTTTTTTCGCGAAAGTATGACGTTTTGCAGTGAGGAAAAAGTTTTTTTGAAAAAATGCTTGACAATTCTGCCATATCTGGTATAATAATTATCGTTCCGAGCGACACAGCTCACGAACAAAACAGAATATGCGGATATGGCGGAATTGGCAGACGCGTTAGATTCAGGTTCTAATCGGGGCAACTCGGTGGAGGTTCAAGTCCTCTTATCCGCACCATGACGAATGTTCTTACAGCATTTAGCTGTCAAAGAACATTCGTCATTTTTTTATTTGCTAAATAGCGACATCACAGGGGGCGTAGTTCACAACTACGCCTTTTCTTGTATTCACCGACACATCGGGTGTCGGCAAAGGAAGTGCGCTTGGAATCTCGATGGTGCCCACACAGTTGTAGTGAATGCGGAGCCGCTGCTCCCATACACCGTTGACCTTTTCTGCATTGAACACTTCGATTTTTTCCACCAGTTCGTTCAGCATCCGGGGTGTCAGCTTTTTTGCTCTGGTGTACTTGCGAACCAGACTGATGAACATATCCGTTGTCATAGTTCGGCTGCTCTGCTTTTCGATTTCGGAGCGGAGCTGTTTGATTTTCTCGGTCAGCTCCTTTTGCTCGTCCTCATATCTCCGGGACATTCTGGAAAAGCGTTCATCAGAGATCTTGCCGGAAACATTGTCCTCATAGATGCGCTCAAAGAGGCCGTCCAGTTCTTCATCACGGGCAAGGAGTGCTTTCAACTCTTTCTCTTTCAGCTTGCGGTCGGCTTCGTCTGCCTGCTGGGAGTGCCCGATAACAGCTTTCAGAAAGTCGTCCTCGTAGAGGCTGGCAAACTTGGTCAGCCGCCGAATCTCGCCCAGCACCACTTCTTCCAGAAAGTCTACACGGATGTAATGGGTGGATTGGCAGGTACCACGGTTGCCCTTGTAGTTGGAGCAGTTGAAATACTTGATTTCCGGGTTGCCCTGATTGAAGTGGAAGTGCAGATTGCAGCCGCAGTCTGCGCAGACAAGCAGGCCGGAGAACATATTGTGTTCTCCGTTGCTGGTACGGCGTTTGCGCATCTTTCCGCGCTTCTGCTGTACCTGTTCAAACACGGCACGTTCAATAATGGGTTCGTGAACATTTTGGAACACTACCCAATTTTCCGGGTCGTTATGAATCCGCTTTTTGTTCTTGTAGGATTTGGAGTAGGTTTTGAAATTCAAAACATCTCCACAATACTCCTGCTGATACAGAAGATGGGTAATCGTGGAGCCATTCCACTTGGTAGCGGGCCGTGTTTTGCTCTTTCCGGGACGGCCGATGCCTTTCTGAATCCAGTAGGCCTGCGGTGTCAGGATGCCTTCCTTTTCAAACTGGGTGGCAATCTGTTCTGTGCCGAAGCCCTCCAACGTCATATCAAAAATGCGCCGGACAACTTGTGCAGCTTCTTCATCAATGACCCAATGCTTGGGATTGTTCGGGTCCTTGATATATCCATAGGGAGGAAGTCCCATCGGTTCGCCGGAGTTGCCTTTGATTTTATTACTGATACGGCGTTTCTTGCTGATGTCGCGGGCATACCACTCATTGAACAGGTTTCGGATGGGTGCCAGTTCGTTTTCTCCCTCGGCCGTGTCGATGTTGTCCGAAACGGCAACAAGTCGGATGTCATGGTCCGGGAAAAATTCTTCTGTCAGCCGTCCGACCTCAATATAGTTTCGGCCCAGACGGGAAAGGTCTTTGACGAACACAGCAGAGGCTTTTCCTTGTTCAAGCTGCTGCATCATTTCAACGAAACCGGGACGGTTCATGGTCACGCCGGAAATGCCATCATCCAGAAAGTGAACCAGATTGGTATAGCCTTTTTCCTTTGCAACTTTGGTGAGCAGTTTCTTTTGGTTGCCGATGCTGTAACTCTCGCCCTCCAAATTATCATCACGGGAAAGACGCTCATAGAGAAAAGCGGTTGCTTCACGGGATTTCTTGTTACTCGACTGTTTCATACTCGCTCCTTTCTTGGGACAGTCGAATAGCAAATTCACTTGTACACCTATATTATAACACGATCCGCTTTCTCTGTCCGCTGCCTCCCGAAAGGTCATTATAATTTTTCGCTTTCGGATTTCATCAGCCGGAGAAGAACTTCTCCTAAGGTCTGGGAACTTTCTTCTTTGAACACCGGCTCAACGATAAAGGAGCGATTGCCAATACGATAAGTCGAATCCAGAGTAAGCATCTCTGGATTTTTTGTTTTTTCCGGGTTTGTCTTTTTCGCTTGCATCGTAAAAATCCCCTTTCTTAAAAATCAAAAAATGAGCCAACGGACGGCTGCTGGCAGCAGCCCACGGGAATCTCACCCCTGCATTCCTCATGCAGCCCTACTCATTGCCTGCGACGCTCTGAACGCTCGGACTTTGACGGTAAGGGAGTATCAGCCTGCCTGTATGTCATGGCCCGCAAGCAGCCGCGCTTGCATTGCGGCGTGGTAGTGATCGCTCCACTTTTCAGAGAAAAGCATCGTGGCGCACCCGCCGTCCAGCTCGATACAGACAGCAACGTATCCGTTTGCCCTATGATGCACCGCCATTGTCCTGCGGGCATATTTTTCAAGGTGCAGTCCCGAAACGTGGAAAGGGTCAGACCGTTTCGGCTTTGGTTACAATAGAAGAAATCAGTTTGATTTCCAGATGGCGTTTCATGTACTCGTCTATGCACACATGAGGCTGACCGTGCTTGTCATAGAGAATGCCTGTACAGAGCTTGATGATATAACCTCTGTAATGTCGCAAAACCTGTTCAACGGCATCGGTGTCCCCGGCGCAGGCAGAGCGAATCACCGAGAGCGGTAAAAACTCTCTGCTCGTGTGTTCATAGGAGCCCATTTACGCCTAACCTCCCTCCGGCAAGTGCGCCTTTAGCTTTTTTCGCAGCTCATTCAGCGTTTTTGCCCGGTGCCGTTGAACAGCACTCCGGGACATTCCCATGAGGTCGCCAATCTCACCGTCGCCCAGTTCCAGAACACAAAACAGAATCAGAATGCTTTGTTCTTGCTTTGGCAGAGCGGCAAACGCATTGGCAACAAGCTCATTGTCGATGTGCAGATCACAGCCGTAGGATGAAAATACAAATTCTTCACTTGGATAATGGTCTACACTCGTGAGCTGCCCCAGTTCTTCCATCGACAGAACGCTGAATGACTTTTCACGGTCAAGCAAGCGTTTCTTATTTCGGTGATAGTTCCGGGCCTCATTTCGCAGTACCGCTTTGCAGAACGCATCGAATCGGTACTGTTCGCCATCGTTGCGAGGGATAGCTTCCATCTTCTCACCCCCTTTCCGTGGGGATGTCGGGTGGATTTTTCCCTTTCCGCTAATATGACACCTGAAACACCCGATTCTGCCCGCTTTTTTGAAAATTTCCAAAAATATTTTTGAAACAGGCAGCTTTTCAGGCGGCAGTAGAAAAGCCCAGCAGACCGAAAACGGCCAACCGGGCATAATGGCAGCACGAAACGCGAAGTAGCTACATCGTATAGTACATAGTAAAAGCCCTGCTGACCCTGTGCGGGAGCAAGGCTTTTTTTGACAGTTCAAAGCTAGGCGTTCGATAGAATATCAGGCGCATGGCGGCATCCTCCTAGTGGCCGCCATACGGACGATTAAACGCTTTGATAAGCAAAAAGAGCCGGCGGCCTTGATTTTCTCAAAAGCCGCCGGTTCAAAATGGGCGCGCGGATATGTCTGCTGTACGACGGCTTTTTTTCTTTTGCCGTCGTGCGGCAGCTTGCTAACAGGCTATTTCTCTTTATGAGGATTATTATAAAATCCAAATGTTACACAAATGTCCGAGGTGCCTTTGATTTCGACAGAAAAACAGGCTGAATTGTTACAAAGCTCGGACATTTCAAAAGAATTTTTTGAAAAATACTAAAGAAGCGGAGCAGCTAAAATCTGCTCCGCTTCGATATGATTGATCTAAGGATGTTTTGCTATTTGATTAAACTCACTCTGTCAACCGCAATCGCTCCACAACTGGAAGGTTAACGTCAGTTTTGTAGACCCATATAGGCACAATAAGGCAGATTAGCAACACCAGTCCAGACACCAGCACCAGTGGGATAAATGGATAGGAGAAAACAGCATAATAGACCACTTTACTAAAAATCATATATAGCAAGATGAAGATTGCTGTTCCAATGGTGACTGCAAGGGAAAGGGAAACGCCCCAATAATAGAAACCTTCCATAAATAGCATTCGTTTGATTTGTCGCTTTGTCATTCCAATGCTTTCAAGAACAGCTAATTCATAGCGCCGAGTATTTACATTGACAACCATTGTATTGACAAAGTTCATGACACCAACAAGCAGCAGGATCACGGACAACCCTGTTCCTAAAACCTTTGCTGTAATGAGATATTCCTGCATTTCTTCTCGCCGTTCATATCGGGATATAATATCAATGTTAGCTTGTGATGCGGTGATTTGCTTTAATTCTTGCAGTATACTTTCGTCATGTTGACCATCCGTATCAAAGGCCACGCGGAACACTCTATATTGCGGAAAGAGTTCTTTCAAAGCTGTTTGACTAATATACAAATCAGGAGCCGTCCCTCTCTCATTGCCTCCTCCTGCTCGAAACCCTTCATTCAAATAACCGTTCGCTACAATAAAGGAATGCTGTCCGTTCTGCGTCTGGATTGTTATTTCCTGCCCCGGCTGAATAAGGTCTTCTACTGTTTTGGACAGCAGCACAACCTTTCCTTGTTCAAAGGCAGACGTGTCAATAGGCAAGTTTAAGGTTTTATTGATTTCTTCCAAATATGCACTGTCAATTCCAAAAACCCCGCTAAAAAAGTTTTGCTGATAATTTTCTAATTTTGCCGGATCAGAAAAATCAATGCCGTTTACTCCGTCTAATGACGCAAGAAACTCGTGAAATACAGCATCGTCATATACAACATCTGCTGCTACTTGAGGATAAGGTGCATAGGTCAACCTCAAATTTTCAATGCCGTCAAGCTGACCAATCTCTGAAACCATTTCGCTGGAAATTAAATCTTCTCTTTCGTGGATACTATATGTGAGTGCAAAATCGCTTACTCCCCATTGGCTCACATAATTCTCCGGGCTTAAACCATGTAATAGCCCTGTGACGACAAGGAACAAGGAAAGGCCGAAAAAAAGCGATGCAAAAACAAGGGTTGTACTCTTAGCATTACGAAAGACATTGTTCCATGCCATTCTGGACAACTTCATTTTGCTACAATTTCTGGCGCTGCTCTTTGTGCTGGCTGCTGTATATTGGAGTGCTGCTATTGGTGAAACACTTCCGGCAATTTTGGCGGGCTTCATACTTGCAATCATAACGGTAATGAACGTAAATATGGCCGCTCCTATGAAAATAAACGGCGAAAAAGATACTTTTGTTCCCACATCAGAATTTGTTGAATACATCATATTCAGGAAGTAAGGAACAATGCCAAAGGAAACAACCGCACCAAGTAACAGACCAATCGGAATACCAATACAAGAGATTCTGATTGCCTGCTTATAGATAATTCTCTTTATCTGCCTTTGGGTCGTTCCAATCGTTTTAAGACGGCCATAGAATTGCACATCTTTTATGACAGAGACATAAAGAATATTATAAATCAGCAGATAGCCGCTAAAGGATATAAAAACTGCTAAAATTATTACAGCTAAAATAATAGTTCCACCATTTGCCTGTTCTAATGGTACAATTTCAAATGTTTGCCCTTCTGTAAAGTCAATCTCACGCCGCAATCTTTCACAGTTTTTGTCAGCATTATCATTGCCTTGAAAACGGATCATTGCCGTAACACTATTATCCAGTGATACATTTAAGCTATCCTTAAAAGCGGATGAAACATAAACATAACCACGATTATTTGTGCGCATTGGAATGTAGTCCGTATAGTAGCCCGACAGCAAAAAGGTGTCCGTGACATAATCATAGCTATCGCCAATTTGGTATGACAACACAATCTCCATCCCTATTTGCGGATCAGAAATGCCCATCTGTTCAAGCACCCATGTAGGTAGCATAATTTCGTTTTTACTTGATGGGTAATTTCCTACAACACTTGATATAGTAGGCAGACGGTGGGTTCCCCACTCGGTATCATCTATCCAAACTATACCTAATCTCGCATTTTGCAGTTGCTCTGTATCAACACTGCCTAAACGCTGCTGTATACCTACGTCAAGGACAAGGTTTGATTTTGAAATTTCAACCAACTGATTTTCTGTTACATTTGTGATTCCGACATCAGCGGTAGTTCCCATTAACCGAATTTGTTGCATTTGGTAGGTTTCAAAGTAACTAAAACCAATACTGAATGTCGCAGTTATCATAAATGCAGTTAGCACAAGAGCAATGATTGCAAATAAATTACGCTGCCGTTCACGATGCAAACTGCGCTTTGCCAGCTTCTTTTCAATGTCACTGGTATCATTTTCAAAAGGCCATGTCATAGCTTGCCACCTCCTTATTCCACAATCCTGCCATCCTCAATGCGGACAATCCGATCTGCAAGGCGGGCTATGTCGTCATTGTGGGTAATCATCACAACAGTTTGCCGGAACTCCGCACTGGTGCGCTTGATAAGCCCCAGCACCTCGGCGCTGGTCTTGCTGTCAAGGTTGCCGGTCGGCTCGTCGGCCAGCACGATAGCCGGTTTGGTAATCAAGGCGCGGGCGATAGCCACACGCTGCTGCTGTCCGCCGGAAAGATTATTCGGCATATTTTTCAGTTTATCTTCCAGCCCCAGCAGGTGAACGATCTCGTCCAAAAACTTCTGATCCACCGTGTCCCCGTCCAGCTCCACCGGCAGGACGATGTTCTCATACACATTCAGGATGGGAACAAGGTTATAGTTCTGGAAGATAAAGCCGATGTTGCGGCGGCGGAAGATGGTGAGCTGTTCATCGTTCTTCTTTGCCAGTTCTTCGCCTCGGACAATCACGGTTCCGCTGGTGGGAGTGTCCAGCCCGCCCATCATGTGAAGCAGGGTGGACTTGCCGCTGCCGGATGTTCCCACAACGGCCACAAACTCGCCGTCCTCCACGGAGAAGTTCACACCGTCAAGGGCGCGGGTAATGTTCGGCTCTGTGCCGTAATACTTTTTCAGATCAATCGCCTGTAAAACGCTCATACTCAAAACTCCTTTCAAGGCTTTCTGCCTGTTGATAAGGCTATTGTAAAACCCAAATGTCCGCGAAATGTTACAGCGGCCAAAAAATTTCATTGAAAATCGGGGGCGAAATGTTACAACGCTCGGACATTTCCGCCGAAAAACTGCCACTGGCAGCTTTATCGGCACACTGTTGCGAAAAGACTTACGGCGGGCAGCCGAGAATGACCGTCCGCCGCATTCTATTTTGTCGGCAGCATAATGGAAAATTCTGAACCCTTGCCCGGCTCAGAAACCACTTTGATGTAGCCGCCCTGCCGTGTTACGATCTCGCGGGTCAGATACAGGCCAATGCCCACGCCCTGCTGTTCGTGTACTTCTTCCTCACGATAAAAGCGCCGGAAGATAGCAGCCTGATTACTTTCGGAAATGCCCTTGCCGGTATCGGCTACTTTGATCTCCACATACATTTCCCACGGTATCACCGACACCGTAATTTTTCCACCTACCGGAGTATACTTCACCGCATTGTCCAACAGGTTAAAGAGGGCTTCGGATGTCCACTTGCTGTCATGGGAAAAGGTCAAATTCTCCGGGCAGTCCACAGATACAGCGATTTTCTTTTTTTCCGCTGCATACACGATCCCACTCATGGCTTGCGCCACGGTATCAAAGAGGCAGACCGGTTTCTTATTCAACTGGATTACGCCCGTTTCCAACCGTGAGGTTTTCACAAGAGCCTGAAAGAGAAAGTCCAGTTTATCTGTCTGGGTGCGGATTCCACGGATAAAATCGGTACGCTCCGCCTCGGTCATAGGCTTTTCCAGCAGGGTGTCCGTCGCCATTTTCAGATTGCTTACCGGCGTTTTTACCTGATGGGAAATATCCGATACAAGGGTCTGTAACTCCTGCCGTTCCTCGTCCACCCGGCGACGGTTCTCCTGCATGATCTGGTAAAGTCTCGCCAGCCGGTGCCCGATTCTGGCGAGCTGGGTTTCGCTGTCCTCTGGCCGCTGGGGTGCTTCATTTCCGGCGATCATGTGGTCTAAGGTTTGGCACAGGTCAGTGGTAAACTGCGACAGTCGCTTTCCAAACGCCTGCGTCAGTACAAAAATCCCTACAATGGCGCACAGCAGCAGCGCCCCGCCTGTCAGCAGCACCGCAATCTGTTTTGTCACAAGAAAAAGAGCTATGGTGATCCCGGACATGGAGAGGACAAGCTCCATTGCCACCCGGCCAAACAGCCGCTTTACCGAGAGGTTTTGAAACTTCATTTTGCCTCGCCTCCCGTCCATTGATAGCCCATGCCATAAACGGTCTTGATGTAGGGCGCGCCGCCGTCGGCTTCAATCTTGCTGCGAATCCGGCTGATGGAGGTTGTCAGTGTGTGTTCGTCCACAAACCTTTCGTCTATATCCCACAGCTTTTCCAAAAGCTGCCCACGGGTCAGCACTTGCCGGGGATTTTTACGGAACAGGTTCAGCATTTTGTACTCCATCGGGGATAGGGTCAGGGGCTTGCCGTTTAAGGAAGCCGTCTGCTCCGAGAAGTCCAGAAACAGCCGCCCGTCGTCGTAAATGTCCTTGGCCGGTTTGTGGTGTTCCAGCATGGCGAACATGGCTTTGATTTTCCGCTGCAAGGCCCCGATCACAAAGGGCTTTGTGATGTAGTCCACCGCGCCCACCTCATAGCCCCGTATCTGGTCGCTCTCCTGATCGTTGGCGGTCAGGAAAATCACAATGGTGTCCGGGTGCTGGGGCTTTATCAGTTTGCACAGCTCAAAACCGTTCCCGTCCGGCAGGTTGATGTCCAGCAGCACTAAATCAAATTCCCGCTGGCGGATGGCGTCGGCTGCGGTTCTGGCATTTAGGGCAGAAGTCACGCCGTAGCCGTCTGCGGTCAGGTTATAGGCTAACATCTTATTCAAAAAACTGTCGTCCTCGACAATTAAAATCTGCTTCATATCCTCACTTCCTTTGCTTTTTGCAGATAGTATAACAGGCAAATGTCCGCGAAATGTTACAGCGGACGGATTTTTTCAAAAAAGGGTTTCTTCCTTATTATAGGATAGCCCACTTTACAATACAATGCTCAAACTATGAACAATAAAGTTTAGCAACAATGCGCTTTGCAACATTTCGCCAATCGCTCATGAACTATAAAATGTATATGGGTGATGCAGAATGGCGAAAATTGAGGACTGTCCCGGCTTTGAAACATTCGGAGCGGATGTCAAGGCAGCTCGAAAGGCAAAACAACTTTCCCGCAGTGCGCTGGCTGACATGATACATTGTGACAGCCGGTATCTTGCGAACATCGAAAACGAAGGCACGCTGCCCAGCTTGCCGGTGGTGATTCAGCTGATAAAAATATGTGGTCTGCCCGTGGAGCGGTACTTCAACCCGGAACTCATGCGGGAAGAAAGTGTGGAGCGTCAGAGGGTCAGCCACAAGCTGCAGCTTTGCCCGGAAGAATACTTACCTATCGTAGAAGGTGCCATTGACGGTGCCTTACGAATCCATGAACAGGAAAAAGAGCCCGTGTGTGTCTGATTGTCATGCACGGTCATTGAGAGGATGCAAAAGCGTCCTCTTATTTTTTTTGCATTTTGCGGGCAAAACGGGGGTGTTGTGGTGTCATAGTAGTGGGGAAAGGTAACGTAGCAAGCATAGGGAGTGTAGCCACTCCCGGCAGAAATGCTTGCTGGGCAGTACCCCAGACCCCCAAGAAACGAGGCGAAACTATGACGAACCGAACCCGAAAAATTGTTCTGCGTGTTCCCGTGACGCCGGAGGAACAGGAACTTATCCGGCAGAAGATGGCTCTGCTGCACACACGGAATTTTTCTGCATACGCCCGGAAGATGCTGATAGATGGTTATGTTGTCCACATCGACACCACCGACATCCGGGCGCAAACCGCCGAACTGCAAAAGATTGGTGTCAACGTCAATCAGATCGCGCGGCGGCTGAACAGCATGGGGCCGCTGTACACACAAGACGTTGCGGACATCAAGGGAGCATTGGCGCAGATATGGCAGTTACAAAGATACATCCTATCAAGTCAACGCTGAAAAAGGCATTGGACTACATCGAGAATCCGGCCAAGACGGACGAAAAAATGCTGGTGTCCTCCTTTGCCTGCTCCTACGAAACCGCCGACATCGAATTTGAACTGCTGCTGTCACAGGCCATGCAGAAAGGCAACAATCTGGCCCACCACCTGATACAGTCTTTTGCGCCGGGCGAAACCACGCCGGAGCAGGCCCACGAGATTGGTCGACAGCTTGCAGATGAAGTCCTGCAAGGAAAATATCCCTATGTACTGACCACGCACATTGACAAGGGGCACGTCCACAACCACATCATTTTCTGTGCTGTGGACATGGTGAACCAGCGGAAGTATGTTTCCAACCGGCGGAGCTATGCTTACATCCGGCGCACCAGTGACCGACTTTGCAAGGAACACGGCCTGTCCGTGGTAATGCCCGGCCAAGACAGAGGCAAGAGCTATGCCGAGTGGGACGCACACCGCAAGGGTACAAGCTGGAAGGCGAAGCTGAAAGCCGCCATAGATGCCGCCATCCCGCAGGCCAAGGATTTTGACGATTTTCTGCGGCTCCTGCAGGAGCAGGGCTACGAGGTCAAGCGGGGCAAGTATGTTTCGTTCCGTGCGCCCGGACAGGGGCGGTTCACCCGCTGCAAAACGCTGGGCGAAGCCTACACCGAGGAAGCCATCATCGAACGCATCAAAGGGCGGTTCGTGGAGCGGAAGCCCAAAGAAAACCGCAAAATTTCGCTGCGGATTGATTTGGAGAACAGCATCAAGGCCCAGCAGTCCGCAGGGTATGAGAAGTGGGCAAAACTCCACAATCTGAAACAGGCGGCCCGGACGCTGAACTTCCTGACCGAGCATGAAATCGAAAGCTACCCGGATTTGGAAAGCCGGGTGGCCGAGATCACCGCCGCCAGCACCGAAGCTGCCGCCGCATTGAAAGCAGCAGAGCGCCGACTTGCTGAAATGGCCGTGCTGATAAAGGATGTCACCACCTGTAAAGAACTGCGCCCACTGTTGCAGGAGTATCAGCGGGCTGCTGACAAAAAGCCGTTCCGACGTAAACATGAAGGAACCTTGATTCTCTATGAAGCAGCGGCGAAAGCTCTAAAAGAGCAGGGCTTTCAAAAGCTACCCGACCTCTACGCCCTGAAAAACGAGTATAAGCAACTGGCCGAGCAGAAAGACCAGATGCAGCGGCAGTACAATGATGCCAAACGCCAGATGCAGGAGTATGGCATCATAAAGCAGAATGTGGACGGCATTCTGCGGACAGCACCGGGAAAGGAGCAGATGCAGGAACGGTAAATCTGCACAAAATATTGTTCGGATTTTTGAATCCCAAACGCTTAGACCGGGTGGCGTTTCCGCCCGAAATCATGTAAAATAGACTTAGACAACGAAAGCGAGGAACCCTCTATGGCAGAAGTGAACGATAACGGCTCTATCCAGCTTTTTGAAGATCAGAAAATCCGCACTGCATGGGATGCAGAAAAGGAAGAATGGTATTTTGCCATCGTTGATGTGATCGCTGTTCTGACTGACAGCGCAGACCCACAGAACTATTGGCGCGTTCTAAAAAAGCGTCTTAAAGACGAAGGAAATGAAACCATTACAAATTGTAATGGTTTGAAAATGACTGCCCCGGACGGCAAAAAACGCAAAACGGATGTTGCCAACACTGAACAGCTCCTGCGCATCATCCAGTCAATCCCATCTCCGAAAGCTGAACCGTTCAAGGCATGGCTGGCAATGGTAGGCAAGGAACGCATCGAAGAAACCATCGACCCGGAGCAAGCTATTGACCGTGCGCTTGATACCTATTTGAAGAAAGGCTACTCCGAAGAATGGATTCACCAGCGGCTTTTGGCAATCCGCATCCGCAACGAACTAACGGACGAATGGAAGAAGCGCGGAGTGCAAAAGGGCAAGGAGTACGCCATCCTGACCGATGAAATCTCCCGCGCATGGTCCGGCATGACCACGGGGCAGTACAAGCGGCTGAAAGGTCTGACAAAAGAAAATCTCCGGGACAACATGACCGATTTGGAACTTGTGCTGACCATGCTGGCGGAAGCATCTACCACGGATATTTCCAAGACTGCAAAGCCGCAGACCTTTGAAGAAAACAAGCAGGTTGCTAAACGCGGCGGCAAGGTAGCCGGTATTGCACGGCAGGCTCTTGAAGCAGAAACTGGCAAGCCCGTTATTACAGAAAAGAATGCGTTTGACTTCCAGCAGCTTGTGACCGACATTGTAGAAGATGCCGCCGAACTGCCGGAAAATCCCACCGAGAAAAAAGATAAAGACTGATACATGAAAAATAGCCGGACACAGCAGCCACAAGGCCACCGTGTCCGGCTATTTCTGTGTTGGCAACGACACATCACTTTTGCTGAAAATAATGTGTCATTGTCGAGCTGGCGGTATCACTCACCCGCAAAATCGAACCTCTGTCCGTCAAAGTCCGCATCAGTCATGTGCTCCAACTTTGCAATGGTTCCATTCGCCAGCCGCCGCATTTCTGTGTCCATATCCGGCAGGGCGGCCAGCATCCGTGCCATCGTGCGGCGGCGGTCAGAGGTGTGGTACATACAGATCAAATTTTCTTCTTCCACGCTAAAATTCATGTGTCAGACCTCCAATTCCTTTGCCTTTTCCCGTGGCAGCGTTTGCTTGCTCTGTTCCTTTTTTGCGGCATCCAGCTGTGCCCGGATGGACGGCTTTTTCGGCTTGGCTGTGCGGGACTTCTTGGCTTTTGGTGCCTTTTCCTCGGCCTTGACTGCGGCGGCAAGGTCTGTCAGAGAGATTTGTTCTCCGGCCTTTGCTTTGGCCTCCAATTCGCCCAGAGAGGGCGCATTGTTCAGCACGCCATCAATCATATTTTCGTTTTGTTCGGTGGAAAGTTCTGCGGTGCGCAGCGGATTTTCCCGCAAGAACTCCGGCACCTGCTGGAAGCCCACACTGTCGCAGTAGTGGGCGGTGTCCTGCCCATTCTGGTGCAGCACCACCACATCCGAAACAGACAGCGAGTGTCCCTTGAAATCTGCCGGATAGTCCACATTGAATGTGCGGTAGATGTCCTCCAACGTGGTGCCAGCAGTCAGCGGCGCGGCGTATACTTCCGTATAGTTGGACTTGTCCACGGTCAAACCGGCAGCCAGCAGGCGGTCGTAGGGCTCAAAACGGTAATCGCGGGTGGAATCTTCATTGCGCAGCTGGTAGATGGAAAAGCTGTCCTGCTGCGGTGCTTCAAAGCCTGCCGCTGCGTATTCCTCTACGGTCATTCCGGCAGCAGCCGCTTCCTGCGCGATCTCGGCCTGCACCTGCGCCTTGTAGTTCTGCAAGCTCTGGTCAAAGTCAGCCAGCTTGGGCGGTTCCGGCAAGTTATACTGGCCTTGGTTAAGCAGCGGGCGGCAGTCCTGCACATAGGCCACAACAGTGTTGTAATAGGCAGCCTGTTCCGGCGAAATGTTCTGTCCCTCCCGCAAAGCGGCGGTGGCAGCCTGCTCCATGGCCGAAAGATTGCAATGTTGTTTGAGGTACGGGATAAACTCGGTCAGCACCATTTCCCGCTCTGCCTTGTCTTGTTCCAACGCTTCCGGGCCTTTGTTGTGCAGAACAAAATTTTTCCAGTTCTCGTCCTTGACGTAGTATTCGTGGTAGTTCTGGATATGCTGAACCAAAGAACCCTCTCCGTCACCAAAATCCTGCCGTCCCTCGTAGTTGTCGGGTTGGCCGTTCAGGGTAAAATCAATACGGAATGCGGTCTTGTCGTACCAGCCGCCCGTGTAGCCGTCCTTTTCCCGGTCCGTGTGCTGGGCGGTGTCCAGTTCTTCAAAGACGCGGTTTGCCACGGACAGCGGCATGATTTCGCCGTCCTGCAGCTTGTCGCTTTCGCTCCACAGAATCGTGACCGTGGGCTCTGCGGCAGGGTCTGGAATTTTGACAGGTGCGGGAATTTCGTTGGCCTTTTCCGCCGCCTCTTGGAACGCCGCCAGCTTATCGCCCAACAGAACTTCCGCCACCGCGGCTGTCTGCCCCAGCAGATTAAGTGCTTCCTGCCCGGCATCCGGCAGGGTCAGACCGGGCGCGTCCAGCTGCCCACCGTCCAGAGCCGTGTGGTCCGGGCCATACAAAGTGTAGTCATAGCCAGAATCGCAGGTCTGGATGAACAGCGTATTGCCATTGTCCAGTGCAAATGCGGCCTCCTGTGCAGCGGAAAGGTCTGCTTCCCGCTGCTGGCGAAGTTCTGCCAGATGTTCGTCCAGCGCGGAGATCAGCTCATGGGCCGCGCTGCGGATAATTTCCAGAGATGCTTTCAGTTCCGCCAGTTCCCGGCCGGAACTCCACCCAGCCACATAACCAAAGGAATACTCGGACGTGTCCAGCCCGTAGTGCTGGCAGACGGCATAGGCCACGCTTTCGGCCTGCACCTCGCGGGTGCGGCTGTCCGGGCGGCTGGTCTGTTCCGGGTCGTTGGGGTCGATGGCGTGCAGCTTTGCATGGGCAATCTCATGGATGGCTGTCTTGATGGTCTGTAACTGGCTCATGCCCTCTTGGATGGCAATGCGGTTGTCGAGCAGATGAAAGTACCCATGCGCGCCGCCCTCGATGTCCTCAAACCCGATGGGCACCGGGGATGCCTGCTCCAATGCCTTGAAAAAATCTTGATAGTCCTGCACGCTGCCGGAAAGTTCATTCACCGCAATGGATGGCAGCGGTTCGCCCTCGGTCTGGCTGACATCGAACACAGAAACCACTTTGAAGGCCGGAATCTGCACCGTCTTTTCCTCGGTCAGTGGCTTACCGTCTTTGTCCAGAATCGGTTTGCCCTGTTCGTCCAGTTTTTCCATTTTCTGCTTGACCTTGTAGGGCGCGGGAGCAAGAATCTTGATGCCCTTTTCGCCCTTTTTCACGGTGCGGTGGAACGTGTCTTTCCACTTGTTGAAACCCGCCACCAGCTGTCCGCCCTGCATGGCGATCAGCAAGGTGTTGTTGAAGCTGTAATTGTGAAACTTCGCCATCGTGGTGAGGTAGGCTTTGTAGCGGTCGCTGTCGAACAGCTCTTGAATCCCTGTTTCCAGCCGGTCCGTGATTTCTTTCATTCGCTCTGCGCTGTCCTTGCCATTCAGGATAATGGGAAGAACCTTTTGCGGCTGCGGCTCGCTCTGCATAGGCGGCGGGATGTTGGCTGCATCCCGCAGGATTTCCGGCACAGGAAAGGACAGCACCCGGTATTCTTCCGGCACAGGCTGGCCCTCGTGGACTTTCTGCCACTCGTCCCCGCTTTTGACAAGGTAGCCGTACTGGGTGAACACTCCCTGCTCCTGCTGGGCCACATACCGGCCAAACTGTGCCGTGTCGATGCCTCCTTTCCATTCCTCCGGCATATCCACCATGCCGGAGCGATTCAGGTAGTAGTCTCCCAGCTGGGCAGGGCCGCGCACATCCGGCAGATGCACATAATAGTCCACGTTTTCGGGAAAGTCGGTGATTCTCCCGATGCTGGAAAGCTCACTCTGCGGGACTTGCAGGGCGGCGTTCAGCTCTGTGCGTTCCCCGGTAGAAAGCGTTTCCAGTCGTGATGCCAGAAAGTTCAGTTCGTCTACATTGGATGCCAGTACCATGTTGTAGGGAATCGCAAAACGCTTTTCTTCCTCGGCAAAATAGCCGGAAATGAAAAGGCCCTGCAGATTATCGGACGAAATGCCGATTTGCCGCAGGGCTGCTTGTACCTGTTCGGTTGTGGTAGGCAGGTCCAGCCAGATGCCATCTCTGCCTTGCTGCTGCCGATTTTGCAGCTGGATGGAAAATAATTCGCTCATTTGGTCACACTCCTTTTTTGCTATCCTACGGATAGAGAGAGCCGGTTATGGCAAAATGAATGCTTCACCTTACCATAACCGGCCCTCGTATTTTTGCCTTACTCTTTGCGCTCTACCCGGTAATTGACGTACTTGCCTCCCGTATCTGCCAGAAGCACCGTTGCATCATAGGTTTTGCCTGTCTTTTCGGAATAGAGGCCCTTGACCTTTGCCTTACCGTTTTTGAGCAGAGCAGCGGCGATCTTCGGTGTGAACGCCTTTTTGCGCTGCTCAAAGAAGCGGTCATTCTTCCACATCACGAACTGACAGCTACGATTCCCGCAGTAGAAGTTTTTCTTGCCCTCATAGACGTTTTCACTGCACCGGGGACACTTGCCGATAATAACCCGTTCCGACTGGAACAGGTTTTGCTTATCTGCACTGATACAAGAATAGGTCTTGACCAGCTGGCGCACCTGCGCTTCAATTTCGGCCATGAACTCGTCCGGGTCTGCATTGCCCTTGGCAATCTCGGTCAGACGGTTTTCCCATTCAGCAGTCAGAGCGGGAGAGGTCAGGCTTTCCGGCAGAACCACCGCCAGATTGATGCCGTCCTTGGTGGGGACAAGCTGCTTGCTCTTGCGCTGCACAAAGCCCATTTGCACCAGTTTTTCCAGAATCGCGGCACGGGTGGCGGGTGTGCCCAGCCCCTTGCGTTCTGCGTTTTCCGGCATATCCTCGGCTCCGGCCCGCTCCATTGCTGACAGGAGTGTATCTTCGGTGTAGGCTTTCGGCGGGGACGTGAAATGTTCCGAAATATCAGATACAACAGAATAACTTTGTCCCTCGGTCAGTTCCGGCAGGGTGTTCAGGGTTTCCGTTTCTTCTTCGCCGTCTGCTTTCAGGGTGGAGCGGAACCTCTGGTCGATCTCTTTCCAACCGGGAACAAGCACGGTCTTTCCCTTGGCGGCGAACTCGTTCCCTGCACAGGAGAACACAGCAGTCACAGTTTCGTACTCATGGGGTGCAGCCACGGCGCAGAGCAGCTTGGAGCAGACAAGGTTCAGCAGCTTGCATTCACTCTCGGCAAGACCAGTGAAACCCTGCTTTACAAATTCTGCGGTGGGAATGATGGCGTGGTGGTCCGATACCTTTTTGCTGTTCAGCACCCGGCCTACTTCCGCAGTCAGCGCAAGTCCTTGGGCAAAGGGCAGCAGTCCCAGCAGATCAGACACAAGATGTTGTGCTGTCTGGCCCATGTCCTCGGTCAGATATTGGCTGTCGGTGCGGGGATAGGTCAGCAGTTTCTTTTCGTAAAGCTGCTGGGCGTAATCAAGGGTCTGCTTGGCCGTGAAACCGAACAGGCGGTTTGCCTCCCGCTGCAAGGTGGTCAGGTCATAAAGTTTGGGCGGCTGTTCCGCCTTTTTCTCTCGCCGAATGGACGTGCAGACTGCATTTGCACCTGTGCATTTTTCTTTGAGAGAATTTGCGGTTTCTGCATCCGCAATGCGCCCACTGTCTGCTTTCAGGCTGCCGGAATGGATGCCGACCGTGTAATACTTTTCTTTCTGGAAGCGCAGGATTTTTGCGTCCC
>ERZ791737.103-NODE-103-length-107493-cov-98.180029_pt1 | contig 107493 bp, 82 predicted proteins | sample MGYA00510042_ERZ791737 | MGnify/ENA primary metagenome ERZ791737 (study PRJEB30046, sample SAMN00791965) | human gut metagenome | study: EMG produced TPA metagenomics assembly of the A metagenome-wide association study of gut microbiota in type 2...
TACAGAGATTGTTAACGGTTTTTAGTGGACACGTGTGGATTCAATCTGCCCCTACGGTGGGTGATAATGCTGTTTATTTCCATTCATTTACTATGGAAATGTAGTAAAGATGCGGTAACTGTGTGCCGGAACTTCTATCTTTTGAGTCTTTTCCTTCACTTCCATTTCCTCTCCGGTAAGGTAGTTATACCATTTGTCGGCAACTGGGAAAGTAATGGTATATTCTCCATCTGTGTTACTGAAGTTTCCCATCACAACCATATGTTTTGTAGTAGAAGATGAAGTGATAAAACGCCCTTGCTCCCAGTTGCTTGCACCTACTTCCCAAGAGAACTGTGTATTACTGCTAAATAATTCAAGGTTTTCATTGCGTAACTTAATCAGTCGGGTATAAGTATCATGCAGTGCTTTGCGATCCGTATTATCCAGATACTCCCAGTGCAATGGCTTCTTGCCTGTACGTCCATTTTCTTCGATAGAAACATCATATCCCATCTCTCCGAATTGCCAAATCATTTTAGGTCCCGGTACAGTGAAGAAGAAGGATGCATTGGTACTAAGTTGCTGCATACGTGCGGATAAATCAGTTTTTAACATACCGTCTCCCCATTGTATTTGTTTGAATGCGGCGCGTTCTTCATCATGGCTTTCCATAAATCCTACCCATGACGGGGTACTTTCGTCTAATAGTCCGTCGAAAGCGCTGTCATCGCTATATCCCATTGCTGTCTGGCAATAAGCATTATTCATATTCCGCCACAAATGCATACCATCTGCTGCTAATTCCTTTTCTTCTTTATTCTCACAGAAATGTTCCAGAATAACGAATGCATCCGGCTTACTTTCTTTGATTGCGGCATTGTAGTCTTTCAAGATGGCTATGCGGCTGGCATCATATTGAGAAGCAGTGCTTTCTGTGGACGAATGTTGAGTAAAACCTTTGGTGAGGTCAAAACGGAAACCATCAATATGATATTCTTCCAACAGGAACTTCAGGTTGCGTTTCACGAATTGGCGTACCAGTGGACTTTCATGGTTAAAGTCATGGAATACGCTGTAAGGGTGAGGCGCGTCTACATTAAAGTAAGGGTTATTCTTGGTTGTTTTGTTGTTTTTACTGTCCCAGTATAGCTTGGCAAATGGCATGTTTCCGGTGGCGTGGTTATACACTACGTCAAAGATAACTGCCATTCCTGCTTCATGGCAGGCATCAATAAAGTCCTTGTACATCTTCTTTGTGCCATAGGCTTTATCTAGTGCAAAGAAGAAACAAGGGTTGTATCCCCAACTATCGTTGCCGTCAAATTCCTGAACGGGCATTAGTTCGATGGCATTAACACCTAATGATTTCAGATAGTTCAGTTTCTGCATGGCTCCGTTGATATCGTTACTTGAGGTAAAGTCACGGAAATGCATTTCATAGATCACCAGTTGGTCAGGGTGCTGTATTTTGAAATTAGATATTTTCCAGTTATAGTTGTCTTTCTGTATTTGGAATACGGAAACAATACCTTTGCCTCCTTCGGGATAGTTCTTGTTGTCCGGATAAGTAGCGGCAGGTATATTCTTGTCATTGTCCGGATCTAAGATTTTTTCGCAATAGGCGTCTCCCAGTCGGGTGATCTCACCGTTTTTGGTTCCTACATAATATTGGAAAGCATATTCCTTCGTTGCATCCAGATTGTTGAGGGTTATCCACCAGCAACCGCTTGCATCATCACGAAACATCTGGCTATTGTCATCGTTACTCAGTTTCCAGTTATTGAAGTCACCGGTTACATGGGCAAAGTCTTTATGGTTGCCATCCGTGTCCTTGTCATAAAGCACAAGGGTTACGGTAGAGTTATTTATTATATTGATACCTTCTACTACATTGGCGGGCAATGGAGCTTGTTTGATGGCTGCCGGGACAAATTCCTGATATTTATTATCAGTGAGAGTGACGAGCAGATCATCTGTTTGTTTCTTGCCATCCGAACTGCGGAATACAAAGCCCAGTTTGGTAACAGGAGTTTCCCCGGAATTATACCATTGGCGCACGGAAGGGGAGAGGGTAATACTCCATATATTATCCTCTATTTTCTTCATTTTGCACTTGTCTATATTCTGATTCCAGTCGGCAACCACATAGGTCCATGTGTCTTCTGTTATTATTCCGGTATGTGCATAGATGTCGCCGGTATATCCGTATAAGGCAGAGCCGGAAGGGGCTTTGTAGGTAATGGTTAATGCTTTGTCTGCATCGGGAGATTCGAGGTCTGTATTGATCCCTTCTTTTAATTCGGGAGTAGGCTCGGGGTTGGGATTCGGTTCCGGTACTATCGGGTCGTCTTTATCGGAACAGGCACTAAAAAAGAATAGGAACAGTGTTCCTAACAGATAAATATTAAGTTTCTTCATGGTATTTCTATATTAAGTAAAAGAAAAAGGCTGTGTCAAAACTAAGTTGGCCTATCACTTGTGTATTACTCCCAGGGTTGTGACCGCTGGTTCGGGCGGATTCAATCCGCCCCTACGGTGTTTGATAGTTACTTTAGAGTTTTGACGCAGCCTTTATCTGATGGTAGATATTATTCTATTCTACCTGTATTATCACTGAACTTCAGATATACTTTTTGTCCGGTCTTGCCTTGAACACGCTCTTGGTCACCACCGTTGCCACGATAGGCTATTTCACCTTTCAGTACGATGAATTCGGTTCTCCACCAATCTACATCTTCTTTGGGATGAACGCAAATGCGCACTTCTCCGTCTTTAACGAAAGCAGGTGAAACAAATTCTCCGTCAGCAGTTTCGGGGACAGTAAACAAGTCTTGTTCTCCGGCGATTAAGTTCCATCCTCCATTAGATGTATCTCCTGTCAGATATACATTGGGAGCATAGAATTCTACGCTTTTATCATCACCTACTGCAGAGACATATACCAGATACCATCCGGCTTTACCTACTTTGATATTACCCCCTGCATCGGACAAACCGGCACGGTCGATAGATTCCTGAGAGATAGTTACGAAACCGAAGTCACTTCCCCAGCCAGCCTGTGGAGCAAATTTCACTTCATCATCGGCAGCAAAATGATAGATTCCCCAAAATGAACCCTTAGTATCATTTACAGGAGTAAATTGCACCCATGTATCTCCCCAGTTGTAAGCGCTGCCGGTCATGTAAAGTTCGGCAGGAGCACTATTATCTTTTACTGAGTAGCGGAAGTTGGTAACATCCAGAGTGATTTTGATTTTACTTGCCTCCTCTACCATTATTGCACCCGGTTCTTTATCACCAGTGTTCCAGTAGATGAATCCTTCACTTGCAGTGTCACCATCAGTTTGGCAACCCAGTGCTTGTGCCCAGTCTACTTCGCTGCCGATAGCAGCCGCAGGGAAGAACTTGAAATTTTGGTTTGTAGCCGTCGTAACGGTTTCCAGAATATAAAGATTCTTATTGTCGGGATCTTGAGTCATTGCCATGGCTCCGGCGGCATTCCATCCGGTGAATGCTCCTACCACATAATATCCGGTAGGATCTGCTTCGGGAGTTGCAGCAGGTTTCAGCTTGATGGTCACATCATTACCCACTAAAAGAATGCCATCTCCACGGGGAGTGGTAGCACCGGCTTTGATGGAAATTTTCAAATCGCGTTCTACACTTGCACGGCTTTTATAAGCCTCTTGTGTAACGCTATCCAGTTGGGTCAAAGCAACTCTTACTGTGCCGTTATCTTCTACAAAAGGAATCGTATAGTTATCATTCAGTATTAAAGACTTGAATGATATGGTACTACCTTCTTCAGCAGTCGTTGAGGCTAATTTAGCGATTTCTACAGAGTCGGCAGTTGCAGTATCCATTACTATATTAGCATCTTTGCCGGCTGTGAAAGTAGCTGTCATCTGTGCGGCAGGATCCTCTTGGGGATTGGACTGGGGATCAGCCCAGTCCTTGAAATCTTCGTTGCATGCAGTGAATCCCAGTGTAATAAGGAACATTCCTGCGTATATTAATTGTTTTCTCATGATGAATCTTTCGTTTTAAGGTTATTACTTTAATTCTCCGGTCCCGGCGGTGAAGTTCATATGAACAGTCTTGCCGGCTGAACCTTGGATAGAATAATCTGCCCCCATATCTGCTGCCCAGCTGTCATTCACAGCATGGTTCTCGCGATAGAAGATTTCTCCATTATAAAGAGTACACTCGGTTCTCCACCAGTCTACATCTGTTTTGACGCAGATACGGGCTTCACCGCTGGCAGCCATAGCCGGAGATACAAATGAACCATCTTTATCCTCGGGCGCAGTAAATTTCCACTTGTCCGAGTAGTCCCATACAGCAGCTCCTTTATCGTCAACGGTAGTTGCACCGAACAGATAAACATCACCGGGATAGAATGTCATTGTAAATTCATACTCACTACCTTTCACGGCAGCTTTGATATATACCACGTACCAACCGGCGGCTGTTACAGTTAAATTGCCATTGCTGAGTCCTGAAATGCCGGAGCTTGCCTTATCAGCCAATGTCAAACGGGTATCGTCAGAACCGATATATTCATTCTCTTTGGTGCCAAATTTAAATTCACTGCCGGCATCAAAATGTAACAGTGACCAGAACTGACCATCCAGTCCGCTAACCATCACCATTGGTTTCCATACTTTCCAATCTTTATCAATCATATTACCTACCAGGAACATGGTCTTTGGAGCTTCCAGTTTGTCTACCGCTAAGTTTCCTAATACTTTGGGCAATTCTATAATGTTTGAGAGGCATTGTCCTCTGTCGCTTCCTGTTATCACAGCTTTCAGACGGATATATACGCTGATAGGTTCGGCAGGAAAGTCTACACCCTCATTATTTATACTCCATAGGTCAACGATTGCTGCATTCAGTTCGGAGCCTACTACGTTCATTTTGGCAGTGGGGTAGGTAGTACCCAGTTCAGTATAGTTGGCTGTTGTTTCTTCCGTTGTTTCCGTAAACTCTGGGCTCAGTGAAACCTGTACGCTGTAGGTCGTTGCAATAGGGAAACCATAATCGGGTTGCGAGCAAGTCAGTTCTACCGTTTTGGTAGTCTTCATATCGTACACATTATTAGTAGCATACGCTGGAACATTGAGCACGAATGAATCGGGCTCCTGCAAGGTGGGGTTGCTTTCGTTATCCGTTTCACATGCTGTGAACATGGGTAAAGCGAATGCAGCCAGAAGCAATATGTTGAATATCTTTTTCATAATATACATGCTTTAATCGTTAAATTCAAACTACTTTTTTAATACTCTGCGTTTTGCGTCATATTAGGATTATTGTTTATATCTGATGCGGGGATAGGATAGACATTGTAGAACGAAGGAACGGCTGTACCTGCCTGTGTTCCACCTTTCCAGTCCCAAAGATATTTGTTAGTAGTGAACATACCGAAGCGGACGAGGTCTGAGCGGCGGCGTCCTTCCAAATAAAATTCACGTGCCCATTCATCTATAATATCTTTTTCGGTTACGCTCTGAACCAGTCTTGTACAGTTGGCGCGTTTGCGTAATACGTTAATGTCTGCTACTGCATCACCTCCTGTACGGAAGTTTGCTTCGGCACGAATCAAATAGGCTTCTGCCAAACGGAAGAAAGGAATGTCCGTATCAGGATATTCTGTGTGGTGTGTAGGCTGACCGTCTGAACGGATATTCTGCCATTTAATGATAGACAAACCATCTTTGAATCCTGAAATAACATCTGTTTCAATTTTGCGGATACCTCCACCGATACCGGAGTAGAACATAGCACGGTCATCGCCAGCTGCTTTAATTAGATCCACTGTGCGGGTTCCATATTGTGCATCAAAGGCGTCAATTTGTTCATCCGTACTGATGGTCTTAGGGTCTGGCAGTTCAATATCACTAGGCAGCATAGGAACTTGAGACAGATCGGGGAAGAATTTCTTAACCAAAGCAGCACGGGCAAAGATACAAGACCATCCGTTAGTTGTTCCCATACGCGGCATACCGGCTGTACGTGCAGCGTTTACCAGATAAGCAGAACCTCCGTAATTACGGGTTTTCACCCCATCCTGACGGATAGGAAGAATTATTTCTTGCATTGCTTTTGCATTTTCGTCATTGTCTGCCATGAAAAGCAATTGATAATCCGGACAGAGTTCGTATGCAGAACCGATTACTTTATCAGCATAGTCTTTAGCATTCTTATAGTCTTCCGTTCCGGTATAAACGCCGGCATTCAGATATAAACGGGCGCGGAGTAACCAGTTGGCGGCTTTATCGGCACGTCCGAAAGGAGCCTGACGTGGTTCATACATATCACTTTCGCTTTCGCTGAGTTCTGTCTGGATATAGTCATACAGATCTTTGCCCTTCTTTTCAACCGGGAGTTCATTGTCAAAGTGTTCCTTGAAAGGTGCTTTGCCGAATAAATCCAAGAAGTAATAGTAGTGAAGTGCACGCAGGAACCGGACTTCCGCACGTTGGCGGGCAGTTTCCGCATCTGTCTTGCCTTCTGTCTGATCCATGAAGAAATTTAATTGTGTGATATTATATCCCAAACGTACATAAACCCATTCGGTACGGATACTGGAAGGAGTCCAACCGATATTGGTGAGTTGGGGAATATCTACATCGGTCTGCCACGCCCAGATACATTCGTCACTAGGTAATTCGTTACAGTTGAAGATGGTGCGGTAGAAACCGGATTCACCTTCGTCTTGTCCATCCAGGTCTTGAGAACCTGCCGGACCTTTTTGTCCTGTCAATCCTAACAAGGCATATTCTTTTACGAATACATCATTCTGGTCGAAACCGGGAGTGAATTGTGGGTCAATCGGACTGATATCCAAGTCATTGATGCATGAAGTTGTACCGAATACGGCGGCAACTATCAGTGCTGAGGCAAATATCTTCTTAAAATATTTTGTTTTCATGATTGTTTCGTTTTAAAGTTACGTTAAAATTGAAGGCTGACACCTAGTAAGAAGGTCATGGCTCTGGGGTACGGATTGCCGTCTATACCACTTTTGACTTCCGGGTCAAGACCTTTATATTTGGTGATGATAAACGGATTCTGAACGGTAGCGAATACGCGTCCGCCCACTCCATTGTAGGCTTGTGACTGGAACAGGCTCTTGAATGAATAACCCAAGGTAATGTTGTCACAACGTATAAACGAAGCATTGCGTACAAAATAGTCACTCATGTAATATTCACCTTTTCCGGAGAATCCCAGGTTAATAGCTTCTTGAGTGGTATTGACATATGCGTTATTGGTATATAGACCTGATGCGCTGACATTTGCTTTGTTGCTCAGGAAGTCATAATATACATAGTTGTTCAGGCTGGCACGGAGTGAGAAACTGAAATCCCAATCCTTATACAACATCTTTGAGGTAAGTCCCATTAAAACATCGGCAGCAGGTTTTTTGTAGATATATCTGTCTTCTACGCCAATTTTGCCATCGCCATTACGGTCAACGAACATATTTTCAATAGGTTTTCCGTCTTTGTCATATACTTGTTGGTACACATAGAAAGCATTGGCTGCATAGCCCACTTTGTTTGCCTGAATCTTCGTATTGTTACCTCTTGAGATTTTATCTCCTGTTTCTACGTAGTAATCACTGCTATCGCCACCGGTTAGTTTGGTAATTTCATTATGGTTCCATGTTACATTGTAAGTCAGATCCCAAGTAAAGTCTTTGGTAACAATCGGCTTGGCGTTTATAGAGAATTCCATACCGTAGTTCTTTAATGAACCGATATTTTTCATTAACTGTGCATTGAAGTTTGTTCCTACAGGAATCTTAACGCTGTTCAGCAAGTCATCGGTCTTACGATAATATCCGTCAATAGCACCTGAGATTCTTCCGTTCAGGAAACCGAAGTCCAAACCACCATTCCATGTTGTGGTCTTTTCCCATTTCAGTTCTGTATTGAATGCTTTAGGGCGTGAGGATGAATAATAAGTATCTCCGAAAGGATATTGTGCATAGTCATCACTGGTTACATAAATAGGCATGAAAGCAAAGTCGTCACCTATATCTTGCTGTCCGGTGATACCCCAACCCAAGCGCAGCTTCAAATCAGAAAGGAAGTTCACATTTCTCAAGAAACTTTCCTCCTTTATCTTCCAGCCTAATGCCAGTGAGGGGAATGTACCCCAACGGTTGTCACTGCTGAAACGTGAAGAACCATCCCAACGCATGGTGAAGGTAAATAAATAACGATTCAGCAAGGAGTAATTCAAACGTCCAAAGAAAGAAACCAATGTATTGCGGGTAGCAGTAGCTTTCTGGCTATGTAATGCCTGATCTACAGGTGTACCTTTATACGGGTCCCATCCCTGACCTACGCCATCGGCGCCATTGCGATGGAAGTGCTGTTCCTCACCACCGACCATGATGTCAAAATCGTGTGCACCCAAAGACTTGATATACTGGGCGTATGCATTATAAGAGATATTATACTTATACTGTGTAGACATTCCGTCCCATCCATAATAGTTATTGGTATAAGAATAAGGTGAAACGATTTCATGTTCGTTACCTTCGGCATATTCACCGCCGATGCTGGCATGGAGACGCAAGTCCGGTAAGAAATGAACTTTGTAATCTACTTCCACATTCCCTACGAAGTCGTTACTGTTTGCTCTTTTATCTCGTTGTTCCAAGGCAGCCAGAGGGTTCTGAGGGGTGTTCTTATTGGTAGTATATTTCCAGTTTTCATCACTGAAATCTTTTGCAGATTGCATATCCTGCCAGTAGCCACCGGAGAATTGATAGGCTTCTCCCTCTCCGTAAACAGGATGGGTGGGAGCAATAGACAAAGCACCACCAACGGCTGCGCCGGAATCAGCATAACGGTTTTTACCGTTCATGTATTTGGCATTGATATTAAACTTCAAATGGTCATTGAAGAATGATGGAGCAAGGTTTACAGCTGCCGTCATACGCTGGAAATTAGAAGTCTTGATGATACCGTTTTCTCTGGTATAGCCTAAAGATACACGGTAAGGAACATTCTTAAATCCGCCGGTTATGGATACGTGGTGGTCAGTGCTCACTGCGGTGCGGAAAATCTGATCTTGCCAGTCAGTGTTGGCAGTATCCATGGGTGCCGGATATTTGTCACCCCATAATTGCTGTGCATACGCACGATATTCGTTGCCGTCCAATACATCATAACGTTTCTGGGTAGTAGCCATAGAAATAGAACCGTTATAGTTTATTTTCGGTGCCTGACCGTTCTTACCTTTCTTGGTAGTAATGATGATGACACCATTAGAAGCGCGTGAACCGTAGATAGCGGTTGCAGAAGCATCCTTCAAAACGGTAAATGTTTCAATATCTTCGGGATTAACCATTGATAGCCCGTTAGACATACCTTTAATACCTTGGTTATCAATAGCCAGACCGTCAATTACCAACAACGGATCGTTGCTGGCGTTTAGAGAGGATCCGCCACGGATACGGATTTGTGCACCCGATCCCGGAGTACCGTCATTAGAGATAACACTAACACCGGCTACCTTACCGGAAAGCATATCCTGTGCATTAGTGGTAATACCTTTGCTTAATTGGTCTGGTTTGATAGCTGTTACAGAACCGGTAGCATCATTCTTCTTTACTGTACCGTAACCGATAACCACTACATCCTGTAACATTTGTGAATCATCCCTCAAGATAATGTTCAGAGAAGGTGCAGCAGGCACTTCCTGTGCTTGGTACCCAATAAATGAGATAATAATAATATCACCTTTATTGGCATTCAGTTGAAAGTTACCGTCAAAATCGGTAATCGTTCCATTGGTTGTTCCTTTCACCACAACATTGGCTCCTATGATGGGTTCACCTGTTGTGTCTTTTACAAGTCCTTTGACTGCTATTTGCTGGGCAAATGCATCTATGGACAAGAAGCATCCTACAACTAGCATTAGTAGGACCTTGAACATCAAGTTTCTTTTCATGTCTTTAAATTTAAAGTTAAATTAATATACTAAGTTTCATATCTCAATAAAAAATACCTATTGAAAACTGTTCTCCTTAACAACCTGATTAATCTATAACCTCTTTACTCCTTTTACCTCTGATTTATCTTTTACTTCTTTGATGCTGATGGCATAACCGCCTCCGCTTGCTGCATTCAGATTCAGTTTGCTTTTGTTGGTTACTATGCCTTTGCGGATAGTATATGCCTGCGGATTATTCTTCCAGTCAGCATCTTTTGCATCTGCATAAACAGTGGCAATGTATTGCTTGCCCGGTTCCAAGAAATCGAATACCAATTTAGAGGTATGACCCTTGTCGCCTGCAGTACAACCAATGTACCAATCGTTTGTACCTTTTGCTTTACGGGCGATGGTGATATGATCTCCCGGTTCAGCTTCCAAGTATTTAGTTTCGTCCCAGTCTATAGCTACATCTTTAATGAATTGGAAAGCATCCATAAAGCGTTCATAGTTTTCGGGAACATCAGCAGCCATTTGTAACGGGCTGTACATCGTTACATACAGTGCCAGCTGGCGTGCAAGTGTAGAGCGTACTTGTGAATTGTTGGTGAGATTCATCTTGTTGCAATGTGTTTCAAAGATACCCGGTGTGTAATCCATCGGACCGCCTATCAAGCGTGTGAACGGCAGGATGGTGGTGTGGTTTACATTGTTGCCTCCAAATGACTCATATTCAGTACCGCGGGCAGACTCATTACCAATCAGGTTGGGATAAGTGCGGCAGATACCGGTAGGACGTGTTGCTTCGTGGGCATTGACCATGATCTTGTAATCGGCAGCTTTCTTTACTGCATACAGGTAGTGGTTATCCATCCATTGTCCGTAGTGGTGTTCTCCACGTGGAATGATGTTGCCTACATAGCCGCTTTTTACTGAATTATATCCATTGTCTACCATAAATTGATAGGCCTGGTCCATGTGGCGTTCATAGTTACGGACAGAAGCAGAAGTTTCATGGTGCATCATCAGTTTCACTCCTTTGCTTGTTGCGTAGTTCTGAAGTTCTTTCACGTTAAAGTCCGGATAGGGAGTAACAAAATCGAATACATAGTCCTTGCTCTTTCCAAACCAGTCTTCCCAACCTTCGTTCCAGCCTTCTACTAATACCTGGTCAAATCCATGTTCGGCTGCAAAATCAATGTAGCGTTTTACGTTGGCTGTGTTTGCAGAGTGCTTGCCGTTTGGTTTTGTTTTGCTGTAATCTGTTTCTCCCAGTTTTACGCTGGACAGGTCATCTGTATATGCCCATGTGCCTTTACCGGTAATCATGTCCCACCATACGCCGATGTATTTCACCGGTTTGATCCATGAAGTATCTGCAATCTTGCAAGGTTCATTCAGGTTCAGGGTGATGCGTGATGCCAGAATGTTACGTGCATCATCGCTCACGATGACAGTGCGCCAGGGAGAAGTGCAGGAGGTCTGCATATATCCTTTATCACCTTGTGCATCCGGAGTCAGCCATGATTCAAAGACCATATTTTTATCGTCCAGGTTCAGGTGCATACAGGCATAGTCTATCAAGGCTGCTTCGTGCAGATTGATATACAGGCCATTGTCTGTCTTCATCATCAGTGCAGTCTGCACACCGGTCTGTGAGAATGGAGTCTGTGAGGAGTTGGGGGTAATGGCTTTGTTCATCAATCCTCTGATTTCAGACAGGCGGGAGATGGTATAATCATATTCCTGTGTGTCATAATCTCCCGGAATCCAGTAGGCGGTGTGATCGCCTGCCATGGCAAACTGTGAATGTTCTTCCTTAATCACAAAATAATTCAGGTTCTTTTGCTGAGGAAATTCATAACGAAAACCCAAGCCATCATTGAACAGGCGGAAACGGATGATGATGTATCTGTCGTTCGCCGGTTGGTTCAGCGTCACTGCCAATTCATTATAATGATTGCGGATTTCTTTTTCTTCTCCCCATACCGGTTGCCAAGTTTCATCGAATGTGGAGGTTTGTGCATCCTTTATTTCAAAACCATTGTATAGGTTGGTTTTGGCATCCAGTTTATCGGTATCTTTCCGGTCTGTCCATTCAAAGTCGGTTTTAGCTTCTGCGTCTTCCTTCTTTAATTCCAATCCCAGTTTACTTGGCTTGATTACTTCTTTCTGTTTGTAGGTTAATTCATACATAGGTGCGCCTTCTGGATTTAACTGGAAAGTCATTTCCAGATTGCCATCCGGCGAAGTGATTTTCTGCTGTGCATTTGCAATGAACGAGATGCAGAGAAATGCAATAAGCGAAAGATTTCTTTTCATTTTCATATTATCTAATGGTATTAAATTATTAGTTAACGGGTATCCTCACTCTATTTTGTTTCGGATATTGCAAATGTAGCGGTCTTGATACTCCAAATGAGAGACAAGAATAAAAATATAAATGATTTTATCTTGCTTTTTGGTTTATCTGTCTGTAAAACAGTGTGTTACTATATTTGCAATATCTGATAAATATAAGTCCTTGTGAACTCTATTAAAACTCTAAAACCAGTATTCCACGACTACCAAGCGTTAATTCTTTTCCTAGATCAACCTTTGTATTGGTCAGAACATCCTTGGCAGATGCCATAGGTAGGATTTCTTGATAAGGGGTTAGGTCGATGGTTTGTTCTTTATCATTTCCATTCATGAAAACCACTACTGATTTGTTTCCGTATTTGCGTTCATAAGCATAAATCCCTTTGTTGGGAGCGTAGTGTTTCAGTGTACCTTTGGCTATCACTTCATTTCCTTTTCTCCATTGAAGCAGTTTCTGCATGTAGGCGAATGCTTCATTTTGCAACGGAGTGCGGTTGGCTTTCTGGAAGCAATCGCGCGGATCACCATTCCAGCCACCGGGGAAATCACAACGGAGCAAGCCGTCACCGTTTGCTTTATCGGCAGCCATCAGTATTTCTGTTCCATAATAAATCTGGGGGATGCCCCGGGTAGTCAGTAAGAACACCAATGCTTGTTTGTAACGGTTCAGATTCTTGGTATCCTCATCGTTGCGATAAAAGCGGGATGTATCATGGTTGTCCAGGAAGGTAAGCAAATTCTCAGGATCAATGTAAACTATATCTTGTGACAGATAGTCGTACAGGCGGAAAAGCCCTCCGTTCCAATCCGTTGTTTCTTCATCAAAAGCTTTATTCATGTGCTCCATCAATGGGAAGTCCATCACTGTGCGCAGATTGGAGTTTTTAGGATAAGCCAGTTTGCTGTCTTTCTGCCAATATGAAATGAGCACATTGCTATTCAGCCAAGTCTCGCCCACAATGTTGAAATCGGGATATTCTTCGTTTACAGCTTTGCACCAGTGTGCCATCATATCAAAGTCCGCATAGGGGTGTGTATCTTGTCGGATGCCGTTGATACCTGCATATTCTATCCACCAGATGCTGCTCTGAATCAAATAATTGGCAACGTGGCGGTTGCGTTGGTTCAAATCCGGCATAGATTCTGTGAACCAGCCGTCTATAGCTATTTTCTTAGCGTAATCTGATGCGTATGGGTCGGATTGGGTAACCGTTTGGAAAGTGGTTTGTACATAGTTGCCTTTAAAGTTAAACCAATCTTTGGATGGCATATCTTTAAACAGATAGTTCTCACTGCCACAATGGTTAAAGATCATATCCATAACCACCTTCATACCTTTGGCATGTGCTTGGTCCACTAATTTGCGGAATTCTTCATTACTGCCCAGTCTGCGGTCTACCTGATAATAATCGGTAATGGCATAACCGTGGTAAGAGCCTTCTTTCATATCATTTTCCTGTATCGGGTTCAGCCAGATGGCGGTCACTCCCAAATCGGACAGATAATCCAAGTGGTTCTCTATTCCTGTCAAGTCTCCACCATGGCGGGCAAAAGGTTCATTGCGGTCTACTTTGGCTTCCAGCATTCCCGGTACTACATCATTTTCAGGATTGCCGTTGGAGAAGCGGTCCGGCATGATCAGGTAAAGGACATCACCGGAATTGAAACCTTCCACATTAGAGGCACCGGCCTTGCGTTGCTTTATCTCATAGGGAATGACTGTTTGCTTTTTGCCCTGTTTCAGCGTGATATTGAAAGTCTGTGGTGCGGCTTCCGATAAATCCATATATAAGATGAGGTAGTTTGGATTTTCCTGTTTTACTACTTCTTTCAGCATGATGTCTTTAGAAGAGATACTTACATCACTCGACGAAATATGATCGCCATACAATAGAACCTGTAATTCAGGATTCTTCATGTCCGCCCACCAGAAAGCCGGCGCTACTTTTTTGATAATGGCTGCCGACACTGTGTGTTGCAAACCGAGGAGTGCTAGTAATGTCATAACTAAAAATGTTCTTTTCATAATATGTAGAATTTAATGTTATATCCTTCTGTTTCGGATATTGCAAATGTAGGGGTGGAATGAACGGAAAGAGAAACTTGGAATAAAAATATAAGTGCTTCTTTAGAGTATATTGCTGATAATCAATATCTTTATATGCTGGGATCCTAGCGAAAATATAAGTGCTAATGAAAAGATTTTCATAGATTTCCTTCATTCTAATTACTTATATTTATATATTTGTACTATATAACCTAATTCGAAAGATGAAAAATGTAGCCTATTGCCTCTTTTTGTTTTTGTTTGCTTGTGTCACTCCCTCGTTTGCTGATAGAAGTAGCAGTGAAGAAGTGTTGAAAATGCTCGATCAAATTATTGATAGCAAAGAGACCTATCATATTCAGAAGGAAGAAGAAATAAAAAAATTGAAACTTCGCCTTTATCATTCTACGGATAATCAAGAAAAATACGAACTATGCGGTTCTCTATTCTGTGAATATCTGCATTATCAGGCAGATTCCGCCCTCTATTATATTAATGGTAAGTTAAAGATTCTCCCTCTATTGAATCATCCGGAACTGGAAAACGAAATACTTATCAACCGTGCTGAGGTGATGGGAGTGATGGGTATGTATAATGAGGCGTTGGAGCAACTGCAAAAAGTCAATCCTTTGGAGCTGACAAGAGGGGCTTTAGCTTATTACTATCGAACCTATCGTGCCTATTATGGTTGGGTGGCGGATTATACTACCAATGATACGGAAAAGGTGAAGTATCTGAAGAAGACGGACGCCTACCGGGATTCCATTCTGAGTACAACAGATCCTTGTATAGACAGGGATATCGTTTGGGCTGAGAAAATAATTGTAGGGGGCAGGGTGGATTCTGCTCTTGTTATTCTTTCGGAAGCCATGAGGAATGCTCCGGATGAGCGCCAAAAAGGATATATATATTATACGATGTCCGAGGCATATGATATGCGGGAGGATATTCAGCAGGAGATTTATTATTTGGCTTTGACTGCCATTACTGATTTGAAATCATCTATCCGTGAATATGCATCTTTACAGAAACTGGCTCAGTTAATGTATGGAGTGGGGGACTTGGATCGTGCTTATAAGTACCTGAACAGTTCGATGGAGGATGCGGTGGCGTGCAATGCCCGTTTGCGTTTTATTGAGGTGACTCAGTTTTTTCCTATTATAGATAAGGCTTATAAATTGAAAGAGGAGAAAAGCAGGCAAACCGCGCGTACTCTTTTGATCAGTGTCAGTTTGCTTTCATTGTTTTTGATTGCCGCTATTTTCTATCTGTATCGGTGGATGAAGAAGTTGTCCGCTATGCGTCGGGATTTAAGCAAGGCGTATAAGCAGATGCAGACGGTGAACGAGGAATTGGAGCAAACAGGTAAGATTAAGGAGGTATATATTGCCCGTTATTTGGATAGGTGTGTTATTTATTTGGATAAACTGGAAATTTACCGACGTTCTTTGGCTAAATTGGCAATGGCTTCCCGCATAGAGGACTTGTTTAAGGCGATAAAGTCCGAACAGTTTATACGGGACGAGCGGAAGGATTTCTATAATGAGTTTGATAAGTCTTTCCTGGATTTGTTCCCTCATTTTATTTCTTCTTTTAATAATCTGTTAGTAGAGGATGCGAGGATTTATCCTAAATCAGGTGAGTTGTTGACTACGGAGCTGCGCATCTTTGCTTTGATTCGTCTGGGGGTAACGGATAGTAATCGTATTGCCCATTTCTTGGGGTATTCTTTGGCAACGATTTATAATTATAGGAGTAAGATGCGTAATAAGGCGGTGGGAGATAAGGATACTTTTGAGCAGGAAGTGATGAATCTGTAGGCTAATCATAATCGAGAGTAACTTCATCCCCTCTCAAGCTATTCTTTCTACACATCTCGTTAACATTTCCCGTAGGGGCGGATTGAATCCGCCCGAATGCATAAAGCAAATCGTTTTCGGGCAGATTCAATCTGCCCCTACGGTGGATGAAAGCGTTACTGAAAAAGTTAACGAGATGTGTAGAAAGAATAGCTTGAGAGGGGATGAAGTAACTTTCGACTATTAACAAGAAGTTATCTGTCAGTTCCCTATTTCTCTTTAATAACCCCTACACAAGCCGCCCCAATAATCAAAAAGGCTCCTGCCAGCACCAACATATTAACTTCCGGAGCCACATTGCCCGAAGTTGTGAATACCTTTAGCACTACCCCTCCCAAGGATGCCGCCACAATTTGCGGAACACAAATTGTACCATTGAACAACCCCAGATAAGTCCCCATATGCCCACCGGTCAAAGCATTCGTCAATATAGTAAAAGGTAATGCAAGCATGGCCGCCCATGCACAACCTATCAGCACGAAAGAAGCAAATAATGCATACTGATTATGAATAAAGAAGATCGAAATAAATCCGATTCCCCCTACTACCAGGCTCAATGCATAGGCAAACTTACGATTCTTGAAAGTAGGAAGAATCGCCGCCCAAATAACCGAACCGATAGCCTGAACAGCAAAAAGAATTCCCACCCAGTCACCGGCATTCTGATACTGTATGGATTGAGTATCCAGTACCATTCGGGAAACTCCACCAGTCATTGTCTCTATAATCGGCGTATCGAAAACATTCAATGCCACCGTACCATTGGTATAAGTCCACATAAACATGAAGGCTGCCCAACAGAAGAATTGCACCAATCCTACTGTCCAGAATGCCTTAGGCGCTTTAACCAATAGTTTGAACATATTGGTCTTTTCCTTCTTTTCTTCATTGGTAATGCCATGATACTCTGCATATTCCTTCGGCGGAAATTCTTTTACTTTGATTGAAGTATAGATCACGCACAGAATAAGGATCAGTGCACCAATGTAGAAAGAATAAATCACAGAATCCGGTATAACGCCTTTCGGAGCAATATTACTGATGCCGATTGCCGCAAATAGGAAAGGGAAAAGATACCCCGCCAAACTTCCTGCATTGCAAAGAAAACTCTGAATGGAATAGGCCAACCCTTTCTGTTTCTCATTCACCATATCGCCTACCATCATCTTGAACGGCTGCATGGCCATATTGATGGAAGTATCCAGAAACATTAAAGACACCAAACCGAATACCATAGCCGCACTTACCGTCATTCCAAAACTACCGGCATTGGGTAGGAGGCACATCACACAGACTGCAATCAGCGCTCCCACAAACAGATAAGGAATGCGCCGTCCATAGCGGGTCCAGGTGCGGTCGCTCATGGCTCCTATGATAGGTTGGACTATAATTCCTGCCAGTGGCGGAAGAATCCAGAAATAACTCAGGCTATGAGGATCGGCGCCCAAAGTAGAGAAGATGCGGCTGATATTAGCACTTTGCAGTGCATAGGCTATCTGCACGCCAAAGAATCCGAAACTGATATTCCATAGTTTCCAGAAACCTAAATCGGGTATTTTTTTCATGGTATGTATGTTATTGGTTACTGTAGGGGCGGATCCATGTATCCGCCCGATAGCGGTTGGATGTTTTCGGGCAGACACATGGGTCTGCCCCTACGGTGATGTGTTTTCTTAAAATCGTCCTGTAGCGTCAATCATCTCCCTCATCTTGTCGTTGAACTTCTTATTCTTTATCAGTTCCTCCAAAGTGAGGTGCATGCGGTATCTCCAATAATGCCTTGGATTGGCAGGTACGTTGATTCGTTCCCCATTTACATTGGGATTGCGTATCTCCTCATCCATCGACAACCAATCTTGGAAAGAAAGGATGCACAGCAAAGAAGGGCATTCCAAATGCTGGCGCACAATCTCCTCACAAACCCATCCCGGAGCAACGGCGGGTACTTCTCCCCAATGTCCCATCACATGGTTGTAATAACGGCAAGTCTGTTCATAATCTTCTTCCCACCAACCACGTAACGTAGACATATCATGTGTAGAGATAGTACAAACCGAGCGATAAGGATACTCCCATGTATGTCCAAATTCATGTTTCGGATTCTTAGGCATACGTTGGATTTCCAAACTCAATATTTGCAACTGATCCATCACCCAAGGCACACAATCCGGCACCATACCCAGGTCTTCACCACATACCAACATGGAGGTAGACTGTGTGAGGATAGGCAATTTCTTCATTGCTTCCTGATACCAAAACTGATTGTGGCGCTGGTAATAATAATGATTGTACAAACGGTTGAACGCCTCTTTTTCCTCCCAACTCAATATGCTGAAAATGAAATCGTTCTGAACAGCAATTCTGGGGTGATACATGGAAGGATTCTTGCGGTCGGGAACAAATAGTACATTGCTGATCAATGCATAGATTCCTTCGCGCATGTTGATGTTCACATCATCTTGCTTTCCTGCGAACCATGCCTCTACTTTTCGCTGGGTATCATATTCCGGACGCATTTCATAGATGTCATCATGACTATGTTGCAGGAAGGTTTCTTTTACAAAGCCGACCTGTTCGCCAAACATTTGGTTCAGCATCTTTTCGTTAATGAACGGTTTTGTCATGAAATCCTTTTGGAACGGCAGACCGTAACTCTGAATTTCTTCTACGCTCATGGGCAAAGCAGGTACAAACTGTCCCAACAATCCATGTACCGAGTGCGAAGGAATCTCCCAGATGCGGAAGAAACCGAGGATATGGTCAATGCGATAAGCCGTGAAATATTCCGCCATCTTGCGGAAACGTTTCTGCCACCATTGATAGTTATCCTGTTCCATAACATCCCAGTTATAAGTAGGGAAACCCCAGTTCTGCCCGTTCACTGAGAATGCATCGGGTGGAGCGCCTGCTTGTCCGGTCATGTTGAAATAATACGGTTCAATCCATGCTTCCACGCTGTTGCGACTGATGCCGATTGGAATATCTCCTTTAAAGATAATCCCTTTCTCGCGGGCATAGTTCCCGGCATCCAGCAACTGGATGTGGAGGTTATATTGTATATAATAATAAAGGGCAATTTGTTCATAGCAAGGGCTGTCCGGCGTACACAAGGCGGCAATTTCTTCCGCTTTATATTCTTTATGTTCCGGCCATTTGCTGAAATAGGGTGTGCCATACATATCTCTCAGATAGCTGAATGCAGCGTATGGCAGCAGCCAATGCTTGTTTTCTTCAAAGAATTTCTTGAATTCTGCCGAGGCAAGCACTTTCTTTCCGGTTTGTTGGAACATTTGCTTGATGTAGTCGCGCTTCACATTGTTCACTTCCTCATAGTCTATATGGGGCTGTGCGTTCAACTCTTGCTGTTTCTTTTCGAATATTGCCAACGCTTCTTTATCTTTCAGTTTTCCCAGTTGGCTGAGGTCAATATACATGGGGTGGAATGCATAGATGGAGATACTGTTATAAGGATAAGAGTCCATCCATGTGTTGGTAATGGTGGTGTCATTGATCGGCAGGATTTGTATAGCCTGTTGATGGGTGCTTACCGCCCAGTCTATCAGTTTCTTTAAGTCGCCGAAATCACCTACTCCAAAGCTCTTTTCGCTGCGCAGCGAGAATACGGGAATGGCTGTTCCTGCCACTTTGCGGATAGAAGAATTGAAATGCACTTCATTTTCCGGAGTCAGATAGATTTCACCTTTCTTTAATGCAGGGTTGTCCAAGGCACGGTTGCTGTGGGCTTCCCATTCCTTTATCTGCCGGTCTCCTGTGTCATAGGCTACAAACTTATATTCCAATGGAAATTCCAAAGTCGATACATTCAGAGTAATAGTCCATTCATTAGGTTGTATTTCCTCCATCAACACCACCTGCTGCATATCCCAGTTGCCCAGTGCCGGACAATTTCCGCTAATGGCAAGTACTTGATGTTTATGGTGCAGGCAAGGGCATAAAGCGCGGAAAGTAATACTTCCGTCTCCTGAGGCGGCAGCCTTTATAGCGCCTTCGGGTTGATAAATGCCGCTGAATGCGGAACTATATAAATAAGATTCTGCCGGCAAGTCTTTCCAAAAATCATTTAGTATGTAATGACAGTTTTTCTTTTTGCCGGGGCAGAATAAGTGAGCCATTGTGCCGCTTTCCCGGCGGATGCACTGACCGTCACGATATACGCCATAGCGATAGGAGATAGGTACGCCGGCGGGGGCATCCGTCATTTCTGCGCTGCCTTCCCATTGTTCCCCGTTGGGAGTGCTGAGGATGATAGGTTCACTATTGTTTCCGTTCAGCACCACGCCAAGTTCTTCGCCCCATGCCGTACGGTATTCAATCCGAAATGTGAGTTTCATGATTATTTTGAATTAATGGTTTAATGTTCCAAATTTAAGACTTTCCTGCAGAATATCGCCTATGATCTAATTAATTTATAAGAAAAATGAGGGAGTATTGTTCTTGTTTTGTTGTTGGTATTTGATTGTTTTCCCCCATTTCATCGAAAGAAATGGGGGGAGATGTAGCTTTTGATGCTTAAAGGAAAAGGAAGAAAAATATAAATGAATAACATCTCGTAGAAGTTGAATAAAGGCTCCATCCACCGTAGGGGCAGATTGAATCTGCCCGAAAACGATTTACTTTATGCATTACTCCCAAGGCGGTGCCGCTGGTTCGGGCGGATTCAATCCGCCCCTACGGTAAGTGTTAACGAGATGTGCAGAAAGAGTAGACGGGGGCTGAGAAAAATGAAGCCCCAACTCAAAAGAGTCAGGGCTTCCCTCAAATTGTAAGATGTGAGGTTGGATTTATTTATTAAACAATTCGTAATTACGCGTCGATATTTGCATACGTCGCGTTTTTCTCTATGAACTCGCGTCGTGGAGCTACATCATCCCCCATCAACATAGAGAAGATATAATCCACATTTGCGGCATTATCAATAGTTACTTGTTTCAGGATACGAGTTTCAGGATTCATAGTTGTTTCCCAAAGCTGTTCCGGGTTCATTTCACCCAAACCTTTGTATCGCTGGGTATGAATTCCGTTTTCCTGTCCGTCGCCATATCTTTGGATGAAAGCCTGGCGGGCTTCTTCCGTATAACAATATTCGCTTACCTTACCTTTACTACATTTGTACAAAGGAGGATTGGCAATATATAAGTGCCCGTTTTCAATAATCTCCGGCATATAGCGATAGAACAAAGTCATGATAAGGGTGTCGATGTGAGAACCATCGACATCGGCATCGGTCATGATAATCACTTTGTTGTAACGCAACTTGTCGATGTTCGCTTTCTTGCTGTCGTCATCACCTTCCACACCGAAACGGATACCCAGTGCAGTGATGATATTGTTTACTTCATCGCTCTCGAAAGCCTTGTGCCACATCGCTTTTTCCACATTCAGAATCTTACCTCTCAAAGGCAGGATTGCTTGGAAGGCACGGCTACGTCCTTGTTTGGCAGAACCACCTGCCGAGTCACCCTCGACCAGGAACAATTCACATTCTTCCGGATTCTTGCTGGAGCAGTCAGCCAGTTTACCCGGCAGTCCGCCGCCACCCATGGGGCTTTTGCGTTGCACAGATTCGCGGGCTTTGCGGGCAGCAATACGTGCCGTGGCAGCCAGAATCACTTTATCAACAATCTGTTTGGCTTCTTTCGGATGTTCTTCCAGATAGTAGCTAAGTGCTTCACCTACAGCCTGGTTCACAGCGCCACTTACTTCGCTGTTACCCAGCTTGGTCTTGGTCTGTCCTTCAAATTGCGGTTCGGCTACCTTCACTGAAATAACGGCAATCAATCCTTCGCGGAAGTCTTCTCCCGAGATCTCTACTTTTGCCTTTTCCAGTGCCTTGGTATCTTCTGCATATTTTTTCAGTACACGAGTCAGGGCGCTACGGAAACCGGCTTCGTGCGTACCACCTTCTATGGTATTGATATTGTTTACATAGGAATGCAGGCTTTCACGATAACCGGTGTTATACATGATAGCGCACTCTATGGGAGTACTGTTCTTCTCGGTATTCAGATAAATCACGTCGTTAATCAACGCATCATTGTTGCGGTTCAAGAAGCGGACAAATTCTTTCACACCTTCGTCCGAGTGGAAGATTTCTTTCTTGAAACTGCCATCTTCTTCCATCATGCGGCGGTCAGTCAACGAAATAGTAATACCTTTGTTCAGGTAAGCCAGTTCGCGCATACGTGCCTGCAGAATGTCGAATTTGTATTCTGTGACAGTGAAGATCGTATCATCCGGCCAGAAAGTCTGTTTCGTTCCGGTAATATCGGCTGTTCCCACTTCTTTTACAGAGTACAACGGATGTCCGCATTCGTATTCCTGCTGGTAAATTTTGCCGTTACGGAATACCTGCGTAGTCATGTGCTTGGACAGGGCGTTCACACAAGACACACCCACACCGTGCAAACCGCCGGATACCTTATAAGACCCTTTGTCGAATTTACCTCCGGCATGCAATACGGTCATTACAACTTCCAATGCAGATTTCTTTTCTTTTTCATGGTAGTCTACAGGGATACCACGGCCATTATCTTGTACCGTAATAGAGTTATCTTCGTTGATGGTAACTTCTATATGATCACAATAACCGGCTAATGCCTCGTCGATAGAGTTGTCCACAACTTCATAAACCAAGTGGTGCAATCCCTTCTCGCTGATGTCTCCGATATACATGGCGGGGCGCTTGCGTACAGCCTCCAAACCTTCCAGAACCTGAATGTTACTGGCCGAGTATTCGTTCCCGCCGTTTATCATTTCTTCTTCAGTCATGTTTAATACGATTATCTTAATTTTTTAGCTTTCAAAGATACGAAAAAATGCTGAGATGGATAGTTTTTACGGCCTAAAAAACGTAAAAAAGAGAGCGTCTTGCCGTTTTATAACCACATAGTTACAGGGCAAGTCTGTTTTTCGTAGGCGCGGGTTATCCAATAACACTTTTATCCACCGTAGGGGCGGGCAAACCCCGCCCCTACGGTAAATGTGAGGCTAGCGCGATGGTTTATAAAGTAGGAATACCCCTAAAAGACAAAAGGCCGGATTAAAAAATCCAGCCTATTTTATCTTTTAGTTTAAGACTATGCTTAAGCGAGTTTGCTAATGTAAGCAGCCAATTTTGACTTCAAGTTAGCAGCTTTGTTCTTGTGAATGATATTGGTTTTAGCAAGCTTATCCAACATCTTCTGAACGCCCGGATACATTGCAACAGCTTCTGCTTTGTCAGTAGTTGCACGAAGTTTTTTAACAGCGTTACGCATAGTTTTAGCGTAGTATCTGTTATGAAGTCTTCTCTTCTCTTCCTGTCTGATTCTCTTTACTGATGATTTGTGATTTGCCATTTCGACTAATCTTTAATTTTGTTCTTTATTATTTTTATTTTGTAGCCCGTGGGGGAATCGAACCCCCCTTTCAAGAATGAAAATCTTGCGTCCTAACCGATAGACGAACGGGCCAAGCCTTGATTGTCGCCGAGCCTTAGCTTGGCATGCTTTCGGAGAGTGTTTTTCTCTTTTGCGGTTGCAAAGGTAGGAACTCTTTTTGAATTGGCAAAACATTCTAGCTTTTTTTTTTAGAAATGTATGCATTTTCATCTAAAAACCTTATTTTTGTGGGTATTAAAGTTGCTATCACTATTAAATTATGCTTCAAAAGACAGTAGGAATTGTGCTTCATACCTTAAAATATAACGATACCTCGAACATCGTTGATATTTATACGCGCGAGAACGGACGTGCTTCCTTCCTCGTTCCCCTTCCCCGTTCACGCAAGTCGGCGGTGAAGGCGGTGCTTTTCCAACCCTTGTCCATGATTGAGTTTGAGGCAGACTATCGACCGATGGCAACTTTGTATCGTATCAAGGAGGCAAAATCGTGGTATCCTTTCCGCACCTTGCCTTATGATCCTTATAAATCTTCCATTGCCATGTTCCTGGCAGAATTTCTTTACCGTGCTTTGCGCGAGGAGGCGGAGAATGAGCCGTTGTTTGCCTATCTGGAGCATTCCATTCATTGGCTGGATGAGTGTGAGGCGAACTTTTCCAACTTCCATTTGGTCTTTCTGATGCGTTTCTCGCGCTTCCTTGGTCTGTACCCCAACACGGATGATTATAGCCGGGGATGTTTCTTTGATATGATGAATGCCTGTTTTACCCCTTTGCAGCCTTCGCACAGCGCATTTTTAAAGCCCGAAGAAGCCTCGCACATCAACTTGCTGATGCGTATGAATTATGAAACGATGTATCTTTTCGCCATGAGCCGTGCGGAGCGCAACCGTTGCTTGACGATTATCAATGACTACTATCGCCTGCACCTGCCTGATTTTCCGGTCCTAAAGTCGCTGGATGTGCTGAAAGAGCTGTTTGCATAAGGTGATTTTTATTTCGCTACTTTATATATTGTAATAAAAAAATGCCGATTCAAGAAAGAAGGGGATAAAAAAGGAAGGAATGTACTTAATCTGCTGTATATTAAATACTTATACTAATTATGAAGTGCCTTAATCGGTAAATCTCTTACTAGGAGATATACTATTTTTGTGCAAAAATAAGCAAAGTTTTGAGAACTAGGACATTTTTCCTCAAAAAAAATAGCTTTTTCTTTAAAAAACCTCTTTTCTACTACTTCACTTCGCTATTTATTGGTTGATAAAATCAATGATAATAAGCTAATAATGAGAATATTGTATGCCTGAAGTAGATCTCCTAGTAAGAGATCTACAAAAAACTGCTGTGAAAAGCTATATATAATAAGGTATATTCTTCTCTACAGCGAACCAAATAACTAGAGAATAAAGAAAAGATAAATAAGATATGGAATATCTGTTTTTGAAACGCAAGAAAACAACGGCTACTTCTGGAAGACAAAAAACTCTTCTTTTCAAGGCTGCCGAACGTCACTGGAAGAAACAGTTTTCTGACCGGGAAAGTGATGGACGCAAAGTGGATTGCGATATATATAAAGGTATTCTGTATCAACTGGAGATACGCCAAGCATTTCTGGACTCTAAATTATCATTGAAAAAACTAAGCGAAATGATTGATACAAATCAGACTTACCTATCGAATGTTGTAAATCGCTACTTTGGTTGCAACCTGAAGGAATTAGTGAACCGTTACCGTGTGGAATACGCCAAGGAATTGCTTTGTGCCGGAGGTTGTTCTCTGGAAGTACTGCCAAAGCGTTGTGGTTTTGCTTCTAAAAGTCCGTTTTATGTCGCATTCAGTAAGATTGTCGGAGTTTCTCCTTTGCGCTACTTGTCGCAGGTGCAGAAAAAGGCTGAATCTATGACTGGTAAATCAGATAACTTGCTCATAATCAACTCAAATATGTATAACCAATTTTAGTTTTTTAAATTTATAAATTTAAAGTTTTTCTATTATGAACAAAAAATTTTTAAGTGCAGTCCTGTTCGGAGCCTTAATGGTTACCTCGACAGGAACGTTTGTATCTTGTAAAGATTACGATGACGACATTGATCAGATCAATAAGGAACTGACCGATATCAAGTCAGCTATCTCAGAGTTGCAGACGAAAGTAGGTGCTGGTAAATTCGTTACCAACATCGCAAAGGAAGGTGACGGGATTAAGATCACCTGGAATGATAACACTACCAACACCATTGAAACGATCAAAGGTGACAAGGGTGATAAAACTCTTGTAACTATCGTTGACGGTTATTGGGCATTTGATGGTGTTAAGTCAGATTATCCTGCCAAGGGTGATAAAGGTGAAGACGGTGCTGCCGCTGCTGCCGGTCATGATGCTAAAATTAGCGAAGACGGTTACTGGATGGTATGGGATGCTACTCAGAACAACGGTACTGGTGCATATGTAAAGACTGAATACATTGCCGGTGGTGCTACTGCTGTAGCCGGAGAACATGGATGGACTATTAATGTCAGAGATGATAAGGGTCAAATGCAGTCTATCTATATTCCTAATAGTGCTGACTTGGTAAGTATTGAAGCTGCCAAAGGTGAAACAGGTTTCTCATATAATATCTACTATGGTATTTTGAAAACTGCTAAGGATTGGAAAGGTGCTAAAGCGGTTGACGGAAAGATGGAAGCTGGTATGTATCCTACTTTAGATCGTAATGTAGATGTATTATTGAATCCGGTTAGTGTAGATGCTACTGCTTATAGGTTTGACTTCAGAGGTTCTGATAACAAAGAGCTTTGGGGATTGAAATTTGGGGATATCGTTCCTTATTCTAGTGCAAAATTGACTAGAGCAGCTTCATCTGCCAGTGGCTTATGGACATTACCTCGTATCATTCAAAGAGTGACTTTGGAAAATTATCAGGATAGACCTGATTACGTAACTCAGTTTAAGAGTAATGACGGTCAGTATTATGCATTTGCAATGAATGCTGTATCTAAAGATGATGACTCAAAGGTTGTCAAATCACAATATCTATATAAATTCACTCCATATAATGTAAGTTCTGTAGATGAGTTGAAAGGCTCTTTCACAAAGAAAAACTATACTTGGAATGTTGCTCATAAACCTAATTTTGCAGCATCTTGGAAAAGTGGTAATACAACTGTTACAGGACAGGTTATTGAGGCCGATTCTGCCTTGATATATGACTATTGGTTGGAAATAGACAGGGATCAGATGTCTCAAACCACGGTAGACAAATATGGCCTTGAAATTGTGAATGACAAATACGAGTTCATTGCTAAAAATGCTGCTGCTGTCGATAACTCAATTTATCTTAAGTTCCATTATATCCTGATTAATGGTAATGAAGGCGTAAAGGCTATCGAAGCTACTATTATTGAAAAAGACATTGAAGTGGCAAGCAGTAATATTGGTTCTATAAATGCGAAATTCAATGCCGAAAAACTTACTTTGACAGGTAAAGAAGCATTGCCGGTTAACCTTAATGGTAAATATGTATATAGTGCAGAAGTTCTTTCATTTGATTTAGCCGAAAAACTGGGTGCAAACAAAGACCAATGGATTGATGCTATGTATAAAGGATTGAAGGACAAGGTGTCTAATAAAGATAAGTCTGATTTCTTAAAAGATGCTGCAATATTGACTGGAGGTGATCCTATCAATAATGTTACTTACAATGCAGGTTTATTGAACAACTTTGTTTACTTTGACTATGTTGACAAAGATGGTAAGTCTTGTATCTACAACACAGATAAAGAAGACAACACTAAACTTCTTAGCCGTATTGAATCAATTGCAGGTCTGAAAGTTTACTTTATTGCCGGTACTTACAAACAGAATGCAATCGTAAATAACGCTCCTGTACAAGCTCCATATTATACAGAAGATGGAACGGCGAACTGGGATTCTTGGAATAATGGTTATGCACTGCCATTAGACAATGCATTCAGAGTTCAGTTGTTTACAAGTAAGGAACAGCAGACTGTTGCGGCTCTTGACTTCTCATTTGAATTGACTATGCCAGATAATTGTCCGATCAAGCGTGAAACTGTTGGTAACCAAACTTCTAAGTGGAATGATAAACAGAATGCTTTGACTATCTATGGTCAGAAATATGGTGATCTGGTTAATGTGGATATGCGTGATGCCTTTGTTGGTGCATTTAAATTAAAAGATGCTGAGAAAACAGAGTATTATAACTACGCTCATGCTTATGGTGAAATGAAGCCGGAAGCTGAATGGTATAAGATTACTTGGTCACCTGTAACAACAAGTCCTATAGATGAGGCTGTGTTTATTGACATGAATCTGATGTCGCGTAGGGTGCTTGCAACTACTTTGGGAGAAATCGCAAATACTGCTGAATACGCTAAATGGAATACTTATGGTAATATTGCAGGTGTATTTGCTATGAACGGTCTGAAGGCATCAGAAAATCGTCCGACTTATAAGACAGAAGCTGTTGAATATGACCATTTTGGTGTTTATCGTGAAGGGTTGAGCAACTTCACAGTGAAGTTCGCCAGCAAGGTTGAAGATTCTCAGAAGGCAGGCTTGAATAGCGGTTTGGATTTGAAGGAAGCTGCAACTATTGAAGCTAAGGCTGTTTATAAAGCAGATAAAGTTACAGTTGACTATTATACATTCTCTGTATCAAATGCAACCTTCACTATGACAGATGCATTTGATAATGCTTACTATCTATTTGATAATGGAACTGTAGTACGTGCCGGATTGCATATTAAATTGAATGAAGCTACTCAAGGAATCATTTCAAGGGATATCGAAAAAGAATACTTTGGTTTGTATCCTATAGTAAGAGTTGATGATAAGATTGTATTTACATCTTTGCCTGCTATTGTTCCTGCTGATGCTGCTGCTACTCCTGTTGAAGTTGAATTCATTCAAAGTGCTGATAAAGCTTACACGACAGGTATGACATTTAAGATCCCTGGTGCTGAAGGTCAGTATGCTAACGATAAAAAGTTTGAAATCACTTTCAATGTAACAGATGTATTCGGAACTGTTAAGCCATTTACATTCTATGCTAGAACTGTAAATGTAGCTATCGGTAATGATAACAAGCCTGTTGGTGAATAAAGATTGACCAGTCTTATTTATTCGACAGTGATTTAAAACAGTGAGGGTAAGCCTCTTCTTTAAGGAGGAGGCAACCTCTACTGGAATTATAAAAATGGGGAGAGAAATTCTTTCAGAAATGGAAGAGTTCTCTCCCTATTTTTTCGGTATTAAAGTACCTTGCGCTTTCATTTAGGATGAACTAGGCTCACTGGATATTTCTTGGGGGTAAATTCGTAGCATTACTTATGGCGGATTCAACATTAGCGGCTTTAGTCTGGGTCATGTTACTAAATGATATATATCTTCCACCTATAACATTACTAATCTTCCACCCATAACATTAGTAATGTGTCACTGCAAACATTAGTAACATGTTGCTGCATAGAATCCGTTTTTTACTTCCTAAAGAAAGTTTACCGAAGCCCCTTTCACACAAAAGTGCTGATGTACAGACGGTTTCAACACCAGTAAAATGAAAAAGAAGATGAGGTGCTTTTGAGGGGAAGGCTATAAATTCATGAAGCCTGCTTCGTGGAGCAACTAAGTTAACTTCATAGACTAACTAAGTTAACTTCATTCCCCTATGAACCTAGGTTCATTGAAAACCATAATTATCTCCTGCATCAATCACTTCACCACACCTGCTGACACTTGTGATAAAGCCTGCAGATAATAGGATGATAGGTAGCGCTTTACAGTTAAACCCGTTATGGGAAACTATATGTTTATGAAAAGAACTGTAGCAGCCTCATCGTCAGAAACAGAAGCTATATTGTGTAAACTGTTGTTGATTAAAATGATAAAGTAAGGAGAATACGGACGAATTGCACAGCAAAAGTGCAGAAAACTATAATTTTCTGCACTTTTGCTGTGCAATTATCGTATATTTGTTCAAGCATACTTAATGACTATGGACAGATTATATGAAAGTTTCAACAAATTATTGAAAGCGACAAGTACAGACTTTGTTCGCTACAAGTACGTGGAGATTGATTGGAGCAGTCGCATGCTGGGGCTTGTGGGTCCGCGAGGCGTAGGTAAGACAACGATGTTTTTGCAATATATCAAGCAGAACTTGAAACTGAATGATACGCTGTATGTGTCGGCGGACAATATGTTTTTTGCTGATAATTCCTTAATTGATCTTGCAGATCGGTTTAGCAAACAAGGAGGCAGGCATTTATTTATCGATGAAATACATAAGTACCTTAATTGGGCGCGCGAATTGAAACAAATCTTTGATTCATATCCGGACATGCAAGTGCTTTTTACCGGTTCTTCTATTCTGGATATTTATAAAGGTGTATCAGACTTAAGTCGACGTGCACCTATTTATGAAATGCAAGGACTTTCTTTTCGGGAGTATCTGAGTATGTTTCATCAAATTCATGTGCCACGCTATACATTAGATGAAATATTGGAACATCGTGTAGAGATTCCCGATGTATCTCATCCGCTCCCACTATTTATGGAATATTTGCGTCACGGTTATTATCCGTTCAGCAAAGATGTAGCTTTTGATATAGAGCTGGAGCAGGTGATTAACCAAACAATGGAAAACGATATTCCACAATATGCCAATATGAATGCTTCTACCGGGCGTAAACTGAAACAACTGTTGGCCGTGATTTCCAAAAGCGTTCCCTTTAAACCTGTTATGCAGAAATTGGCGGACATAATAGGTGTGAGCCGAAATTATTTGGGAGACTATCTGCTCTACATGGAGAAAGCCGGAATGATTTCTCAAGTTCGCGATGATACGGGAGGTATCAGAGGATTGGGGAAAGTGGAAAAGATATACTTGGATAATACTAATCTGATCTATGCTTTAGGGCGAGAAAACTCGGATATAGGAAATATCCGTGAAACCTTTTTCTATAATCAAATGCGTGTGGAACAGGAAGTTATATCTTCCAGGATCTCTGACTTCCAGATAGGAGGGCGGACTTTTGAAATAGGAGGAAAGAACAAAGGGCAACAACAGATATCCACTGCGAAAGAAGGATATGTGGTGAAAGATGATATCGAAACAGGATATGGCAATGTGGTTCCGCTTTGGAATTTTGGAATGAATTATTAAACCATGACAAAAAAGAACTTGGTGCTTTAAGTTAAAGGAATTTGTCATTCTGAGCTTTGCGAAGAATCTGTAGACACAGAGTAGATGTAAACAGATCCTTCACATTTGTTCAGGATGACAAAATGATAGCTTATCTCAGCTTGTTAAAATTGAATATTATCCCAGCAATTCCTTAACCTTTGCAGAGATAGCACGACCTTCTGCCTTACCGGCCAATTTCTTGGTAGCAGCGCCCATCACCTTGCCCATATCTTGCGGACCTGCAGCACCTACTTCGGCAATGATTTCTTTCAAGGCAGCTTCCAGTTCTTCTGCACCCATCTGCTTGGGCAGGTATGCTTCAATCACGGCAACTTGAGCCAATTCTCCTTCTGCCAGATCTGCACGGCCTTGTCCTTCATAAATAGCGGCTGAATCCTTGCCTTGTTTTACTAACTTCTGCATGATCTTCAATGCAGCATCGTCAGTCAAAGTATCATTGGCTCCCGGAGCTGTTTTTGCTTCAAGGAAAAACTTCTTGATGTTACGCAGGGTTTCCAGTTTCACTTTGTCTTTAGCCTTCATGGCCTCTTTGATATCGTTGCTGATTACGTCAAATAAATCCATAGTTTTCTATATTTAAATTGTTAAAAAGTTATTGTTATACCTCCGTTCTCCGCATCGTTGTTGCTGAAAGTCTCTTCTTCTTCGGCTACTGCTTTGGATTGGATGCTTTCCAGTATCGTCTTGGTGCGCTGATAGGTGGGAGTGGTTTCTACCATGCTGATAATATCGTCATTATCCAAGTCTTCCAGGCTGAAGATGTAGATGTTATGGCGTTTCTTCTTGTTACTGTTCTTAAAGGTGTCCTTGCCGTAGTAGTCTCCGCGGCGTTCATCTCTGCGCTGTTCTTCTTCCTCCTGTTCTTCCAGTTTCTTTTGTTCCTCTATGGTGCGTTTGTTGAGCATGCTGTCCATACCCGGCACATCTTTGATGCCGAAACCGGTTGCCAGTACGGTGAATTTCACTTGGTCTTCCAGTGATTCGTCAATGTACAGACCCCATTTGGTTTCTACGTCTTTACCGAATTTGCTCATGAAGTCGTGCACTTCGTTCATTTCCTCCATCATCAGTTCGCTCTTGGTGCTGAACGAGATGTTGAACAGGATTTTCTTGGAATTGAAAATGTCATTGTTATTCAGCAATGGAGAGTGCAGAGCGTCGTTGATGGCTTGGCTCACGCGGCTCTCGCCCTTGCCGTAGCCGGTACTCATGATGGCAACGCCACCGTCTTTCAATACGGTCTTCACATCATTGAAGTCCAGATTGATGGTACCGCGGATAGTAATGATTTCGGCTATACTCTTGGCTGCGATAGACAAGGTGTCATCCGCCTTGCCAAATGCGTTCATTACACTGAAATCAGAATAGATGTCGCGCAGGCGTTCATTATTGATAACCAGCAAGGCGTCCACATGATTGCTCATCTGTTCCACACCGTCCAATGCCTGGTCTATCTTCCGGTTGCCTTCGAACAGGAAGGGGATAGTGACAATACCTACGGTGAGAATATCCATATCTTTAGCCGTCTTGGCAATGATAGGAGCAGCACCGGTTCCGGTTCCTCCACCCATTCCGGCGGTGATAAATACCATTTTGCAGCCATCGTTCAGCATACCTTTTACATCTTCTATGCTTTCTTCGGCGGCTTCGCGTGCACGTGCCGGACGGTTTCCGGCTCCCAGTCCTTCTTTTCCCAGTTGCAACTTCACGGGGACGGGGGATTCGGCCAACGCCTGGTTATCTGTATTGCACACCACAAATGTTACATCGTGTATACCTTCTTTGTACATATGATTTACGGCATTGCCGCCGCCACCTCCCACACCGATTACTTTAATGATAGTCGGGTTTTCTGCCGGGAAATCGAATGGCATTATAGTTTCATCAGACATAATTGCTTCTATATATAAGGTGATGTAATTCGTTTATTTATTATTCTTCCAGAATCTTGCCAAACAGTTCGGTCAGTTTCTTGATCGGGCTGTTCTCGTCTTTCAGCTTCTTAATTTCTTTCTCCAATTCCTGTATTTGGTTCTGTTTCTCTGTTACTCCCAAATCGCGTGCCTTGGATAGTTGTGACAACGCATTCTTATATTTACCTGCTTCTTTCAGCTCTTTAGCACTCTTTATCAGATTGTCACAAGTAATTTTCCGTTGCTTTTCCGCTTCTTCGGCTTCTTTGGCGGCTGCGGCTGCACGGGCTGCGGCTTCTTTTTCTCTTATTCGTTTTGCTTCGGCGCTTTCTCCGTTTTCATCGAAAAGAGGTGGTTGTACCGGTTTTACAGGTTCTTTGGGGCGTTCGGGTTGTGCGCAGTTCTCTTTGCCGGTTGCCAATAGGGCAATGGTAGTGTTTTGCGTACCGTCTTTCTTTAGTTCCAAACCGCCGCGCAGACTCAACTGGCTTTCTTTTGCCATTCTTACCTTGTCCACTTTGGTGCGGTTGGTGAAGGCTTCTTCCATATTTTTCAGGTTGGCGGCTCCACCGGTGATGATGGCTCCTGCCAGCAACTTGTCTTCGTAGCCCGAAAGAACGATCTGATTCCATACATTTGCCAATATTTCGTTGACACGCGCTTCTACGATGTCTTCCAGCAGGTGTGCTTCAATGCTACACTTCCCATCCAGTGAATAAGTAGAGTTATCGTCTCCTTCTTCTGATGGTTCGGCATAGGCATTGCCATATCTCTTTTTCAGTTCTTCGGCATCTTCTTCCTCTATTTGCTGGCTGCAAATGTCTTTGGTAATGTTGCTGCCGCCCAATGGGATAACTGCCAGGTGGCGAAGTATGTTGTTTTTATAAACCGATACGGTTGTAGTATCTGCACCAAAGTCTATAAACATACAGCCGGAACGTTTCTCACTGTTGGTTAGTACGGCATTTGCCAGTGCCAGTGGTGAGATAATATAGTCGGCTATCTCAATGCCTGCCTGCTTAAAGCATTTGTCTATGTTCTGCTTTACGCTGCTGCGGGCAATGATGTTGAGGAAACGTCCTTCTATGTGGTCGCTGGGTACACCCACAGGGTCGGCAAGCAGGTTGATGCCTACCTTGTATTCTTGTGGTGCCACTTCCAGTATTTCCTGGTCTATGATGGGTACTTCGCGGTTGCTGTCCATGATGGAGTCTATCAACTCCTGCGAAATCTTGGTTTCTTCTTCCAAGTGGCGTACCTCCGTGTTGCGGATGGTGCGGAGGGATTGTCCTCCGATGCCCACATATACCTTTCCGATAGAAGCCTTTAACGTCGATTCCAGTTTCTTGATAATCGAAGTAAGGCTCTGTGCGGTCTTGTCCAGATTGTAAATCACTCCCTTGCGGATAAAATCCGAAGAGTTCTCGCTGGCGAGGGCCAGCACTTGTATGCTTCCGTCCGCATGTTTCTTTCCCGCAATGCCTGTTATCTTGGACGATCCCAGTTCTATTGCTACAATAAAATCTGTTGCTGCCATATCTTACTTCTCTTTTTTGGTACAAATAATCTGGTTATTAAATTCCAGGCTGATGCGGCTGTATTTGTTCCAGCCCACTTGGTTCAGCCCTTTTTCATAAAATGTTCTCAGTCTTTCAAACTTTTCCTCATAGCCTCCCGGTTTTCCCAGGAAAATGATGTGTTCGCCTACCCGTGGGACTAACTCCAATTCTTTGGTTTGAGTTACGTTGATTTGCTCAATCTGAGCATCCCATAGCGGATGGCTTTGCAGAAAGACTCCTAACTTATATAATTCCTTGGTGGCAAAATCACGGTCCACGTATCCTGTAACAACAGCTACGTGTGCCGAACTGTTGGGTATCGGCATGATTTTTCCTTTATTATCTATGTAATAGTTATCTCCGTTACTTGCCATTACCCTCAGGATGGGTAGGCGTTGAGTGACTTCGATACCTATTTTGCACCCCGGCGTGCGATAACATTCCACGTTTTCAATCAAGGGATGTTGGCTTAGTTCGTCTTCCAGCAACCGGGTGTTGATGTCTCCCATCTTTTTCCCTACAGGAGAAAGCTTCTTGCTGTTCAGCATGCGGAGCACCTCATTTTGGCTGATGAAACCGTGGTCTATACTGTCTTTGATAATCAATTCCATACCCTTGCAAACCTGGTCGGCAGGCTTGGTATTGAAAGCGGTAACGGCTACCACGAGGTAAGCGATTATCAGCAACAAGAACAGGAGTATGAAAATTCTCTTTATCATTGTTTATTCAGTAATTCGCAGATTTGAGGGACATAGTTGTCTATGTCTCCCGCACCCAGGGTGATTAATACTTCTATCTCTTTTTTACTTAGCAAGTCCAGCAGTTCTTCTTTCTTGCACATGCTTTTCCCGATGCCCGGACGCAGGTTGTCGTAAATCAGTTTGCTGGTTACGCCGGGAATGGGTTGTTCACGTGCCGGATAGATGTCTATCAGGATCACTTCATCCAGCAGCGACAAGCTATCGGCAAAGTCCTTGTAGAAATCACGGGTACGTGTATAAAGATGAGGCTGGAAAACAGCGGTCAACTTTTTATCTTGGTAAAGGGCGCGCATGGAGAGAATGCTTTGTTTGATCTCTGACGGATGATGGGCGTAATCGCTTAGGAAAACCACCTTATCATTCTTTATCTTGAAATCAAAGCGGCGGTCTACTCCACGGAAACTTGCCATACCTTGCCTTATTTCTTCCTGGCTGACGCCACTCATCTGTGCCAATGCCATGGCGGCTACTCCGTTCTCTATGTTTATGCTGACGGGAACTCCCAACTGAATATCCTTGATATTACCCAATGGGGATACATAGTCGAAGAATATCTCACCATTTCCGATGCGGATATTCTCGGCGTGGAAGTCTCCTTCTTCTTTAGAATAGGTGTATAGTTTCACTCCTTCCTGCAAGGTGGGTTGCAGCTCAATGCCTTTACGCATAATCAATGCACCGCCGGGACGGATCAGTGAAGTATATTTGCGGAAACTTTCCAGATAGGCTTCTTTGGTTCCGTAGATGTCCAAGTGATCGGGATCTGTTGCCGTAATCACAGATATATAAGGAGAGAGCCAGTGGAAGGAACGGTCGAACTCATCGGCCTCAATAACGATGTATTCGCTACTGTCTGATAACAGCAGGTTGGTGCCATAGTTCTTTGAGATTCCCCCCAGGAAGGCGTTGCAACCTACATGGGATTGATGCAGCAAATGGGCGGTCATGGTAGAGGTTGTTGTCTTGCCATGAGTGCCTGCTACGCAAAGTCCTTTGCCTGCATGGGTCAGCATACCCAGTACTTGTGAGCGTTTTTGTATCTCGAAACCGTTTTCACGGAAATAAGTAAACTCTTTATGTGTTTCGGAGATGGCCGGGGTGTAGACAACCAGTGTGGTTGCCGCATTACGGAAGTCGGCGGGTATCAATGCCTCGTCTTCTTCGTAGTGGATGGCTGCTCCTTCTTCTATCAGTTTCTCGGTCAGTTCACTGGGAGTGCGGTCATAGCCGCCTACCTTCTTGCCGTTTGACAGGAAGTAACGTACCAAGGCACTCATGCCGATGCCGCCGGCACCGATAAAGTAAACTGATGTCAATGTGTTAACGTCCATTTTCTTTTCTGTATTTATCAGCTAGTTTATACACCTCCCGGGCTATGATATTAGCTGAGTCGGTAAAAGCTAATTGGGCTATATTCGTACTTAAATTCTTTAGAATTTCAGGTTGTTTTACGGTTTCAATGGCTTTACTCAACAAGGCTTCCTTGGCGGCAGCGTCTTTGATGTAAAGAGCTGCGTTCTTGTTGACTAACGCCAATGCGTTTTTGGTCTGATGATCCTCGGCTACATTGGGCGAAGGTACCAGGATGACCGGCTTTTGCAACAGGCAGAATTCTGAAATAGAACCTGCACCGGCGCGGCTGATGACCAGATCGGCTGCACTATAGGCAGCAGCCATGTCACTGATAAAGTCGGTTACATGAAGCATGGGCAGTTCGCCGAAGGCTGCAACGGCGGCACGGGCTTCATTAATGTATATCTTTCCGGTCTGCCAGATAAACTGTACACCGGAGTTCTTGATTGGTTCCAATCCCTGCATTACGCATTGGTTGATGGTGCGTGCCCCCAGACTTCCACCTACAATGAGGATTGTTTTCTTGGAAGGGTCCAGTCCGAAAGAGCGGATAGCATCTTCCCGGCTGATGTTATGGTTGCGCAATCCTTGGCGTACCGGATTTCCGGTGAGGATTATTTTATCTTTTTCAAAGAATCGTTCCATACCGTCATAAGCCACACATATCTTGCATGCTTTCTTTGCCAGCAGTTTGTTGGTGACTCCGGCATACGAGTTCTGCTCCTGTATCAAGGTAGGAATACCCATCATTCCCGCCACTTTCAAAGTGGGACCGCTGGCATAACCGCCTACGCCTACCGCTGCATGCGGTTTAAAATCCTGAATGATTTTGCGCGCTTTCCATTGGCTCTTTGCCAGTTTATAAAGTACGGAAACGTTCTTGAACAGGTTCTTTCGGTCGAAACCTGCCACGGGCAGTCCTTTTATGGGGTATCCGGCAGCAGGAACACGCTGCATCTCCATTCTGCCTTCGGCGCCTACAAACAGGATTTCCGCTTCGGGATATTGCTCCTTGATGGCGTTGGCAATGGAAACGGCGGGGAAAATATGTCCCCCGGTTCCTCCTCCGCTGATGATGATTCTTAAATTTTCTTCCATAATTCCTTTCCAGTTGAATTATTCGCAAAAGTATAAATAATACTTTTAAAATGAATGGTTTATACTATATTTCTTCTTCCTTTACCTTAACCGTTTCTACTTCTTCCAAAGCAACATCTTCACTTATTCTGGCAGTTTCGGGCGGTAATTGGGCAAAAACTTCTTGCATGACCGATACCATTTCTTGGCGGCGCTCTGCTTTAGCTGCCAGTTCGGCTTCTTCCAATGCTTGCTGTTCGGCGGCTTTCTGTTCTTCCTTTTCGGCTACGTAGCGGCTTACGCTAAGTATCATACCGATGTAGGCGCAGTTAATAAGGGTGGAAGTACCTCCTTTACTGATAAGCGGCAACGGCTGTCCGGTGACCGGGAACAATCCTACGGCTACCATCATGTTGAGCATAGCCTGTGATACCAGCAACAGGGCAATACCCATCACCAGGAAGGCGGGGAAACTTTTCTCGCTTCGGCGGGCTATCTTCCCTGCACGCATCAGTAGCCATATGTAGAGGATAACTACAAAAGCTCCTCCCAGTAGCCCGAGTTCTTCAATGACAATCGCAAAAATAAAATCCGAGAATGCCTGCGACAAGAAGTCACGTTGCACACTGTTACCCGGCATCTTTCCTATGACATTGCTGGAAGCAATGGCGATATTGGCGTGTGCTATCTGGGCATCCTTATCTATATCATATTTTTCGGCAGGAACAGCTTCTTTATCTTCAAAGAATCCTTTGATACGGTTCTGCCAGGTTTCTACACGGTGCATCATGGGCACTTGGCTCAACTTCTGCGTAGGCATAGCCATCACCACACTCACAAAAAGAACTACGACAACCCCCACTGTACCCAGCAACTTTGCCAGTTGTTTCCAAGGCACTCTGCCGATGACCATCATCAGGAAAACAACCCCGAACAGCAATGCTGCCGTAGAACCATTCTCGGGAGCTATCAGTACAAAGACAATTCCCGTGATCCACATAATGTATTTAAATGCTTTCGGATTGGCATTGTCTTCTTCCTGGAATTTGGACAGGATGAAAGCGGTGACAATGATAACAGCCATTTTTGCCAACTCGGAAGGCTGGAACTGAATGCCGAAGAACGTCATCCAACGGGCGGCACCATTGACACGGTCTCCGGTTAATAATCCCATTCCCATTACGAATACCAGCAATACGGCTGATATGGGTAACAGGAAGAAGGGGAGCACCCTGAACCACTTGCAGGGAATATTATGTACCAGTACCACAATGCATGCGCCTACCATCAGGATAACGCTATGCTGAGTGATAGGTCCCCAGTGGTCTCCACTTTTATAGGTAAGCGTGCTGGCGGCACTGAATACCTCTACAATGGAAATCAAACAAAGAAACAGGAAGATGATCCATATTACTTTGTCGCCCTTGAATAAGTCTTTAATCAGATCCATTTATCTATCCCTTCATGTATTATAACTTTCTCACACATTCCTTGAATTGGTCGCCACGGTCTTCATAACTCTTGAAAAGGTCGAAGCTGGCGCAACAAGGACTTAATAAAACGGTTTCTCCTTTTTTTGCCATGCGGTAGGCTGCATCTACGGCGTCTTTCATGCTCTGTACGTCGGCTACCGGCAATCCGAATTTGTCGAAGAAGTCGTGTAACTTCTCATTGTGCAGTCCCATGTAAATGAGTCCTACACATTTTTCTTTTACCAGGTCGGCTATTTCGTTATAGTCATTGCCTTTATCTTTTCCACCCAATATCAGGATGGTTTTGGTTTTCATGCTTTGCAGGGCATACCAGCAAGAGTTTACGTTGGTTGCTTTGGAGTCATTGATGTAATCCACCCCTTTCACGCGGCAAACTTTCTCCAGACGATGTTCTACGCCTTTGAAGTCGCTCAGGGCTTCGTGGATGCATTCCTTGCGGATACCTGCCAGGTTGGCGGAAATTCCTGCTGCCATAGAATTGAAAAGGTTGTGTGTGCCGGTCAGGGCCAGTTCTTCTTGTTCCATGTTGAAGGCGATTGGTTCGGTAAAACATACTTTGTCTTTCTCCACATAGGCCACTGTCCCTTCTTCTTTCCTTTCGGCAAAAGGATAGCAGTGGGCATGGATGCCATGTTTATGCAACTCACGCTGGATGATGGGGTCGTCATTCCAAAAGATGAAAGCATCCTCCGGAGTCTGATTCTGTATGATGCGGAATTTGGCATCTACATAGTTCTGCATTTTGTGATCGTATCGGTCCAAATGGTCGGGAGTGATGTTCATCAATACGGCAATGTTGGCATGAAAATCATACATATTGTCCAACTGGAAGCTGCTCAGTTCGATTACATAGTAATCATAATTGCATTCTGCTACCTGAAAAGCCAGGCTTTGACCGATGTTTCCGGCAAGTCCCACGTTCAGTCCCGCTTTCTTAAAGATATGATAGATCAGTGAAGTAGTGGTGGTCTTGCCATTGCTGCCTGTGATGCAAATCATTTTAGCATGGGTATAGCGTCCCGCAAACTCTATTTCAGAGATGACGGGTGTGCCTTGTTCTTTCAATTTCAAGATCATCGGGGCATCGTTAGGGATACCGGGGCTTTTGATCACTTCATCGGCATTCAGAATGAGTGATTCGGTATGTTTGCCTTCTTCCCATTCTATGCCTCGCTCGTTCAGCATGGTTTTGTATTTGTCCTTTATCATGGACATATCCGAAACAAAGGTGTCGAATCCTTGTTTCTTTGCCAGAACGGCTGCTCCCGCACCGCTTTCTCCGGCTCCCAGTATGACAATTCTTTTAGCCATAATCTTCGTTTATCTTATCTTTAATGTAATAATCGTAATTGCAGCGAGCACGATGGTGACAATCCAGAAACGTACCGTGATTTTTGATTCATGGAATACGCTGTTGGGCTTGGTAAACATGTAACTGCAATTAGGGTCTAACTGTGCTAATGTAGTACGGAAATGGTCGTGGATAGGCGTGCGTTTAAAGATGCGCTGCATGTGTCCTTTCTTTTTCCCGCTTTTGAAATATCTTACCTGAAGAATAACCGAAAGGTTTTCTACCAGGAAAATGCCACAGAGGATGGGTACCAGCAACTCCTTGCGGATGATGATTGCAAATACCGCTATGATACCACCGATGGTCAAACTGCCGGTATCGCCCATAAATACTTGGGCGGGGAAAGCATTGTACCAAAGGAAACCGATCAATGCACCGATAAAGGCGCAGATAAATATTACCAGTTCTTCACTGCCGGGTATATACATTATATTAAGGTATCCGGCATATTCAATGTGACTGGATACATAGGCTAATATACCCAGCGTGAGCCCTATGATGGCGGAGTTTCCGGCGGCCATGCCGTCCATGCCGTCATTCAGGTTGGCACCGTTGGATACGGCGGTTACTACGAAAATAGTTACCAGTACGAATATAATCCAGCCTACAGCTTGGGCATTCTCTCCTAGGAAGCCTACGAAATCGGCGTAGTCCAGGTTGTTATTTTTGAAGAAAGGGATCGTGGTCTTAGTTGATTTCTGATCTTGTTTTTTGTGTACCACTTCTACAACTTGTCCCTCTTTCTGTATTTCTACATTTTCGCGGATCACAGCGTCCGGACTTAAATATAAGGTAAGTCCAACGATCAAGCCCAGACCTACCTGGCCTATAATCTTGAATTTGCCATGCAATCCTTCCTTATCTTTGCGGAATACCTTGATATAATCGTCCAAGAATCCCAGTGTTCCCAGCCATATAGTGGTAATCAGCATCAGTATCATATATACATTATGCAGCTTGCCCAACAAAAGACAAGGAATTAAAATAGCGACAATGATAATGACACCTCCCATGGTAGGTACACCTACTTTCTTCACATTGAACGGGTCAATGGAGGCATCACGTTGAGTTTCTGTAATTTGTTTACGTTTGAGCAAATTGATAAAGTACTCTCCAAAGATAGCCGAGATCAATAGCGACAGAATAATAGCTATCAATGAACGGAAAGAAACGTAGCCGAACATGCGGGCTCCGGGAAAATCAAATTGCTCTAAGTAAGTAAATAAATAGTATAACATCTCTTGTTGGTTTATTCATTAGCAAATATATCCTTTAATACCTCTTTATCATCAAAATGGTGTTTTACACCTTTTATTTCCTGATAGTTCTCATGTCCTTTTCCGGCTACCAGAATCACGTCTTTGGGCTGGGCAAGCATACAGGCTGTGCGAATGGCTTCCTTGCGGTCGGCAATGCTTATTACTTTGCGCATATCATCCTTGCTTAGTCCTGCCAGCATGTCGTTGATAATGTCCTGCGGTTCTTCAAAGCGGGGGTTGTCGGATGTAATAATGACTTTGTCGCTTTGCTTGGCAGCTTCTTGCGCCATTAAAGGGCGTTTGCCTTTATCACGGTTTCCACCGGCGCCTACTACGGTGATAACATTTCCTTTACCGTTCAGTACTTCGTGGATGGCATTCAGTACGTTTTCCAATGCATCCGGGGTGTGGGCGTAATCCACGATAGCAGTATAGCCTTTGGGTGAACGAAATGAATCAAAACGCCCGGCAACAGGGCGAAGCGTGCTTAATGCCAGTAACACTTCTTCCGGCTTTTTACCCAGCAGGCAGGCGGTTCCGTAAACGGCCAATAAATTTGCCGCGTTGAAACGTCCGATGAACTGCACGTTTACTTCCACATTATTTATATCAAGCAGCATACCTTCAAAGCCATCCTCCAAAACCTTTCCTTTGAAGTCACTCAGACTGCGTAAGGAATAGGTGGAAACTTTTGCCTTGGTGTTTTGTGTCATTACCAGCCCGTTCTTATCGTCCAGATTGGTTATGGCAAAGGCTTCTTTGGGCAATCCGTCGAAGAATGCTTTTTTAGCTTTTAGATAGTTCTCTACTGTCTTGTGATAGTCCAGATGGTCACGTGTCAGGTTGGTGAAGATACCTCCTGCAAACTTTAAACCGCCGATACGTTTCTGTGCAACGGAATGTGAGCTGACTTCCATAAAAGCGTATTTGCATCCTTCGTCTGCCATACGTCCCAATAGTTTATTCAGCGTAATAGGGTCGGGGGTGGTATGGTCGGTAGGGATAGCTTCGCCATCTATATAGTTGCATACGGTGGAAATCAATCCCACTTTATAGCCGAACTTGCGGAACATATCATATAATAAGGTGGCGATAGTCGTTTTTCCGTTGGTTCCCGTTACACCCACAAGTTCCAGTTTGGAAGTGGGATCTCCGTAAAAGACGGTTGCCAGTTTTCCTACTATGTCTTCCGTGTCGACTACCTTTATATAAGTAACTTCTCCGTTCAGTGTTTCAGGAAGATTTTCACATACTACTGCGATGGCACCTTTTTCTATTGCTTTAGATATATAAGCATGTCCATCCGCTTGCGTTCCTTTTACTGCAACGAATACATGACCGGGCTCTACTAAACGCGAGTCCATATTTATTCCTGAAATCTCTTTGGCGGCATCGCCAATGATTTCATTTACTGCTATACCTTTAATGATCTCTTCCAGTTTCATATCCTTCCTGTTACACTGTTAATTTAATCGTAATTGTATGGTTTGTCCCTTGCGCACAGTATTACCGGCAGTAATACTTTGGGATTTTACTTTGCCTACTCCGGTAACTCGGGCTTTCAGTCCTATGCTTTCCAATAAATAGACTGCATCTTTTGCACCCATACCCACCACATTCGGCACAAGTTTATTGTTAATTTCTTTTTTACTGAACAATACATTGTCCGGGTTGCAGGTTACACTTCCCCAAACGGGCTTTCCGTCAGCGGATTGTTCTGAAATCCCGGATGAATTGATGTCTATCTTATTCAGTACATAATGCGCTTCGCTTATATCTCCATGCTTTACATCCGGTATAAGAATAGAGGTTGAGTCTTTAGCCTCTGTTAAATTTTGTGCCAGATGCTTTGCAAATACGCGTTCGGCTATCTTGCCGAATACACTACCTGCCATCAAACCACCGGAAGCGGGAAGCCCCGATTTCTGTATGGCTACGATGCAACTGTATTTGGGTGCTTCCGAGGGGAAATAACCGCAGAAGCTGACCAGATAGTGCATTGTTCCTGTTTTGTAACCGCCTTTTCCTTGAGAAACCTGCGCCGTACCTGTTTTACCGGATACATGGAATTGTTTGGAACCTGCTTTTTTACCCAGTCCTTCGCTGACCACTTTCTCCAGAATGATTTGTATATCTTGAATTGTTTTTGGAGAGGCTATGGCAGGGTTTAATACCTCAGTGGGTATATCTTCCACTACTTGACCGTCTTTCACAATCGATTTCACAAATCTTGGTTTTACCATTACTCCATTGTTGGCTATCGCATTATAGAAAGCCAGTGTATTGATAGGAGGAACCTGGGTTTCGTAACCGATAGACATCCATGCCAAGGCTGTTTTTGACCAGTTGTCTTTATTCGGCATACGGATATACGGTTTACCTGCACCCGGAATATCCAATTTGAGTGGAGTTGCTATACCTAATTTATATAGACCTTGCACGTACTTCTCCGGTTGGTCATGATAGTTTTGGTCTATCAAGCGGGATACACCTATATTAGATGAATACATCAAAGTCTGGGTTGTTGTAATCACCCCATAACCTCCACGATGCCAGTTATGGTCTTTCATAGGGCGTCCGTGCATATTATATACACCGTTACCCGTATCTATGGTTTGGTCGGGAGTAATCTTTCCGTCTTCCAAGGCTACCATAATGGATGCGGTCTTGAAAGTAGAACCGGGTTCCATCATGTCCGAGATGGCATTATTGCGTATTTCCCTGTAAACTCCGTCGCTTCCTTTAGTCATGTTTACAATGGCTTTGATGTCACCGGTCTGTACTTCCATCAGGATAGCTACGCCTACGGTTGCATTAATCTCCTTTAGTTCATCTACCAATGCCTTTTCTGCTATATCCTGCATTCCTACATCAATTGTTGTGATGATGTCACAACCATCTACAGGAGGAATATCTACAATATTCAGGTATTTGTTCATCACCTTTTGGCGGTGAGTGATACCGTCCCTACCTTTTAATATAGAATCATAAGAAAGTTCCAATCCATTCTTTGCGCCCTGTTCCATATCGGCATACATATCTCCCAAAGTACGCATAGCCAATGAACCGAAAGGTTTTTTACGCTGGTTGAATGCCTGCTCGTGAAAACCGCCTCTGTATTTGTTCAGATTGAACACAGGCAGGCGTTTTGCTTCCTTGTATTGTATATAGGAGATTCGTTTGGGGTAAAGCAAGTAGTTCCGGCTTCCCTTTTTTCTACCTTTTAATATATGTGATTTGAATTCCCCTTTGCTCTTGTCGGGGAATATCTGGTGCAAACCATCACAAATAGAATCCATGTAGAGCATGAGCAAAGAATCCTTCACCTCTCCACCGGCTTTAAAGTCCATATAAATTTTATATTCGGGAAGGCTGCTCGCCATTAACTGGCCGTCGGATGAAATGATGTTTCCACGGGTGGGGCGCACAGTCACGTTTTCTTTCACAAAACGATCGGCCACGTCTTTCCAGTATTGGCGCTCGGCAAACATGATGACCCCTGCCTTGCAGATAATGGCAATTCCTACCAGCACCATAATCAGTATGATGAAGGAGAAGCGGATCATTATATTTTTTTGATTGGGCATCATAGCTTAATCTTTCTTTATTAAATAAGGACGGTTTGTGGCAGTCTGCAAATGACTGTCCTCCGTCGAAATATATTCCTCAATACGTGACTGGCGGCTCTTTTCCATCAGCTCGGAAGAACGAGTCAGAGCATCGTATTTGATGTCTATCAAGTCCTTTTTTAATTTGTCTATCTCAATCAGTTCCTGTTGGCTGCTATACCGATTGTCTATGTAAAGCACAGTCAATATCATGATGAGAATCAGCAAACGGGTCTGTCTTTTGAAGAAGTCGTTTGCTAGGATATCTCCTCCTAATATACTGCGGATGGACATATGCTTTGGTGCAGCTGCATGCCCGTCTTTAGGTTGTTGTGCATTCTGTTTTTGTTCTTCTTCCATCTCGTTTTATCTTTTTTCTGCAATTCTCAGTTTTGCGCTTCTGGATCGCGGGTTACGCGCCACTTCTTCTTCGCCGGCTACAATAACTTTGTTATTGATCAATTTGAAAGGCGTCTGTACATTCCCGAAGAAATCTTGTTCGGCTCTACCTTCTATATTACCGGTTTTCATGATGTTCTTCACAATGCGGTCTTCCAAGGAATGATAGGTGATTACTACTAATCTGCCTCCGGGTTTCAACGCTTCCGTGGCGGCATATAACATCTCTTTCAATGCTTCCATTTCCTGGTTTACCTCGATGCGTAGTGCTTGGAATACTTTCGCAAGTTCCTTCTTTTCGCGTTCACGGCCGAACAACGGCTTAATGATTTCCAGAAAGTCGCCTATCGTTATTATTTGTTTGGTAGAGCGTGCCTTGACAATTACAAATGCCAGTTTGCGGCTGTTTTTTAGTTCGCCATACAAATAAAAGATGTCTGCTAAACGCTCTTCATCATAGGTGTTTACAATATCGGCGGCTGTCATGCCTGCGCGCTTGTTCATGCGCATATCCAGTTTTCCCTCAAAACGGAAAGAGAAGCCACGTTCCGAATCATCAAAATGATGGGATGAAACCCCCAGATCGGCAAGTATGGCATCTACTTCTTCCACATCATAATAACGCAAAAAGTTATAGAGATAGCGGAAGTTGCTGCGTACAAAAGTGAAACGGCTGTCGTTTACTATATTCTTTTCTGCATCTTCGTCCTGGTCAAAGCTGTATAGATGCGCCGTGTCGTCCAGTCGGTTCAGAATCTCTTTAGAGTGTCCGCCACCGCCGAAGGTTACATCCACGTAAGTGCCTCCGGGCTGAATGTTCATCCCGTCTATACTTTCGTTTAGTAGTACCGGTACATGATATGTTTGTTCTGCTTCGCTCATTCTGTTTCTACGTTATTGTTTGTTCCCATTATTTCTTCCAGTTCTCTTTCAAAGTCTTCCGGTGCAATGAAAGGTTTGTCTGCTGTTTCTTTGGACCAGATCTCTATGGTGTCATCCATGCCTATGAAACGCACTTCCTCTTGTATGTTGGCCAGTTTCAGGTAGCGTTTCGGAATCAGGAAACGCCCGTTGCCGTCCAAGGTGATAATTTCTACATCCGATACGAATTGGCGGAAAATCATTTGATGCTTTGAATTCCAGCGGTTGAGCTTGCTGCGCAATTCGTTCATCTGTTCGTTCCATACACTTTCCGGATATAACACCAGGCAATCCTGGTAGGTGTCTTTGCGCAATATCAGGCATTCTTCGGAAGCAGCTTGTAGCTGTTTCCTGAATACGGCGGGCAGGAAGACTCTCCCTTTTGCATCCGTTTTCGCTTCTGAATTTCCTAAAAATCGCATACTTACACCTTATTATATTATTCAAGCCGTAAAATTACACAATTCCCCACAATTCCCCACAATATTTTAAGAAAATATTTCGAGAAGTTTTCAACAGGTTGTTAAAGTGCTTATCTGCTTGGTAAACAGGATCTTTAAAATTAATAATTTTATCCTAAAAAGGAACGTTGAAGATGAACATTCCGCCTGCAAAAAATAAAGCGTAAACTATTGCACATTCGTTTTAGATCTGCGCAAAACCGGAAAGTTTTGTATAGCGTCACACAAAAAAACTCTTAATTTTTTAAGAGATTGATACATTTTCCTGTCATAAATTACCAATATAAAAAAAGATAAGTTACTTTTGCATGGAAAAGAACGTTTGCAAAATGACTGACGACTCTATATTTTTAATCGACATAGAAAAGATATTGAAAGCGAAAGCAGGGAAGAAGTATCACTATATTCCCCGCTTCGTCATCTCATACCTGAAACGTATCATACATCAGGATGAACTGAATGTCTTCTTACGTGATTCAAAAGATAAAGTGGGGGTTGACTTCCTGGAAGCCTGCATGGAGTTTTTGGATGCTAAGGTAGAAATTAAAGGGCTGGAGAATCTACCCAAAGACGGTAGGTGTACTTTTGTAAGCAATCACCCCTTGGGAGGACAGGATGGAGTAGCTTTAGGATATATTCTGGGCAAGCATTATGATGGTAATGTGCGCTATTTGGTGAATGATTTGCTAATGAACCTGCGTGGCCTTGCTCCTTTGTGTATTCCTATCAATAAGACCGGTTCCCAGTCCAGAGACTTTCCCAAAATGGTAGAAACCGGTTTCGCTTCTGATAATCATATTATTATGTTCCCGGCAGGACTTTGTTCCCGCAGGCAGAATGGGGTAATAAAAGACTTGGAATGGAAAAAAACATTCATAGTCAAGAGTGTTGAGACACATCGTGATGTGGTTCCTTTGCACTTTGAAGGACGAAATTCTAACTTCTTTTACAACTTGGCGAACATTTGTAAGACACTTGGCATTAAGTTTAATATTGCCATGCTTTATCTGGCTGATGAAATGCTGAAAAACCGTCATAAAACCTTTGTACTGACTATTGGGAAGCCTATTCCATGGCAGACATTTGACAAAACAAAGACTCCGGCGCAGTGGGCACAGTTTGTAAAGGACGTGGTCTACAAACTATAACAGACAAAAGAGAGAAAATAGATATGGAAGAGATTATTGCACCGATTAGCAAAGAGCTTCTGAAGGCGGAACTGTCTGAAGATAAACGCCTGAGGTTCACCAATAAAAGTCATAATGAAATTTATGTCATTACGTGTCAGGACTCGCCGAATGTGATGCAAGAAATTGGTCGTCTGAGAGAAATCGCTTTTCGTGCTGCCGGTGGCGGTACGGGTAAACCGGTGGACATCGACGAATACGACATCATGGAAAATCCCTACAAGCAATTAGTGGTATGGAATCCTGAAGCTGAAGAAATATTAGGTGGTTATCGTTATCTGTTAGGCGACGAGGTGCAATTTGATAAACAGGGCAAGCCTATACTTGCAACAGCCCATATGTTTAATTTCTCGGAAGTCTTTTTGAAAGAATATTTGCCTTATACGGTTGAATTGGGACGTTCGTTCGTTACTTTGGAATATCAGTCTTCACGTGCCGGTTCTAAGGGGTTGTTCGCTTTGGATAATCTTTGGGATGGTTTGGGGGCATTGACGGTAATCAAACCCAATGTAAAGTACTTTTTTGGTAAAATGACCATGTATCCCAGCTTTCACCGTCAGGGACGTGATATGATTTTGTATTTCCTGAATAAGCATTTCGGCGATAAGGATAAGCTGATAACTCCGATGAAACCGTTGGAATTGGAAACGGATCGGAATATGTTGGAGGAGCTTTTCTGCTATGAGTCTTTCAAGGAGGATTATAAGATCCTGAATACAGAAGTGCGTAAGTTAGGTTATAATATTCCACCATTGGTGAATGCATACATGAGCTTGTCGCCTACGATGCGTATGTTTGGTACTGCTATCAATTACGGCTTTGGCGATGTAGAGGAAACCGGAATCTTGATTGCTGTCAATGAAATATTGGAAGATAAACGGGTTCGCCATATCGAATCGTTTGTGAAACAGCATCCGGAGGCTTTAAAAATAACTTCAGGCGCTCATCCGGTACTGACGAAATAATTGCTTCTGCAAGATGGAATTGGCGGTGTGCCAAAACTCTAAAGCAACTACCAGATTCATGTAGGGGCGGATTGAATCCGCCCGTATGCACAAAGCAAGCTGTTATCGGGCAGATCCAATCTGCCCCTACGGTAATGGTAGTTGATTTTACTTCTAATCTCTTGTTTCCTATACTGCCGGCAAACTATTACCTTTTATCTTCCGATAAAGATCCAACGCATACACATCGGTCATACCTGAAATGTAATCCAGTACTGCCTGTATCTTTTCATACAGCGTAGGCGCATTTAGGTTATATTGCCCTGAAACACGGTTGATAAGTAGTTGCGAATATGCTTTTTCGGGGAACCGTACGGCATTTATCATTAAATCTATCAATGTACTGATTACCCTGAATCCGGCTAATTCAATATCCAATACATCACTGGAACGGTATATCTTCTGAAAAGCCACTTTTGAACAACTTACATATGCTTCTTTCAGCGGGCTGCAAATATGCTTAATCAGTGCCCCTTCAAATTCTCCTGCCAATATCTTTTCTTCGTTTTCAATAAACACCCGCGTGCATTCTTTTATTAAAGCACCGATAACAGAAGAACGAAGATAGGCAATCTGTTCGTTGACATCCGTCACAATCCGGCAAACATCCTCGATGCGCTTCCTTCTCTTTTCGTCAAAGAATAACATATATAAACCTTTGGTTTCTTCGTGAGTCAGTAATTTTAGCTTGTGTGCGTCTTCAATGTCCATCATCTGATAACAAATATCATCCGCAGCTTCTACTAAATATACCAATGGATGACGGGCGTAACGCAATGGCTCGCCAGGAGCGCTGAGGCAGGTAATACCCAACTCTTTTGCTATTTTTTGATAATCCGCTTCTTCACTCAGAAAGAATCCGAACTTTGATTTATCTCCTGCCAGCCGGGAAGAAAAAGGATATTTTACAATGGAAGCCAGTGTGGAATAAGTCATCACAAAACCTCCTTTTCGTCTTCCCTCAAACTGGTGAGTAAGCAAACGAAAAGCATTTGCATTTCCTTCAAAATGTATCAAATCATCCCATTCCATCGAAGAAAGTTCTTTTTTCAGGGCCATCCCTTCCCCTTCGGAGAAGTAAGTGGAGATAGCCTTTTCGCCTGAATGTCCAAAAGGGGGATTGCCTAGATCGTGAGCCAGACAGGCGGCTGAAACGATGGAACCTATCTCCGAAATGTGAGAGTCGCTCAGTTCGGGATGCTTCTTTAGTAGTTGATTGGCAACATCATTCCCCAGGGAACGTCCCACGCATGAAACTTCCAGACTGTGTGTCAAACGGTTATGCACAAAGATACTTCCGGGCAATGGAAAAACCTGTGTCTTGTTTTGCAAGCGGCGGAAAGGAGCCGAGAAAATGAGGCGGTCATAGTCACGTTGGAACTCCGACCGGTCGTCTTTACGGGCTTCGTGCAATTCTTCCATGCCGAAGCGTTTATTTGATATTAATTGTTTCCAGTTCATAATTCGGGCTTTATATGCTTGCAAAAGTATAAAACTTCCGTTTAAAAAACTGTAAACGCTTAGATAAATCCATCTAAATGTGTAAATTCGCACCTTATTAAATAAGATAAATTTGAAATATGAAAGTACAGGTAATCAATAAATCAAAACACGATTTACCCCAATATGCTACCGAACAGTCTGCCGGAATGGACATCCGTGCCAATCTGAGTGAACCGATTGTATTGAAACCTTTGCAGCGCTGCCTGGTTCCCACCGGGCTCTATATTGCTCTGCCTAAGGGATTTGAAGCACAGATTCGTCCGCGTAGCGGATTGGCAATAAAGAAAGGTATAGGTGTTCTGAACTCTCCGGGAACGATTGATGCCGATTATCGCGGTGAGATTTGTATTATCTTGGTAAACTTGTCATCCGAAGATTTCACGATAGAAGATGGTGAACGCATTGCGCAAATGGTCATTGCCCGTCACGAACAAGCTGAATGGCAGGAAGTAGAGGTGCTGGACGAAACAGAGCGTGGTGCAGGAGGTTTTGGACACACCGGTAAAAAATAAGAGAATGAATAGACAAATGAAATATGGGTCTGTGTTGTGTGTATGCCTGATGGGCATACTCGTTTCATGTGGCACTGTAAAGAAGACTTCCGGTTCTTCTAATAAGGCGACTGTAGTAGAGGAGAAAGACCCTCTTACTCCGGAGCAACGCCGCAAGTATGATTATTTTTTCCTGGAAGCCCTCCGTATGAAGGAAAAAGGCGACCTGGATGCCGCTTTTGAACTCTATAGCCATTGCTTGGAGATTTATCCGCAGGGGGCGGCTACCTTGTTTGAAATTTCCAGATTTTATATGTTTCTCAATCAGCCCGAAAAGGGTGAGGATGCGTTGAAAAGGGCAGTAGATGCCGATCCTAAAAACTTTTGGTATAATCAAACTTTGGCAGCTTATTATCAAGGTAAGGGTAACTATCCGCAGGCTATCTATGTGTATGAAGACATGGCGAGCCGATTCCCTGCCCGTCTGGAACCGTTGATGGCATTGATTGACCTATACAGCCGCACCAAAGATTATCAGCAGGTAGTCAATACATTGGACCGGCTGGAAGCATTGGATGGTAAGTCCGAACAGATCAGTATGGAGAAGTTCCGTATGTATCTGGCAATGAACAATGATAAGCAGGCATTTACCGAAATAGAAAATCTGGCTAAGGAATACCCATACGATATGCGCTATCTCACTATCTTGGGAGATGTCTATCTCAATAATGGCAAGGAGGAAGAAGCTTATGCAACTTATCAGAAGGTATTGAAAGAAGAACCGGGATATGCGCCTGCCATGCTCTCTATGGCTTCTTATTATGAAAAGAAGGGACAAGACAGTCTGTATCAGGCACAACTTGATACAATCCTGCTGAACGATGATGTGGATAGCGATACGAAAATGAATATCATGCGCCAGCTTATCTTGCGCTCCGAACAGGGCGATAAGGATAGCACAAAAATTGCGGGCCTGTTCACTTCCATGTTGAAAGAAAAACAGGAGAATGCTGATATTGCCATGCTGGCAGCCCAGTATCTGTTGACAAAGAAGATGGATAAGGAAGCTACTCCCGTTTTGCACCAGGTTCTTGAACTGGACCCGGAAAATACGCCGGCGCGCTTGCAATTACTGAGCTATGCCATCCGCGAAGAAAATATGGATGAAGTCATCAAGTTGTGTGCTCCTGCGTTGGAGTATACTCCCGATGTGCTGGAATTCTATTATTACATGGGACTTGCTTGCCACCAGAAGAACAAGACGGATGAAGCGCTGGAAGTATTTAAGAAAGGAGTGAAGCAGGTAACCGAAAAGAGCAATGCAAACATTGTTTCCGATTTCTATGCCATTATGGGCGATTTGTATCACATCAAGAAGATGAATGCAGAAGCCTATGCCGCTTATGATTCTGCCTTGGTTTATAAAGAAGATAACATCGGGGCATTGAACAACTATGCCTACTACCTGTCTGTGGAACGCAAGAATCTGGATAAGGCGGAAGAAATGAGTTATCGCACCGTAAAGGCGGAACCGACCAATGGGACTTATTTGGATACTTATGCCTGGATACTTTTTGAAAAAGGAAAATATGTAGAGGCTAAAATCTATATTGACCAAGCTATGCAAAATGATGGAGCCGAAAGCTCTGTTGTGGTGGAACATTGTGGCGACATTTACTATATGAACGGCGAAAGGGAAAAAGCCGTGGAATACTGGCAACAAGCCGAAAAGCTGTCTAAAGAGCCACCCAAGGAAGGCAGCGAAGAACGTAGCGAAAAAGAATTGAAATTATTAAGAAAGAAGATTGCACAAAAGAAATACTTTGCACAATGATGAAACGTATCTATTTCTATTTGCTTACCGCCCTGCTTATTGTCTTTGTTTCTTCCTGTTCATCCAGTAAGAATATGAAGAAGGGGGCATCTATCGGAAACCTTTCCGAAGCAGAATATATGGGAGAACTGATCAACCGCGCCCCTGCTTGGGATGCCGTAACGGCAAAGATCGTGTTGGTGGTTGATATGAAAGGCAAAGGCCCTACCCGCTTGGGTGGCACGCTGCGCATAAAACGCGATGAAGTTATCCAGCTTTCTCTAGCTCCTGTCCTGGGAATAGAAATAGGGCGTGCCGAAATCTCTCCTGATGGGGTATTGGTGATGGATCGCATGAACAAGCGTTATGTGGAAGTGCCGTTTGACGAATTAAAAACGTTGGCAAATGCCGATCTGGACTTTCATACCTTGCAGGCACTGTTCCTGAATGAATTGTTCCTTCCCGGAAAGAAAGCGTTGACTGCCCGTGATGTTTCCGCTTTTGCTATACGTCCTGAGAATGAAAATGCCGTGATAGAGGTAAAGAATGCCAAACGCTTTGCATATCGTTTCCGCACCAATACCAATGACGGGCTGTTGAAGGAAAGCCACATCGGGCTGGTTGGCACCGACTATGGCGTAAACTGGGAGTATGATCAATTCCGTCCGTTGGAACAAAAACAGTTTCCGGGTTATATGCGGATTGCCTTCGAGGGTGGCAAGAAACCGGTAGAGGCAGCTTTTGAACTGTCCCGCCTCTCCACCAACAGTGGTTGGGCAACCCACACCGAAGTGCCCAAAAAATATGAAAAGGTTGAATTACAAGAGATATTGAAGCTGTTCCTTAAATAATGAAACGTATCTTCTTATTGCTCATCGCCTGTTGCCTGCTGGGTACTCTCTATGCACAGAGTACGCGGAAGATAAGGGAGCTTGAATCCAAACGGAAAGAATTGCATCAGCAGATTGCCGAGTCCGAGACTTTGCTGCAATCTACGCGGAGAGATGTGAAAAGCCAATTGGATAATCTTGCTTTGCTGACAGGGCAGATTGAGGAGAGAAAGAAGTACATTCATACCATAGAAAGCGATGTGAACACCTTGGCAGGTGAAATCACTTCTTTGCAGAAACAACTGGGAAAACTTCAACGTGAACTGAATGACAAGAAGCAGAAATACGAGACTTCGGTACAATATATGTATCGCAATAAGTCCATCCAGGAGAAGCTGATGTTTATTTTCTCAGCCGAAAGTCTGAGCCAGACCTACCGGCGCTTGCGGTATGTGCAGGAATATGCCAACTACCAGCGCCTTCAAGGTATGGAGATAGAGCGTAAACAAAAGCAAGTTACTGCCAAGAAGAAGGAATTAGAACAAACCAAGAAAGCAAAAGAAAATCTACTGAAACAAGGCGAGGCGGAGAAAGCCAAACTGGAGATTCAAGAGAAAGACCGCCAGACCCTTTTGGCTAATCTGCAAAAGAAGCAAAAAGGTATTCAAAGTGAACTGAACAAGAAAAAACGTTCTGCCCAGCAATTGAATGCTCAGATAGACCGTCTGATTGAGATTGAAATAGAAAAAGCCCGTAAGCGTGCCGAGGAGGAAGCCCGCCGGAAAGCTGCTGCCGAAGCTGCCGCCCGCAAAGCTGCCGAAGCGAAAAAGACGGCAACTGAAAAGAAAACCACGGGTGGGGAAGGAACTGCTTCAAAGCCTACCGAAAAAAACGAAGTAACCAAGAAGGCTGCTCCTGTGGAGAAATTCAATTTGAATAATGAAGACCGCCAGTTATCCGGCAGCTTTGAACGTAACCGTGGTATTCTGCCGATTCCTATCACCGGACCTTATGTTATCGTGAGCCATTACGGGCAATATGCCGTAGATGGGTTGCGTAATGTAAAATTGGATAATAAAGGGATCGACATTAAAGGTAAGCCGGGCGCACAAGCGCGTGCTATCTTTGATGGTGAGGTTTCGGCTATATTCCAATATAATGGGCTGAATAATATATTGGTACGCCATGGCAATTACATCTCGGTTTATTGTAATCTGTCTTCTGTTTCCGTGACGAAAGGAAGTAAAGTCAACGCGCGGGCTGTTCTGGGCACTGTCCATACAGACAGTTCGGGAAATGCAGTCTTGCACTTCCAGCTTCGCAAGGAAACGGCGAAACTGAATCCGGAACTTTGGTTGGGAAGATGAAAACGGTAAAAACTCTAATTGCCTTTTTGTGGCTAGTCGTTCTGTGCTCGATGGTATCTTGCTCGGATCATGAAGAAAGCGTTCCTGAGCCTCTGGCACCTGAACCTCCTTCCATCACCATTCCCTCAACAGAGAATTTGCATCCTTCTTTCACCTCCGGTGGTGGGAAGGATACCCTTATATTTACCGCTACGGCAGATTGGAATGCCACCATAAAAGCTGATAACAAATCTGCTGGCTGGTTGACTGTGTCTCCGTCCAACGGAAGCAAGGGAGAGAATCAATTGATTATAGCTGCTGCCGGTAATCTTACCCCTGACGACCGTGATGCCGAGGTAATTCTTCAGTGTGGGGAAGTGGTGAAAACAATAATTGTGCATCAGGATTTTAATTATCAGCTTACACTTTTGGAAGACGGTGAGGTAACCACCTTGCAGGAACATACTAAAGGAAAAGGAATCAATCTGGTGATAATGGGAGATGGATTCGTAGCTGTGGATATGGGTAGAGGCGGAAAGTATGAAACTTTGATGAAGAAAACCGTGGAAGCTTATTTCTCTGTAGAACCGATGTGTTCCTTGCGAGAATATTTTAATGTATATAGCGTTACAGTCATTTCCGCATCCGATGTTATAGGCGAGAACACGGCCCTAAGCACCACTTTTACCGGTGGAACTTCGATAACAGGGAACAATGACAAGTGCATGGAATATGCCAGAAAAGTAAATCAATTAAGTGGTACTGTGAGGAATACACCAATGATTGTTGTCCTTAATAGTCCCCGCTATGCCGGTACCACTTATATGCATTCATGGGGTTACTCTATAGCCTTCTGCCCATATGTGGAGAATAATGATGAACGTTTCGCCCAGATTATCCATCACGAAGCAGTGGGGCATGGCTTTGGCTATCTGGGAGATGAATATGATAATGAGCATGAAGAACCTCTGCCCTTAGGGCAAGCCAATGATTTGCAGAAAGCTGCAAGCATGTATGGCTGGTATTCTAATCTTGACTTTACCCCGGATATAGAGAAAGTGAAATGGCATCGTTTTATCTCTGATGCTCGCTATGCTGCTGAGGGACTGGGCGCATGGGAAGGCGCATATGGATATAAGAAAGGTGTGTATCGCCCCACTGAAATCAGTATCATGCGTTATAATGTAGGTGGATTTAATGCTCCCGCCCGCGAGGCTATATACAAACGTGTCATGCAACTGGCAGGTGAAGCGTACAGTTATGACCGATTCATAGAATATGATGCGATAAACCGGACTGATGTGGGGCGTGGCGTGAAGCATGCAGAGCAGAAAGGAATAGATAAAACACATTTCATTCCTCTTGCATCGCCTCGAATTATATTATAAAGTAGGATTCTGATAGATGCGATTTTTGTGAACCGGATGAGCTAATTCTTTGTAACATAGCATATAAGGCTGATTTTACCAGCTTTTACTCTTCTCAATCTTTTCCAGTCTTGGTTTTATTTCTTCAAAAAAGCATTTATTATTAAAATAATTGTCCAAATAGTTTTGAGTTCAAGTCAAATTGCTTACTTTTGTCCCCTGCATTAAGTATTCTCATAGAAGTACATTATTACTTTTCAAACTTTATTCGTTGTGATTATTGTAGAAACGTTTGACTCTCTGTAAGATTCCTAATAGCAAAACTTCCTAATTTTTTTATTAAAACATTTATTTAGAAATGAACATTTTTATTGCAGGACTGAGCTATAATATGAGCGAAGCCGAACTTGGAGATTTATTTGCAGAGTATGGAGAAGTAGTTTCTGTCAAAATCATTATGGACAGAGAAACTGGTCGTTCTAAAGGCTACGGCTTTGTAGAAATGGCTGAAGACGAAGCTGGAAACAAAGCTATCGAAGCTCTGAACGAAGTTGAAATGGATGGAAAGACTCTGTCTGTATCTGTTGCACGTCCTAAGAGTGATGCTCCTCGTCGCAGCTATGGCGGTGGCGGTGGTTATCGTGGCGGCAATGGCGGCGGCAACCGTGGTGGTAACTACGGCGGTGGCGGCGGCTACGGTGGTGGCAGAAACAGATATTAATCTGTAGTCGTTTACCATATACGATATAGAAAAGAACATGGAGATGTGTCAATACTAAGACACATCTCCTATTTTTATATTTAAGCTGTCGTTCCTTCTTTTTCTCTCTCTGCTACGGTACAGTATCATAGTAAGGTTGCGCAAGTTGATGTTTTTTCTTTCAAATCCTTCATCGGCTAATAACAGGCTGACTATTAACCGGTTATCATGATAGAGCGTACCATGATTCCTTCATAAACGGATCATAAATCCGCCCCTAAAAAACTCTCACCATTGTTTGGGAAAACAACGGCCATTGTTTGGGAAAACAACCGCCGTTGTTTTTGGAAACTCCCGCCATTGTTTTTCACGGTTAATAAGACACCGCGAAAAGCTCCGTAACACACCGCGAAAATAAAATATCGCGGTGTGTTATTAGGTGTTTCGCGGTGTGAAACCGGAGGCATTCCACCGCCTCGGCAAATCCTTGAAAGAGAGAACATCCCCCTTAAATCCCCCTTTTCAAGGGGGAAGCTGCGCGATTTCTTAACAAGATAAAACTTCATAGTCGAATGTAACTTCATCCCCTCTTGAGAGGGGTAGGGGTGTGTTAGAACCAGCGGTCACGACCTAGGGAGTAATACATTGTATTTCCTTGGTAATGGTTGACTATTGTTTCCTGTATATAGAATTTGCGTTAATGACGGATACTAGTCTCTTCTTCATCTTTCTGTTTATTGAGTTGTATATATGGCAAGTTTAGAATTGCTTGCATGTAAATTATGTTTGTTTGTGGGGAAGGGAGTTGTTTGTTCGTCTATATCTAAATATTGGGATGTAAAAGGGGAAATAATATACTGTAAACCAGCGTTTTATGAATTATTGAGCATGCTTGTTGATTATATATCTCTTAGTAGGAGATCTATATTTTCTGTGCAAAAATAAGCAAAGTTTTGAGAACTAATACATTTTTCGCGAAAAAAATAGGAATTTATATAAAAAAAGACCTTTTCTTCCTTTTAATATCCTACTTTTCTTCCTTTAATATCAGATGTAACCTATTGATTTTATGTATGTTATTCTCTAATATAGATCTCCTACTAAGAGATCTACAAAAAATGTCCGTTTTAAGGTCACTTACTATATAATAAGGTAAGTGTCTTTGATGCGGAAAAACGAATAAAGAGAATAAGAGAAATGGAGTATCTATTTTTAAGACGTAAGAAAGCCACCGCTACTTCCGAGAGGCAAAAGACTTTGCTTTTCAAGGCCGCCGAACGGCATTGGGAAGAAGAGTTTGCAGCGCAGGCAGTTGACGGTCGGAAAGTGGATTGCGATATATATAAAGGTATATTGTATCAACTTGAAATACGTCAGATATTCCTTGATGCTTCCCTCTCTCTTAAAAAACTGAGTGTGTTGCTTGATACGAACCAGACTTATCTGTCGAATGTGGTGAACAAGTATTTCGGTTGCAACCTGAAAGAATTGGTTAACACGTATCGCGTGGAATATGCCAAGGAATTGCTTCGTTCCGGTCGTTGTCCCATGACTGAAATGCCATGCCGTTGCGGCTTTGCTTCGAAAAGTGCTTTTTATTCTGCTTTTAGCAAGCTAATGGGAATGTCACCTTTATATTACCAATCTCAGGAAAGGAGGAAACACCAATTAGAGTCTGTAAACTAGCTAAGCTATTAATAATGAACACAATATGTATAACCAATTTTAGTTTTTTAAATTTATAAATTTAAAGTTTTTCTATTATGAACAAAAAATTTTTAAGTGCAATCCTGTTCGGAGCCTTGATGGTTACCTCGACAGGAACATTTGTGTCTTGTAAAGATTACGATGATGACATTGACAACATCAATAAAGAGTTGTCAACTCTTAAAGGTGATCTGAGTGCTTTGCAGACAAAGGTAAATGAAGGCAAATGGATTACAAGTTTGGCTTCAGCTACGGGTGGCTTTACTGTTACTTTCTCAGATGGCTCTTCTTATACCATTACTAGTGGTAAAGATGGTGCTGCTGGTGCTGATGCAGTGAAATGGGAAATCGGTACTGATGGTTTTTGGTATAAGAATGATGTAAAGACTGAATATCAGGCTGTTGGTCAACAAGGTGAAGCTGGTAATGCCGGCGTTTCTCCTTTTATCGGCGAGAACGGTAATTGGTTTGCTTATAACACAGAAACCAAAGCGGTAGAAGATACAGGTGTTTCTGCTGCCGGAACCAGTACTTATGTTGTGAAGAATGGTGACAACTATGAGTTGCATGTTTACAATCAGACTACAGGGGAGTATGAGTCTATCGTTCTTCCTGCTACTGCTGCCGCTGCTGCTTTGAATGTAGTATTTATGCCGACGTATAGTGATATGCAGACTAGAGTCGTTGCTATCAATATTTCCGCTGGTGATGATCTTAATGATAAAAATCATTTATGGGATAATAATGTTTCATTGACTAACGATATCGTATTTAACTACCGAGTTTCTCCTGTAAGTATTGATTTGACTAAGGCAAATGTAGACTTGCTGGTAAATGAAGTACAGTCAAGAGCAGCAGGTTCTATCTTGGATGTTGCTGACCAATCGTTTGCTGATGGTATTCTTACTGTTAAAGCTAAGGCTGGTGAAGCATTCTCTTTGAAGAATAAGCAATATGCTGTGGCTTTACAGGTTCAGAATGATGCGCAGAGCGCTCTCTCTACTTATCATATTCTTTCATCTCAAACAATCGATCGTGAAAATTTGACAATTTTTGAAGCTCGTAAGGATAATAATGGAGATGTTGGATATTTGCAACTCCCTTCTCTTGCTATGGACCTTCTATATACAGGTGAATTGAAAGTTGTTGATACTTTAACTGTTGGACGGGCTGTTGGTGATTATTATATGACTTCTTCGTCATATAGTGATTTGAGAAAATATGGTTTTGCTCCTTACTATGAAGTAACCAAGAAAGCCGGTGAAGACAAAGGCAACTATTTCACTGTAGAAAATGGTGTTATTAAGACTAATGGACAAATTTCTTCTGTAGGTCATGATTGTACTTTCATCGTATCTGTATATGATAAGAAAGATGGATATAAGTTGGCTGAAAAAGAATTGCGTGTAGCTTCAGTTGAAAAGATTGCTACTACTAAGACTTATACTAAGTCTGAAACTCATGAATTGACTCTTGAATCAAAAGATTATAGATTCAAGTTTGATATGAATGATGTATATAATACATTGGGCATGTCTTCTCAAACATTCTGGAGTGCAAGCAGAAGTACTAAATATTATATTTGGGATGCAGATAGAAATGAATACGTACAAGGTAGGAATGGTGTTATTACGGATGCTGGTTCAGTATATGAAAACAATGAAAATATCCTGTATGTAGATGTTAACAATATCTTGAACAAAGATCAACTTGGCAAGTACAAGGTTGTATTTACAATTGGTAATACAGGTGCAGAAGTTGTTTATGAAGTCAAAGTGGTATATCCTGAAATAACTTTGATTAAAGACAATGACTACTGGAAAGACGGCTATATGATTAATGCAGGTAAATTGGTTGGCTCTAATTATGTTATGTCTGGTGATTTGCGTCGCGGATATAAGAATAAAGATGTAGATTTAGTATTTGAGACTGTAGCTGGTGAAACTCGTACAGACTTTGATTTGACTAATAATATCCTGACATATACCGGTTCTTGCAATGACAAAGAAGGCAACCGTATCAACATTTCTACTATCGATCCGGTTGATGTAATGGTATTTGTTTTGATCAACGGTCAGAAGATAGACAATGGTACTAAGATTCAGGTTAAATTTGCTGACCCGTTGAAAAATATCACTTTGAAAACTGGTGCTAAGTTTGAAACTACAGACAAGAAGAATCCTGCCGATAAATTGGATTTGAACTCTGCAATCAATTTGGTAAGCATTGCAGGTGAAAAAGTAATTGAAAACGGTACAATGAATTCTACTATTGCTGGTTACTATAGCGCTCAGGCAGCTAAGTTCGAAGTATCTGAAGAAGATGCTGCTAAGGGGGCTAGTGTAGATGCTGTAACAGGAGAATTTACATGGCAGAATGATGGTGTAGCTTTGACAGCTAACAAGACCATCAATGTTAAAGTTTCAGTTACATACACTTGGGGTGTTGCAGTTGGTACAGTTCCTGTAACTGTAAAATCTAACCTCTAATTAGAATTAGGGGCTCAAAAATAATCATACTATAAAGTAAAAGCTTGCTTCTCCTCCGTGAGAAGCAGCTTCTACCCGAAGTAGAATTATAAAACTTTTCCAAGCGGGGAAAGAAAGCGCATCCGGCAACGGGCGGTTCTTTCCCCGCTTTTTTTCATAAAAGAAAACGACTATGAAGAATTACTTGTTTATTTTCCTATTGTTATCTATAAGTGTCTGTATGGGATGTTCCTCCTCAGACAGCAACCAGCCCGAAATTCCCGATGTGGAAATCCCTTCAGTGGATGAACTGACCTCCATACAGGTAGGCTTGGTGGCCTATTATACTTTCAACAATAATACAGGTGATGATGCTATTTCCCACCACTATGACGCGGCCCTTATCAATCATCCGGAGATGCTCTCTGACACTCCTTCAGGCAAGGGAAAAGCCATCCGGCTGAAGAAAGATGAAAAACAATATATCAACATCCCTTATCAGTTATTCAAGAACACCACCTATTCCGCCACCTTGTGGGTGAAGGATTTCGGAGCGAGTATCTTGTTGTCTGCGGTCAACATCGACAAGGCTTTGGATTTCCCCTGCTTTGCAGCACGTACCGCCAGTGGCAAATTCGAACTTTATTCCAACAACCGAGGCGATCCCAGCAAATCGTATGCCTTTTCCTACCCCTTCAGCACGTTGCAGGACGGGAAGTGGCACATGATTGGCTTTACTCATATCCCCAGCGGTGACGGATTCAGTTGTGAAAAGAAACTGTATGTAGACGGCAAGTTTGTGGCCAACTGTGAGGGCGTGTATGATGTACCTTCCTCTGTCAAAGTGCAGATAGGCGGTGACTGTGACGGGCACTACACCAGTTTCTCCGAAGATATGAAACTGGACAATGTGCGTATCTACGACCGAGTGCTCGAAGCGGAGGAGGTGGATGCGATATACCGTTTGGAAAGAATCCAATGATAGTCTGTTTGTTAAAAAATAATCAGTAAATTATATGCTATGAATAGAGTAGAGGAGATAAAGAAAAAAATCAGAGACTTGAAGTTAAAGCAGAAAATGACAACCAGTCGTCTGGAATGGAATGATATACAGCGGGAAATAGAGAACCTGTATGTTGAGTTGAAACAAATAGATACAGAAAATCCACAATATGGAGAATAGATTGTACTTGTGCAACTTAGGCATAAAAATATTTGGAGGCTTCGCGGGACTGGGTGGAGTCATACAGACTTTTCAAATGTTGACGCAGCCTAGTCTTGATATTAAATCAATTCTGCTGTCGTTCCCTGCGTGGGTAGTATATGTATTTGTATGTCTGACTATCATTCTCATCATGTTGAGGGAACGGTATAAATCGATGACTCAAAGTGTGGAACTATTGAATGTTAAATTGAACGAGCAAAATGGAACGATTCATTCGCTGCAACAAATGATGAAAATTGTGCCCTTTAAAGGACGTTTTTTCTTGACTACAGAATATTTATACAATGAATTGGGAGAATATATACAGAATAACATTACCATTGATTCAATAGAAATAAAGAATACAATAGAGAAAAAGGGCATGGGAAACAAGAGAGATTCCTTTGTCCGACTAAATATAAGGGGTGTTATCTCACATAAAATCAGTACTTTTCATTTGTTGGTGGCAGGCGATACCATTGTAAATTTTGAAGATATAAATATACAAGCATTCGAGCGTGTTGATGAAAAGTTGAAAAAATTGTGTGCACGAATTGCTGATAACGGGCAGGATTCTTTGCTAAAGCAGATTGTTGTTTCCTATGACAAGGTAAAAGGACCCGGTAGTATCGTTGATTTAGTGATTGAATGGTGCTGGCCTAATATGTTGAATATTACAGACTGCGACTATACTACGTTGCCCAATTTTCTGGCTAGTACTGTGAAGCATCTGAAAATGTCTCTAGAGTGTAAAGAAAATATAGAATTTAAATCGGCAAGCATATATAAATATAAAGTCGGTATGAATAAAGCCCAGTTGATTTTGGATATTGATATGTCCGAAATTACAAATACGATATCTTATGAAGAAGATACCCCGTTAATGAATTCTACTTATATATTATATTACGAAGTTGCTAAATGATTGGAAATCTGAAAAAATATATAGATAAGGCATCTTTTATGGAACATGTGGATGCCAGGTTACGACAGAATGAACCTATGATTATAGATTCATTCGTCAGCAATAAATGTAATCTAAAGTGCAAACATTGTTATTTTGGAGATGTCCGACCCATTTCAGAGCCGGTCTCTTTGGCAAGATGGAGAAGTTTTCTTTATGAAGCTATTGAAATAGGTATAAAACATTTTCATTTCTCAGGTAAAGAATCTTTTTTGGATAATAGAATATTCGAACTTCTAGAGGTTCTATCGAAAAACAAAGAGGATAAAAAAATATTTTATGGGATAGTTTCAAATGGAATGAGCATGAATATTCAAGGCTACGATGAAGTTCTTGGAACTAATATTTCATATCTTGAAATCAGTCTTGAGGGATCCAGAAAATATAATGATTTGATAAGAGGGGAGAACGGATACGATAGGGTTTATGCGTTGATTGAAAATGTAGGTAATAGAAATAAAATAAACATTACTTCTACTCTATTTGATGATAATGGTGCCGATTTATTGTCCATGTTACTTGCGTTTTGGAAATTAGGGATCAATAAATTTAATTTTGCTCCTGTTATGTACTATTCGCCATTTGAAATGAAATCTCAGAGAAGTCTGTCCTGTGAATCTTTGCTTGATTTTGTTTCGCTTTGCCTTGATTTTATAAATAATGATAGTAGCCCGGATTGTGTTGATATAAGAATCTGTATGACGAAAGAAATGGCGTACGAATTATTCTTGAATGAAAATATATTGACGGAGAAAATCAATGACTATGTATACAGGGGGAATAAAATGGAGTATCGTAAGGAGAACAAAATTATAGAATTTAGCTATCCGTTACTGAGTGTGCCATTTCTTAATGAATTGGTTATTACTCATGATGGCTACATTATATCCTGTGCAGATGATATTCATTATAAGTATATTGATAAGATCGCTTTACCGAATGTGAATATCATGAAAAATAGTCTTGCGGAAGTATTGCAGGCAAGAAACAAATTTATTGTTGACTATTTGGAAAAGGAATTATCTTAATATATTAAATATTTGTAATTATGAAGACACAAGGATTAGTAGATGTTTTGATGAATGAAAGCACCCGGCCGGATCGCAATTCTGAATTGAACGATAGACAAAAAGTAAAAAAAAGTTCGAACGCTGTCGCCAGCGGAGCTGGAAGCAAAGGCTTGTTTTTATGTAAAAGCACTAAGCAAAAGAGTGCTGAATGTAAAATTAGTCAAAGTTTATGGGATGTTGATAATGGAGCGGGAAGTAAAGGACTGTTTTGCGCAAAAAATGATTGGTTGTCAGGTTCTCAATGTTTTTTCTAATTTCCTCTTCCTTTCGTGATATTCATTTGAAAAACTATCTTTGTATATCGGTTGTTTAAATTTAAATGAAATGATAGGATGATGGAAGCGATAAAAGGAGTACCTTACGGAATGTCCAACTTCACAGATGTGCGGGAGCAGAACCGTTACTATGTGGACAAGACGATGTATCTGCCTTTACTGGAAGAGCAGGCAAACTATCTTATTTTTATCCGCCCTCGCCGTTTCGGCAAGAGCCTTTTTTTGGACATGCTCCGCAGTTATTATGACCTCTCGCAGAGGGACAAGTTCCAAAGCCTGTTTGGTGACCTATGGATAGGGAAGCATCCCACTCCCTTGCAGGGCACGTATCAGATGCTCTATTTGGACTTCTCGAAGATAGGAGGAGGCATTGACGATCTCCCCCGTAACTTCGATGCTTACAGTACTGTGCAACTGAATGGCTTTCTGAATCGCTATCAGGAATATTATAGTGATGAATTCATTTCCAGTTTCCGGTCGGCTGAGAAAGGAATTGACAAATTGCATATTCTGGATGATGAGGCTCGCCGCTTGGGCTATCGTCTATACCTTATTATTGATGAATATGACAATTTCACGAATGTAGTCCTCAACGAACGGGGAAATGAAATCTATAAGGCCATCACCCACGTCAGTGGCTTCTATCGGGATGCCTTCAAGAACTACAAGGGGATGTTCGACCGCATCTTTATGACCGGTGTCAGCCCTGTCACCTTGGATGACCTGACGAGCGGTTTCAATATCGGCTGGAATATCAGTACGAATCCCTTCTTCAACCAAATGCTGGGCTTCTCGGAAGAGGACGTGCGCGCCATGTTGCGTTACTATCAGGAAGCGGGGCAGTTAAAGGGTGATGTGGAGGAGATGATTCAGGAGATGAAGCCGTGGTATGACAACTATTGCTTTGCAGAGGAGTCTTTAAAGCGTGATCCGAAGATGTTCAATTGCGATATGGTGCTTTACTATCTTCGTAACCGCATCCAGTCCGGTCAGTCTCCCAAGCACATGATTGATCCCAACACCAAGACGGACTACAACAAGATGAAGAACCTCATCCGCTTGGACCGTCTGGACGGTGACCGCAAGGGGGTGCTCCGTAAGATCACCGAAGAGGGTAGAATCCTGACCAGCCTGTTCAACTCCTTTTCGGCTGATGAACTGACCAAACCCGAGATATTTCCCAGCCTGCTCTTTTATTACGGCATGCTGACCCTTGTCGGAACCCGTGGCGACCGGGTGATACTGGGTATTCCCAACAACAATGTGCGCAAGCAATATTATGAGTATCTGCTGGAGGAATTTCAGTCTAAGGGAGATATAAACCTGAATGGCTTGAAGGATCTTTTTGACGGTATGACTTTTGATGGTGACTGGCATCCGGCGCTGGAATTTATAGCCCACGCTTACAAAGATAATTCTTCCGTTCGCAGCAGTATAGAGGGAGAAAGGAATATTCAGGGATTCTTTACCGCTTATCTGAGTATCAATGCCTATTACCTGACGATGCCCGAAGTGGAACTGAATCACGGTTTTTGTGATATGTTCCTAATGCCGGATTTGCAGCGTTATCCCGACATAGAGCACAGCTATATTTTGGAACTGAAATATCTGCCGAAAGACAAGTTTGACAAACAGGCTGCGGAGCAGTGGGATGTTGCGGTGGAACAGATTCATGGCTATGCAGAAGGAACTAAGGTTCGGCAGCTTTGCAGAGGGACCCGGCTTCATTGCATCGTGATGCAGTTCTGCGGATGGGAGCTGGCGAGGATGGAAGAGGTGTAAGGCCTGTTTTATACCATTGTTTCATGCAGCCGACTGCGATGGTCCACGCAATAGGCTGCAACGCCTCACGCAATAGGCTGCGATGGGTGATGAAGCATATTGCGTTTTTACACCAAGCTTCGGGAGACTTCCGCCATGATTTTCTTCCACCGGGCATTTTCCATGAAGCCGGGATGTGGCGAGCGGTGCAAGCCCCATGCGAATAAGCGAAAGACGGCTTCCAAAGCGACATTGGGATCACCCGATATTGATGGGGTTAAATTTTATCACTTTCGCTTATGGTGGTTTTAGCACCCATGAAACGTGAAAGGATGAACCTAGGTGCATTGAAAACCTTTTAAATAGTGTTTTTAAAATATCATAATTGATTATTCAAATAAGCAACCAACTGCATAAAGCGGATAATTAGTAACCCACTCTTGCTTACGGTAATTTGACATCGAAAAACGAATGCCGTGTAACGTAGGATTCTTGTCAATGAAAGCTCGTAAACTTTTGGATTGCAGGTTTTCTTCAGCTTTTACTTCAACAGGAATAATCTCCGCCTCATATTGCAATAAGAAATCGATTTCACCTCTTGAATTTTCTGCTGACCAGTAATAAATGGATAAGTCTTTTATATTCTTTAATTGTTGCAATACATATTGCTCGGTCAGTGCACCTTTATAATCAGTAAATAAAGTATTGCCTTCAAGCAAGACTTGGGCAGGGAGATTACTCATTGCACATAATAGACCTGTATCAACAACAAAAAGCTTAAAGGCAGAAAAGTCTTCGTATGCAGTTAAAGGTAACTGCCCTTTTTTAGTCCTGTTTACCTTATATATTAATCCGGCATCTTTTAACCACTCGATTGATAATTCAAATTCTTTAGCCCGTGCTCCTTCTTTCAGTAATCCATAAATGAATTTCTTGTTTTCCTTAGACAGTTGCGAGGGTATTGATTTCCAAATCATACGTATACGAGGTACTTCGGTAATGGGCGCATGTTTGGAGAAATCCCTATCATAAGAATCTAAAATGTTTTGTTGTAGTTGGCGCACTTTAGCAAAATTCTTTTCAGTTATAAAGGAAGATACTACTTCGGGCATACCTCCTATATAAAAGTATTGACGGAGGTATTCTTGCAGTTTAGAATGAAATAGGGCAATCATTTCCCAATCTTTCTTTTGCAGCAATTTTCTGAAGTTTTCTTCTCCTATAGCATCAAGAAACTCTAAAAAGGATAGTGGGTAAAGATCCATGAAATCTACCTTCCCAACTGGGAAAGAGTCATTTCTATGCATAGATATGCCTAGTAATGATCCTGCCGCAATGATATGATACTGTGGCGCCTTTTCTTGGAAGTATTTCAAAGCCGTTATACCTCTGGGAGCTTCTTGTATTTCATCAAATAAAATGAGAGTGTCTGCGGTTATAGTCACATTGGCTGCTAGTTGCAGCGCAAGCAAAATTCTTTCGATATCAAAGTCCTTTTCGAATATATTTTTAACGATTTCATTATCTTCAAAATTGATATAGGCGTATTGAGGGTATGCTTCGGAAGCAAACTCTTTCATCAACCATGTCTTTCCTACTTGGCGAGCTCCACGTATAATGAGTGGTTTTCTGTCTGATTTGTCTTTCCAAGCATATAATTGCTTTATGGCTTCTCTTTTCATATCGTATTAAGGGATTTGTCTTCTATTAACCACAAAGGTAGGAAAAATGTTGTGCTACAACAAAAAGTCGTCCTTAAAAGTGTGACAGAGATACAAAAAGTCGTCCTTAAAAGTGTAAATGCTTACTTGAATTTTGATCATTCTTATAATACCAATCCATCCAGCAACTCAATATACAGCCCGATAGCTTCCTCAATCTCCGCTATCATAATATACTCATCAGCCGTGTGAGACCGTGAAGACTTTCCCGGACCAATCTTTACCGAAGGAAACTTCATCAACGCCTGATCGGACAGAGTAGGAGATCCGAAAGGTACGCGTCCCATCTTTACAGCACGTTTCACAAATGGATGTTCGGCACTGATATGCGATGAATTCAATCGGAATGAACGTGCCTTTGCTTCGCTCTTGATGTTTTTACAGATCTCATTGAATAATTCTTCATTAGAGTAACATTCATTGCTACGAATATCCACCACAAAAGTGCAAGTATCGGGAACTACATTATGTTGAGTTCCGGCATTGATTTGCGTAACACTCAGTTTGACAGGTCCCAGTAATGAAGACTCCTTCGGAAAATGATAATCGCGAAACCACTGTATATCATCCAACACCTTATATATAGCATTCACCCCTTCATTACGGGCAGCATGACCGGCCTTACCATATGCAGTAACATCAAGCACCATCAAGCCCTTCTCGGCAATGGCAGGTTGCATTTCTGTCGGTTCGCCCACAATGCCCAAAGTGATGGGGGGCAGTTGCGGCAACACACTCTCTATGCCGTTCTTTCCCGAAACTTCTTCCTCGCATGACGCTAGAAAAATCAGGTTATAAGCCTGTTCGGTAGTGGATAGATGGCGGTATGCCTGAAATAAAGAAACAACACTGGCTCCGGCATCGTTACTACCTAACCCATATATCTTGCCGTTTTCAGCTTTCGGTGTATAAGGATGCTTGCGCCAGCCGTTCACCGGTTTTACGGTGTCGATGTGGGAATTCAGCAGAATAGTCGGCTTGTTGAGGTCGAACATCGGACTGATACACCAAATGTTGTTGCCCGAACGACCGGTCATGATGCCTGTTTCTTCAATGTAGTTTTGTAGAAAGTCGGCGGCTGCTTCTTCCTCCCGGCTTACGGAGGGAATACCTATGAGCGAATTTAGCAGCGTGGTTGCCTCAGAGGTGTAATATTCTATATCAATCATCTTGATTCTTATTAATTAATGTGCCGCAAATATACTATTTTTGACTGGGAAAATGTGCTGTGGAATGTGGATAATTAAGTTCGATATGCAACTAAAAGTTTTACTGTTTTTCTTGTAACTCTTTGACTGGTTGGAGAAATTAATCCTTGTTTATAGGGGATAATTCCAAATTAAACGATAACTTTGCCTTCGAATTTTAAACATATCTGTAGATGAGTAATTCTCTCTTATCTGTCCTGATACAACGTCAGGCCGAGAAATATGGTGATCGCGTGGCATTGCGCTATCGTGACTATCAAACTGAAACGTGGATTCCTGTTTCGTGGAATCAATTTGCAGAAACAGTGGGGACTGTTTCTAATGCATTGATAGAATTGGGGGTAGGTGTGCAGGAAAACATTGCTGTTTTCTCTCAGAACAAACCCGAATGTTTGTATTTGGATTTTGGAGCCTTCGGGGTGCGGGCAGTAACCGTTCCTTTCTATGCTACCAGTTCTGAGGCACAGGTGCATTACATGGTGAATGATGCCGAGATCCGTTATCTTTTTGTGGGTGAACAGATGCAATATGATGTTGCTTTCCGTGTGATGTCACTGGGCTCGCAGTTGAAGCAAATCATTATTTTTGATAAAGAGGTGAAGCGCGATGATCGTGACCATACCTCTATTTATTTTGAAGATTTCTTGAAAATGGGTGAGGCGCATTCGCAGCAGGTGGAGGTGGATAAGCGTACTTCCGAGTCGGGAGGCGATGATCTTGCCAATATTCTTTATACCAGTGGTACTACGGGCGAGAGTAAGGGCGTTATGTTGCATCATTCTTGCTATGAGGCTGCTATCCCTGCACATAATCAGCGTTTCCCACAGTTGGGCGACCAGGATGTAGTGGTGAATTTCCTTCCTTTTACTCATGTGTTTGAGCGTGCCTGGACTTGCTGGTGCCTGGATATGGGATGTACGTTGTGCATCAATCTTCGCCCTGCCGATATTCAGAAGACCATAAAGGAGATTCGTCCTACTGCCATGTGCAGCGTGCCTCGTTTTTGGGAAAAAGTATATGCCGGTGTGCAGGAGAAAATCAACGAAACCACCGGATTGAAGAAAATGCTGATGCTGGATGCAATTAAAGTGGGACGCGAGCACAACTTGAACTATGTGTGTAAAGGATTGACTCCTCCTTCGGTATTGCACATGAAATATAAGTTTTATGAAAGGACTATCTATAGTTTGCTGAAAAAGACAATCGGCATTGAGAATGGTCGTTTCTTTCCCACGGCCGGAGCCGCTGTTCCTACTACCGTGCAGGAATTTGTACTTTCTGTAGGTATCAATATGGTGGTGGGATATGGACTGACCGAATCTACCGCAACGGTTTCGTGCGAAAATGATGATGACCATGTGATAGGCTGCGTGGGGCGTGTCATGCCTCATGTGGAAGTGAAGATTGGAGAAAATGATGAAATTTTGCTTCGTGGCGGCGGCATTACGCATGGATATTATAAGAAGGAAGCGGCTACAAAGGCGGCTTTTACCGAAGATGGTTGGTTCCACACCGGTGATGCAGGCTATATAAAGGATGACCATTTGTTCCTGACTGAGCGTATCAAAGACTTATTCAAGACTTCAAACGGAAAATATATTGCTCCCCAGGCTATTGAAGCGAAATTGGTGGTAGACCGTTATATTGATCAAATCTCTATTATAGCCGATGAGCGTAAGTTTGTATCTGCCTTGATTATTCCCGAATATAAATTGGTGGAAGGGTATGCAGCAAAGAAAGGTATCAAGTATAGCAGTATGGAAGAATTGCTGCAAAAGCCCGAAATCATAGAATTGTTTAAGGAGCGCATTGATACTTTGCAACAAGAATTTGCAAATTATGAGCAGATTAAGAAGTTTACATTGCTGCCGCAACCATTCAGCATGGAACGTGGAGAATTGACAAATACATTGAAGATAAAACGCAATGTGTTGAACAAGCATTATGCTGCGGAGATAGAAAAGATGTACGAAGAATAATTCTTCGGGACCTATATTGAAAAAAAGCTCGTTAATAATTGTTTTCTGTTCAATTATTGATGAGCTTTTTATAGTATTTTCGTTTGAATAAAGTAGTTAACTAAAAGATAATACGATGAAACTTATAAAGTACTTTGCTTTTTCATTCATATTTTTATGTGGAATCCATTCAAGCAGTTGGGCTCAGTCTACACGTGAGGAAATCTTGAGTAACATAGCTCAGACCGGTGGGGTGTATTATGCCTATCCTGTAAAGGAAGCAATAGCAACTCCGGCTCCTAAAGGGTATAAGCCTTTTTATATCAGCCATTATGGACGTCATGGATCAAGATGGATTCAATCGGAGAAAGATTATAAAACCATTGTTGAACTCTTTGATAAGGCGCATAAAGCCGGAGCGTTGACAGATTTAGGAGAAGATGTGCGCCAACGTATGATCTTGGTTTGGCAGGATGCGGAAGGGCATGGGGGAGATTTGAGTCCTATAGGGGTGAGGCAGCATCGTGGAATAGCGGAAAGAATGTATCAGAATTATCCGGAAGTGTTTCAGGGAAATCCTGCTATTTCTGCACGTTCTACTGTTGTTTTGCGCTGCGTGCTGAGTATGGATGCTTTTTGTGAGTGTTTGAAAGAACTGAATCCGGCATTGCAGATACGTCGTGAGGCTTGTCCCAAATATATGTATTATATGAATTATCATACTCCGGAAGCTGTAAGTTTCTCTGCGATTCAGAAACCGTGGTATGAAGAATACAGGAAGTTTAAAGAGAGTCATACCCATCCGGACCGCTTAGTGTCTTCTCTATTTAGTAATTCCGATTTTATTCGTAAGGAAGTTAACCCCGATGAATTAATGTGGGGATTGTACTGGATTGCCTCTGATATGCAGGATGTGGAGGTAGGAGTGGACTTCTATGATATTTTTGAGAAAGAAGAGTTATTTGATTTGTGGCAGGTACATAATTATCATAACTATGTGTGCGATGGCCCTGCACCCTTGAATGGCGGAATAATGACAGCAAGTGCCAAGTCATTGGCTCAAAATATATTGGATTCTGCGGATGAGGCAATTAAATCCGGCGTTAATACCGCGACACTGCGTTTTGGGCATGATGGAAATGTGATACCTCTGACCGCTTTACTCCAACTGGGTGATATGTGGCAAGAAGAAACAAATCCGGACAAGTTCTATCAGGCTTGGTGCAATTTTAAGGTAACACCGATGGCTGCCAATATCCAGTTGGTATTTTTTAAGAAAAAAGGTTCTGACGATATCCTTGTGAAGTTTTTGCATTGTGAGAAAGAAGTAACCATTCCTATAGAAACGGATATTGCACCATTTTATCACTGGAAAGATGTGGAGGCATATTATCGTAATGTATTAAAGAAATTACCTTAAAGTCATTTTCCGGATGTTCTTGAAACATCTCTTTTAATAAAAACAGTTATTAAATTCCTTATAACTCATGATTTTTGGCTAATTTTGTACTCTCAAAAAAGATAACTTGTTTAAGATGATAACAATAGAGCAACTGAAAGACGTAAAAGAACGTACCGCCGCCCTTGAAAGATATTTGGACATAGAGAACAAACTGGTCCAGGTGGAAGAAGAGCAACTGCGTACGCAAGCACCCGGTTTTTGGGATGACGCCAAGAAAGCGGAAGCACAAATGAAGAAGGTGAAAGACCTTCAGAAATGGATTGAAGGTTACCGTGAGGTAAAGACCTTGGCAGATGAATTGGAACTGGCTTTTGATTTTTATAAAGATGAGCTGGTGACAGAAGAAGAAATTGATGTGGCATATGCCAAGGCAATTAATGCTGTGGAATCCTTGGAATTGAAGAATATGCTCCGCCAGGAGGCCGACCAAATGGATTGTGTATTGAAAATCAACTGTGGCGCCGGTGGAACTGAAAGTCAGGATTGGGCCTCTATGTTGATGCGTATGTATATGCGTTGGGGTGAAACAAACGGCTATAAAGTTACCATTTCCAATCTTCAGGATGGTGATGAGGCCGGAATAAAGACTGTAACTATCAATATCGAAGGAAGTTTCTCATATGGTTATCTGAAAGGCGAAAATGGTGTTCACCGTCTGGTGCGTGTATCTCCATACAATGCCCAAGGCAAGCGTATGACTTCTTTTGCATCCGTCTTCGTAACCCCCTTGGTAGACGATAGTATTGAGGTAAACATTGAAACGGCGCGTATTTCATGGGATACTTTCCGTTCGGGAGGTGCCGGTGGACAGAACGTAAATAAGGTGGAATCCGGTGTTCGTCTGCGTTATCAGTACAAAGACCCCTATACAGGCGAGGAAGAAGAAATCCTGATTGAAAATACCGAGACTCGCGACCAACCGAAGAATAAAGAAAATGCAATGCGCCAGTTGCGTTCCATCTTGTATGATAAAGAATTGCAGCATCGCATGGAGGAGCAGGCTAAGGTGGAAGCCGGTAAAAAGAAAATAGAGTGGGGATCACAGATCCGCAGCTATGTTTTTGACGATCGCCGTGTGAAGGATCATCGTACCAATTTCCAGACTTCGGATGTGAACGGAGTGATGGATGGCAAGATAGATGGCTTTATCAAAGCGTACCTGATGGAGTTTTCCGGTTCGGATAATCAGTAATTTCTTCATAATAAGTTTGTTTTCTTCCAGAAACTTTGTACTTTTGGGATATTCAAAAAGAAAAGGTTTAATCTTAAAAATGAAGTACTTATGGGAAAGAACAAGAAAGCCGCTTATAGCAAGCGGGAAGAGGAAAGAGCAAATAGAATCGTTAAAGGCTTGTTTATCGGACTAATCGTATTAGCCCTTGTTATTATGGTGGGTTATGCGGTTTATGCCTGAAAAATAGAAAAGACATAGTGAAGTCTCGCTGGGGTAACTCTTGCGGGACTTTTTTATATAAGGAGTAATTATGGCACAGGAAATAGAACGTAAGTTTTTAGTAAAAGATGATAGTTACAAGCAGGAAGCGTATGCGCAAAGCCACATTGTACAGGGATATATCTGTAGTGCACGGGGCAAGACAGTGCGTGTGCGCATCCGTGATGCTAAAGGATACCTGACTATCAAAGGGGCTTCCAATGAATCGGGAACCAGCCGTTATGAATGGGAAAAGGAAATCAGCCTGCAGGAAGCGGAGGAACTGATGAAACTTTGTGAACCCGGAGTGATTGACAAAACACGCTATTTGGTAAAAAGTGGAGAGCATACCTTTGAAGTAGATGAATTTTATGGTGAGAACGAAGGGCTGGTTGTGGCGGAAGTAGAACTGAATAGTGAGGATGAATCATTTAAAAAGCCCCATTTCATCGAAAAAGAAGTCACCGGAGATATACGTTATTATAATTCTTTTCTGATGAAGAATCCCTATTCCCGCTGGTAGATAATATATTTCTTTAACGTATAAAAGAGAACTAGATATTATAGTTTGCCTATCTTTGTTTCCATAGACACAAACTCATTATGAACTTATGAAACACAACATTTATTTATGGGGCATTATTTTGCTTCTGGCAAGTGTGGCATTAACCGCAGGCGCACAAAAAAGACCTCAAGGTCAGTTCTCGGTCAAAGGTATCTTGGTCGATTCTCTATCTAATGAAGGAGAACCTTATTCTACCATTCGTATTTCATTGAAAAGCAATCCTGCAAAGCCTGTGAAACTAGCCGTCACGGGAACCAGTGGAAAGTTCAGTGAACAACTTGCTGCACCAGGCACGTATCTTATCAGTTTTACATCGGTGGGGAAGACTCCGGTTCAAAAAGAATTTTCTGTTTCGGAGAAGAATAAAAACATAGATTTAGGCAAAGTGCTGATCTCTGAAGCTGCAGAAATGCTGAAAGGGGTGGAAGTGGTTGCGCAGAAACCTTTGGTGAAGGCTGAAATAGACAAAGTGACCTATAGCATGGAGGATGATCCCGACTCTAAAACGAATACTACCCTTGAAATGCTTCGCAAAGTGCCGTTGGTTACAGTAGACGGTGAGGACAAAATACAGGTAAACGGTAGCAGTAACTTTAAAGTCCATGTAAACGGAAAGCCCAACAACATGATGAGTAATAATCCCACGGAGGTGTTGCGCAGTATGCCGGCTAATTCCATTAAATCTATAGAGGTGATAACGGAACCGGGCGCCAAGTATGATGCGGAAGGCGTGGGTGGCATCTTGAACATTATCACCGTAGGCGGTGGCATGGAGGGCTATACAGTGACTTTGAATGGCGGTGTCAGCAATACGCGCGTATATGGTGGAGGATATGGTACGGTTCAGGCAGGTAAATTTACCGTTACCGGAAACTATTCCTATAATTATCAGGGTTCCCGGAATGGTTATGAAGATTCTCACCGGGAAGACTTTACCTCGGAAGAAAATAAATTCCTGGATTCCCATCGGGATAGTAAGAGTTACGGTAACTTTCAGTTTGGTAGCGTGGAAGGAAGCTATGAGATTGATACTTTGAATCTGATCAGTTTCTCCATGAATCTGATGAGTGGTAATTTCACAAACAAGCGTATAGGTACTACACAGATGACTAATTATGCTGATAATCCTGTTTATAGTTATGGCTCTTTTGGGAAGAATCAATCGGGTTTTGGACAAATGGGGGCTAATATTGACTATCAACGTTCTTTCAGAAAAAAAGGTGAATTCCTCACTTTCTCTTATCGCTTTAGTCATTCTCCCAATAACAGTGAGGCAAATACGGATTATAAAGATACGATAAATGTGCCTTACCTTCTTCAAAATCAATATTTCAAGAATGATGCCAGTACACAGGAGCATACGGCTCAGTTGGACTATACCAATCCCTTAACCTCTATGCATAGCATTGAAACCGGCGTGAAATATATTTTCCGTAAGAATAAAAGTGATGGTAAGTATTATCTGAGTGATAGAACCGGCAAATATGAGTATAATCAAGATATGAGTACGCAGTATGATCATAAGCAGGATATTCTGGCTGCTTATTTAGGATATCAGTTGAAGTACAAAAAACTCGGTGGAAAGGCGGGAATTCGCTATGAGCATACTTTTATGGATGCAGATTACAAGAATCTGAACGAGCATTTCGATGCACAATTTGATGATGTTGTTCCTTCATTGATGTTCTCTTACCAGTTGGCACCTACACAGAGCTTGCGGGCTTCTTACAATATGCGCATCAGCCGGCCGGGCATCTGGTTTCTTAATCCGTTTACCGATACCAGCAATCCTACTACCATCAGTTATGGTAATCCTGACTTGGAGAGTGAGAAAGCACATTCACTCAGTCTTACCTTCGGCAGTTTCTCGCGAAGCCTGAATATAAATACCAGTGTGAACTATTCTTTTGTGAATAATGGAATTGAGCAATACTCATTTATAAAGGATGGAGTGATGAATTCTACCTTTGATAACATAGGGAAAAGCAAGAATATCAGTCTTTCTTTGTTCCTGAACTGGAATATGTCTCCTAAAACCCGTTTTAACATTAATGGTAGAGGGGCTTATGTTGACTATAAAAGTTCTGGAATTGATTTAAAGAATCATGGTTTTGAAGGAAACCTGTTTGGTAGTTTTCAGCAGACACTTCCATGGGATCTTCGTTTGAGCCTGAATGGAGGTGGGGGTACACCGCATATTTCTTTGCAAGGCAAGAGTTCCTCATTTTATTATTATGCCATAGGACTCAGCCGTTCTTTCTTGAAGGAAAAGAGGTTGACGGTTTCTGTGAATACGTCTAATTTATTTAATGAATATGTGTCTTTCAAGAATAATATCAATACTTCTACGTTCCATTCTTCCAGTATTACCAAGGTGCCGGTACGTTATTATGGCTTCAACATCAGTTGGCGTTTCGGTGAACTGAAAGCGCAGGTAAAAAAAGCAGTCCGAAGTATAAATAATGATGATATGAAAGCCGGAGGAAGTAATACGGGTGCAACAGGAGGTGCAACGGCGAATTAAAAGTTAAATCAAAACCACCTGTTAACTGTTATTTTAGGGGGTGAAAACTGTTAATTAGCAGTTTTCACCCCCTTTGTTGTCAGATTTTCTGTCATGACTTCTATAATAAGTCGTTAATATTGCAGCATAAAACAAAAACAGAAAATAACAACTTAAAAATAGAATGATATGAAGACAGTCGACTTTACACAGCACTTATTAAGTATTCAAACCGAATTATTTCGTTTTGCGTTTAAATTGACAGCTGACAGAGAAGAGGCTAATGACTTGTTGCAAGAAACATCCTTGAAGGCTTTGGACAACGAGGAGAAATTTACCCCTGATACTAATTTTAAAGGATGGATGTATACCATCATGCGCAATATATTTATAAATAATTATCGTAAGACCGTGCGCGATCAGACTTTTGTCGATCAAACAGAGAACTTGTTTCATTTGAACCTCCCGCAGGAATCAGGCTTTGACTCCACAGAAGGTGCTTATGACCTGAAAGAGATACATCGTATAGTGAATGCGTTGCCAAAAGATTACCGTGTTCCGTTTGCTATGTATGTATCCGGATTTAAATATAGGGAAATCGCTGAAAAGCTGGGCCTTCCACTGGGAACAGTGAAAAGCCGCATATTCTTTACCCGTCAACGGTTACAGAATGAATTGAAAGATTTCCGTTAAGTTGACTCTCTATCTTTATTATATAACTTTGACTTTTATCATCACGCCGACTGTTCGCGAAGAATCGTCGGCGTTTCTTCTTTTCAGGATTTCCGCCAGATAAGCGGGCGCAAGATGTAGTAACCTACTAAAGTTGCCAAGCATACTCCTGTGCTATTGGCTACAAAGTCCAACCAGTCTCCACTGCGGTTGTCTGTGCAGTATTCCTGCAATAGCTCGATGCATCCGCTCATGACGATGGGAGCGACAATGCCTCCCCATACTACGTGATTCCAATTAATTGTTTTATGGCTTCTCAGGTATTCCAGCCACAAGATAAAACAGAGTCCGCCGTACATACAAATATGCACCACTTTGTCGATGTAGGGTATTTCCTCCATATCTGTCTTTGGGGGGGTGAAAAAGGACAAATAACAGATAATGGCCACAATGACCAATGATATCGGATATTTTCTAAAATAATATAGCATACTTTAATTTATTTGTGATTTGCCGCAAAAGTACGATTAATTTTATACTTTTGCAGGCCAATAGACGTTGATTTATAATAATTTGATAGTTTTTTATGCAAAAAAGCGAAAGAGCAAATTTCGGGAGTAAGATAGGAGCCATCTTGGCGGCAGCAGGTTCTGCCGTGGGGCTAGGTAATATATGGAGGTTTCCTTATGAGACAGGAAACCATGGTGGAGCAGCATTTATTTTAATATATCTGGCTTGTGTCCTTATGTTGGGGCTTCCCATTATGATAGCTGAGTTTACGGTGGGACGCCATTCAAAGGCAAGCACGGGGCGTGCTTATAAGGTGTTGGCTCCCGGAACCCGGTGGAAATGGCTGGGCTATATGGGAGTATTGGCGGGGTTCCTTATTTTGGGATATTATTCGGTGGTTGCCGGATGGACGTTGGAATATATCCTGGAGGCAGGTGTAAATGGCTTTGTGAATAAAAAGCCGGAGGAATTTGTGATTGCTTTCCAAAGTTTCTCTCAAGATCCGTTTCGGCCGCTCATTTGGTTAGTGGTATTCTTGCTGGCAACGCATTTTATTATTGTGAAAGGAGTGAAGAATGGCATTGAGAAGTCTTCTAAAGTATTGATGCCTGTCCTGTTTATTTTGATAGTAGTATTGGCGATCTGTTCAATGACGCTTCCCAATGCCGAAAAGGGTTTGGAGTTCTTGCTGAAGCCTGATTTCAGTAAGGTGAACGGTGACGTATTTTTGGGCGCTATGGGGCAAGCCTTCTTCTCTTTGAGTTTGGGAATGGGATGTTTATCCACTTATGCTTCCTACTTTGGGAAAGAAACCAAGTTGGGAAATACGGCATTGAGCGTAGGAGTGATTGATACTTTTGTTGCCGTACTGGCAGGACTGATTATATTTCCTGCCGCGTTTTCAGTAGGAATACAGCCGGATGCAGGACCTTCTCTTATTTTCATAACCCTGCCTAATGTCTTTCAACAGGCATTTAGCGGAGTGCCGGTACTGGCCTATGTCTTTTCGGTAATGTTCTACGTCTTGCTGGCATTGGCCGCGTTGACATCTACTATTTCCTTGCATGAAGTAGTGACTGCTTTCTTGCACGAAGAATTTAACCTGACTCGTGGACGGGCGGCCAGACTGGTAACATTGGGTTGCATCACGATAGGTGTCCTTTCTTCTTTATCTCTGGGGATCATGCAGAAATATACTTTGTTTGATAAAGGTTTCTTTGATTTGCTTGACTTTGTGACAGCAAAAATCATGCTTCCTTTGGGTGGTTTGCTTGTTTGTATCTTTGTAGGCTGGTACTTGAAGCGTTCTGTTTCCTATGACGAACTGACCAATGGAGGAAAACTGAAAGCAGGGTTCTTCAATCTCTATATCTTTTTATTAAGGTATGTGGCACCTGTAGCTATCTCTCTTATCTTTATCAATGAGTTGGGGCTGATCTAAGCGCTGTGTGATGTGAAAGGATTTCTTTTATTTCTCTAAAAGTGAGCGCAGAGCGATTCTCTTTTTGCTTACTTCGCTTTTAGTGCTGATTAGCGTATGGATTTTCTTTCCGGATGAGGAAGGAGAATCCATCCATGCAGACCAGGAATCTGTGGAAGATATCAAGACTTTCTTGGCAGGTATCCATGAAATGGAACAAAAGAAATACCCTCATTACACCTATGACAAGCCTGGGAAAATAGAGGTAAAGCTTGCTCCCTTTGATCCAAATTCTGCCGATTCCATCGAACTTTTAAGGCTTGGACTGCCTTCCTTTATAGCCCGTAATATCATAAAGTATCGGAAGGCCGGAGGAAAGTTCAGGACTGCCGAGGAATTTTCACGGATATATGGTTTGACTACAGAGAAGTTCAATGACTTGAAACCTTATATCAACATCTCGGAGGCTTTTCAACGCAAACCGGATACATTGCATTACGCAAAGGCGGTAGAAAAAGACACATTGGCTTTCTATAAATATCCAGAAGGAACTTTGGTTGATATAAATGAATCCGATACTACCGAATTAAAGAAAATACCGGGTATAGGTAGCGGCATAGCCCGTACTATTGTTGCTTATAGGCAGCACTTGGGGGGCTTCTATGATCTCTCGCAATTGCGGGAGGTAAAGTATGTGAATGAGGAGATGATGAAATGGTTTACACTCAAAAATGCCCCAATTCATCGAATAAATGCCAATAAAGCCGGTCTGGATAAATTGCGTTCACATCCTTATATGAACTTTTATCAGGCAAAAGTAATTGTGGAGTACAGGAGAAAGAAAGGTAAATTAAAAAGTCTTTCCCAGTTATCCCTTTATGAAGAATTTACTGAGAAAGACTTGGAACGTTTATCGCATTATCTTGTCTTCGATTAATTGTTGGGGTAGCCTGCTGCTTCTGCTATCTTAACCGGGATTTCAGTATTGTCAATACGTCCCTGGAATAATTCGGCTCCTGCACCGATAGCAAATACCGGAACATATCCGCCGGAGTGTCCGCCGCTAGTCCAACCTACCAAAGCAATATCATCCAAAATCTTCTTGGCTTCTGAAGCCAAAGGTTCGTCTTGCTGATATTCACTCTTTGTCAAATCAATATCTTTTCCACCGAATGATTCATCATATACTTTCTTCAAAGCGGCTTCCTGTTTTTCGTTTAGCTGGATGCTGTCCCAGAAACCGAAATTGTCTTTCAATGACTGTTTGATAGCTTCCCAAGGAACCTGGTTCTTGTATTTCTTTCTCAAGTCATTGATGATTTTAGTATATCCGCTTTCACTTACTTTCTGTGATTTCAAGGCTTGCAGGTTCAATGTGTACGGCCCCTTGCCCAATACGATGCCACCGGTTTCATGGTCTGCTGTCACTACAATGAGTGTTTCATCGGGGTGCTGTTCGTAGAATTCGTAGGCTACTTTAATGGCATCGTCCATATCCATCACTTCATGGAATACGGTTGCCGCGTCATTGCTATGGCATGCCCAGTCTATCTTGCCACCTTCTACCATAAGGAAGAAGCCTTTAGAAAGGTCTTTGGACAGGAAATTGATTCCGGCACGGGTAATTTCGGATAAAGTCATATCACCTTTCTTGCGATCTATGGCATAAGGAATAGATGTGACATCTGTGGCAGTGGCCGGTTGCAACAAGATGAGTTTATCAGATTTCTTGCCTTTCTTCTGATAGTCTTTATAGCCGCGTGCCACTGCATATCCGGCTTTATCTACTAATGAATAAAGACTTTCAGAATTTGAATCGGCTACTTTCTTATTGGTTGGATCTAAGAAATCAGAGCCGGCATAGAAATCGAAGTTGGCGGCAATCAGGTCAAGCCCTACATTATAATAACTGCTTCTCTGACCCTGATGCGCATAAAAAGCAGCAGGTGTAGCATGATCTACACTGACACTTGTGCTGATACCTACGCGGCAGCCTTTATCTTTTGCCCAAGAAGCTACACTGTTTATTTTAGTTTCCAGATCCTTTTTTACTCCCAGTGCACCGTTTTTTGTTTTATTTCCGGTGGCAAGAGCGGTTCCGGCAGCAGCAGAGTCGGTTACTCCATTGGTAGCAGAGAAGGTGGTAGCTACCGTAGCATAAGGAAATTGCGTGAAAAGTAAAGGGGTAACTCCTATTTTACCTTCCAGCTCTGCACGGTACATCTCTGTGCCAAGAACTTGGTTAACACCCATTCCATCTCCGATGAAATAAAAAACATACTTTGCTTGTTGTGCCTGTACAAAAAGAATGGACAGAAATACAAACGTAATAATGAATGATAGTTTTTTCATATTGATTGAGTTAATAACATATTTCTATTTCGGACAGGCAAATATAAGAAAAAAAGCTTTTGATAAGCCAATAACTCCATTGAATAATTAGAATTTGGTGACAAATCATTTGCTGTATTATTTATGTAAGTACAATGTAATTAGTCTGTAATAAAATAACGATTTCATGGTTGTAGGCTGTTTCTCTATTAAAATAGATTTCTTTCCAATAAAGATAATCCCTCTATTTCTAGTAATTGTAAAATGTAAATCCTATATTTGCTTGATAAAGAGTCAAAACAAAAATATGGGAGAGTTTATAGATGCTTTAGTATCAAATGGCAAAAGTAATTTGATACCGGAGAGAGATAATTTGTATGGGCAGTTTGTAGGCGAATGGGATTTTGAATGGATTGATTCCATAGGAACCGAAAACGAAAGACACGTAATGGGAGAGTGGATATTCGCCTGGGTGTTGGAAGGAACTGCTATTCAGGATGTTTTTATCTGTCCTTCGCGTAAGGCACGAGTGAAAGATTATCAGCCGGATGCGGCTTATGCAACTACTGTGCGTATGTATAATCCTAATACCGAAGCTTGGGATATACTATATACGGAGTTGGGTGGTGCTACTTTGTTGGAGGGCAGGAGAGAAGGCGATAAAATAGTGCAGACAGAAGTGCATGAAGGAAATATTAAATGGGTATTCTCTGAAATCACAGCAACTTCATTTCACTGGCAGCGAATTGCAAAAAGACCGGATGATAGCTGGGAAACAGAGGCGGAGTTATATGCTGTTCGCCGATAAAGAAATTCTAAATTCTCTACGAGTATTCAAATGTAGTGTAAGCTTTGATCGGAGGATCAAGGCTTATATTATTTATTGTTGTCTGTTGAGGTTTAGCTTTATTCTCAATAATATTCTTCTTTGGAAGGAGGATTGTTTGCCGTTGAGCCTATCATTTGTAATGCAAAAATAGCTATTACTACAATCGCCAGCAAGAATAAGAAATTAGCAATAACCCATAGAGTAGCTACTGCTCCGGCTAAATAGAATATGACATTGATTATTCCATAAAAGAAGTGTTTCCCATGAGCCCAAAGGATAAGCCCCATCTGAATCAGTTGGGCTACAACAAATGCGATGGCGATGTATCCTTCTATATTCATTTCATAAATAAGGGAGATTATCGCTAAAAGAACTAATGCGATAACGGAATATTTTCCAATGCAATAATTTATTTTCTGCTTGATATTCTCCTGTATCTCTACTAATGTGGCGAAGTAAGAACGAATCTGGTAAAACACGATGGCTCCAAAGATGAAAAAATGAATGACTGTCTTAAGCCATCCCACCCTCTCGGGATAACAAAACCAAATGTCTCCGCCTATTCCGAAGAAATAATATAATTCTAGTCCAAAGATGGCGAGCAATGAGGCTAGATTGATAATATGGTATATTCCCGTCAGTGATTCTCCCTTTTTTATCCGGCGGATGATCAAACTAATGGCGCACAACCCTACAATAGATAGAACGATAAAGCGTTCTTGGGGGGTAGAAGTAACAGGAGTGGTTGCTTGGGTTTGCGAGGCAGGAACAATGTACTTGCAGTGGACATAGCCTTTTCTTCCTTTATATTCTATTTGGGCCCAGCCTTTTTTAATCTCAGCAACTTCTATTTGCTCATTATTATTCAGTGTACCTATGGCAGGTGATACCATATTGGGGGCAGGGCGTACATTCAAAGTGGAGTTTACGACTACTCTATACGGCTCAGCTCCAACCATATTCAAGTGGATAAACCAGCACAGAAGGCTGAGTAATATAATGCGGTAGTACTTCCCCATAGTTTTGTTGCTAGTGTTCGTTTATGGTGGCAAAAGTAAAGCATACAGATGAAAAATCCAATAATTAGGGAATAAAATGTTATTTTTCTTTTTGGGGAATCTCTAATCCGTTTTTCAGATCCGGATGTTCATTTTAAGGAAATGGGTATTATTTTGCACAAAATATGCGGATTATAGGAAAAAGAAAATCCCTGAAATGTTTAATTTTCAGGGATTTACCAAATTCGAAATCTTTTAAAAGTGGTGCCACCAGGAATCGAACCGGGGACACAAGGATTTTCAGTCCTTTGCTCTACCAACTGAGCTATGGCACCATTGTTTCTCTTTTGCGGTTGCAAAGGTAGATAAACTTTTTGAATGTACAAACTATTTTGAAAGAAAAAACACTGATAAAAACATAATGCGTTTATTATCAGTGCTTTTATTACAAATTATTTTTCTTTCAAAGGGTTCCAGCCTTGGGCTTTTAGTACAAATTCCTGCCCATCGCGGGTGATAAGTGCACACCCTAATTCCGGTTTCGTGATATGGCCGATCACTTTCACCCCTTCTATGCTTGAAACCTTTTCATGTTCAGTCAAGGGCACGGTGAATAGCAATTCGTAATCCTCGCCACCATTCAGGGCGCAAGTCGTTACGTTCATATTCAGTTCTTCGGCCATTACGGCTGTTTGGAAATCAATAGGAATACGTTCCTCATAAACCCGGCAACCGGTATTGCTTTGCGAGCATATATGCATTAATTCGGATGAAAGCCCGTCTGATACATCCATCATGGCAGTAGGTTTGACACCTGCTTTCGCCAGCTTTTCAATAATATCTTTGCGTGCTTCCGGCTTCAACTGGCGTTCCAGGATATACTCTTTCCCTGAGAAATCCGGATTCGCCTCTTTCTGTCCCTGGAAAACAGCTTTCTCTCGTTCCAGTAATTGAAGTCCCATGTAGGCAGCTCCCAAATCACCACTCACACAGATCAAATCCGTGTCATGCGCCCCGTTTCGGTAGACTACCTTGTCTTTATCCGCTTCACCTATACAGGTAATGCTGATAGCCAGTCCGGTTACGGATGAGGTGGTGTCTCCACCTATAATATCTACATTATGTAGCTGGCAAGCCAGTTTCAGCCCTTCATAGAATTGCTCCAAATCCTCTATGCAAAAGCGTTTGGACAAGGCGATGGATACGGTAATCTGCTTCGGAGTGCCATTCATGGCATAAATATCCGAGAAGTTCACAATGGCGGATTTATACCCCAAATGTTTCAGTGGTGTATAAACCAAATCAAAGTGTACCCCTTCCATCAGCAAGTCGGTGGTAACCAATACCTCTTTGTCTTTAAACTCCAACACTGCGGCATCATCACCTACACCATACTTTGTCTCCGGATTCTTCAACTCAATATCCTTTGTCAAATGCTTGATGAGGCCAAATTCGCCCAATGTTGCTATTTCTGTTCTGTTTGTTTCCTGCATATCTTTTTAAGCTCTGTTAATCAGTTCGCGCATAATGGTAGTCATACGTGGCTGCGCTTCATCTGCCGCCTTCTGAACTTCTTCGTGCGAAACTTCCACTATCTTTCCTTCCACACCCAAATCGGTGATGACTGATACTCCAAACACTTTAATGCCACAATGGTTCGCTACAATTACTTCGGGCACTGTAGACATACCTACGGCATCAGCCCCCAAGATATGGAACATCTTGTATTCAGCCGGAGTTTCAAAAGTAGGTCCCTGTGTTCCGATGTACACACCTTGCTGCACCTTGATACCCTTTTCTTTGGCTATTTCCAATGCTTTGTCGATCAGTTCTTTGGAGTAGGCTTCACTCATATCCGGGAAACGTGGTCCGTAATCAATGTTCTTTCCGTGTAGCGGGTGTTCTGGGAAGAAATTGATATGGTCTCTGATAATCATCAGGTCACCGATTTCAAAATCGGCATTCGTACCGCCGGCAGCGTTAGACACGAATAAAGTCTTGATACCCAATTCGCGCATTACACGTACAGGGAAAGTCACTTCCTTCATAGAATATCCTTCATAGAAGTGGAAACGGCCCTGCATAGCCATAATGTCTTTGTTACCCAACTTACCGAAAATCAGCTTCCCACTATGTCCCTCTACCGTTGAGACAGGGAAATTAGGGATGTCTTTATAACTGATTTCATATTTATCGGTAATTTCGTGTACCAAACTTCCTAAGCCTGTGCCCAAAATAATTGCAGTTTCGGGACTCGTGTGCATCTTTCCTTTAAGAAAAGCTGCTGTTTCTTGAATTTTTTCTAACATAGTCGGTTATATTTGAGTTAAATAGTTCTTGTTGATCTTGTAAAAAGGATACTTCTATGGGCAATACATAAATGTATGGCTTCACTTCCGCATCCATCAGCGGATGGGTAGCCAGGCGCACTGCATCTTTCTCGGTAGTGATAATCATACGTTTACCTTCGGGCAGCTTCATAAAGCGTTTCTTTATCAGTTCCATATCTTTGGCTGTAAAGTCGTGATGGTCGCTGAATGCCAATGAATCAATATGCTTATTATAAGGTGATAAGTCCTTAATAAGTTTGTCCGGAGAGGCAATACCGGTAAGAAGCAATATATGATGATCTTTGCTGATACTTTCCAAAGGAAGTTCTGTACTTCTCTCAAATAGGGGATGCAAATTGCCATACTTCAAGGTAGTGAAATAAAGCTGTTGATAAGGGTATAGTCCCATCTGCTTGTTCAGTACCCTGAGATCCATGGGCGTAATATCTTTGGGGCATTTGGTGATAATAACCATGTGTGCCCTGTTCTTTCCGGCTTCCGATTCGCGCATACGTCCGGCAGGCAATAGTGCATCCTCACATATCAACCGATGATAATCCACCAATAATATGTTCATGCCCGGCTTGACATACCGATGCTGGAACGCATCATCCAGAATCACTACTTCCGTTCCGGGAGCGATCCGTTCATCGCATAATTGTTCTATTCCGTGGCAACGGTCTTTGTCCACTGCCATATAAATATCCGGAAACTTCTGTTTCATTTGGAAAGGTTCGTCACCTATCATTTGTACGGGCGTATCTGCCTTGGCAAGTACGAATCCGTTGGATTTACGTTTGTAGCCGCGGCTTAATACAGCCACTTTATGGTTTTTCTGCAATAACCTTATCAAATATTCTGTATGAGGTGTCTTTCCGGTTCCTCCTACAGTAATATTGCCTACAGAGATGACCGGAATATCAAAATTCCGTTCTCTATATACCCCCCAATCGAACAGTTTATTACGAAGCCATACCCCGATTCCGTAAAGCCACGAAACCGGGTATAGCCATTTATTTATTTTGATAAAGTTATCTTCCATGCCTTTGGATTAACGTATATTCAGTTCAAATGGCATGCGTGCCTGAATAGGATTCGCATCCTTCAGGTGCTCTAAAGTTTTGAAACTGCCATAGAAGTCTCCCATGTATTCCTGCATCTGACCGTTTACGTAGTGTTTACGCTGGTCGTTCAGGAAGTTCATGAAGAAGTTTTCCTTCTCCGGTTTTCCTATAACGCTGTAATGTTCTATGTCAGCCAGTCGGGCAGCAGCTTCCAGTGCTTTGTCTATGCCGCCCAGTTCATCTACCAACCCCAATTCCTTAGCCATCTCTCCGGTCCATACACGTCCTTCGGCTATCTTTTCAATAGCTTCTACCGACATGTTTCTTCCTTCGGCACAGCGGCTTACAAACAACTTATATCCGTTGTTGATATAGTTTTGAAGCACTTCCTGCTCCGCCGGATTGAATGGGCGTGTGGCAAGCATACCTAAACCGGCTCCCATGTCTGCCATCTTGTTTGTCTTCACCACATCGAAGTCCAGTCCCAGCTTGTCCTTGAATAACTTTTCACCCGAAGGAATCATTCCGAAGATGCCGATAGAACCGGTCAGTGTAGTAGGATCGGCAAATATAGTGGTGGCAGCACAAGAGATATAATATCCGCCGGATGCTGCATAATCTCCCATAGATACAACTACGGGTTTCTTTTCTTTCAAACGGGCTACTTCGCGCCATATCTGTTCAGAGGCATAAGCGCTTCCGCCCGGAGAGTTGACGCGCAATACCACGGCCTTAATATCATCATCTTCACGCAACTTGCGCAAATCTTTTGCTACTTTTTGTCCGTCTATCACTTCCTCTGTGCTTGCAGAAGAAGGTGCGGAGTCTACAATTTCACCCGCAGCATAATAAACGGCAATTGCATTTCCGCTTTTATCTTTGGGCACATTCTTTTTCACATTTATCATGTCTTCAATGAAAAGAGTATTTAGATTGTCATCTTCGTCCCTGCCTGTCAACTGTTTTAGGTAAGACAACACTCCATCTTTATACATCAATGTATCTGCCAGCCCGCATTTCACATATTCCGCAGCTTGGCGCAAGTCCATGTACTTGTCGGCATAAGCATTCAGGCTGTCCTGAGAAATCTGGCGTGATGCCGATACGTCTTTTAATATATTGTTCCAGATGGATTCCATAAATACGGTAACCTGCTCGCGATTGGCAGGGCTCATTTCTGTAGCGATGAACGGCTCCACCGCCGATTTGTAAGTACCTACTTTGAATACTTGCATCTCCACGCCGATTTTATCCAGCAAATCTTTGAAGAATATAGGTTGGGAAGCCAATCCGTGCCAACCGATACTGCCTTGCGGGTTTACAATCACCTTGTCGGCTACGCTCGACAGATAGTACATTCCCTGGGCGTATTGGTCTGCATATGCCACAATGAACTTACCGCTTTCCTTAAAGTCCAGCAATGCATTTCGTATTTCTTCCAGTGAGGCGAAAGAAGTGCCCAGATAGGACGGTTGGATATAAATACCTTTAATCTTGTCATTTTCTTTTGCCTTCTTGATGGAAGCCAATACATCGTCCAGCCCGTAGGACTCGAAGTCGCTGCCCATAAACTGTTGGAACGGGTTCTCCTGTACACGCTCGGACAGAGTACCTTTAAAATCGAGAACGAAGACCGAATTATCTTTCACGACGGTTTCAGTATCCGATGACGCTACCATGCCCACCAAGGTGATAATCCCCAGTATTGTGAACACGGCACACGCCAAAATAACGCCGAGGACACTGGCAAATGTAAATTTCAGAAAATCTTTCATTGAATGTGTTGTCTTTAATGTTAATAATTAGCTAACAAAAATAGGCTATTGCATTGAAAAAAGCAAAAAAAATGAACTTCTTTTGCCACCTTCTTGTTACTTATAATATAATAACCCATAAATACTTTGTATAATATGACAAAAAGTTTCAAAGAGGCTTTGAAAGGCCGCAGAACCTTTTATCAGATTGATAACAAGTCAACGTTGTCTGATAAAGAAATTAGAGATATAATCCGCTTTGCAGTAGAACATGTTCCCTCTGCATTCAATTCACAGACCACACGCGTTGTTTTATTAACAGGCAAGGCGCATGAAAAGTTGTGGACTATCGTCAAAGATACCTTGCGCAAGCTGGTTCCTGCTGATGCTTTCAGTAAGACCCAACAAAAAATAGACGGCAGTTTCTCTTGTGGATACGGCACTATCCTTTACTTTGAGGATATGTCTATCGTCCGTTCCTTGCAAGAGAAATTTCCTACTTATAAAGATAATTTCCCCATTTGGTCGGAACAGACCAGCGCCATGCACCAGTTGGCTATCTGGACTATGCTGGAAGATGCCGGACTGGGTGCTTCCTTGCAACATTATAACCCGCTGATTGATGACGAAGTGCGCAAAGCCTGGAGTTTGCCGGATGACTGGAAATTGATTGCCCAAATGCCTTTCGGTACACCTACTGCCCAGCCCGGTCCCAAAGATGTCATGTCACTGGATAAACGTGTATTTGAGTTTACAGAATAAAAATCCCCTCCTTCTCTTGGCTTATTAGGGGAAAATGCACATCTTTGTGTACAATAAAACAAAGATGTGCCATGAAAAAATTATTATCGCTTCCCCCTAATTTGGTGGAATGTTTCCATGATATAGAGAAAGCAGACCGTACAGAATGGTTTTGTACTTCCGATCCTGTAGGCAGTAAGCTGGGCTCGGGAGGTGGTACGGCCTGGCTATTGGAAGCCTGCCGCCAAGGTGTGGCTCCCGATGCTGATTTTCTGTCCTGGTTGAGGACAGAAAAACGCATACTGCTTCATGCCGGCGGTCAAAGCCGTCGCTTGCCCGGATATGCTCCTTCCGGTAAAATTCTGACTCCCATACCTGTATTCCGATGGGCTAGGGGACAGCGTTTATCTCAAAACTTGCTTTCCCTTCAACTTCCGTTATATGAACAAATCATGGCGAAAGCTCCGGCTTCCCTCCATACACTTATTGCCAGTGGCGATGTATATATTCGTGCAGGGCAGCCACTTCAACCCATTCCTGATGCCGATGTGGTATGCTACGGATTGTGGGTAGACCCTAATTTGGCAAAGAATCACGGCGTATTCGTTTCCTCTCGTAACCGTCCCGACAAGCTGGATTTCATGCTCCAAAAACCTTCGGTAGAAGAATTGGGCAAACTGATGCAAACCCATCTTTTCTTGATGGATATAGGCGTATGGCTATTGAGTGACCGTGCAGTAGACCTGTTGGTAAAGCGTTCTTATAAAGAAGGAAAACTCTCTTATTATGATATGTATTCGGAGTTTGGATTGGCACTGGGTGAGCATCCCCGCATTGCCGATGAAGAACTGAATGAGCTGAGCGTGGCAATCCTTCCATTACCGGGCGGTGAGTTCTACCATTATGGCACCAGCCGTGAACTGATTTCTTCCACCCTGGCTGTGCAGAACCTGGTGAACGACCAGCGTGAAATTATACACCGCAAGGTGAAACCCCATCCCGCTATGTTTGTCCAGAATGCAGAAGTCGGCTATAAACTGACTGCCGAGAACTCTGAAATATGGATAGAAAACAGTCAGGTAGGTGAGGGGTGGAACCTCCATCAACAAAATATCATAACCGGTGTCCCTGCCAATGACTGGCAACTGGATGTCCCTGCAGGCGTATGTGTTGATGTTGTTCCCTTTGGCGAAACCGATTATGTGGCACGTCCCTATGGATTCAATGATGCTTTCAAGGGAGTATTGGCAAAGGAAGAAACCCTTTATCAAGGCATTCCCGTCCGAGAGTGGTGTGCTAAGCGTTCTCTTTCAATCGAAACCATAGAAAACAACCATGACTTGCAAGCTGCCCGCTTGTTTCCGGTGTGTGCATCGGTAGAAGAACTGGGCGTTGTTATGCGCTGGATGGTTTCCGAACCGGATTTACAGGAAGGAAAAGCCATCTGGCAACGCAGCCGTAAACTTTCGGCAGATGAAATCTCAGCTTATTCCAACCTGCACCGCTTGGCAGACCAGCGTGAAGCATTCCGCATAAAGAACTGGCCTGCACTGGCATACAACTATGAACGTAGCGTTTTCTACCAGCTCAATCTGGAAGATGCAGCCCGCGAGTTTGCGCAACACGATTTATCATTGCCCAAACCGTTATCGGATTCTGCTCCATTGATGACACGCATCAGTGACAGCATGTTCCGTGCCCGTGTGCAACAACTCAAAGGGCTTGCCTATCGCGAACACGAAAGTGAGGCTTTCCGCCTGATGCGTGATGGACTGACAGCCTCGGCGTTGGCAAAGAGGCAACAACCCCATTTATCCGTTTACTCCGATCAGATTGTTTGGGGACGCAGCCCTGTCCGTATCGACTTGGCAGGCGGATGGACTGATACCCCTCCTTATTGCTTGAGCGAGGGCGGCAATGTGGTAAATATCGCCATCGAACTGAATGGACAACCCCCTTTGCAAGTCTATGTAAAACCTTGCAGGGAATATAAAATCATCCTTCGTTCCATCGACTTGGGAGCGATGGAAACAGTGACTACCTATGAAGAAGTAAGAAACTTTATGCAGGTAGGTTCTCCTTTCTCCATACCCAAGGCGGCTTTAGTACTGGCAGGCTTCCAACCCGGCTTCTCCACAGACTCCTATGCTTCTTTGGAAGAACAGTTGAAAGCATTCGGTTCCGGCATGGAAATCACTTTGCTGTCAGCCATTCCCGCAGGTTCGGGATTGGGAACAAGTTCTATTCTGGCATCTACTGTCTTGGGGGCTGTTTCTGATTTTTGCGGATTGAATTGGGATAAGAATGAGATATGCAACCGTACTCTTATTCTGGAGCAGCTACTCACCACCGGCGGAGGATGGCAAGACCAGTATGGTGGCGTTCTTCGCGGAGTAAAATTGTTGCAGACCCATGCAGGCATGGATCAAAACCCGCTAGTCCGGTGGCTGCCCGACTATTTGTTTACAGGAGGTGAATATCAGAAGTGCCATCTGCTTTACTACACAGGAATCACTCGTACTGCAAAAGGAATCCTGGCAGAAATAGTGCGAAGTATGTTCCTCAATTCTACGGAGCATCTGGCAATATTGAGCGACATGAAGAACCATGCACTCGATTTATATGAAGCCATTCAGCGTGGAAACTTCGATGAAATGGGGCGTTTAGTGGGTAAGAGCTGGAAACAGAACCAGGCGTTAGACCCCGGAACCAATCCGGAAGCGGTTGAGGCTATCATCCGTCAGATTGATAATTATTGCCTGGGATATAAATTGCCCGGTGCCGGAGGTGGCGGCTATTTGTATATGATAGCCAAAGATCCTGAGGCAGCTATCAGGATACGAACCATTCTGACTCAGAACCCGCCTAACAGTTGTGCGCGTTTTGTGGATATGACTTTATCCGACAAGGGATTGCAAGTCAGTCGAAGCTAGTCACGAAAGAATACAGTTGGGAAACCAGCGAACTTATATTTTCTCTTGCAAATGCCGGCTCCATCGCTTTTTCTAAAGTGATGGGGTGCGGTGTTATAGAGAATACTCCTTTGAATCCTGCCTTATTCAGTGTTGGGACATCTTCTATGCTTCCTGCTAGTACAATTACCGGTATTTGTTCTTTCCGGGCCTCTTTCAGTACTCCGTATGGCACTTTTCCCATAGCCGTTTGTCGGTCTGCTTTTCCTTCGCCTGTAATGATGAGGCTGGCGCCTTTTATTTTTTCTCTGAAATGAGTAGCCTCCAATACCAATTCCGTACCGGGTTTTAATTGGGCGTTCAGAAAGGCGAGCAATCCGCCGCCCATTCCTCCGGCTGCACCGGCGCCGGGATCATTTGATATATCCTTTCCTGTTATTTTTTCTATCACTTGGGCTAAAGATTGCATTCCTGCATCCAGCTTTTGTATCATCTCATCGTCCGCACCTTTTTGACGGGCAAATATATAGGCAGCTCCTTCGGCGCCGAAGAACGGGTTATGAACATCACACGCCACGGTAAAGTGTGCCTCTTTCAGTGCAGGGTGAATGTGCGAACTGTCTATATCGGTTACTTCTATCATCATTTGCCCTCCGGTTCCCAAAGTATGGCCTGCTCTGTCCAGAAAACGATAACCCAGTGCTTGCAGCATTCCCAGCCCTGCATCATTGGTTGCGCTTCCGCCAATGCCGATTATAAAATCCCTGCATCCCTGTTCCAAAGCATCTTTTATCAGTTCTCCTGTCCCAAAGGTAGTAGTCAGCATAGGGTTTCTTCGGTCAGCAGGTACTAAAGGAAGTCCGTTCACGGCGGCCATTTCTATGATGGCTGTCTTGCCGTCACCGGATATGCCGTAATGGGTTTCTATTGTTTCCATCAGGGGGCCATGTGCCGATACGGATATATACTTCCCCTGTGTGGCAGTAACAAGTACATCCAGTAATCCTTCTCCGCCATCGGCAATAGGAATAACGATGGTGTTACATAGCGGATCAATGCTTTTGATCCCTTTGGCGGCGGCTTCTCCAGCTTCTAGGGAAGTCAGGCAACCTTTAAAGGAGTCGATGGCGATTATTACTTTTTTCATAGACGCAAAAATAGCAAATAAAAGGGTTGGGAAAGGCATTGGGGACAATATTAATAGATAGATTTTTGTTAAATTGTTGATTTATTATCTGTACTCTACTGTTTATTGCTATCTTTGCATCATTAACTTATAAGTTAAGTATGGAGCAAGAATATAGCATTGAACTATTTGAAGAATATGATAATATTAATTTCTATACTATAAGATTTGATGGGGAAGAATTGACAGAAGCAGAGAAGTTTATCTCAAAGTTTCCAGAAGGTTGTCCATATGATAAAGATGTAGATATTGTATTAGCGTGGTTGGAGAAAATATCAGAAAAAGGAGCTTTAGAAAGATACTTCAGGCCGGAAGGGAGATATGGAGATGGTGTGAGTGTTATCCCAATAGAAGTGGGGTATAATATTAGGCTCTATTGCTTGAGATTATCTGATAATATATTAATAATTGGCAATGGAGGAATAAAAGATGCTGATAAGTGGCAGAATAGTCCTGTTTTATCTTCTTATGTAAGATTATTAATTGATACAAGCAACTTTGTAAGTTCTCGTCGGTTGGTAGGGGCTATTCGAATAGTTGGAAAAAGGATAATAGGAAATTTAAATTTTATAAGATATGAAAAAGAATAGTATGTTCGAATCAAGAAGAAAGCATATCTCAAACGAAGTGCGTGAATCTGTATCTTTTTCATTTGAGATTGTTGATAGAATACATGAGATCCTTCAATCCAAAGGACTAAAGCAGAAAGATCTTGCTAATTTATTGGGTAAGACGGAAGCTGAAATTAGTAAATGGATGCGAGGTACTCATAATTTTACGATTGGTACAATTAAATCAATTGAGTGTGTCCTAGGAGAACCAATAATTAATGTTGTTTCTAAAGGAAAACAAGAAGCAATTCAAACCCCGATGTCTTTGCGTCCGGATGTGTGCTTCTAAAAATATAAAGTAAATAGGTTTACCCTATTCTCAGATGAGGATGTGTCAAAACAAAAATTGGCTATCATTTTGCTGTAGGGGCAGATTGAATCTGCCCGATAATAGTTTGCTTTGTGCATTTGGGCGGATTCAATCCGCCCCTACGGTGAATAATTTGATAGTTGCTTTAGAGTTTTGACACATCCGCCTTTTCTATCTCAAAAAATAAACCACCGAAACCGCCCCTTTTGTCAATCCCCAAATACGCTTCTTATACCTCCCTAATTCCTCCCCACAAGCACACCCCTCATACTTGCTATACTCCGTATAAACATACCCGCCCCCAACCGAAAAATCCAGTCCCCACCTGGCAGAAAGCACCACCTGATAGCCAACCGTCACCCCGGCGCCAACTCCCCATCCCTTGAACCGATTCTCCTTCAAAGCATGAATAAAACTGATTCCTCCCACATTATACTCCCCACCAAATACATTCACTCCCATATTCCACCCCACAAATCGCTCGCAAAACCAGTAACGCACCTCGCCACTTCCCATCCAGTGATGCAATTTGGAATTGATTGTATTTCCTTCCGAATCCTGATACTCCCCAAACCGGAAAGGATTATACCCACCGCCCAGGCTTCCGGTAAAATGCTTCCCCATGGGCCACTCTATTCCAATATTGGGGCTGGCGGTAGCCAGATATAATATATTTGTCTTTACCCCTACCACCTGCGCCTGTGCAGATGCAGCAAGCACCAGCAACAATCCTACTATTCCTACTGTTTTTATTAACTGATACACCTTATTCATCATGCTTCTTATTCTTTATTTATAATCTCCTCCCTACCCATTTGGCAACTCAGCGCCGCACTCGTTATACCTCCTATTTCTAAAGTATAAACCCAGTTGCGGCGAATATCAAAAGGGTTATTGGTATTATCCTTCATCTCCACCTCCTGCGTTCCCCGTGAACCGTTCAACGTATAGGTCACCACCAGTGTAGGCGGACTAACGGCATCAGACTCATACAAATACAATGCTTTTTTATAAGTATAAGGACGCGTCGTTTCATCCGCAGACATCCCACTGTTCTGCACCAACTCCACAGTGCCGGTGCATAGTGAAGCCGTTCGTTCTCCGTCACTTCCCCTCTCAAACAAATACCCTTGGGCGGCCGTCCCCTTTACTCCCACACTTACCAGTTTGAAGTTCATCGAGGCATCCACCCTGTCCACCACATCCACCCGCGCCACTATGCGTTGCAGGTATAGGGGAGAGGAAATATTGATCTTTCCTGCCGCAATCATTTCCTCCGTTATGGAAAGATAACAATCCGTTGTCATTACTGCCCCGTTCTTCATTAGTACATCCGTGTTATCTCCATTGCCCGGCAATCGGGTGGAGGGTGTCTTTCTCAATCGGTCTATCGAGATCTTTTGTACATCTTCCACCGGACTGCTGGCTGCCTGCACCAGGGCATCAAAACCGGTCACTCCCTCATTGGCTACAAATACAAACATATGCTCGCGGTTCAATCTCACCGATAAAGGAATACGGGCGGTTATCGTCCCTCCCTTATTCGTAAAACTCCCTGTGGGAGGCACTTCCGCTTCGCTCTTTTTCAAAGAATAGGCTTCCGCAAACAGCGTATCCCGGCTCTCGCTATTCACTACGAAATCATAAATAGTTAGTGCATGAACAGCATTTTCTTCTGCATCGCCAGCGATTCCCCGTCCATATTCCACCTCGTTTCCTCCGGGCACGCCCAGTTGGAAAGTAACGGCAGTTTCCGTATCCTTTCCATTTGCCGGCATCTCGTCCTTGCTACACCCTGCCATCAGCAGGGCAAAAAATAATATTCCTGTTCTCATCTCTTTATTTTATTTCATTGAGGTTTATCCAAATGCTCCGCCATCTACCCAGTCCAGTATTCCCATTTCTGTTTCTACCGTGATGCCCACGTGCCCGTCTATATAGATGGTGACGATTATCTTATATTCCTGCCTTTCCACGTTGGAGGGATGGTATCCCCATGCGTCAAACGCTTTATTCAGATTCATAACCGGAGCTATCTCCTGGTATTCCCCATCCTGCTGTGCACAAGTGAGGCGCAGCACAGGCAGATGCCCGTCGGCATACCTCAGTGTCACAAACTCCCCTCTCAATTCCTGGCTTTTCAATCCCAGGCGGATGCTGTGCACCCTGTCCCATGTGGCAGAGTAGGGGAATTGTTTTTCCCCTATGGCATACCCTTCTTTCCCATCCAGTTGATAGCCATTGGCGCATTGCGACAGTTCCATTTGGTAACACGGATCGGCAGTGAGCCGGGGCGGCAGGTTTCTCCACCTCACGGTCACCTTCAAGCGGCAATGTACGTTGGCTAGCTGTGTTACCAGTTTTTGTCCTTTCCGTCCTATCGTAAAGGGACGGATGGCGTAATATAGCGGATCGGCCGGCACGGGTTCCACTCCCTTTACGGAAAGTAAGAAGTCTTTCATGGGGCTTCCCTGCTGCGGAGTATCCAGCCGGGTAGCTGTTGAGGCGTTGCCTATGGTTATCAGGATATAGCTTCCTGTTTCCAGTTCGCTGAGGTCTTGATATTTGGGATTCTGTCCCGGTGGAAGTTCACGAAGAAACATTTCCTGCTCGTTGAACAGGAAATGTTTTAATGAGGTGATGTTTTTTTCAAAGAGGTCTTTGTCGTCGGATATGTAGCGGTATTCCATGGTTGTCTTTTCACAACAGAGATCCCGTTCATCTTCCAAATCGCAGGAGGGGAGGATAAACGAGAGGCCGGTGATTATAGTGAAAAGGATATAATGGAATTTCCCTCCTTGCTTTGTTTTCATTCTGTTTTTATTTGATAGTGATACTATTGGGGAAGTGTGCCAAAACAAGAATTTGCTATCGTTTTGCTGTAGGGGCGGGGTTTGCCCGCCCGAAAACAGTTTACTATATGTATACGGGCAGGCAAACCCTGCCCCTACTGGTGATGATTTGATAGTTACTTTAGACTTTTGATACACTCCAATAGTGTCTACTTAGTGACGCTATGCTTCGCCTAATGTTTTACCACGCCAAAACAGCTCGTGTATGAGCTCCATTATTAGCAATATTTTTACTTATGTCAGAAGCTATAACCATACTTCCTACATTGCTGAAATCCAAAACAACAGGATTGTTTTGACCTGCTTGGGTGCTGGTTTGTAACCAATATCCACTCGTAGCCGAAGGAGTAAACTCATCATAGTTTCCACTCCCGACTCCTGCTAATTTATCATTGATATTTTTTGCTATAACAAAGCTCCTACCACTAGTACTGACTGTTGTTCTCTTACCGGCTGTTTGATTTTTACTTGATTCATAAGACTTTAGTTCCGTAAAGTCACCCAGATAATAAGCTATTTGGGCTACTTGTCCCAAGCTGGGAAGATACCATCCACTGGTGCCTTTAGCGGGTAATTCTACCTTATAATTTAATATAGTTTTAAAGGAAGGGTGATTGCTAAAAGTTCCATCGTTGCTTTTAACCTCATTATAGTGGCTCAATCCATCCAAATCAAGAATTGCCGCACCGAGGGTGGTTGCTGATACTGATAAATCATTCATGCTTGCTGAGCTACCCCAAGCTATATAAGTCCCGGCATTTTTCAGTCCCATTATGTACCCATGTGTATATCCACTCTTATTATCAGTGTCACTGGTCATATTAGAAAAAACGATACCAATACAAGTTCCTTTATTGGTATCTACGGAAGGACGTGTTTGCTCCCAGCCCAATTTCCCATTTAGGTACATTTTGCGTAATCCACCATCGCTAAAGTCTAGTTCTCCTAGAGCGTTTTTATACGCATAATCCCCAATCTTACCTAAATCATCTTTTGTATACTCTACATAGATATTCTTATCCGGCAGATTAACAGTTTCTCCTGCCTCCCAGTCTTTTACACTCAGTGTATATTGTCCTGTTACGCAGTTCAGGTAGATGCTATAGAGATGGTTACGTTTCACTCCCAACTGTGTACCGGTATTCTTGTCTGTCAGGTATATGGTCAGAGTTTTAGAGGTTGTGCTTGCATCCAGTGTGTAGGTCACTGTTAGGGAAGTATTGTTATTCTGTTCTTCGGTCTTGGGGAAATTCTCATAAGTGTAGAATGTCATTTCCGTAGCATTAGCAGTCCATGTCGTTGCTGCCTTGGTAGAAAGATTATTAGCATCCGTGTTTGCAGCAGGCACAATAAGAGCTGACTTTACAGCTTCATTTGTAATTGTTACATTGGTGATGGTAGCACCATGCTTCTGGTCATTTTCACCAGTTGCCGGTTGCGTATTAATAATATCAAAACGTGCACCCAGACGAGTCATAGTAATATTACTGGTTGTTTTATCTTCCGTAATGGTGATATTCATTTCGTCACTAATCATCACGAGGCCTGTTCCATTTTTGCTATCTTTGGTATCATCACCATTAGGAGTATCCTCAATAGATATTGCTTTGAAATCACTTAACTTACTGGTTCCGGGAGTCAGGTCTTTAAGGCTTGTTTTTAGCTTTGCACCCGGATTGGCTATAAAATAGGCTATATAGTCACCGGTGAATAAGTTTTCATCTGTAATGGTGTAGCTATCGGGAGTTGTACCATTTCCACTTGCTTTTGTAATGCTTGCGCCATTCTCATCATCTCCACTATCATTGATATAGAGTTTCTTTAGCGTACTTTCTTCCGTATTCTCTTTTTTTGTGAAGAAAGCCACATACACGGTCTTTATATCGCTTTCAAATGCATGTGGATCTTCCGCCCGGCTCACCGGTGCAAAAGAAGATCTTGCTTTTGTTCCATTCAATTGGAAAGTAAATGTTCCGGCTTTCTGCGCAGACGGTGTCTTGTCATTCTCTACTATCAGTTCATTGTCACTGGTGGTACATCCGCTTATCAATGTACTTCCTCCCAGCACCAGAGCCGATGCCAGTACCATGCTTGTGCGCTTTATATTGATTCTTATTGTTCTCATATTCTTTCTTTTAAGTCGTTTTAAATCGTTTTTACATCTTCTCCACCGTTTAAGTCGGCATCAATTTCGTGGCTAGTCCAGTTATTGATTTGGAAAGTGAATTGCACTTCTCCGCCCGGTGTTCCTGTATCACCTATTTGCAATGTGTACACATGGTTACGTGTTATATTGAAGCGTTCTGTGGGCTTTCCGGTGATTGTTTTCACCATATTCACTGTTTGAGTATAAAGAGAACCATTCAGTACATATTCTACCAATAGCTGGGGTGTTGCTGTGTCTGTTCCAACTACAGTTGCAGGATATTCATAGGCATAAAGCACTTTTTTGTACCAAGTTCCCTCCCGTCCCTCGGGGCTGGTGATAGAGGCTACCCATGCTTCGTTGGAAGTGCCATTGGCATATGCTTTATATCCATCTTTGTAATAAGGGTTTTGCTCCAATGTGACAAATGTTTTTTGATCATTCCAGATGCTTCCCGTCCAATTTTCGAACAGGTAACTTTTAGGCGCGGCATTTGCCATCTTTACTGATTTCAGCTTGAAGTTACGCGACGTAGGAATGTAATTCTTTACGTCGATACGTGCCATAAGGCGGGTCATAAGGACGGGAGTACTTACAATGTTCTGACTGTTATCACTGTTTATTGTCAGCACAAGGCTTTTTCCTGTCATGGCAAGTCCTGCTTTCGCTAGTTCTTCACCCGTTAGCTGGTCTACAGGGGTATTGTCTGATACTCCCAGGAAAGTATTGGGAGTGCTTCCGTTGGAAACTTCTTTGTCTGAAATGCTTGTTAGTAGTTCGCCCAGTGTGCTTGTCCCAATCTTGGCTACATCATCATATGTAGTACATTGGTCATTGGCTACAAATACAAACTGGTGGTAATCGCCTGCCTTGGCACGTAGGGATAATTTTACGTTATATCCGCTTCCATCTGCTGAGGGGGCACATTCTCCCGAACCTACCGCAGGGGTATCTGCATTGGTCGCCGTAGTCTTGATGTTGATTTTGTATATACCTGCCAGAGTGGAGGTTACGCTTTCGGTTGTGTTGGTAGACTTGAAGTCATACACAATTAATGTTTTGAAGGTAGACTCAGTGGCGTCTTGCGTGGTGGCAGCCCGGTTGTAATTCACTTCATCGCCTCCAGGTAATCCCAGTTGGAAAGTGACGATGGCATTTGTTTCTTCGGTACTGTTGCCTGTCGTTTCCGGCAACATTTCTTGGTTACTGCATCCGGCACTGGTTAGTGCAATGGCGGCCAAGGCGAACAAGGTTCGCAATACTTGTTTTTTATTCATAAGTTGACTTTTTATGTTAGTAATTTTTCTTTTTCAGCAATCTGTCAGTTTGATGTCTTCCAGAAAAGACCGGGTCAGTTGGTTTACCACTCCCAGTTTCTGTGCTACTTTTCCGTATCGGTTGTAGAATTCTTCGGTGGTGGGACGGTTACAATTCAGATGTTCGCCTGTGGCTTCCAGTACACTCAGCAATGAGATCCGGTTTAGGGGACGGTTCAGTCGATAGGAATTGATTGTTCCTTCGGGGTTACCCTCTGTATGGTGGATCAGTCCTGCTTTTTCCAGTTTTCCCAGCAGGGATGCTATTTCTCCTTCGGCAGGGTTGTATTTTTCAATCCTTTCGTTTTTTCCTGCTGCAATGTCGTGCAGTATGGCAAGTGATTCCTGTGTCAATCGTGTTAGCATAGCAATATTTTTTTTATTCTTCTCAAAGCCTTTAGTTTATAGAGCTGTTGATGTTAGCTAGTGCAAAGGTCGGAATTATTTTCAAAATATCAAATTATAAGGAGGCATATTTCTGAAAAACTTTAATTTTAACCAAGAAAGAAGAATTTTGTATTTTAGGAATCCCGTGTTCATGCTGCTTTAGGTGTTAAATTGTTATTTAAATTAACATTTCACAGGCTGAAAACTGTTAATGAATGTTTTTGCTCTCACGCGCGCATATTTTCGCGCGAACAAGAATTATTGCGCGAAAACACGCGAGGACCTCGTGAGTTTTAAAGACTGTTTTTGCGCTTGTTTTTGCCGATGGAATGGTCTTCTTTTGCAGCCGCTTACGACGTTGTAAGTCTTAAAAAATCCGTTATGGTAAACAAAATGCAAACGGCACCGAGTACTTCTTCGGTGCATCTCTACCGCAATTTTCGCCAACTGAGTGAACAACTTTCTATGGAAGAAGTCTTCCGCCGCATTCATCAGGGTATGTATGAAAGCGTGATAACCGTGTTGCGCCGCGAAAAAAAGGCAGGCCACAAGGACAAGGCAGACGGGGTGAAGAAAACCCTACCTGCCGTTACGGTGTCCGCCGATTACCGGGGACGCCGCCTGCTGGAGAATATCATTGCCTATTATCCGTGGCTGGTGCTGGACTTTGACGGCATCCCTTTTAGTCTGGCGGAGCAGGTACGTGACAAAGCAGCCAAACTTCCCTATACACTGATGGCTTTTGTCAGCCCGGGTGGGGAAGGAGTGAAGGTGGTGTGCCACACTCCCGGTAATCCCCATAACCTTGCGGGTGAAGCACTGGTGACACTGCACCGTTCCTATTTCAAAGCTCTGGGTGGTTATTATGCCCGCCATCTGGGTTGGAAAGTAGACCCTTCGGGTAGCGACATCAGTCGGTTGATGCTGCTGGGCTTTGACCGTGGCGCCTATTGTGTGGAGCATTGGCCTGCCGCTCCCTACGCGGGGGAGTTCCCTGTGGCAGAGGCGGAAGTTCCTGCCCCTATCCATCAAAAAGAGGAAGTGGCGCTAGTCTCCGATGGCAGCATCGCTGTTTCGGACACAAAGGCATTTATCGCCGCCCGCGAGGAACTGCGCAGGCAAGGTGAGGAATATAAACCACATAATCATAATAACTATCTGTATAAGATGGCACGCAAACTGAATGCTTCGGGCGTATCGCAAAAGGCTACGGAGGCGCTGGTGATGGCCAACTATGAAGACTATTCCTCTGCCGAGCAACGCCAGTTGATAGACAGTGCCTATCACAACCATTCCAATGAGCACGGCACCAAACCTACTGCCGCCCATAAACACAAGGTTTCCGTTCAAGAGGTGGAGACCTACCTTGCCACGCACTACAAGCTGCGCTATAATACCATCACCTGCCGCCTGGAAAAAGCGGAGGGGGATGAGCCGGAGAATTACGTTCCACTGGATGATTATTATGAGAACTCCATTTATCGTGCCCTGTGCCTGGAGGGGCTCACCGTGCGCAAAGCGATGCTGGAATCTCTGCTGCGCAGTGATTTTGTGCCTCGCTTCAATCCTTTTGTTTCTTATATGGAAAGCCTTCCGGCGTGGGACGGGGTGACGGATCATATCAGCACCCTTGCCGCCACGGTAACCGTGGCGGGTGACCAGAAACGTTGGGAGAAGCATTTCAAGAAATGGTTTGTGGCAATGGTTGCCTCATGGCTCCGTCCGGAGGTGGTGAATAATGTGGCGCTGATCTTGGTAGGTAAACAGAATGTGTATAAGACCACTTGGATTACTTCCCTTCTTCCTCCCGAACTGAAACGCTACCTGTATAGCGGCCCTGTGAACCCTAGGGACAAAGACCATATTTTGAACCTTTCGCGCTGCGCGCTTATCAATAATGAGGAAATGGACGGACTTAGCGGGGAACAACTGAATCATTTTAAAAGTATGGTGACCCAGCCTTCCACCAATGAGCGTGCCGCCTTTGGGCGCAACATAGAGTACCGGCCCCACTGTGCTTCCTTTGCAGGCAGCACCAATTTTATGGAAGTGGTGGGTGATTCTTCGGGGTTGAGGCGGTGGTTGCTGGAATTGGTGGAGTCCATCATTTCCCCCTACGAACATCCGTTTGATTATGTGGGCATCTATTCGCAGGCATTGCATTTATTGAATGAAGGCTTCTGCTACTGGTTTGATACGGCGGAGGTTCGCGATATGAATGAGTATAATGAGCGTTTTGAAATGAAAAGTGTGGAGGAGGAGATGATCCGTGTATGGTTTCGCATCCCTCTGGAGCATGAAAGTTATGTTTCGCTGACGGCTGCCCAGGTATTGCAAAAACTCTCCTGCCTGGTGCATACTCCCATGAATAAGAATAATGTGGGCAAGTCGCTGAAGCGTATCGGCTTCGCGTTCCATTTATTGAAAGGGGTGAACTATTATCATATGATTGAACTCTCGGTTCAGGATGTGGAAGCAAATAAAAGCTTGCTGTGATCTACTCTTTCTGCATATCTCCATCACCCACCGTAGGGGCGGATTGAATCCGCCCGAAAATGATTTGCATTACGCATCCGGGCGGATTCAATCCGCCCCTACGGCAAATGTAAACGGAGATATGTAGAAAGAGCAGGCTATACCTTATATATTATAGCATTCTTTTTTTCGTCCTTGTGGTGGAGGTGATGGACGTTGTTTCTATATATACTATATATAATAAGGTGTACTACATCATTATATATATAATAGTATATAGGGAGAACCTCCATCACCTCCATCCCTCCCTCAAATTACACACCGTGTAAAACCCAATAAGACACCGCGAAAAACTTTTTTCGCGGTGTCTTATCACCCTTCCCGTACTGTGGGACTCAGCCCGGCGTCCCCAGGTATTTCACAATCAGTTCCACCTCTTTGGGCAGATAGGATCTTCTTAGCGGATGCCAGTCCACTGCTTCCAGTTCTTTCATCAGGCTGCCACAGCCTTTCACCCATCGGGTCAGTTTCTTTTGTGCACTCTCTATCTTCATATTGGGATTGTACAATATGGCGAGTTCCAGCTTGGTGTACTCGCGTATGGGGAATTTTTCATCCTCCGTTTCTTTTTTCATCATGGTTTATTTGTTTTTTATACTCTATAAAGGTAGTAAAAAAGGCTGAGTTATACAAGCTTATTATCCGAAAAGATACATCTTCGGACACTTATTCCTATCCCCGTACACTGCCGGACAATGGCGGTTAATCATCCCGTTTCATTCTACTATCTTTGCAGTGTTCGAACAAGAGGAGAGTATTATTTTTTGATTTCTAATTTTAAAAACTGAATTTATTATGTCAATACCTTACAAGAAAGTAGAGAGGGGGAATCCTTTGGATTATAAAGCCAATCCTAAGTTCTATTTGCAGTTGGTTACCATGGGGCAAGCTACGCTGGAAACCATTGCCTATGATATGAAGGAAACCAGTTCGTTGTCCTTGGGGGACATCAAGAGTGTGCTTGCCAACTTTGTGAGCGCCATGCGTCGTGCCCTGTACAATGGTCATTCGGTGAATATCCCTGATTTTGGGGTATTCAGCCTTTCGGCCCGTTGCGAGGGAGCGGAGACGGCAGAATCTTCTTCGGTAAAAAATATCCGGAGTGTGAAAATCAATTTCCGTGCATCCAGCAGTGTCCGTCCCAACCTTACTTCGCGCAATGTGGGTGATGTGATGACATTTGTGGATCTGGAAAAAATATTGGAAGAAAAAAACAAAGGAGAGGAGGTTAACGAATGAGTGAGTCAAGTAAATCAATTTGGGGATTAATCCTCAAGGTAATTATTGCAGTGGCTACGTCTGTTGCAGGTGTAATTGGGGTGACATCATGTGTGGGATAAGAGAGTTGGATTTGGCGGAGCTTCCCGCACGGGAGGTTCGTTTGATAGTGATACATTGCAGTGGGACGCCCTGCAATGTGCCTCTCACTCCCTGCCATTTAGAGCAGTGCCACCGTTCCGTGGGGCTGAGTGGGATAGGTTTTCATTATTATGTGACTCGTGATGGTGCGGTTTATAATACCCGTCCTGTGCATGAAGTGGGGGCGCATACGCCTGGTTTCAATCTTCATAGCATCGGCATTTGTTATGAGGGTGGGCGGTCTTTTGATAATGTGCCTTGTGATACTCGTACCACTTTCCAACGGTCGGCATTGCTGGATTTGGTTCGCCGGTTGCAGAAGGAATATCCGGGGGTGATGGTGAAGGGACATCGGCAACTGACTGGTGATGCGGGGGTGGTTTGTCCTTGTTTTGATGCGGAGGGGGAGTATATGCCCCTATGATTGATTTTATATCACCCTCACATTATTTATATTGCTCTTTTATTAATTGCTTTAGTTCCTCTTTGCTGGGCAATACTGTTTGATATTTGCTGGCAAATATTTGATTATTGTCTTTGGGTAAAGTTATTTCCACCATGGCATCGCTCTTGTCGGTGCAAAGTAAGATGCCAATGGTTGGATTTTCATCCTCTAATTTAACAAATCGGTCATAATAGTTGACGTACATTTGCATCTGTCCTAAATCTTGATGCCGCAACATACCACGCTTTAGGTCTATGAGTACAAAAGCCCGTAATAATCGATTATAAAAGACTAAGTCTACACGAAAATGCTGTTCGTCAAAGGTAAAACGTACTTGCCTTCCTACGAATGTAAAACCCTTACCTAATTCAAGTAAAAAGATTTGTAGATTGTCTATTAGTCGTTGTTCTAGCTCGCTTTCCGAATATTGTGGTAATTCTGGCAATCCTACAAACTCCAAAATATATGGATCTTTGATCATATCTTGTGCTTCTTCTATTATTTGTCCTTTCTCTGCTAATGTCTTAATAGCTTCCGTATCACGGCTTAGGACTAAACGTTCATAGAGAGAAGAATCAAACTGGCGTTCTAACTCTCGTAAACTCCAGTTATTGTTTGTAGCCTCTATCTCATAGAAATGACGTTCATCAGGATTCGTTATTCGCATTAATTTAAGGTAGTGGGACCAGCTGAGGGTGAATTGTCTTTTGGCAGATTCCTCAGACAGTGTCTGAGGAATTGAAGTGGAATATACCTTATAGAATTTTCTCATCTGCTCTAAGTTTGTGTATGAGAAGCCTCTACCATATTTAGTTATCAACTGTTTGGATATTGCTTTTAACATACCAGTTCCATACTCTGCCCGTTCTTTGCCTTCTTGTTCTTCTTCAACAATCATTTTCCCTATTTCATAATAAGTATAAACCATTGTTGTATTAACTGTTGAGATTACTGTTTTACGAGCTTCGGCAATCAGTCTTTCTATGCGGTTGGCTAAGGAGGAAGTATTGGGTGTTTGCAACGTATTCATTTGGGTATATGTTTTGCTTATATCTACAAAGATAGATATTTAAGTCCATAACTTTAGCATCTTGGCAATCTTTATTTGATAAATGATCATAAGGGTAATGTGTTTTATGCGCGCGCATGATATATAATAATGTGTATTCCCTTAAGCTTCATTTTCGTTTTCCGCAAAAGCTCCCCTTCTAACCTGCCTATAAATCAACGTATTACAAATTAGTTTCAAAAAAGTTCAGA
>ERZ791737.106-NODE-106-length-106902-cov-5.770953_pt1 | contig 106902 bp, 108 predicted proteins | sample MGYA00510042_ERZ791737 | MGnify/ENA primary metagenome ERZ791737 (study PRJEB30046, sample SAMN00791965) | human gut metagenome | study: EMG produced TPA metagenomics assembly of the A metagenome-wide association study of gut microbiota in type 2...
GCACTTACTGCATAAAGGTTCGCCGGGTGTTCAACTTATTATTGCAATTCGGGGTTTCTAATTTTTCATGATTTGCAACAATTAACCCTAATTTGTTTTTTAATGTTTGTTTATAAGCAAAGTATAAATATTTATTTTTTGCATGATAATCCGCTAATTTTTTCATAGATTTACTTTGTGCCATTTTTTTAAAATTAAAAATCGCATATAGTTTTGTAAAAAAATGCTCTCTTATTATCAGGTTTGTTAATCTCCCTTCTTCTTCAATTGGCAAATAAAGGAAATGCTTTTCCATTTCAGCCGCAAATAAACCCATACTTTTTCCGATTACAGGAGATTTTTCCATACCCGAGTATACTTTAACATCTTTTATCCCACAAGATGGTGATCGTCCTTTTAATATAAGTCCATCTATATCGGAAATATCTTTAAGAATCTCTTCGGAATATTTTTTCATATCATCCGTTAAATATTTTTTAGATTTAGGTTGAACTAATTCTATACCGTCATGCACTTTAATTAAACGCAGACTTTCTCTTGGTAATCCTAAACCAATTTCTATCTCAGGGCACAGTGGAATAAATTCAATTTGATCTTTCATTTTATCTAATAGATCGAATTGTACAATAGCACCATTATATCTGCAATTCTCAAAACCTAAACACTTACTTATTAAGATTTTTGGTTTCACTTCATTTCCTCCAAATATTTATATATTAAACATTTCTAACGCTTTTTGTCTTTGCGTTTTATGATCTACGATAGGGCTTACATACAGTTTTTTTATATCAATACCGTAGTTTTCTTCTAGCTGTTTCTTAAATTTAAAGGGTTCATGTATATATTGTGTTGGAATATCTTTCAATTCCTTTACATACCTTTTTATAAACTTACCTTCAGGATCGTACTTCTTACTTTGAGTGATTGGGTTAAAAATCCTAAAGTAAGGGACTGCATCAGTTCCTACAGATGCAGCCCATTGCCACCCGCCAATGTTAGAGGCAATATCATAGTCTATAAGCATTTCAGAAAAATATTTTTCGCCTAGCCTCCAGTCAATCAGTAAGTCTTTAATTAAAAAAGAAGCGGTAATCATTCTAAGACGATTGTGCATCCAACCTTCTTCGCTAAGTTGGCGCATTGCTGCGTCTATGATAGGGAATCCAGTTAGCCCAGATTTCCATTTTATAAAATTTCCCTCATCATATTCCCAATTAATACACCTATATTTTTCAATTATCTCTTCATTGTGCTGATTTGGATGAAAATAGTATATCATATTATAGAAATCTCTCCAGGCTAGCTCTTTAATAAATATTTCTTTTCCCAGAGAAAAAGGCATCATTGTTGCAGCATTGAATACTTCTCTGACAGACAACTGACCTGTTGTTAAATAATGCGATAAATGACTTGTTCCATCAAGAAACGGATATTCTCTATTTTCGTTGTAACTACAAAGTTTAGCGTTCATAAAATCAGCAAGGCATTCTCTAGCATTCTCTTCTCCTATAAACATAGAAAAGTCATTATTCAAAAGATTTCTTAATTCAATAAACTTTTCTTTACCAATAGGGTCTTTTTTACTGAAATCGCTTAATATAATCTCAGATAGTTTAGCATAATCAATATTCTGTTCTTCAGGTTTTTTGCTACACATCCATTTATTATAATAATGTGTAAAAACTTTATAATGAGAATTGTCCTCTTTCAATACTTTGTTTGCTGAGTGTAAATGATGGTCATAAAATGAGAAAACTTCAACGTTTTTTCTTTTTAGGAATCTATTCAACTTTTGTTCTTGAGATTTCCCATATCCGCATTCAATAATATTATAATATATTTTGTCTATATTACTAAATTCATTGAGAAGTGTATCAAAACAAGTTAAAATTTCTCCATATAAAAAATAAATATCCAGACCTTTCTTTAAACAACTTTCATAAAAGCTATTCAACGAAGAAAAAAAATAAGCATAACTTGTCGTTTCAATCTTTATTAGCTCAGGATCTAAATGATATATAAATATAAGATTTTCATTATCTTTTATGTCATTGATAGCATTAATAAGCGCGGTATTATCATGAAATCTAAAATCATTTCTTATCCATAAAACAGAATTTCCCACGTTGCCCTCCTATGCCTATTCGTTTAGGCTTGTATTTTATTATCTTATTAAATATGTTAATAGAAAAACTAAGTTTAAGTGGAGTGTGTCAAACGGACATTCATGTGAGTATATATCATCTTCTCTTTCACAAACAAAAAGGATCCACAATTCTTCAGGCATTGAATTAAAGTCCTGACTTGCTTGAATATATGCATATGATAAGTTTTGAGCCGACTCATTTTTGAGCTTTTGCTGATGGACTCCAGATATTTTGTGCCTACGATTATCTACATAAATATCTCTTTTATATTCTTCTTTGAATACTTCAATGAATTCATTCCATGAACTACTCAAAAAATCGTATGTTGATTGAAGCTGAGCTGATAATTCTCTTTTGTCATGCTCTTCACCTTTTCTTGAAAAGGCACCAATCTGTGTCGTGTTTGAGCTTCCAAGTATTCCCATAGATAGCTTATTTGCAATATCTGCAGTGTGTTTTGTTCTATTGTTAATCGCTTCAATATACTGATATTCATCAGAGAGTTTTATCTTTTCTAGCCATGCATGCATCTTGGGAAATGCATTGCTATAAGTTTGCTGTCCAAAAGTCCGTGTCATGATTTGGATATCAACCGAATCAACCTTTTTTCCATTATTCGCTAACAACCCTGCATTTACAATTTGACTTATTGAATCCAAACTATTCATGGCATACTGAAAAAAATCTCTCAAAAGCTTATCAAACAAGAACCACGGATCAACTTTTTCTCCTGCAACTCTCAATTCATAAGAGGGCGTATTCTCTGTAGTTATAGCTACACGTTTTACTTTTTTTTCCATCTGGAGTAATATCATCCACAAATTCCGACAGAACATCTTTTTCCCATCGCGTCGTTTTAATAGACATATTATCCACTATGTTAGCTATTGTTTTTGAACAATACTCAACAGTTGCAATGTTCTTTTCTGTATATTCAATAAACTGCCATGATGAATAAATGCGATGCGCTATTAAATCTCTTTTTAATGCATCGTCTATCATCTATAATTCTTCCTTTCGCATTTTTTCTGATCTGACATCTAATCCGCTCACTCAGCGGTAAAAAACATCTAATCCACTAACTCAAAACTTGACATCTAATCCACAGCCTAAACTATGTGAAAAGTGTCAAAATCGTCTCTGAACCGGTGCGGTTGATAAGTTCCCATAGAGTGGTAAGTTTCAGTTATCGATCTGGATGTCAAATCTGGGGAATGGCTTAAAATAAGGCTTTTCAGACTTATTTCCTTTCCACCCTTGACATCAACGCTACACACTCGACGTGAGTGGTCTGTGGGAACATGTCCACGGGCTGGACGGACTGTAGTTTGTAGTGGCCTAAGCGGCCCAAGATCTCTGCGTCGCGGGCGAAGGTGGCGGGGTTGCAGGAGACGTAGACGATGCGGGCGGGTTGCATGCCTGCGGCGGCTTTGAGAACGTCTTCGCTGCATCCGGCTCTGACGGGGTCCATGACGATGACGTCGGGGCGAAGGCCTTCTTCGTAGAGTTTCGGCATGAGGAGGCCTGCGTCGGCGGCGTGGAATTCGGCGTTTTCTATATGGTTGAATGCGGCATTTTTCTTAGCGTCTTCGATGGCTTCCCTGACGATTTCGATGCCGATGACGCGGCGTGCTTTTTTCGCAAGGCAGAGGGAAATGGTGCCTGTGCCGCAGTAGGCGTCGATGACGGTTTCCCCGCCTTTGAGGTCAGCGACATCCAAGGCTTTCTGGTAGAGGACTTCTGCCTGGGCCTTGTGGACCTGGAAGAAGGAAAATGGCGATACTTCGAAGGCAATGCCGCAGAGGGATGCGGTGAGGGTCTTTCTTCCCCAGATGTGGTGGATTTCCGGTCCTAAGATGACGTTGCGTTTCTTATTCTGGACATCGTGGTAAAGAGAAACGACTTCGGGGAGGGCTTTCTGGATTTCTTCAGCCCAGAGGTCCTTCTTCGGCAGGTTTTCGGTGGCGGTCACGATGACGGCCATGACTTCCCCATTATCGCCGACACGCCCCATGACGTGGCGGACGCAGCCTTTTCCGGATTTCTCATTGTAGCCGGTAATGCCATGGCGGATCATGAAATCTTCCGCAAAGCGGAGAAGGCGGTTGTTTTCCTCTTCCTGAATGAGGCATTCCTGAATCGGGACGATCTGGTGCGTGCCCTGGCGGTAGTAGCCAAGAACGGGGCCGCCTGTCACCTGTCCGACAGGGACGGCCATTTTATTTCGGTAATTCCATTCATGCGGCGCGCCAAGAATCGGAAGGACGACGTCTTCGCTTGCCTTGCCGATGCGGACCATGACGTCCTTCACGCGGCGTTCCTTCGCTGCCAGCTGGCCCTCGTAGGTCAGATGGGAAATCTGGCATCCTCCGCAGGAATCATAGACCGGGCACTGGGGCACCGTACGGTAGGGAGACGGCTTCTCGACGGAAATGAGTTTCCCGGAAGCGTACGATTTCTTGATCAGGATGATCTTCGCCTTCACCGTCTCTCCAGGAAGAGCTCCCGGAACGAAGACAGTAAAATTCTCCGCCGATCCGATGCCTTCGCCATGGACACCAAGATCGCGGATCTCGATCGTATACGTCGCGTTTAATGTGATTGGGGTATTTTTAGTAGACATAACAAGCTCCTTTGCTCCTCCCATTATACCATGGAGGGTGATGGGAAAATGAGAATATCCAAGAGCCTCGGGCCTTTCATGCATAGTAAAAGAGTGGCATCGCGCCACTCTTTTTTAAATTATTTCACTTGCCCATAGTAGGCATGGGGTCCGTGTTTTCTTTCGTAGTGTTTTTCCAGGATGTAGTTCTGTATCCTTGCATCCGGCGAGAGAAGGAATGTCTTGAGGGCCATTTCTGCGACTGTTTCCAGGACGACTGCATGGTATGCAGCTTCTTTAACATCTTTCCCCCATGTGAACGGGCCATGGTTTCTGACGAGTACGCCGGGCGTGGATTTAGGATCAATCTTGAGATCACGGAAGGTTTCAGCGATCACTTTTCCCGTATTTCTTTCGTAGTCGTCTTCCACTTCTTCTTTCGTGAGGGGTCTGGTACAGGGAACGGGTCCGTAGAAATAGTCTGCATGGGTCGTGCCAATAGGGATGATCGGCCTTCCGGCCTGTGCGAAGGCTGCGGCGTGAATGGAATGGGTGTGGACGACTCCGCCGATTTCCGGGAAGTTCTTGTACAGTTCAATGTGGGTCCTGGTATCTGAGGATGGTCTCAGATTTCCTTCCACCACTTCGCCTTCAAGGTTCACGACGACCATATCGGAAGCTTTCAGGTATTCATACGGTACGCCGGACGGTTTGATGACGATGAGGTTTCTTTCCCTGTCGATTCCGCTCGCGTTCCCCCATGTATAAAGCACGACATGATGACGGGGAAGTTCTAGATTTGCCTCCAGCACTTCTTCTTTCAGTTCTTCTAACATCCAGGCAGCTCCTTTCCCAAGGTCTGTTGAAGCTTATTTGTCTTCAATCACCCATGCTTTTTCCGCTTTGAACGTGACATAGGCGTCACCGCTGAGAAGCGTTTTCCCTGGATCGAACATGTCTACAATCCATTCCTTGTCCAATTCATCCTTGACGAAGTAGCGCACTTTTTCGCCCAGGAACATGCGGTTTACGATAGAGGTCTTGATATTGACCTTCCCCTCCGCTTTTTCCAGGGAGATCTTTATGCTTTCCGGACGGACGGATGCGACGTACCTGGCACCCGGGGTGACGGGATTGGTGGAATGGAATACGGTATTTCCATAAGCCACGTCGTTATTCCCTTTTCCTTCTACGGAAATGAGATTGGTTGTGCCGATGAAATCAGCGACGAACTGTGTCTTCGGTTCGAAATAGATTTCCTGCGGCGTGCCGACCTGATGGACTTCGCCGTCTTTCAGTACGACGACGGCATCCGACATGGAAAGGGCTTCTGACTGGTCATGTGTTACGTAAATAACGGAGAGTCCCATTTTCTGCTGGATGGTTCTTAATTCGACACGGACGCTTTCGCGGAGCTTCGCATCCAGATTGGAAAGCGGTTCATCGAGAAGAAGGACGTCCGGTTTCATGACAAGTGCTCTTGCGACAGCGACACGCTGCTGCTGGCCGCCGGACATCTGGTTCGGGAAACGTTTTTTCATCCCTTTGAGCTGCATGAGTTCCAGTGCATCTTCCACGCGCTTGATCATTTCATCTTTGGGAACCTTTTTGACTTTCAGCCCGTAAGATACGTTGTCAAAAACGTTCATATGAGGGAAGAGCGCATATTCCTGGAATACCATGGATGTATTTCTTCCATAAGGGGGAATCCTTTCGACGTTCTTTCCGTTCAGGAGAATTTCCCCTTCATCGGGTTCATAAAATCCTGCAATCATGCGGAGGAGTGTCGTCTTGCCACAGCCGGATGGTCCCAGAAAGGTAATGAAATGGCCTCTTTCAAAGGACAGATTGACATTCTTGATCACATGGCTTTTCCCGAAATATTTATTGATATTCTTTAACTGCAATACATAGTCTGCCATACTTTATTCCCGCTTTCTTTACAGATCAAAGATATTGATTTTATCTCTTAAGATGAGCTTCACGATACCAAAAGTTGCATAAATGACAAGCATAATCCCTACTGCCGTGGCGCTCGCTGTAGGAAGGAATCCCTGATTTGCCAGACTCATGATATTGATGGATGCCAGGTTCCATTCCGGGGAAACCAGGAAAATAACAGTTGACAGCGTATTCATGGATCGCATGAAAGCATAAACGAAACTGACGGATAAGGAATTTTTCAGCATAGGAAGGACGATTTTGCGGAATGTGGTGAAACTGTTCGCGCCCAGGTTGGTCGATGCTTCTTCCAGCGAGCCCTCGATCTGCTTCAGCCCTGCTACCGCCTGCCTGTATCCGACAGGAAGCTGTCGAAGGGCCATACCGAGGATAATGATGCCGAGCGTACCCGTCATGGCCAGCGGTCCGTCGTTAAAGGCAAGGATCAATGCCAGGCCGATGAATGTACCTGGAAGGGATACCGGAAGCATGGCAAGGAAATCCATGATCGTTCTTCCGGGGAATTTCTTGCGGATGGTAAGAAAGGCAAGCGCAATGCCCAGAACTGTCGTGATGGCAGCTGTCGATATGGAAGCCACCCAGGAATTGATCATGACATGGGAGTGGATGACGCCTTCCTTGAAATATTCGAGCGTAAACGTGTAGTCATACCCGAATGCAACGGTAAAGGCAAAGAGGAATACGACTCCGATGATCATTAAGATCCCGAGGCTGAGCAGCATGGAGAATGCAAAGAGAAGCCATTTTGCAAGCGGCCCCGTGGTGACGCGGATCAGCCCTGCGACAGGTTTCCCCGTAACGGTTACGTAAGAATTCTTTTCCAGATAGTACCTCTGGATGAAGAATACGATCAGTGTCGGAATGACAAGGAAAACAGAAAGCGTGGCGCCCATGGGAAGATCCCAGGCTCCTGTGACCTGTGTATAGGCTTCTGTCGCCAGTACCTGATAATTTCCTCCGACGAGCATCGGGTTGCCGAAGTCTGCCAGAGAGTTGATGGCTACCAGAAGAAATGCACTGGCAATGCCCGGGGTTGCCAGCCTCAATGTGACAGTCCTGAAAAGATACCAGCCTCTTGCCCCCAGGTTCTGTGCAGCCAGTTCAAGATTCGGGCTGATGCTCTTAAGCACCCCTGAAATCGTGATATAGGCCAGAGGGAAGAATGCAACAGTCTGCGCCACCCACAGGCCGAATGGGCCGTACAGGTCTACCTTCAGATGAAGGAGGTTCCAGGTGATAAATCCGCGCCTGCCGAAAAGCATGATAAAGGCAAGGCCCGTCACGACAGACGGCGCCATCGTAGGAAGGAGAGCCACTACCTGAAAGAACCGCTTGCATGGCATATCCGTATAATGGATGCCGTATGCAAAGAGAAACCCGAGGATGATGGCACTGAATGTTGCCACGAAGGAAGAATACAGCGTATGCGCGAAGGCAAGGACAAATTCTTCTTCCGTCAGCGCACGGATCCAGTCACTTCCGTCCGGGACCAGCAGTATTTTCACAAATGGATAAATGATAAAAACAGCAAACAGCAAAAATACAACGGATATGCTGATAAGGAGCGGCGGCTCCCTTAAGAGGGCCTTGAATTCCGCCATTCCTCCTGTATGTTCATGCCCTATATCTTTTTCGCTCATAGTGACTCCTTACAATGATTTAAGAAATCTATTGTAGAACAATAATGCCTCCGCCAGAAAGGCAGAGGCATCATCTGAACCAATTTAATTTGCGAAGAATTCGTCGCAATTCTTCTGCTTATCTGCACCGGCCTTGATCAGGTCATATTCCTTGAAGAGTGGGAGCTCTTTCAGAGGCTTCATACCTTCTGGCGGAGCTACATCAGGGTTGCATGCGATACCATGGGTGGATTTTACCATGATTTCGCCAGCTTCTTTCGTCAGTACAAAGTCGATAAATGCTTTAGCTACATCAGCATCAGCAGCGCCTTTGATCAGGCCAACAGGGCAGACCGTCCAGCCGGAATTATTGTAAATCGTGCTGTGGATCTTCTGTCCCTTTGCGCTGACCAGATTCTGGTCAGAAACAAAGTTGACGCAGATCAGGTATTCTCCGGCACCTGTCTTCTGTGCTGGTGTAAATCCGGAAGGAGTGAACTGTGCTACCTGGCCTTTCAGTGCTTTCAAATAGGTCCAGCCTTTTTCTTCGCCCATAGACTGAAGAACGGAGCTGATGAATGTATTGCCTGTTCCGGATTTTCTCGGATCTGGCATAATGACTTCGCCCTTGAATTCCGGTTTCAGAAGATCATCCAGTGTTTCAGGAGCCTTGACGCCCTTTGGTTCAAATTCTTCTTTGAAACGTTTTTCGTTATAGCCGACGGACAGAGCTTCCAGGTATGTGCCATACCAGTATCCATCCTTATCCTGATACTGCGGAAGAATCATCTTCGCATTCGGTGACTTATAAGCTGACAGAAGTCCGTCAGAAGCTGCCTTTGCGTGAGCATCTGCTGTGCCGCCCAGCCATACATCCGCTTTCGGTGAATCCTTTTCAGCCTGAATACGAGCTAATGCTTCACCAGTTGGCAGGCGGATAAAGCTTACATCAGCACCGGTCTTCTTCTTGAATGCGTCCGACAGTTCCTTTGCCGTATCTTCATGGAAAGAAACATACATAACCAGTTTCTTACCCTTGAAATTCTGTGCCGCATTGGCCGATTTTGCTGCATCCCCAGAAGATGAGCCGCCGCAGCCTGCCATTAACAGAGCTGCACCTGCTAACATACCTGCAACTATAGCCTTCCACTTCATTCCACGCATCTCCTTCCAAATATATATTACCTTTACAAACGTCTTACGTATTCTTCACACATTTTAGCACACAATTAAGTTGAATTATATACTAATTATGGCTATTTGCTATTTAAGTATCGTATATTAGGTTATTTAGCACTTAAACTCATGCATATCGTTCAATATATGCAAAATAGAGCCGTTTGATTCTCATCATTGGTATACTATTTATTGGAAAATAGTACCGCCATCATTTTCAATGATTGATATGTTTGCAAAAGGCATCTTACCTCCTTTCCAAATTCGCACCTCGAGGCTATTGTATAATATTTATATTAGAACTTTAATCCAACACAAAGAATAAAGAAATGGCTTTCATTTCACATCTTCCATGGCAAGGTTAAGGGCATCTCTTGATTTTTATCGGTGCTGGTAAAATTTAGCAGCCAGCAAAGATCTAAAGGGGGAAACGTAATGAAAATTGATGTAACGCTTGAAATCACACCTAAAATGGTACAGGATGCACAGGGGCATGATAAGAAATCTTTATCTGGACATTTGGGAACTCATTTTGATGTAATGAATAAGGAATTTCCTTTAGAGTATACCCAGAGAAGAGGAATCGTATTTGATGTCAGCGGGATCAAAGACAGGGATATCGGTGTCTTTGATGTGGATCTGGAGAAAGTTCCCGCGGATTCATTTGTCATGTTTTACTCAGGATTCATTGAGGAGGAAGGCTACGGAAGTGCAAGGTATTTCAAGGAGCATCCGCAGCTGTCTGATGAATTGATTGAGAAATTGGTCGATCTTCATATTTCATTGATCGGCGTGGATTTTGCGGGGATCAGGCGCGGCCGCGAGCATCCTGTCAAGGATCAGTACTGTGCTGATCATGGTGTCTTCATCATTGAAAACATGTGTAATTTGAAGGAACTGCTAAATAAAGATGTAATAATGAATACGTACCCTATGCGTTACCAAGGCATGACCGGACTGCCCTGCAGGGTAGTTGCAGAGACGATGTAACTAAAAAGGACCTCTTTCGGGGTCCTTTTTGAATGTCTTATTTAGTTTCCTTATTTTACATTTCCCATTTCGGGTCTGCGTTGAGTGCTCTGGCTACGCCGATGAGGTCGGCTTTGCCTTCACGGAGGAAGAGGTCGGCTTCTTTCTTTGTTGTGATGCCGCCTGCTACGAGGATCGGGGTGAATACGCATTTCTTGACGGCTTCGGACATGTCGGTGAAGAAGCCTGGTTCTGCGTGGCCCGGTCTGAAGATCTGGCAGGTGCCGCCGGAGAGGTTCAGGAGGTCGATGTGTTCTCTTTCGAGGAGTTTGGCTGCTGCGCATGCGTCTTCGATGGTGCTGCCGCCTTCTTTGTAGTCGCAGCCTCCCAAGCGTACGGAGACGATGAAGTTCTTATTGGCTTTGGCTTTGATGCCTCGGATGATTTCGAGGGTAAAGCGGAGGCGGTTGGTGATGGTCTGCGTTCCGTATTCGTCGTCTCTGTGGTTGGTGATCGGCGAGTAGAACTGGTTCAGGAGGTAAGCGTGTGCGCAGTGGATTTCTACGCCGTCATAGCCGGCTTCCTGGACGCGGAGGGCTGCTGCGATGTATTTCTGTTCCAGGTCGTGGATTTCATCGACGGTGAGGGCTCTTGCCTGGTCTCTGGTCCATTTGATGTCAGAGGCGGAGACGAGATCCATGCCTGTGTAGAGTTTGCGTGTATTGGCGCCTGCGTGATTGATCTGCGCGAGGAGGCAGATGTCGGGGCGCACGTTGCGGATGGATTTCACCATGGCTTTCTGTGCGTCGATGACGGAGTCGTCGGCAAAGGAAATCTGGTGCGGGTCTGCTTTGCCCTGTGGATCGACGTAGCTGTGCTCAGTGATGATCATGCCGACGTTCGGGTTTGCTGCGATGGCGCAGTAGTGCTGCGTGATTTTTTCGTTCGGCTTGCCGCCGTCTGAGCTTTCGGTCGCGAGCGGCGGGAACACGAGACGTGTGGAGAGTTTCTTTCCTGCGAGGATAAATGGTTTTTCAATCATGTGAACAGTCCTTTCCGGCTTTTGCCTTCAAAATGAGAATTTACATGAAATATTCCAAAATGTATCTCGTTTATTAGATACATAAACCCAAAAATAGACGGCAGGATTCCCTGCCGTCTTTATTATACCTTATAATGACCGGTTATAACGAGTTACGGATGAACTCTGACAATCGGCTGATGTTCCTTTCGTTGCGGCGGTAGTATGTCCACTTGCCGAAACGGCGCGATTCCAAAAGACCTGCTCTCTGCATCATATCAAGATAATGCGAGATGGTCGACTGGGAAATCTGAGTCTTTTCGCAGATCGATCCAACACAGACACTTCTGTCAAAACGGTCTCCCTCCGGCACATGGAGTCCCTGGGGTGGAAAGTTATTCTGCGGTTCCTTCAGCCACTTTATGATGTTTAGCCGTATAGGGTTCGATAGAGCCTTGAAAATTTCTAATTCATTCATGTCTTAATTATATATTGAGAATTTATAATCTGTCAATATTTGATTTATAAATACAAATGGGCATATTCGAAATATTTCTTTATACTGGATTTTACTCGATATTATCGGATAGAAATTTACAGGCATGGCAAAACAAAAATATTTAGAATTATTAAAATTACAATTCACTCGCAACTATAAGTCATTACTTTTTCTCAATAAGCATGAGGAAAAGAGATAGGTGGAGGATGAGATAAAAGCGTATGGGCGGAGAGCGGCAGGTTAAGAAAACCGTAAAACCTCGCGTTGCTCGTGGAGATGATGTTTCAGGCGCATGCGCGCCAGCTCCCCCTACGGGGCGAGCTCTGACACCCTTAAACCAAGGCTTCGCCTTGGGGAAAATCAAAACCATACAATCGGACTTCGTCCGAGGAACTGCACTCCTTTCTGTCACTCCGTGACATCCTTCCTCGCTGAGGCAGGTCTCAAGAGGAATAAAGAAAAAGTTTCAAATCTGATTTGTTTTTGACCTTTCGTACCCCATCCCCTACCATACTCCCTTCCCCATTTGGGAAGGCGAGTATTGGTGGGCTGCTCTGATTCCACTCAAGAGTCAGGACTCTGGAATATCGAGCGGGCGAGTTGTTTTATGTATACTCTTAATTTTTCCCATGTGAAAAGCAGGCAGTTCCCGCTGCCTGTTTTTTTGAAATAGTGTTTCTTCCCGGAAACGCTGTTTCTTCAGGAATTCTTCCTTCCCCGGAATCATTCCATTCTTGTTTTGTTATTCATATCTTCCATAAATCTTTCTCTGACGAGGTCTTCGTCGAATGCGTCGATATACTCTGCGTTCCTGCACAGAAGGCAGTAGAAGGCAACGCCTGAAACGGCACCTACGAGAATTCCTGCCGCAATCCCTAACATGGTTCCTCCCATTTCCACAAAAGTCCGGGCCCTCCCCGCCCTTCTTTTGTACTATCCCCGGTATGAATTACTTCCAGATGATTTTCATCCACTGCGGATAGGCGGTCTTGAGGTGTTCTTCGACGCTCTGGAAGAGGGCATAAATCATCGGGCCGCTTACTTTTTCTTCCGGGCAGAAGATGCTGAGATCGAGGACGAGGTTTCCCTCGTCGTCGAGGTAGTATTTGAATGCTTTATACTGTTTATTGAACTTGTTCATGAGCTCTTCGAGTGCTTTTTCGTTGTTCTTCTTCTTGGCGCTCTGAGCGACAAGGAGACGGACGATGCCGTAGATGCTCTTGTCAAGGATGACGATGATTGGCAGTCTTGCGTTTTCAAGCTGCATGTGCGAGCGGAATACGGCGGTTTCCAATGGATCTTTGGCAATTTCTTCGACGGCGAAGTCTTTGAGTTTTCTCTTATCCAAGTATTCCTGGAAGCTTTCTGCTTTTTTGTTCATTTCGATTCCCTCTTTCTAAATCAATAGAGCTTCCCCGGCGCCATTGCCAGGGCCAAAGCTTTTTCCCTGCATTTACTCTAACCTATCGCAAAATGGAATGAAACTATCCGAAAGTATACTTTTGAAAGGAAATGTGAGGGAAATTTCTAAAAGCAGCGGACTTTTTTGAAAGAACAGCAAGGAAGATACAAGGAAGGATAGCGATTATAAAAATAAAAGAGGATGGGGAGAGAGGAAAAAGACCGTGTAGGGAGAAAAGCAGGGAGGAAAACTGGGAAAGAAATGAAAAACCAGACAACCGCAGAGCGGGGAAAAGAAAAAACCGGACGACCAGCCTGGAGGTTGAGAGAAATCAACCCTAACCGCCACAAAAGGAATATGCTTTACTTATTAACTGCACCCCTTTCGGCCTGTACAGAACAATTGAGTCATTACCGATATTACAGAAGATTCAACTGGTATACAGTCCACTTCCCCCGAAGGTGGCAGCTTCACAAGGCATAAAGAAAGGATTTCCAATCTTATTTGTTTTTGACCTTTCGTACCCCATCCCCTACCATACTCCCTTCCCCATTTGGGAAGGTCAACACCACTTATTTGCTTCGCAAAGGGAAAAGAAAAACCATACAACCGGCTTGCAGCCCAGGAAATGAACTTCATTCGTCGCCTTCAGCAACACCTTCCTCTACGAGGCAAGGTCAAACACCCTTAAACCTCGCGTTGCTCGTGGAAAACCTTACGACCTCGCTGCGCTCGTAGAAATAAAAATCCCCGCTCAGGACTGGCAAGCGAAGTGAGTTCCCATTTCTCCACGCAAAAAAAGCGCTCCCTTTCGGGAACGCTCTGATTTCCATTGGTGCGCTTGGGGGGATTTGAACCCCCGACACACGGTTTAGGAAACCGCTGCTCTATCCAGCTGAGCTACAAACGCATTAGTATTATTTTACAAAATGATGGTGTCTTTTTCAAGTACGACTAAAACAGATCTTTCAGCTTGGAGAAGATGCCCTTTTTCTTTTCGGGTTTTCTTCTTAAAACAGGCTCTTCTTTCTTCTCTGGCACGGGCTCGCGGCTTGGCGGCGGGGCGGACTGGCCCGGCTTGAAGGGCGGGGGCGCGGTGAAGGTGGGCATCCTTAAGACCGGCGGGGCCATGAAGTTTGGTTTCACGACGGGCGGGTGGTAGGATCTGGGCCTGGCTTCGCTTCTTCCGTACGGTACGTAGTGGTACGACTTGGCGGAGGGATCCGGGGTATTTCTCTGAACGATGTACCTGGCTCCATTGAAGTCGATGCCGCGGAGGCGTTCGAGGAGCATGGAGGCCATGACCTGCGGCGAGAAATACGAGAATGGCAGTCTCGGCGCCATGCGGGCGATGGAGGAAAGGAAGGATGTCTTCACTTCGTCCATGGAGTAGTGGAGATCTTTCCGGATTTCATCCATCAGGAGGATCATGCCCTTCTGCGTGGGGAAAAGGTTCTCGTACGGGACGAGGTTGTTTTTGTTTCCCATGCCGGACATGTCCATGAAGAAGACAAGGTACAGGTACGGCAGGGCTTCTTCGTTGTCTTTGATACGCAGGTAGAAATTCGCGACAGTGTAGTACATGTTGCGGAGCTTCGACCATTCGCCGGCCATGATGTAGAGGGAAATTTTCTGCTGGAAGGCGCGGTAAAGGATGTCCCGGGCGGTATATGGTTCACCGCGCTGGGCGAGGGTATTCTGCGATTCGCCGATTTCCCCTTCGGTCAGGCCGTAATTCTCACGGACGTTCAGGACGTAGGCCATGTGATGCCCGATTTCCGCCTTGCCTTCCTTGGTGAGGACGTAAATCTTCGGCACGCCGTGGGCATAGTCGGACTCGGGAATCTGGGAAATGACGCGCCCGGTGAGCTCGGCATGCGAGCCTTCGCCGGAGAGACCGTAACGCTTCAGGAAATCCGAGAGTGCTTTGTCCGGCAGCATGCTGACCGTCTCCTGCGGCCGGCTGTAGCGGATCCAGCCATTCTCATACAAAATCCCGATCCGGTCATTGGCGTCCTGGCCGTAAATCTTCAGCTTGTACGGCGGTATCTTATGATGCACCGGCTTGCCGTCGAAGTAGTCGAGTATCAAAATGTCCCTGATCGATAAAGCCATCGCAGCGCCTCCTTTCCCATATATTCCGCCTTCCGCGGTCTTTCGTAAACTTTTCCATTCTTAAGTATAATACAGAAGTGATTTTTTGGGAATTGGGAGAAATATATTATTCTATATATATTTCTATTATATAAAGGAAATAGGGAATAAGAGAGGAAATCAGGACTCAGCACATCGCAGTAATACAGCCGTTCTTGCCAATGCGGAACTCGCGATGCTCGTCATTCCTGAGTCCTGATTTTCCTTATATTTCCTTCTCCAGAAATTCCTGTGCTTCGGAGAGGTTCTTGAAAATCCCGTAGGCGATGGGGATGAGGTCATCAGTGACGGGCATGAGGTCAGGAACCATGATCGTTCTCATGCCCGCTTTGACGCCGGCGCGAACGCCATTGGGGCTGTCCTCGAAGACGTAGCAGTCTCTGGGATCGACACCAAGGCGGCTGGCCGCCAGAAGAAATACATCTGGCTCGGGCTTGCCATGCTCGACTTCATCGCCCCCTGCAATGGCATCGAAGGCATCACGAAGCCCCGTCTGGTGCAGATTTCCTTCGATCCTTGTAATGCGGCTGCTGCTTCCCATGGCAATTTTATACCCATGCTCGCGGAAGAAATGAAGGATTTCCCTGCAGCCCGGCTTCTCCGGCACATACCGGGCAAAAATCTTATCCACACGGCGGCATTCGTTCTGGATCACTTGTCCGTCAGATACATGGTAGTACTTTTCAATGACGCCATTCATCACGGCACCATTCGTCCCGCAGATTTCATATTTGAAAGAATCCGGAAGCACCAGGCCCATCTCGCCCGCGATCTCATTCCAGATCCTCTGGAAAATAAACTCCGTATCAAAAAGAGTCCCGTCCATATCAAAAATAACAGCTTTTATACTAACGCACCTCCTGCGCTCGATTTTTTAAAAAGACTTTGCTTAACATTCCTTAATTATATAGAAAATGGGGAAAGAATAGAAATAGAGGAATGAAATAATAAGGGAAATTTGATTACAAGTTCGCTTCGATTTGAAAAATCAACGCTCAGGAATAGCAAGCGGAGCGAGACTATAGCTGTCCCCGTCAGGGGAAAGTGGCGCGCATGCGCCGAAAGGGGTTGATTACCAACAGACGAAGTCCGGTTGTGAAGGTTTTGATTTTCCCACGCAAAAAAGCTCTCTTCATAGGGAGCTTTTTTGCGATTTTTATGTTTTTTTTCCTTGCGTTCTGTTTTTTCTTGTTTTATGGTTTTATCTTTTTTCCCTTCACACTCTCGCCGCCATGTGGAAGACGGGGAGGATGACGGAGAATACGACGATGGCGGTCATGCCGCCTACTAATAGGAGCATGGCGGGTTCTAGGATGGCGCGGAAGCGGCTGGCTTTTCTTTCTGCCTCTCTTTCCATGAGGCCGGCGGCTTTCATGAGGAAGTCCGGGAGTTCGCCGCTTTCCATGCCGATCCTTGTAAGCTGGTAGAAGATGGGCAGGGAGAAGCCGCTTTTCTTGAGGCTTTCGGCGAAGTCGTTTCCTTTGGTGACTTCTTCCTTGACGGCTTCGAGGGTTCTTTCTGCTTCGCGGTTTCCTATGGTATCCTTGCAGTCTTCAAGGGCGTCGCCCAGGGTCCTTCCGCTTTCAAGGAAAGCAGAGAGTGTAGCTGCGAAGCGGATGAGGAGGAGGCGTTTGCAGAAGCGGGAGCGGTAGAGGATTTCGTCTATTTTCTCTCTTCCTTTTTCTGTCTTCAAGGAAATACCAAGACCGAGGGCCGAGAGAAGCGGCAGAAGGAAGAGGAAGCGTCCTGTTTCCTGAAGAAATTTCCCGGCGGCCAGAGCAATCCTCGCGCCGGCAGGAAGGGTGATCTGCAGGGAGGCGAAGAGTGTCTCGAAGGTGGGGAGGATGAATGTCAGGATGGTGAGAAGGACGGTCAGTGCGAAGAGGAGGACAAAGCAGGGATAGGCAAGGGCGCTTACCGCTTTTCTTTTGAATTCTGCTTTCTTCCGGTAGTGCTCGGCGATGCGGTCGAGTTCTTCGGGGAGCGTGCCTGTCATTTCTCCGACCTGAATCAAGGCGGTAAAGAAGCGGGGAAAGGCGCCTGATTCATCGAGCGTTTCCCAGAGGGTCCTTCCTTCCATGACAGTCTCGCGGGCGCGTGAGAGGATAGGTTTCTCGTGTTTTTTCGCCTGTTCTTCAAGGAGGGCCAGGGTAGCCGTGATGGTGAGGCCTGCTTTGAGGAGGGCGCTCCATTCGCTGGCAAGGACGGAGAGTGTCTCGTCTCCGGAGAATGGTTTCCTTTTCAGGAAGCTGCGTCTTTCTTTCTTTTCCGATGCCTCTTTTGTCAGGGAGATAATAGAAAAGCCGCGAAGGCGGAGTGCATTCGCGGCATCCCCGCCAGAGCTGGCACTGATGGTGCCTTCTTCCATAGCTCCTTCGGTATTGAAGACTTTGTAGAGGTATGTTTCCATATGTATCTTGTGTCGGCTTTACGCCGGGAATCATTCGAGGGTTTTCAGGAGTTTTTCTCTGTCTTTTTCGGAGATATTCTTCAGGCCGTACGCTGCCTGCTTCAGGGTGCGCATGTTCTGGAGGCCCATTTCCATGTACGACGGGATCTGCTCGTCCTTGCCTTCCCGGATGAGGTGGGAAACGGCGGGGACGTTCGTCAGGATTTCGCGCATGAGGAAGGTTTCCTTGCCCGGCCGGCAGAGGCGCTGCGTGAGGACGTGCTGCAGGCAGGAGGAAAGGATGCTCCGGATTTCGTTTTCCCTCGTGGAAGGAAATGCGTGGATGATGCGCGTGCATGCGTCTTTGGCACGTGTGGTGTGGAGGGTGGCAAAGACGAGGTGGCCTGTCTCGGCCGCGGTCAGGGCAGCTTCGATGGTGGCGGCGTCGCGCATTTCTCCCACAGCGATGATGTCGGGGTCCTCCCTTAGGGACTCGATGACGCCTTCGGCAAAGCTCGGCGTGTCTTCTCCGATTTCCCTCTGGTGGACGAGGGCTTTGTCAGAGGAAATGACGTATTCGACGGGGTCTTCGAGGGTGACGATATGGCAGGGGCGCTTGGCCACGGCTGTCAGGAGAATGTGCGCGAGCGTCGTGCTCTTGCCGCTTCCCGAGGGGCCTGTGATGAGGACAAGGCCGTGCTCAAGGGCAGAGAGTTTGTCCAAGAAAGCCTTGTCGGGGTCGGCAGGGAGTGCGGAGAGCTCGGGCAGGACGCGGATCGCGGCGGCCGGTTTCCCTCCGCTCTTGTAAATATGGAGGCGGAAGCGGGTATTTCCCAGGGAAAAGGCAGTATCGAGCGCGCCTTCTTTTTTGTATGCAGTCATTCTGTCTTCATTGACGTAGGACGTGAAAAGCGCCGTGAAGAAATCTTCTCCAGCCGTCTCGCGAAGCTTTTTCAGCGCGCCGCCTGCGCGGATCATCAGCGGTTCATCCTGCGTGGCGTGCACATCCGTCAGATTCGGATACGTCTGCATGAGTTTTTCTATATCCAATTTGCTCAGTCCTCTCCCGCGATGACCTGGGAGGCTAATCTTGCTGAAATCCAGCCTTTCCGGAGCTCGCGAAGCGCCGCCGCGCCCATATCGGGCTGGCCCTGCGCTCTCATTCTTTCCTGCAGTTTGTCGGCCGAGAAGCCCCCGCGGATGATCTGCCGCTCTTCCCGTCCGATTTCAATCATTTCAAAGGCGCCGATTCGCCCTGCGATGCCGCTCCCATGGCATTCCTCGCAGCCTTCTGCATCCATGACCGTCTCTCCCAGAAATTCCTGCGGGAGGGAAAGGTCGGCGAATTTTTCCTCCGTCAGCGTGACTTTCCTTTTGCAATGCGGGCAGAGGCGCCCGGGGATGCGCTGGGAAATAATCAGGGAGAGCGAATCCGCCAGAAGGTAGGGAGCGATACCCATGTCCATCAAACGGAGCGGCGCGGACGCTGCATTCACCGTGTGAAGCGTCGACAGCACGAGGTGTCCCGTCAGCGCGGCATGTACGGCGATTTCCGCCGTCTCCCTGTCGCGGATTTCCCCGACCATCAGAATATCCGGATCCTGGCGGACGATCGAGCGGAGGCCTTTTTCGAAGGTGAGCCCTGCTTTTTCATTCACCTGCATCTGCGTCACGCCCTCGATCCGGTACTCCACGGGATCCTCGATCGAGATGATATTCACCGAAGGGTCATTCAGGAGCCGGAGCGCCGCATAGAGCGTCGACGTCTTTCCCGAACCGGTCGGCCCGGTCGTGAGAATCATCCCTGCTTTCCTTCTAAGGCACTTCATGAAAAGCTTTTCCTGGACATCCATCATCCCGAGATGGTTATTCTCTATGAAATCTACCTTCCCGGAGAGAATGCGGATGACGATCGTCTCGCCGTAGAGGGAGGGCAGCGTGGAAATGCGGAAATCATAGGAAACGCCGTCCACGGTTTCCGAATACGACCCGTCCTGCGGCAGCCGGCTCTCGGCGATGTCCATGCTCCCGACGACCTTGGCGCGCACGGATATCGGCTTCTTCATCGCAAGCATCATCGTGAAGCGGTCGTACAGAATCCCGTCCCGCCTGAAACGCACGCGGATGAAAGACTCCTGCGGCTCGATATGCACATCACTTACGCGCTCGCGGACCGCCGTGGTAAGGATCCGCCGCAGAGCCGCCTCCGCCGTCGGTGCACGCACTTCTTCCATAAGAACCTCCGGATAAGAATTACCAGAAAACCGAAAGGAAGGAAAATATATAACCAAGGAACAGCTCTGGAAAATCAAGCCTATTCTTAGAAACTGCACCTTTTGAAAACCATACAACCAGGGCACAGCCTTGGAGAAATCAACCCTATCCGCCCCTTTTTAGAAACTGCACCCCTTTCGCCCTTCGGGCACTTCCCTCCGTTGGGGGCAGCTTGCGATGAGAAATGAAAAATCAATGGTTTTGTTTTGAACTTATATAGGCACCTTCCCCGTCTGGGAAGGCGAGTCAAAGAAATTTCCTATATTATAACAAATATTAAGGAAAAAATCGCCGAGGGGCGGTCATGTGCGGATTTCCTCCCTTCTCCTGCGCCTTGGAGCAATTTTGTAAAAATAATTTTACACCCCCTTGCATTTTTGCTTTCCGTTTGTTATTATATTTAAGTCATATGGTTGAGAAAACCTGAGACACAGGGGCATAGCGCAATTGATAGAGCAACGGTCTCCAAAACCGTAGGTTGGGGGTTTGAGTCCCTCTGCCCCTGCCAATTTGGCCCAATAGCTCAGCTGGATAGAGCACTTGACTACGAATCAAGGTGTCGGGAGTTCGAATCTCTCTTGGGTCACCATTGAATTATCCCGAATCTATCGAAGGTTCGGGATTTTTTCATTTCTACTAAAGACTGTCAGTTTTTGCTCTTTCTACCAAAATTTCTACCAAATAAAAAAGCCGTATCAACCTGATACGGCTTTTAGCTTACTTAATTTCTGGCCCATAGAGCCTTTCCATGCCCTGGCGTGTCACCCGCCATGAGTTTTCTGATTTCCTACATTCTTCATTCGTTAAACGAGGAGGACGCCCCTGAATTCCGGTGCAGAGATATTTCACTGATAAAGAGCCATATCCGCACGAATTCTTACGTGTAGATATGGCTCTTTTTATTTAGCTATAGCGGCGGTGGCACATAGAGCGGCAATGGAAATCCACAGGTTTCTCTGCCTGGTCTTAATTCTGATTTTCCGTTCCGCCTCTTTCTCGTACTCGCTGAAGGATTTCCTCGCTTCCGCTAATGAGGTCTGCGTCTCTTCGTTCAATTTTCTGGACTTCTCCAGCTGCTCGTTGACTATCTGAAGCTGCTTCTGCTGCTCGGCCAAGAGATTCTGCTTCTGCTCGCTGTCCGCTTTCAGCTCGGTCAAGTTGTTCTGTAACTGATTGAGCTCCCCTTCTGAGATCTGATACATCACTTCGGCCTGCACAGAAAAACCACACAAGGCCGGCAAGAAGCACAACGCAAGCAAGAGCAACAGCACACAGCTTCTGTTTTTTATACTCCACAATTTCTAGCCTCCCTAGTACCAAACTGACAGATCATAAGTGTTCCCGTCTATAATGTAGCTGTCTGTGCACTGCCACCCTACAAGTCTATTGTCAGGGTAATAATCCAGAAAGTCGCATTTTTCGGCATACTGAGCGCACCAGTACGGCACATAGTCGGCCAGATCATTAACGTTGATGCAGTCTGTCAATGTTGAGAGGCTGGCATAGATTCCAGCGGAATAACCGGCAGTATTGCATGCGGAAATAAAGGCACTACAGATGGCGGTCACATCTTCCCTATCCTGTCCGATAGTCTCTGGGGCTTCTACATCGATCCAGATCCCCAAGGGCGGCGCGCCGTATCCCAAAGTTTCCAGTGCGTCAATGACGATCGCTGCCTCTTCTTCCGCCCGTGCTGTTGTCTGTGCGTGGGTGTAGCAGTAAACGCCCCACGGGAGTCCACGGGCAGCGGCTCCCGCAATGTGTTTGCCGTGAAGTTCAGAGAGCGTACGCCCTTCGCTGATTTTTACGATAACACCCTCTACGCCTTCTCCAATCATATGGGACCAGTTGATGTGATCGTTCCAATCTGATACATCAATGACATCCATTTTTACACCCTCTTTTTCTTAATCAGCCCGGCCAAATCATGCACGGCAGACACCCCGGCGTCATCAAGGTTCTCGATGATAGACAGCAGCTCTGACGATGCCAAGTAAGCGATCACTAGATTTGCAAATTCACTTCGCCCCAGCATGAAGTCCACCAGTGCGCCCGCCACGACAAGTAGCATGTACACGGAAATCTTTTCGACAAACTGCGTCCTCATGGCGTGGCTATTGATGACGCCCGCCCGGTGCGCTGCCGGGATGCCCTTGACCGAGGCGATAAGGGATGGCTTCTCCGTCATAGACTCGGACAGATAGCCGTAAGACAGCGCAATAAACTTGGCGAATAAATCTACACACACGATGCAGGCAAACGCCGTAAAGAGTTCCAAATGCCGCTCCAGCGCCAGAAACACGATGCCCAAAGCCGTCTTGTATGGCCAGCCGATGTACAGCCCGTCAAACACTTTTCCTACCCAGATACTGATCTCATTCAGATTCATTGGCTTTCACCTTGGTCCCCTCTTTCACTTCCGCTTTCTCGGTGAGCGGTTTACTCCTCACGCATTTCGGATTGGTACAAAGTCCGGTCTTTTCATCCATTTTCCGGTGGCAAAGGAAACATCTATCCATGGTCAAATCTCCCCTCTCTTTGTCGTGTACTCACTGACTAAAGTCTCACGTTCGGCCTTTAAGTCGTTAAAATAATCTTCATTTTCGACGGCTTTAGCCTTTGCCATCTCGGCTTCGACCTCGCTGGTTTTAGCTGAGTATTCCGCGTCAAGAGATGTGAGTGCTGCTTCGCGTTTCTCAGCCTCTGTCGGCTCAGGCCGCGGCGTATACTCTCCATCTTTGTAAAGCAGGTCATGCTGTAAGGCGTTGTTATAAGTCAAAGCGTCCTGCACAACATGTATTTTATCCAGATATTCTGCCTTCGCTTTGGCTTGCAATTCTTCTACCGTGTCACCATGTACACCAGTTACGAATGACGTTACTCTTTCGCCTGCTGCGTCATAGATAGACAAATAGGTAAGTGTAGGGTTAGCGATTGAAACTTCCATCTCACTATCTCCTTCCATTAAAATAACCTCCATCAATATGATTGGAGGTCTAAAAAATGAAAAACCCTAATGGGTTTGGTTGTATCAAACATTTAAGCGGCTCACGGAGGAACCCGTGGGCGTTTGTAGTGACTGAAAACGGCAAACAGAAGGTAAAGGGTTACTTTCCTACCAAACTGGAAGCCCTTGCGTTTCAGGTCGATTGGAATAAGTCGCATGACAGGCACCGCCTTTCTAAAATCACATTTAGTGAGCTATACCTACGATGGAAGCCTAAGCACGTGTAATACTTTCGTGTCACAGAATCAACCGTTAAAGGGTACGAATCAGCGTATAAGCAGTGTGTCCACCCTGTCTACCAACCTATGGCGATATATTCGACATAGCCATTGTTACTTACTGTCCGACAGGAAAATCCTGTTGTGGTTTTAGTATTCGGAGCGTGGCTACGCCAATCAGAATTACTGCCTGAATCGAAGATGGTGATTGAAAGTGTTGGCGGGATAGTTGGGAAAACTATAGGAAACGTTACGTGAATGGGCCAACTATTGCCGTTGTCGGCTCTTCCACCCTGTTTATATGCCGATTGCTATGTAATTATAGGTATATTGCGGATACTCTAAACCAAAACCGCGAGCTGTTAAATTGATAACACATACCCTGTTTTTGCTCATGTTATCGTCATCTTTAGGAGCTTGTAACTGTGGAACAACGGTAAGACATTCTGACGCAAAGCTTACAGGGAATGTGATTGGCGATGGCTGGGTAGTTCCTCCCTGTATAATGAGCGGGATTGTCCCGCCCAATTTTACCCACCATGCGCTGGCGTTGCTTACGTTGCCCGCAACTACGCCCGCTGCCGAGAGGTCATTCGTATCGAGAAAACGTTTGAACGGAGTGCCATTGATTGAATTACTACTATTTCCGCCCCGGTGATACATCCTGCCATTAGGCTGCTCTATCCATATCTGTGTAGATTCAGACGCATCTTTATCAGCCGGAAGGTTTAGAAGCTGCCCATATTGCCCCGGCTGGTTTGCTATTTTATTGTCCTGAGTAAAGTAACTCATAAACACGCCCAGTGCGTTAAGTGCGGCGTTTGTGGTCGGCAATGTTGGGTCTACCCCCAGCCTGTGCAGGTAGTCCCACAGCCCTGCATTCCCGTCCAGAGTGCCTGCTTTGCCAACAGTTACATTGGCTAATGAATCGGTTCCTGTGCCACCCTGAGCCACGGGCAGGATGCCGGTAATTCCCGGGGTGACTGACTTGTCCGCTTCATTGAGGTTTACCCTTTTGGTGCTGGCGAGGTCTACCTGGATAGTCTGCCCCAGCATGGCCGGGGTCACGATTTTCGTCGTATTCGTCCCCTCCGTGACTTCTTCCTGTGTTGCATAATCTATCGTGCGATACAGCATAGCCCACACGACAGATCCGTCCGCCATGGTGTGCCCCGCACTGCTCCAGACGGGTTCCGCAGCTGCGCTCATCCCCGCGGTGACCGCTCTTGCAACAACGTTCGCGGGCATGTTTGGGCTTTTGACCACCTGCCCGACGCTATAAACTGTGCTTGGCTGCCAAAGCTCATCCGTGACCAGACTGGATAACACGGAGTGCTTGTTTTTTTCAAATTCGATATACTGCTGTTCTGTAGTCCCCTTTGACGGGTTCGCTGGATCTGGATAGTCGAACATGCCTACTGTTGACTGTAATTTCAATACGTCTGCCATTTTTACCTCCTATAGCTAAACTGTTTCATTAACGAACCCCTGCCATGTAATATCTGCCGTACCTGCCACCTGATTGCCGTCCTCATTCAGTAAGGCTATACGGCATGGCGTGCGGGATAGTATCTTGGGATAACTGACAAGGGTGCTCCCCTGCACGGCGTCGATGCGCACGGCGGTCGTCATGTAGTTCGGCGTCGTGATGGGCAGCTCGATGCCTGCGGCCGGTACGTATAAATCTTCGAAGTGCTCTTGCCTGTCAGGTACATCAATATATGCATACAGCCCTTTGACGATGGTTTCTTGAATACTGGAATTCTTCGCCACGATTTTGACTTGAATCGTTGAACTCGCCTGTACCAGCACCTTGTCTGACCACTGCTTCCAAAGCTCCTCGGCGGTGCTGCCTTTGAGGAGCTGCCGGTAGTACACAATGGCGGGGCCTTCTATTTCCGTAGTCAGCCAGAGCTGTCCCGAGGCCGGCGCCACGAATTCTCCCGTCACCTCGTAAGCCACGAAGGCTGTATCCCACATATACGCAGTAAGCTTCGTCCACAATCTCATGCCTGCTTCGTGCCACATGGCAGATGTATTTCTCGCATGGATACAGCCTTCACTTGCCAGTACAAGGCCGCTGGTTTTGATGTCTGCCCAATGATCCGTGCCGAAATCCTTTTCGAAAAGCACGTTTTCCTGCAATAGGTCGCCCATCTCCAGCAGGCAGTAGGCGAAATTTTTCGACTCATTCCCGTTCTGATCTACGGCTTTAATCATGACGGCGTGGGTGCCCTGCCTGATGGTCTGAGTCTCATAGGGCTGTGTTGTTATCAGCCCTTCCTGGACAGCTATGCCGGTTTCCCAGTTGAGCTCCTTGCCTTGTGTGTATTTGAGCATGAATCCTGCGATGTCGTTGGGGCTCGGATAGGTGTACTTCCACCAGTAACGGCGGATAGATGAGGCCATCTTTTCAACATTCAGGACTTCCACGTCTGGCGGAAGGATCTGCACAGACTTTGGTACAAAAGGATAAGCCTGCACATCTGCAAGGCTCTGCTCCATCCCGCCGAAGATGTTAAATGCCGTAAATTTAAAGTAAACAGTTTTACCAACATAGGCATTTTTCAAGCCGGAACGCAGGAAAGCTTCATCGCACCTTGCAATCTGTGTGCCGGATGCATGGAATGCTGCTTCACTACCAAATTGCCCACGGCCCAATCCGGATAGCTTCCAGTTTCCGTTATCCAAAAGCTCTGCGGTCTGGTAAGACAGCGCTTCGCCGTCGATGTACATTACAGTATCCCCGTTCTTAGCACTTTCCGCATCTACGGAGGTGAATGCATCCTGATTGAGTGCCATTTCAAGCACGGTGTCTTCTCTGTTCAGCGGTTTCGTCAGCGTCCCATAGCGTGCGCGATTGTCGATGGTCCCCAGCTTCTTGTAATACTGGTTAGTATCAGACCCCCAGACGGAGCATCCGCCCCAATTGGGATTCTTTCCCCAGGTGCCTAACCACACCTCGTTGTCCGCATCGGTCATAAGTGCAGGCGGCTGGAAAATCATAGGCGGTTCGCAGATGCCGGGATCCGGGTTGAAATCAATAAGTGGTCGCTCGTTATAATGAACGTTGTACTCCGCCCCGCTATAAACGTCCTTTGCTCTCGAAATCGCCGTGAAAGTGATGATACCATTTGTGCCTTCCGTCGCACTGTCGATCATAGCCGGCTGGTTCTCTATCCCCATGAGCGGATCATTTAGCATGACAAGATCACCGGGTTCTAGCCGGCAGAAGGCCCAATCTAGCTTAAAGGTATATTTCACCCGTTCGTATTTGTTCTTGCGGCACAATTCCTCCGCCAGCCTGACGGCGCGGGTCTTGGTATACAGGTAATGTGCCTGCGTCGTGGACGCCTGCCGCACCCCAAAATCCTTGATGTCGTCATTATCCTGGTAATTGACGATTTCCTTTTCATAGGCATTCGCGCGGTTCAGAAATTCCACAGATATGCGGTTGTAAATCTCCGATGAATCCTTGCGGCTATAGGAAACACACACCCCGCCGGTCTGTGGGATGAAATCATCCGGCGTCAGGTTACATCGAATTGTTTTGTCCGGTTTCCATTTCCCCACGGGGCGATCAGCGCGCGGTACAATCTTTAGCCGGTTATTTGACCAGAAGATATAAGCGTTGGTGATGTTGGCGATGTCATTGATGATCTCTCGGGCTGCCTTCGCGTCCAGTTTATCGGACGGCGTAGAAATCAGCATGTCTGCTTCCTTGCAGTACTGCCTGTAGTTCTCTATCCCATCGATTTCTATCCCGCCAAGGCCGATTTTGTTCAGCACATAGAGGATATAGTCGGCGGGGTTCACGTCTATTCCATCCCCCGTTTCCAGCAGCTTACCTTTCACCTCAAAATTGTACGACGGCATGGAGCCGCCATCCCCGAGGTCAATTACCCCTGCCATGTAGGCTAAGCCTGGATAAGCGAGCGCCTTGTCCGGATGCTTCCCTGCCACGTACGCCCATGGCTTCTGGTCTGCTTTCCCATCGAAAAGCGTGAGTCCAATATCCCCATTGGGATACTGGTATAGGCTCTTGTCTTTCCACATTTTGCCGATGCCGGAAATCTGCCCCTCACACAATGCTAGGATCACCGCCACGGTATAGGTGTAAGTGATGGTCGTCGTCCTTGACCCGCCACCTTTGCCGCTCTTCTGGCTATGCCTGTGTTCGTGTGCGGTGAAGTCATCGTAATAGATGACATTCGGAGAGATGCGCGTTGTACCAAGGATTTCTGGAACGGTTGAACCATATTCGGCCGTGGAGACAGTGAAGCTGGAAATCTTATTTTCCCTTATGGTCGTATTGTGGCCACCAAATAAGCCCATGACTACCTCCTAAACCGATACACACCATGCAGTCGCGATTTCCCTTTGGCTGTCAGAAACATGACGTCATTGACATCTGACAGGATGACTCCACGTTCCACCATGGCATGAATGACACGTCCGTCCCCCACATATACCGCGCCATGCGACACGCAGCGACCAAACTTGTATAGCAAAAAGTCTCCTGGCTGCATCTCATCCACGGGAACTTCTGCGCAATATCTTTCTACCACTTTGAGGAACCATTCCTCACCATGGTGCAAATGCCACTCATTGGAATACGGGGGAATCTTGATAGCCCCACGCTTGATGTATCCCGCTCCTTCGATGCAGGCGATGAGCAGCATGCCGCAATCAATACCCTTGCCCTTGACCTTCGCCTGGTTCACATGCGGCGTCCCAAGCCATGTGTAGGCCTCTTCTACGATAGGATTCACAGTAACACCTCTTTCAATGGGACAAACGGCGCAACGACAGACGCAGAATCTTCTTCCTTGCTGGATGACACAGTGCCGCCGCTATTGGCATACGTACCTTGCGGGTAGAACCTGCGCCGCGGAAATTCTTGCGACATGCCCTGTACTTTACTCTTTACCGCGAGCTTCATGGCTAGGCCGCCGCAGGACTTGACCTCTGTCAGCCCCGAAAACAATCCTACGGCTCCCATTGCGTTTCCGTCTAAATCAAAGAAACAGCGGCTCATGGCAAGCGTCGCCCGGTCGAATGCTCCATCATGCGCCGCTAGGAAGATCGGCTTGTCACCCAGCTTGTCCTCGATAGTCGCATAAATAGATACTGTCATGGAATCGACAGAAACAACATTGTTTAGCTTCGTCTGCTCTCTCTTTAGCATGATCGCATTATGCAGGTACGTATGCCCGCCGTAGGCCACATCATGGTCGGCATCGGTGAAATAATATGCAGTCCCGCTAAAAAGTGTGAGATCATACAAATCACACGACACCATTTCTTTCTGCGTATTGAAATACTTGGCCAGCTCTTCTGTTACGCTTTTCATCGGACCACCTTCAATGCAATAGAGCACTCAAATAAATTCACGAATTTCTGCTTCACTGTGATACTCTTCTTCGCAAATACAACCTTCCACCAATAATCGTAAGTCGCCGTGACAACAGCCCCCGTGTTCGGCGGATGATTGAATACAATCGCCCCGCGATCGATGGTGTACTCCTGCGCCGTGCGCTCCGCCCCGTCTACCCATACCGCCAGCTTATCCGCATAATACGCCGGTTCCTGCTGGCCATGCATGTTTGCCGTCAGCTGGTAAGACCCATCGCCGTTCCTTGCCAGCCGCCCTTTCTCGCAATGGTAGTTCTCCGCATCCTTGTAGAAGAATGGAATAAGCGTCCCCTTTACACGGGAACGGAATGCAAAGAGCGTATCTTTCTCTTCTGCTGTCAGAGCCGGAAAATCAATGGTAAACTGCCAGCCCGGCAGCGTCTGCGAAGTGATAGCACGCCGCTTCCCGCTGGCAGCCGTCTGTTCCGCCACGTCCCAGTCGTCCTCGACCTGCGAGGACCACTTCACACGTCGGGCATTCAATGGAAATAAAAGATTCGCCATTTACCACACCCCCGCGTCCGTCGTAAAATCTCTATTACCATCAAAAAGTAACTGTTTAATGCTATCCATGCCGCCATTCTGCAGAAATTCCATAAAGGAAGCCGCATCCAGGGCAGACACGTTAAGCGTCACGCTACCGCCATTCCCGGCCACGCCCATGGCCGGTGTTCCCACCTGCCCGCCTTCTGCGTAGTGGGGGCTATTGAGGGTATCCAGATAGGCCGTGCCTAAGCGCTGCACCGCCGCTGCGTTGATGACATACTCCCCGTTGGAAAGCATCGCTGGGATAGAATCCGACGTCCCGGTTCCGGGGCCGGTAATCAAGCCGCCGGTCGCCTTCTTCATCGAAACGCCAAATACTGTTTTATTCGCCGCATCTGCAGGCGTCATCCCACTGGCCCACATAGGAAATGCAGAGTAAATCGCGAATACAGCCAGCCATTCCGTCAGGATAGAGACGGCATTCTGGATGATTCCCCGGACAAAATCGCCCAGTGCCTCTTTCGCTGTCTTCGCGCCCATGATGAAGTCAGCCATGGCAGACCCCATAGATTTCCCTACAGTTTCCGCATAAGACTTCATTTTATTGGACCACTGCTCGCCGATAGAAAGCTGCTGAATTTCGGCTTCAGACGTTTCCGCCAAAGTCTCTTTGTACTGCTCGGCGAAAGCCTGCAGGGTCTCTCCTTTGGCGGCCAACTCTTCCTCTAGGTCTTCGGGAGCCATCTGCAGCAGCTTGGCCATTCCGTTCAGTGCTTCCTCCTCATTCGGATTCGCCATGGCCACGTCTGCATCATTCAAGCTTTCTTTCAAAGTCTTTTTGATTTCCTTGATACGCGCTGCCACTTCGTCATCCGTTCCCAGAATGTTATCCAGTAACGTCTTGGTCGCTTCTTTGTTCTGATCGTACATGTACTGGAATTCCTGTGATTTGACCTTGGCCTCATACAGCTTATTCTCTGCATCGATCTGCTCATTGATGGAGCGAATCACCTTGTCACGGATTTCCGCGTCGGCGATCTTTCCTGCAACTTCCAGCTCGTTGTCCCAACCGGTCAAAAGCTTGTCGTGCGCGTCTTTCAGCCCCTGAAGGGAAATCCGATTTTCTTCCGCCTTCTTATTTTCGCCAACAAGCATAGCTGCATTGGCCTTAGCCAATTCGATAGAGGCCTTAGCCAAGGCCTGCTTCTGTTTGTCTGCGTCGGCATACTTCTTAATCAGCGCGTCAATCTGCCGTTCTTCTTCCCTTTCTTCTCGGGAAACGGACGCGCCGCCGCCAGAACGACCTCCACCGCCTCCACCGCCGGAGCGAGCCCCACCCGCGCTGCCGCCACCGGCTGCACGCTGTGTCGGGCGGAAATTATTCTCCTCCGAACCAGTATCCGGTGCACCGGGAAATTCATTGTGCCAGCCCACATCAATACCAGCAGAAATCTGTTGGCCAAGAGATCCGAGGATCTTAGATAGGATGCTGAAGATTTCCCCCAACGGCTGCAGGATCGGAGATAGTGCATTGGCGATTCTTACCCCAAGGCTTCGAAAGGCCGCATACATCTCATGCGCCATCATGATAACGACCTTGATGACGTTGATAATGATCTGCATGCCGTCGCCGACTAGACTTAATGCATAAGACGCGATGTCCCCAAAGTCAGAAAAAATACTGACCCCATCGCTTCGTATCATATCCAGCAGATCCTGCGTGAATTCAATCAACTTCTGCACGATTTCGGACTGGTCGAATGCATTCAAGATCGACAGCCCGATTTCTTCGCAGCAGGCACTCAGGTTCCCGGTGACGTCTTCCCATGCGTCAACGATGTTCTGCTTCGACGTTTCCATGGAGCCATCGAATTCATGCATGTAATCGGATAGCGCCGCAACAGCATCACTGGCTTCCAGCGTACCCTCCTCTACGGCCTGCATGGCGTCGTCCCCACTCAGCCCGAGGGAGGAAAATGCCTCATCAAGATTGATACCCGCTGTTTTTAAAGCAACGAGCTGACGATTCGTTAATTCGCCGGTTGCCTGAATACGTGAAATGGCATCGACAAGCTGCTGCGCACCGCTGGCGCCCTGCCCTAAACCAGCCGCCGTATCGGCACACTGACGGATCAGATCTGCAGCGTTCTTTGCCGAATACCCCAAATCAATGAGTTGGACCATCATCTGATTCAGCACTGCGGGATCATACGTGAGATCACGCGTGAGGTCATTAAAGATTCTGTAAGAGGTGATGGCGTCATCGACGTTGTACTTCATTGCCGCGAACTGTGCCACAGTAGACTGCGCCGCCGCACCGGCTTCAAAGACGGACGCCACAAAGTCAGCGAGTGCGGTAACGACGTCACCAGCAAGGTCAGCCGCCATCGATACTAGATTAGAAGTCAGCATGCCGATTGCCGTATTCATAACGGACGAAGCATTAACACCCTCGAGCATGCTTCCAGCTAGAGCCTTGAGCGAGGTGCTGGAACCATTCGCCCCTTCTGCCTGCTTCAATGCGCTGTTGTAGGCTTCCTTGATCGCCTTCGAATAGCGTTTATTCGCTTCGGTCTGAATATTGAGCTGCTGCTGCAGGTCTTGCAGTGCAGCCCGCTGTTCTTCGGTGGCTTTCGTGCCATTCTGCGTCTCTCGTTCCAGATTCTTCAGTTCAGCTCTCAGCGTTTTCACATTCTGTTGGCCGCTGGCGAGCGATGAATTCAGCCGTTTCAGCCCGGCGTCTTCCACCGCTACGGATATATCGACCTTGGCTTCTGCCATGTGCTCACCTCCTACAGGTTCACCTTGTCTTTCAAATACTTATCAACTTCAGCCGCGTAGTATTCTTCTATCGCGGTTCGGTTCGATTCAAAATAATTGCCTCTGGCGGGATACATCGGACCCTTTTGCCCTTTGCGCTTCCCGTACAGAATGACGCGCCCGAAGGCGCCGGTGTTATACCAGCGCGCAAAGTAGTTGGCGTACACACGAACGCCAATGCCGGACGCCTGCACCTCGAAACGCCCCCGGATAAACATCCCATCGGTCAGCGCCTTACCGCCAAATGCCGTTCGGGGATGAGTATGTGCAATGAATAGCCGAACCGCCTTCCGGGCCTCATAGGACGCGTTGACGACGTCCTGATGGAATCCGCGATCTGTATATTCCTGCACCTCATCTTTCAGTTCATCCAGCGTCATTTCTTATTCCCTTTCTAGCCCGCAGCCGCTATGAATCCAGTCATCTTCTTCGGTTCGCCGACGCCGGTCGCAGACAGTTTTTTCTTGATCATATCCTTGCCATCAGCGGTGATTTCCCAAGACTTAGGGACAACTACCAGGGACAGATATTCCTTGGTATCCAAGTCGACGACTGCAATATTGAGCGCGCCTTTTTCGGCAGTGATCGCATCGTCAAGCAGGAATTCCTCGATCGCCTGCTGCGCTGCGTTATCACGTTTCATGATGACGTCCGCAGAAAGCTCATAAGACTTATTGGTCACTGTACCTTCGGCCCAGTACCCGCTTTCTTTGGTCTGAACGGTGGAAGTATCCGCAGAAATAGAAAGGGTATTGGTTTCAAGTCCCCCAAGGAGCGTCCACACCGGTGTATCTTTCGTCGCGCCTTCGCCGTAGTTGACGTAAAGTACCTGACGCTTGCCGGATACACCGACGCCGCTAGCAAAGGACGGGTAATTTTCTTTAGCAATAGTAATAGCCATGGTTTACCTCATTTCTCTAACTGGGCAATCTCTAGGACAACGCTCGCCGCGCCGCTCTGCCAGATGCCCTTTTCTGAATACACAGGAAGATTGATTCGCATGTTATTGACCGTTACGCGCCATAGGTGGAAACCATTGGCCTGCAGTATATCCTGCAGGGTATCCCACCCTTCCTGACTGCTCAGGAAATTCAGCAGTGTCTCCAGCCTTTCAGCGATACGCTTCCGCCCCTTATAGTTACTATAGACTTCCATATCCGTAGATACAGCCCACAACACGACATCGTCATTGGGGCGGCAATCTGCTTTCGCCGCCCCAATGATTCCGTAGTCGAATTCAGCCTGATGACGGAAATAATCTTCGATTTCAAAAACAGGAACGGAAGCGTCGAACCATTCCATGTCCTTCTTGCCGGAAAGTGCTTTATATAAAGACAGACTCACCGCATAAAAAGGGGCCTTGTAATTCATAATGCCTCCCCGCTCCCGTTCACGGCCGTCGCCGTAAGCTGTAAATAATATGGACGCGATTCATCAATCAGTCTGACATCGTTGATGATCCAGGTATAACCCCGGTATGTCAGCCGCCACGATACGTCTACAGGGTAGATCCCGCGGATATCTCGCAGCACGAAATACCGGGTATCCGCCGTCACATAATCACCAACGAAGCCCTGCCTGCTCTGATCCTTCTGCTCACACATAGCAAAAAGGGTGGCTACCTCTGCGAAGCTGCCACTCTTTACCCCGCCAAGCTCATCTCGCTCCGGGGCCATAGGCTTCAAGAGCGTGACTTTATGTGTGAACCGTCCCGGATTTCTCTTGAACACTTCAAGCGCCCTGCTTGATGACAGTGAAGGCGGCGGTATAGGTGTTGATGTCGGTGAATCTGCAGATAGCACGGACAAGTACGGAGTTGTTGCGGAAGCCTGCAGATTCATCTGCCGCTACTTCCAGTTCCGGGTAAGCGATATGGTACATCGCGCGGAAATCGCCAACCAATACCGTGTTGTCACCCAGTTCGTCATTTTCCACAACGACGACCGGACGATCTTCGAGCTGGCGGATGGTGTTGCCGTTCGCGTCTCTGGCGAGCAGGTAGCGGCCTTCGTTGTCAGAGACTACGGCCATAGCAGCGAAGGTCTTCTGATTCATGACGATGGTCGCATTAGCGCCCGCATCCAGCGGCAGGGAAATGACCGCAGCCTTGATTGCATCCAGTCCTTCTTTGGACGCTACCGCGGTAACAGTTTTAGCGGTGGCGTCAACAGCTGCCTTTGCGGCGGAAAGGATTTCTTTATTAACAGCCTTCACATAGACGCGATTAAACAGTTTTCCGATCACCGCCATGACATCGGTCTTTGCGTCCATCAACAGTTCGCGGGACACAGGGATGATAGCGCCCTTAGATGCCAAGTTGAACTTGGTGGAGGTGAATACGGCCTTCTCCTCCGCGATCGCGTTGTTTTCGTCGAAATCGGTCAACGTTACAGTCTGAGAATAGTCGATGATCGGAACGGATCCGGAACGGGTACCCACAGCAATAGCAGTAGTCAGAGAGCGAAGGTCGTTGTTGATGCCGTTATTTTCCTTCAGGTCGAGGAGTTCAGACGGGATCAGCACGCCGCCATCTGCGTCTACGGCCCCGTTCTGACCAGTAGCTGTGTTGAAAAATTTCGCGGTATCTTCATTCTTAATACCGAGAAGGTAAGATTTCAGTGCTGCATTAAAAGATTTCTTGTCCATGTTGTTTTCTCCTTTGTTTTTGGAATTCTTCGCAGCAGCTTCTACTTCGAGCTGCTTTTCATAATCAGACAGTGCGTCCTGCAGCTTATTCTGCATTTCAACCGGCACGGCCTCTTTCTGATCGATCAGTGCCTGGATCTCTTCTCTCAGAGACTTGATTTCTGTTTTCATTTCAAGACTTTTTAACATTCGATGTTCCTCCATCTAAAATAGCGAGCCAGTACGCCTCGGTCTCTTCGTCCAAATGGTCGGGCGGCTTCGCGCGTTGCGTCATATTTCTATGAGCAGTGAGCTGTTTATAGCTCGGCGCCTTATTGCCGTAGGCCGCTCGGTAAGCAGGCAGCGCGCAGTTGATAATAAACAGGTCTTCGAGGTGCTGGTAGCGGCGGATATAGCCATTGATCAGCGCCTCAAGCTCGGCCATGGTATATCCCGCAAACTGCTCCGGCCGCAGGTGAAGCTCCCCAAGCGCGATAGGCTCTAAAGTTTTTAAAAAATCGGTGAATGACGTAAAGGACGGACTTATGTCTTCTTTCTGACTGCCATGATCTTTTTTGGGTCGCCGATAGCTCCCGATTTAGCAATAGCCTTAAACAGGGTCACAGACGCCGACGTGAACTTTCCTTCCGCCATGAGCTGGGTAAAAAGATTGTCGAGTTCATCGTCGGAAAGCACCGTCCCGCCGCCCGCGAGCCCCCATCGAAGCAGGGAGTATACGGTATGCAGCGGGATCGTCACACCGTTCTGAAGCCTGCCTAAGGTGACCAGCAGACTTTCGCCCAGTTCCTTTTCCAGATTGAAAATACTTTTGACGGTAAATCGTACCTTGTACTCTTTCCCACCAATCTTCATTTTTTCATCAGCTTCAAGAATCATCAGTCTTTCCTTCTCCTCCCTCGTTTGTTGCACTGTCCCCGAGAAGCCCAGTCCCGCCGCGCTGGCTCAATTTGTCCGCCGCCGGATCGTCACTTTCAGGATAGCTCAAAGAAATGCGGGCTTCATTTGGTGTCAAGATGCCCGCGCCCGTATAAGCGCAGAGCACGCTAGCCTTTGCACCCGCATCTAAAAAATCAAATACGTTATTGCAGATATCGAACCGGAAACCTTTCTGCCTCTGGCGACGCGTCAGAAGCTTGATAGTCAGCTCCAGCGCATACTGGTTTACGATCGGCGCAATCGTATTATTATAAAAAGACGTCATCTGCGTAGTAGAAAACGTTGCAGTCCCTGCCCCGCCTACCACGTTCAGCATGAAAAGCGGGATGCCAAAGAAACTACTGATTTCCTGCGTGTTGATGGTCTTCAGCGTATCGAAATAGTCCTTGATATTATTTGAGATGTTCGAAGCGCTCATTCCGGCAGGCAGAGGCAGAATCGTGCTATCTGTATTCGACAACAGCTCTTTCACCTGTTTCTGCAGTACCTTCTGTTTGGATACGGAAAGGTCGGAAGTATATGAGAGCACGATGGTCCCGCTAAATCCATTTTCCACGCTGGTCCGCAGCGCACTTTCGACTTCGGCATTTCCATCTAGTGTACTGCGGATTACTTCTAGGGCGCTTCGCCCCACAAGGCCGTTAGCCGAGTAGGCTTTCACGTGCAGCATCTCTTCGGGTAGAATCGTGTAAGTCCTGCTGGTCACTGGATCCGTGTATTCGTAAACAATGCGCCTTGCTCCATCAAGGATGTTTGCATCATCCCAATACATGCGAACTCGCGCCGCATCCAATGGCACCAGCGCCGTCAGCGCGCCGAGAGCGTCGCAGCAGATATAAGCGAAGGCGTTCCCGCACCCGAGCCGCTGCTTCTCCATGTACTCCCAAAAGGAATAGGCATTAATACCGGGATACGGCTGCAGGTTCAAGACCTCCTCGAGTTCCGCCATCAGTCGGGTGATTTCCTGATGGTCTTTCCCGTACAATCCCCATCGAGTTTGTGCGATCTGCCGGGCAAGTGTCTCTATGCATGTCGAATACACGGCATCGCCGTTCGCATCTACTGTTACACGACGACCGCGTCCGATGGGAATCACGCTTGCACTTGGGCCGTCCCGTTTCCTGTTCGCGGCGAAGCCGTTAAAATACGCCTTGATTTGGTCGAACATGATACTACACTCCTTTCGCCTGTTCCATCAACGCTTGCAAGTTTTCAGACACGGTATACACGTTCTTGCTCCGCAGGTCTTCTACCTGCTTCCTCAATTCGCGGTTTTCTTGCACAAGGTTCACCAGCGGAGCCTCCGCTGCCATGCCGTCTTTTCTCTTTGTGGCCACCAGAGAGACGTGGTCAAAGGTGGCAGCGGCTTCCTCCCCGGTCAGATACACATCTCCTTTTTCGATCGCGTCAAAGATATCCCCATTGTCACAATGTTCGTCGATGATGTTATGCATCACTTTATCGATAGCCTCCATGCCATCCGCATCACTACGAAGCTGAGTTTTAGATCCGATAGAAATCGTCCAGCAGTTGTGCAGCATGAGCAAGCTGTTCTTGTCAATTTCGACCGCATCACACGCAAGAGCAATGATAGCCGCCGCGGATGCCGCAAGAAATCCGACACGCGCCGTCACCTTGCACTTCGCGTTTGCGATGTAGTGCGCTGTTTCCAGTCCCTCGAAAGCATCGCCTCCCGGAGAATCAATATGCAGCACCACATCCTCTGCGGCGTTTTCAATTTGATTCCGAAGAGGCGACAGGTCGTAAATTACACCAGTAATAAATAAGTCCATCATCATTCCTCTTTTCTGTACATTTGAAGCTGCGTCAGTATCGCTCGCGCCGTGTAATCCATTGTTACCACGCCGGTAAACATACCCTCGCGCCGATCATACGCACTCGGCATCCACTGGGTTAGTACCCACATATCGCATTTATCGGAAAACACGAAATCTTTGGCATAGATTTCATCAAAGTCATCCACCGCATCACTGATATAGGAATAGCCCTGACTAATGGCACTCTTGATATATCCGTCATCTTCTTTGTAAGGGATACGCAGGTAGTCTTTTACCTGGTCCACGCTAATCATTCGTACCTCCCACCTCTCTCATCCATTCATCGACCATTTCATCGCCCGTAGGCAGGTCGCTATTGAAATCAATATACGGGGCGATGAATCCTGTGATCGCAGCATCTACGGGGTCGATACGGATATTGCTGTCAGCCCGAAGGCTGACTTTTTCCACGGAATAGAACCCGGATGGATTTCTAACAAGAAGAGAATTTGTCACCGCTTTTTCGAATATGTCTTCATGCCCGCGATGGTAAGCGAGCACCCCGTCTTTCAGATATTGCCCGAAGGCTTCGATATATTGGCTAAGCGCCTTTGGACTTTGATTCTGCAGTATGAAGGTATCACACACAGACTCCAGGCGATCCTGAATCCCCGCCACGTTATACGGATCCGACGCAATGGTCACGAAGTGAAGCCCATTCTTTTCCCGCAGAGTATCCAGCTGCTCGAAGATCTGCGGAGTATCGATATTGTCGCCGCCTGCCCCGTTGCATAAAAAAAGCTCAGTCCCGACATAATCGGTGTAACTGAACTTGTCTTTCTCTATATGCGTCTGCAGTTTATTCTCCGGCATCCACGACATGACATGCATAAATAACCGATGCCGCGCCGCCGGACTGTTTTTCTTCAGCAGCTTGCCCGTCTTGCTTTCGCCAACGAAGCAGAGAAGCACAACGCTGGAAAGGTCAAGCGTCTGAGATAAGTCGACGCCCAAGTACCAATCTATATAGCCCTTAGTTATTACATCTTCCATATCATAGTCCACGCCGCAAGCTTTTAGCTGATCATAGGAACACAGGCTCCGGTCCTCGGCAGAGTACCAGGCATTACATTGTTTCGTCACGAAGGACTGGAGGGCGAATCCTTTTTCCGTGCACGCCGCACGCGCCTTTTGCGCATACTTTTCTTTAATATGCTTCTTTACCGTAAACCCGTCTGCCTCAAACAACAATACCGGGTTCGCCTTTCCCCATGTGGTAATCTGCCCGAATTCTTTCGCCTGCAGCTCCTCCTGATTCGGTTCCGCTAGAAATAGAAACACGTTGTCAGGCAGCGCATCCTCGTAGAGCATTTTCCGAAGCGTCAGCCATTTCTTGTGGTTGTCACTTCCCACGGAAAACTGCGCCGTCGACATGGTCACCAGCAGGGAGTCCTTAAAATGTGCCTGCCCATCTTGGATGGTCTTCGGGATAATTTCATCACAAAGCATCTCTTCATCAATGACCGCTACTTTGTTAGTATAGCCGTCGAGGGAATTCTTCGCACCCCCGCCGGTACGGAACATGTCAAGCCGGTTGCCAGTGTTCTTATTTTTCGCCCAGCAGGCCGTCTTATTGACATTGCTGAACGTCTCGGCAAGATACGGGTCGTTTTCAATAAACTTCGTGAACTCATTAAAGCAGATTGTCGCGTTCTGCCCTTTGCACGACGCTAGTACAATCAATTCATTCCGGAATTTACTCATCCCCATCAGGTAATGAAGCACACCGGATAAGAGAAAAGATTTACCATTACGCCGCGCCATGTACAGGTTCGCCGTATTGACCACGTACCCCCCATCAGGGGGCCTCAACCCGAATATGCCACACATGATGAATTTTTGCACCGGATATAGCTCTAAATGCCGGGGCTTTCCATCTTCGTCAATATAAATCAGCATATGCAAGAACTGGAATAAGCGCCGCATAGCTTTGCCGGCGAACTGATACCTGCTACTGGCGTACATTTCCAAAAAACGGGCGAAGCAACGGAATTCAGATTCGCCCAATAGGTCTATATCCGCCCTTTTGACTAGAGCCTTATAGTAATCTCCAATAAATTCATTCAGTTCATGGGGGATGTGCAGATGTTTCACTGCGTCTTCTATATTCATGGCCAAACCTTTTTTCGCACACCTCTTTTCCCTTCTGAATACGGACGAGTGCTTCATTGCGGCGCCCATTGTTATACCAGACATGGATCTCTTCGTGACTGGCATGTCCTACCGGGATCAAATTGTCCTCATCAAAAAATCGATCCGGAGCGGCGTCTCTTTCAGCAATATGATGAACGTATGCCGGATCACACTTTTCCCAGATACCGATACCTAGAAGCCACACGTCATAGCCTGAATACTTCAGTATCACAGCCTTGCGGCACCGCTGCCAAACGCGGGAATGATAGCGTCTTGTACTCTCATTCATACACAGACGCCTCTTCTGGTAAGCCGCAGCCATTTTGGCCCTGCATACGGGGCATTCTTTCCCAGTGAATAACTGATGGCAGTTACTACACCGCTTAAAAGTCGCCATCTTTCTCCGCCTCATTCAGAATCCGGGTATATGGGTTACCATAATCCGCCAGCTCGTCCTTGATTTCACTGAACCGCAGTACCTTGTACAGATTCAGCGCAATTTTGTTATATTCCTTGTATAGGATAATTTTATTTTTCAATGCGGTGATTTTGACATCATCCTGCGCAACTGCTATCTCTTGGCTGATTTCTTCGGCCATCACCATAAAACGGCAATATTGAAGGATCAGCTCCCGGTTAATTTGGGTGACAGAACTGCATTTATGATTCAATGTCCAAATGTAGTCATTTAGCGCCTTAATCGCCCTATTTCTCTTAATGTTTGCCATTTTGCCTTAATTTTCCGCCAATGATGAGAAAAAAAGAAAACCCATCTCCGATACGACGCAAGGCATGCCGAAATTTTCAAACATACCCCGCCTTACCAATAAAAAACCATCCGATTTCTCGGACAGCTTTTTTATTTTTCCAATGCTCGTCGCATCAATGTTTTATATTTCACGGCGTCAAGCATAGTTTTGAAACAATTATGCATTCGGGTATTCTGCTCGTCCATTTTATCCCCCTGATAAACCGTGTGCCTGGTTTCTATCTGCCCCGCATCCCCATTGAGAACTAAGTAGTGATAGAAATCTCCCTTTTGTGGAGTGAATGTGTATTGGTTGATTGCGGCATCATCTTCAAGTATCATCCCGATACACATAGGCGCAGGCTCAGGGGCTCGGGTATAGAGCTCGCCAGCCCGAACTACATACTCATGTCCGTTCAGCGAGAACCATTCCCCGTCCTTGACGCCCTTCAGTTTCATCAGCGCCGTCAAGCATTTCTTTTCTGCCCAGCTATTCATAGTTAGCCTCCTATTTCGAAACGGATATCCCACTTCATTATACTACAGGCTACCGTGCAAAAGAGCGCCTCTTATGAGACGCTCTTTTACGGCATACCTTAAATTTGAAGGAAGCCAAGCATGGAAACGACAGCACAGATCGACTTGTCGGGAATTTCTCCCCTGTGCGATTTCCCTTTTACTATTATATCATTATTCGATGTAAACTCGTGTAAACAGTCAAGAGGTATTTTGAGAAATCATACGGATAGCGCGGTCTCGCATGCGAGCCAGCCACTGCCTTGTAAATCCACGTTTCTCTTCGATCTCTCGCCATGACATCCCGGCCAGATATCTATCATAAAGTATCGTTTTCGCCTTTGTATCACGACATAGGGCAAGCAATTCATACGCTTTCTTTCTCATGCTGGTGAGGATGTCCATGCATTCCAGCAGGCGCTTGTCTAGCTTGTCGCACCGTTCGATGATCTGCTCCAGTACTTGAGACAAGTCAGAGTTCACCGTGACAGTGATTTTCGGTTTATCGTACTGCACCGCCTTTACTGCGGCAATGTCATTTGCTACGTGTTCCCTTTCCTGTATCAGATCATAGAGCTCCTGCCGCTGGCTGCGCAGCTTCTCGAAGAAATCGCGCACCTCTTCTTCCGTCATATTCCCAGCCGTCATGTTCCCTTCCCTTTCTTCTCACGCCGGTGGGTCTCCTTCCAATGCTGAATGCTGCAGCGAACACTGCAGTACTTCTGCCTCGCAGTGTTCGGTTGGAATAGGTGGCCGCAATGGACACAGAGCCTTGGCTCATATGTCTTCCGGCAAAGTGCCTGCCTTTTTTCGTATTTTCGCTCGAGCGCGCGTTTCTGCTTTTCTGCCATGTCACTTGCCTCGTAGTACTGCAAGAGGATGACAGCGCACGAATAGCCGTCTGCCTCCCACCCGCGGTCAGAAAGCTGCCGCGCCTTCGTCCAGAAGGCAGCGCTTGCCATCCATTCAAAGTCGAAATGCTCCCGCTCGCTGGGCATAATCCCGATATGTCCACGGGCGTCGCTCTCGATCACCAAGAAAAGGTAACCATTTGTAAGCATGCCAGGCCTCATGGTATCCTTCGCCAGCAGGAGCTCGGTCACTCTGGCTCCCTTGCGGAAATAGAGGATCATACTTTGGTCGCCTCTTTTCTTTCTGACGGTAGTGAATCGCTGGGATGCTTAAACCGCACGCCGGCTTCCTCGAATAAACACTGCCTCAACTCCGCCGGTGTTACAAACCCTTTCTCTACTGTGTCGTAAAGTTCGAGACACATCTCTGCAAACCGTTCTTCTCGGCCGTCTTTTTTCATGAGCGCCGCAAAGTGATCGTGGATCACCATAACCGGAATCGCAATCAGCTCCTCAAACAATCTTTCCATAGCTCCCGCCTTTGCGTCCGTCGCCAGCTTGGCCGCTTCCTTTGCTACGGCCTGCGAGCAAAGGTCCTTCAAATAATCCGGCTTCACCGTAAGTACCGCATTCTTACTTTTCTTCCGTTCGATCTCACGCCGGACCTGACTGCTGAGAAGAGCTCCTGTTACATCAGTCATTGTTTGTGCCTCCTATAGCTAGCTGAACAACCTCTATATGAATTCCTTCATGTATCTCGTAGCTTTTCGAAATGTACTCGAGACAGATCTGCGAATCATCGTTCCAGAAATTGCATTTCGTCATGCAGTCCACCAATCCCTTTTCGAGATTATCGAGATCTGGCTTTGTCGGCTTCGGTATTCCGGGCTGATGCTTTTCATCTGATTTGAAGCAAAACGAAATCTTCAGCCAGACGGGTCCGGGAAACGGCTTCTTTGGTGCTACCTTCGTAAGCCTAGATATATATTCCTGCTGGATCTTTATGAGCTCCGGAGGAGTATACAGCACCGGCTTCCCGTTCCTGACTGTCAGCTTCTTCGCTTGGAACGTCTTAGTCGGTATCCTCATCGGTATGAAAAACGAAATTTGTCTATTTGTGTCCATTAAATTACCTCATTTCCTGACATTCCTACTAAAGGGATGGAGGTAGGGAAGGGTGTGTGGCGCAGCTTCTCGCCACACCCTTTCCCCTACATCCCTCGGTTTTTCTTTAGGGAAATTCCTATATATATAAACTGGTTTTTCCCGATATTAGACGAATATTAGAGACTATTCTTTGGGGTAAATTTTGCCTTCAGCACATTGATATTTACCATTTTTCAAGACGTATCCTCTTACCGTTTTTTCAGAGACGTCGAAGTATTCAGCCATAGCTGCAATAGTCACCGGCTCATCTCCTATAGACAGGGATTCATACGCCGTATCTACCTGGACTACGCGGCTCTCCTTTTTCGCTTTCTTTACCAGATTACCTGCTTCCCGTCCCTTTGCCTGGATGTCTGCCAGACTGCCTTCTTCCATAGCCATGTTCAGGAAGCCTGCCTCATCCGGCACATGGATGGGATACTGGAACCATACATTTACCGGTTCGAATGCCGGGAATTCGCGGAGCGTTCCGGAGATACGAAAGGCCGTAGGCTTGGACCGGACGCCTGCTGCCCTGTCTGCCTCCTCATCGTAGGGCGTTTTCTTGCTATCCGATACCACCAGGGGAATCATGTCCAGAATGGCGTCGGGGTCTCTTGCAAAGACACCGGAACCGGAGGATCGGTCGATGGACCGCTTCATACCCTGGCCGCCTTTGGAATGGTGATGGCAGTAAATGACAGCGCTGTGCAGCTCGCTGGCTATTTTGTCAAACTGGTTGCAGAAATGAGCCATCTGGTCAGCACTGTTCTCATCACCGGTGATGACCTTGTAAATCGGGTCGATGACCACCGCCGTGTAATTCTTCTTGGCCGCCCGGCGGATAAGCTTCGGCGCCAGCTGGTCCATGGGGATAGCCTTCCCTCTAAGATTCCATATGTCGATATTTCCCACATTTTGCGGAGGGAGGGCAAGCGCTTCATACACATCCCGGAAACGATGCAGGCAGGAAGGCCTGTCCAGTTCCAGATTGCAGTAAAGCACATTGCCCTGTCGGCATTGGAATGTCTGGAGCCATTTCGTCCCCTCGGCGATGGCGATGCACATCTCAATCAGCGCGAACGACTTCCCTGCCTTTGACGGTCCCGCCAGAAGCATCTTGTGCCCCATGCGGAGCACATTATCAATCAGCGTGGGCGCCAGATCCGGCATATCATCCCATACACTGGCCAGGCTTTCCGGATCAGGCAGGTTATCATTAAGACTTTCCACCCATTCCAGCCACTCAGCATAATTCTTCTTGCCGATGTTCGTGGCCATGAGGAACTGTTTGTGCCCATTCCTATAGACGCCCGGTAGCCGGGAAAGCCTGGAAGGGTTACGGTCATTATCATCCACCATAAGGCCGTTATGCTTGCAGATGTCGTAGAGCTTCTGTACTCGTTCCTTGTACTCCGCCAGGTTCGCCGCGTCAATGTGGACAATGGCGTGGATGGATTTCTTTCCGGAGAACACCAGCGCCGCCACAGGGAGCTCCATCTTCCGGATGAGTTCTTCCTGCAGGCCCGGTGCCATGGAGTCAGACTCCACAAGCGCATAGCGGTAGTCTGCCACGTTGATATTCTTTACGCCCTGACCATCGAAAGGATTGAAACGAATCCACGCCCCGGCATTAGGATCATAGTCGCCCATGGCATAGCCGATAGCGTCATTGGTAGACATTTCACACTTCTGAGCCTTCAGCTTGTACTTCTTCAGCTGTTCTACGAAATGCCCGGCAGTCAGTTGATACGTACCGGCCGATGGCACATAGCGTCCATCCTTCTCATAGGACTGCATACTTACGGCCACGATATCATCCGGAAGGAAGATGGCATTCAGATAGGCGATCATGTCTCCCATCTGGTCCCAGTCCTCCGGTTCCTTGATTTCCTTCTCCGCTTCCAGATAATGGGTGTCTACGATCTGCACATCGGAAATCACGCTGTCCCATTCCAGAGCCCGGTCCGGTTCTGATTTCTTTTTCGATGACCATCCTCTTGTCTTGGCCATCTGGGTGATTGTGGCCCCAGTGACAGGATCCGAATTTCCCTGAAAGGATTTCCATTTCCTGGCGCATTCCCCTTCATGAAATCGGGCGCTGTCATTCCGTGACCACTCTTCCCATACCTCATAGGGATATCCCTCATGCTGCAGGGCCATGCCCACCTGCAGCCATTCATCATAACTGCAGGTAGCAGGGTCTATGGAAGATAGAGGGTCCCTTAAATCGAATTTCATCATAATCCTTCACCAACGAATAATTCCGGTTCCGGCATGTAGGATGCAGGATCTATGCCTTTTGGGATCATCCAATGATTCTTGGAAATCCGGGCAATCATGCTGTTGGCAGAGCTGAAGCTCCATGTCCCCACATGCATGAATCCCCTGCTTTCCAGAAATCGAATCTGTTTTGGCGTAGACAGCCCTGCATTCTTCCGTTTGACCAGCTTGTCAATGATGAGACTGGCCTTGCCTGCGTTTTCAATGTCATCCGGAAGAATACCGAACTTTTCCAGTGTCTGCAGCTGGTTCTTGCTGGCCGGTGCCATTTCCCATGCAAAGGTGGGTACATAGCCGGAAAGGTCTTCTGCCTGGATAGACATTTCGTATTGGAGAGGGTCTACCAGCTTCCGTTTCCTTGCCTTCATGGCCTTGAGCTGTTCTGCCAGGGCATTTTCCCTTTCCTCGACGACTTCTTCCCTGGACTGCTTTTCCGCATCCTCGATATCCACGGCTTCGCCGGAAGCTTCCAGGTCTTCTGTCATGCGATCAGCGATTTCCTGCGTCTTACAGATCAAGGAAGCCGGACGGCAGAGGTCGTGTTTTGCGGTATTCCAAAGGAAATCAAGGATAAGCAGGTCTTTTTTCCCCGGGGAAATCCTTGTGCCCCGCCCGATGCACTGGCAGTAGAGTGAGCGGATTTTCGTAGGCCTGAGCATGACTACACAGTCTACTGATGGACAGTCCCATCCTTCGGTGAGGAGCATGGCGTTGCAGATGACGTTGTACTTCCCATCTTCAAAATCTTGCAGCACCTGTGCCCTATCCCGGCTGCTTCCATTGACCTCTGCCGCAGAAAATCCATAATGTCTCAGAATAGCTGTGAATTTCTTCGCTGTTGCTACCAGAGGGAGAAAAACCACGGTCTTCCGGTCTTTGCAGTACGTCTTCATTTCCTCTGCTATTTGCTCCAGATAGGGGTCCAGAGCCGTCCCAAGCCCTCCGGCCGAGTAATCACCCGCTGACATGGATACCCCGCTTAAATCCAGTTTTAGAGGGATTGTCTGTGCTTTGATTTTGCAGAGATAGCCATCCCGCACGGCCTGGGGAAGAGAATATTCATAAGCAAGGGAATCAAAATAGGACCCCAGGCACATGAGGTTATTCCTTTCCGGTGTGGCCGTTACTCCAAGTACATGGGCCTCCGGGAAATGTTTTAAGATACGCTGGTAGCTGTCTGCCAGACAGTGATGGGCTTCATCGATGATGATGCTCCCAAAGGCATCCGGAGCGAATTGGTTCAGCCTTTTATCCCTCATGAGTGTCTGCACGGAACCCACTACGATGCGGCGGAAACTGTGCAGGCTTGTTTCATCTGCCTTTTCCTTTGCACAGAGGAGACCTGTTGCCGATTTGATTTTTTCCTGTGCCTGCGTCAACAGCTCATCCCGATGTGCCAGGATAAGGACTTTTGAGCCCCTGCGGACTTCGTCCCTGGCAACATTGGCAAAAACAATAGTCTTGCCCGTGCCTGTCGGAAGAACGAGCAGGGTCTTTTTATGGCCCTGCTCCCATTCCTTTTCGACGGCCGCAATGGCTTCCTTCTGGTACGGCCGAAGTTCCATGATTAGAACGTCCCGGCCTTATAGTCTGCGGCACCTGCAGGTTTATCCTCTAACGGTGGAAGATAGCGACGTACTTTATTTCTCATTTCTCCGTTATATTCTTCGTTGCGAAGCTCTAAACGTCCGGTAGCTCCAACGATATGGTTCCAATCCATTCTGAGTTTACCTCCGACTTCCATCTGACCGATAGAAACAAAGAACTGTGCTAATGTCCATGCGCGATTTGCTGTGAGAAATAATTGATCCTGCGTATAACCTTCTCCCTGTTTATCACCGTGAATGATAAGGCCCAGAGTGGCCTTATTACAGGGCGGAATCTTAGCACTTCCCGCATGGTGGCCTCTTTCGAATTTAGTCACTGTAAAGTTGTAGACTCCCGGTTTGAGAAGAACGAAACTCTTACTGTCATCTGTAATTTCGCTGTCCCAGTCCAGCGTCTTATCTGAAGCAGCGGCATCCGGCTGTGCGGATCCGAACTGTGAGAAATTGCCATGATTGTTGTATTCTGCCATTTTGAAATCTCCTTATGCCTTAAACGGTGAAATATTATTGATAATGAACTGTTTGATCTGGTCCCAGGCCCCGATGAGAACGCCGTCGATGAAATTATCCGGATAGTCGCCAAGCTTCATATCGTCCGGGAAATACCCTTTCATGGCCACGGCCTTCACAATTTCTTCTTCCGTGATATCGTTCTGCTTCATCAGCTGATATACCTTATCAAGGAGCGGGTTATTTGGCTTTGCCGCAGGAACCTGCGGCGTTTCCTTTGTAGTTGGTGGTTCGGGTTTCGCCGGCGCTTCTGGAACCGGAATAGGCTCACTCTTGACGATTTCCTGTACCTGCCCTCCATTCGGAATGCACTTGGCGATATAGCTGTAATCAAAGGGAAGCTTCTCCGGCAGGTTGAACCGGTTCTTCGCATCGGCAAAAGTGGTGTGAGATGTCCACATCATCCGTTGCCCGCCCTGGGCTTTCTGTTTCTTGCTCTTGTCATCTGTGACCAGGATGGTTTCATAATTGGAGAAGAGAAGCAGGTCAGCCCACTCCTTTACCAGCGGCGCCACTTTGTTCGTAGTTTTGCTGGAAAGTTTCAGTTCCCAGTGGTCATACTGGCCCATTTCATCCGGAAGGGTGACCGTCTTGAGCACTGCATGGGCAAGAATGCAGACATTGATTCCCTGGGTGATGCACGTTTCCAGAAGCACCAGGAAGCGGGAGAATTCTTCTACCAGATAGGTGTAGCCGTTTCCATAGCCGAAGTCCTCGATTCCCTTCTTGCCGAACTTTCCGCAGATGTATTCAATGCAGAGCCGTTCAGCCGCATCGGCTGTATCAATGACAATAGTCCGGCAGGTAGATGGATTCTCATAGATGAACTTAACGCTTTCCATCAGCTGCGGCCATGATTTGATGTCTCCTACACGCTTCACATCCAGTCTTGCCGTGCCGCCGTCCAGGTCAAAGAAAAGCGGGTCTGGCCACTTGCTGGCGAAGGTGGATTTCCCGATACCTTCTACGCCATACACACATCCTTTTACCGGCCGGCTGATAATGCCTTTTGAAATATTAAGCATCTAAAACACTCCTTTCACATATTTGGGAGCCTTCGGGATATTGGCTTCTTCCTCTCCCTTGACCATGCCATCTTCGATGATGATGGAGCATTCATCTCCGGTAGAAACTCTGGTAGCAATGACCTGCAAACCTTCCTCTTCCAGCCATTTACCAAACTCCCTGAGTGTGTCCGTATCCATCTGTTCCAGCTTGTCCATCAGTACGAATCCGCATTCCGGATTCAGTTTCCGGATGATGGCCACCGCTACCTTCAGCTGTTCCGCTCCGGACATGCCGTCCCATGGTTCGCCCTTGTAAAGCAGCTGACCATCCTGCACGGAAAGGCCCGGGAGCGGCAGGTCTGCTTCCTTCAGAAGGTCAGCCCGGTCTGAACGGACAGATTCAATCTGTCCTGTAAGGCCTTCATACTCCTGCTGGAGGTTATTGGCTTCCAGCTCTGCTCCTTCTTTGGCAGCATTGGCCCGGATTTTCTCATTCATTACTTCCACGTTGCGAAGGTTTTCCTCCAGCTCTGCCGTGCTTTCATCCTGCAGGTCCTGAGCTGATTTTGCAGCCACTTCGGCATCCGCCCTGGCCTTGCGCAGGGTATCCTCTGCCGCCTTCAGCGCTTCCATGGCTGCCTTGTAATTGCTTTCAGCCCTCATGAAGCGCTCCTGCATCTCCCTGGCATTTCTGCGTTTCCGGTCATTTTCTCCATTTCTGGCAAGGATATCCTGCTGTTCTTTCAGCAGGTCGGATATACTGACCGGTTCAGCCGGCATGTTAGGATAGAAAGGCATTTCTTCAGCGGCTTTCTTCTTCCTGTCTGCAATGCGGCCCACTTCCTTGCGCTGGTTGTAAAGCTGTTCTTCCTTCCGGTCCATTTCCATCAGCTTGTCGCCTACGCCGATGATCTGGAGCAGGGCCTTTGATTTCTCCGCCTCCGAAGCATGAAGGAAAGCCGGAAGGTTCAGCGCCAGCTTGCTGATGAACTCATCCAGAAGCCTCTGCCCTGACTTCTTCCCTGTGGGGTCAATAACCTTCAGACTGCCATTGATGCCCTTCCTTTCCACGATTATGCCATTGGAAAGCACCACATGGAGATTCGGAGGAGTCAGTGCCCCATCCCTCTTTGGATTCCCCGGACGGAATTTCTCGCCGCCCAGGGCCCAGGCGATGGCGTCCAAGATAGATGTTTTCCCCTGACCGTTCCGTCCGCCGATAACCGTCAGCCCTGATGCCGACGGTTCCAGTTTCACGGCCTTGACCTTTTTCAGGTTTTCAATCTGCAACTCGTTGATCGTAACCATGTTGTTCCTCCTGTGATAAAATAGAGGCGGAAGGTTGCTTTTTCCGCCTTTGGCCTTTGACGTCTCGCACACGTCAGAGGCCTCTTCTTTTTGCTAATAAAAGTGGGCAGCCTTTTGGCTTTTCGATTGGGACGCTCCCGTCTGGAGCCAGTTTACTGTTTGCCATCGCACGGCAAACATAAACAGCATCCCTGTCACGATTAACACGATTTCTGAAAATACAGTCCCAACAGTCCATTCTGTAAATGTCCCAAAGCTTCGGGCAGAATCCTAACCCTCCCTCTTTGTGCGGGAGCCTTACATCAGAAAATTTATTCGGGCAGATAAAGGCAAACTGGCACACGTCGCAGTTAGTATTTACTTTCATCTTCCTCACCTCCTTTCATAATCCTTTTCTCTTCGACTCTTTGATGGGGCAGTCCCTGGGCGTGGTCGCCGGGATTTTCCCGTCCGGTCTCATGCGGCCGTAATGCATTGCCGCGCAGGTGTAAATGGGATGTCCGTTTTCCAGGGCATATTCGCCGGAGCCTCCAATGCTTTTGGATTTGCGGCAAAAAATGCAATTCCGGCACCGGAGAAGCTTCATTTCCGGCAGCTTTGGGCAGAGCGACATCCCGCCCTCGCCTTCGCGAAGCCTCTTCGGATTTCCTTCCATCAGGCAGCAATTCTTGAACGGGCAGACATCGCAGTTAGTGCTCACTTTCATCTTTCTCACCTCCCTTTATTGGCTTCACATGAATCACAATCAGCTGGCCGGGCTGAAGGTTCGCGGGATCCTTGATGTGGTTTTCCTGCATGGTCCGGTACACAAGCTCTTCCATGTTGTCATAGTCGGAGGCCACCTTTGCGCAGAGGCTCCAGATAGTGTCACCCTGATCCGCCTCGGTGCGATACTCAATGAGCTCCGCCGGTGGCTCGTAGGCATAGACGCCGGCAGCCACAAGGCCGCAGAGGATGCAGCCTATTCTGGTCCAGCGGATTCTACTGATTAATGGTTTCATGGTGTACCTCCTTAACCCATTTCATTGCTTTCCTCATCCTCATCGGGAAGGGAATTCTTTTCACAGTTTTCTGCGCCGAAGATGTAGAGCAGCGTAATGACCTGTTCATAGGCGTCAGCCTTGCCACATTCCTCTGCCCGGACTCCTTTTGCATGGCTCAGGTCATTCGCTCTTTTTTCACAGCGTCTTTTCCTTGCATCCAGTTTTGACAGCAGATAGTGCAGCTGGCCTTCTGTAAGTCCTTTCATGATGCTTCTCCTTTCCTATTCCGAAGAAAGGGCCCATGAGGAGCCCGTATTTTTTCTTTCTCCTCAGCGCGATGACTGACTTATGCTTCATCTAGGCCTCCCTCGTTTTTCAGCAAGTCCTTTCTTCCGGCTGCACCGTATTTTGCTGCATCCAGTTTTTAATCTGCCATCCGCAGAACTGCATCCGACCGCCTACAATGACGTAGGGGATTTCATGTTTCCGCGCCATCTTTCTGATGGTGTCAGCGGACAGCCGAAGGACAAGCCCCAGCTGATACGCCGAATAGAGCTGCTCAGGATTTAAGATTCTCTGTCTCATCTTTACCTCCTTCCATCGGCGGCTTTCCTGTCCGCCGGAAATACAGATTCTCTTTATTCAAACAATAACCGGAAGGTTTCTCTTCCCTTCGGAGTGACCATGGCCTGTACTCCGGACCACTTGGTCTTCTGGTTGAAACATTCCTTGACTTCAAAGAGCCCTTTGTTCTTGTCCTGGTAGGGCATGAGCTTTCCTTTCTGGTCCCGGAAGATGTATTTCTTCTCCAGCAGCAGTGTGACGAATTTCTTTGGCGCGATGCCAAGCTGCTTCGCCGTGTCTCTGAAGTTGGTCAGCAGGTTTCTGTCCACCAGCTCATCGAAGTAGTCTGCCTTGGGTGCCATCACCTGGTTCTCTACCTGCAGATGGCTCTTTTCGATTTCCAGGACCCCGATTTTCCTGTGCTGTTCTTCGATGGTTCTCTGGGAAATCTGAAAGGCTTTGGCCATGATTTCCGCATCACTCATCTCTTCATCGTGAGGAATATATCCGCCGGTCTTTCGGATGGCGGGGAGCACTTCGCTGGTCACCCAGCGTTTGAACTTCTTGGCAGTGGGAAGTTTGCTGGAGAGGATGAGGCTGTAGAGGCCGGATTCGTTGATCAGAACCGGAGCCTGTTCACGTCCGATGGAGTCACGAATCGTTACCCCATCGGTTTTATCCTCTTCATCCACATGGTCTAGCAAAGCTTTCCTTGTATTGCTATAGCCAAGAATTTCAGCTACGTCCTTTCCCACAAAATAAGGAACTCCATTAATGTCTGCTGTTCTCACCGAGCCAAACTCAGCATTTTGAAAAATCATTTCATTCATTGATAACACCTCGCTTTTGTTTTGGTGATTATTTATCACCTTTCTTGTCAAAAAAAATAGCATCTCTTTTGGCCGAACTAAGATGGAGCAACTGCTGAAGTGCCAGAATTTCTCCAGCTTTGAATTCAACCATATTGTTGATTTTCTTCCACAGTGTCTCTCTTGCCAGTCCCAGCTTACTTGCAAGATCATTTTTAGATTTCCCAGACCTTGCAATTGCTGCCTCAAGCTCACTTGTATTGGTCATCTTTTCTTCGCCTCCTTTTCGTGATTATTTATCACGTCTTAACTATACCATCACTGTTATTAAAAATCAACACTTGATTATAAAAATTCTTTTCTGTTGTTTTTTCGTAACATTACCTATATAATGAAGGTACAAAATACTACTTAAAGGAGCGATGCAATATGTCAGTCGGCCAGAACATAAGAAAAGCAAGAGAAGAAAAACAGATGACCCAAGATGAGCTTGCTAAACGTATGGGGTATAAGTCACGATCCACCATTGCCCGAATCGAAAACGGAGATAACGATGTCTCTCAATCAAAGTTGAAAAAATTTTCCGAAATACTTGATGTAAGTATAAGTTTCCTTCTTGATGGAGATGATCCAACTAATCCTGCATCTGAATCGGATGAGCCTTCCCCAACCCTCAACGAACGGGATAAACGGGACATCCAGAAGAGACTGCAGAATATTTTGGACGACATGACAAAGGATGACACCGTTGCTTTGTATAATGGAGGAGAGCCCATGGACCCCGAAACCCGTGAGCTCATGAAAGCGTCCCTTGAGAATGCCCTCCGCATTTCCAAGCTCACTGCGAAAAAGAAGTTCACTCCGAAGAAGTACAAAGACAAGAAATAAGATGATCCTATGAACCATGCACAAATTAAAAAGACGGTGAATGACCTAGTAATCCGTTACCAGACACGGGACCCCTTCCGCATCGCCTGCGCCCTGCAGTACCAGATCCTCTTTGAACACCTGGGCCGCGTGTACGGCTATTTCTCCTGCTTCAACCGCACCCCACTCATTCATATCAACCGCGACATCGACGAATCCCTCTGGCCCTTCGTCTGCGCCCACGAATTGGGCCACTCCCTCCTCCATGCCCACACTGCCGGAACCCATGCATTTAACGACAACTCCTTCCTGATGAATGCCGGCATTGAACGGGAAGCCAACCAGTTTGCCGTAGAACTCCTCCTTCATGATGAATTCTTAGAAGACCACCCCGACATGGGCATCTACAACCTCTGCCACCTGGTAGGCATTCCAAAAGAACTGGCCTGGATGAAGTAACCTGCCCGCCAGAATAATCCAACCTTTCGGAATTTCCGAACAGTTCAATGGCAACTATTTCCAAAATTGCAAAAGTTGCTATTTCAGTTGTTGCAAAAAATGCAATAACTCAAAATAAAAAGCCTCACCCATAAGGCAATATGGATGAGGCGGTGGCCGGAGGCTCTACAAAGCTTCCCGGCCGGTTGTAATAGTCCACCTACAGGGCTGATTACTCTTACATTATAGCAGAATCAGCCCCGAATTTACTAAAGGAGCTGATTTTTATGTTACAGAAAAAAAGTAAAATCTGGTATGTCGTCTTGAACTATAAAGAGGGGAATAAATGGAAAAAGAAATGGATTTCCACCGGCACCCCTTCCGCCAGGGAAGCGAAACGGATTGAAAAGGATATCGAATACAAGGCCATCGAAGGCATTATCAAAGTAAAAGCGGAAAAAGACATCCCCACCCTGCGTGCTTTCTTCGACCAATGGATGGATGTCTGCGTCAAGCCGCCAAGCCGAAAGCCCGCCACCTATGAAAACTATAAATATGTTTCCAATAAGATATGCCGCTCCCTGGGCAACATGAAAGTGAACCGGATCAGTCCTGAAATCCTTGAAAAGTACATCAAAGAAGAACTGGCCGCCGGAACGTCCCACACCTGCATCCGGCTTGAATACAGGGTACTGAAAGTAGCACTGAAGTCAGCAGTCCGATGGAAACTGATTGCAGTCAATCCCTGCGAAGCCGTGGATCCACCATCTCCCACCCCGTCCCCCGCCAAAGTGGCCACCATCGACGAAGTGCAGCAGCTTCTTGACACCACATCCAAAGGCAGCGTTCCCATCAACCACCTTGTCATCTGCCTTGGCGCCCTGGCCGGCCTTCGCCGTGGAGAGATGTGCGCCCTGGAATGGGCAGATGTGGCCCTGGACGCCAATATCCTTTACATCCGGCACAGCATGAGCCGTAAAGACAACGACATCCTTGCAGGCGGCACCTACTACAAGGTTTTCCACGGACAGAAATCCTCCCTGGTAATGGATAAAGTAAAAACCGACGCATCCGCCGCCCCCATCTGCATCCCCTCCATAGTCTCCGACGCCCTGCACCGCATGAAACTCTGGCAGAACAAAAACCGCATCCTCCTTGGCCAGTGCTACAAGGATAATGACCTTGTCCTCTGCCACGAAGATGGCAGCCCATGCGAACCAAGCTATATTTACCACTGCTTCCAGAAACTCCTCAAAGCAAATAACTTCCCCCACCTCAGAGTCCACGACCTCCGCCACACAGCCGCCACCCTGCTCCTTGCCCAGGGAGTTGATATAAAACTGGTAAGCCACCAGCTCCGCCATAGCGACGTATCAATTACCCAGAACCTCTATGAACACGTCACCGAAAAACTGGCCCGAACCAGCGCCGACGCCATGGACGACCTTTTCCGTAAAGCAAAGTAAAAAAGGGAAGGGTTTCTACCAAACTTCTACCAAATTTCTACCAAATGGGTCCAAAATTCATTGCGACGAACACGGAGCCATAACAAAAAAGTCAGTAATTATCGGTATTCTGAGTTCTGCTAAATTTTATTGAATTGCTATCGATATGACTACGAATCAAGGTGTCGGGAGTTCGAATCTCTCTTGGGTCACCAGCAATGAAGACAGCGGATTCCGCTGTCTTTTTTCGTGCGCAAAAAAGGATTTTTCTTTTTCCTGCATTCCATAAAAAACATGTATGCTGAAAAGCAAGAAATAGGACAATTTCTATCTTATGTCCATGGATTGACCTCTCTATAAAGACTATAATAGATATAGAAAGATAATACCATATAGTACTATTCCATTTTTTATAGAAAGGGGAGGTCAGAATTATGAAAGAGATTCCATCATTTTTCAAAAAGCCGGATCCGATTACGGATATTGCGGATACGAAGGAGTACGACATCGTCGTCATCGGCGCAGGTTCTCCGGGCGTTCCGTGTGCTTTGAAGGCAGCGGAGCTGGGCGCGAAGGTCGCCATTCTCCAGAAGGAAAAGGAAGCGGCTGCGTGCGGAAACTTCGGCGCAGGCATCCTGACGGACAAGAGCGATCCTGTCGACGTGGAAAAGTGCGTTTCCATGCTCGAAGCTGCTTCCGGCCACAGGGCCAAGAGGGAGCTTCTCGATATGTGGGCCAAGAAATCCGGCGAGGCCGTTCTCTGGACGATTGAAAAGGGCAAGGAAGCAGGCGCCCAGGTCGTCGATATGGGAACGAATGCCCATGCAGGGCTCCTGAAGAGAACCGGCTGGCATATCGAATTCACGACCTGCGTCTTCGGGCCGAAACCATACGACACCGGCGCTGCCATGAAGGCCATGTGCAAACTGGCTGAGAAGAAGGGCGTCGACATTTTCTACGAAACCCCGGCTGTCATGCTCGATCAGGGCGCAGACGGCAGAGTGACAGGCGTCATCGGCGAGCATGAAGGAAAACACATCCTCTTCAAAGCCAGGAAAGGCGTCGTCGTTGCCACAGGCGACTATGCGAATGATAAGTCCATGATGGACTACTACCTCCCGGATATGACGAACTTCGCCCTGAAGAGAACAGGCAGAAGCGGCGACGGCCACAAGATGATCGTCTGGGCAGGCGGCCGCATGGAAAACGTCGGCCACACCAAGATGGCCCACGACATGGATTCCGGCCCGACCTCCCTTATGAGCGCCCCGTACCTGCGCGTGAAACTGAACGGCAAACGCTTCTGCGATGAAACCGTCGGCATGGAACTCATGAACTGCTACCTCACCTTCGCCGAAGACAGCGGCCACTACTGCCAGATCTTCGACTCCCGCTACGTAGACCAAGCCAAGAAAATCGGCATGACCGTCGACGATTTCGAATCCCTCAAGAACTGGATGCCGGAAGAAGACTCCGAACACAAAGGCGTCATGAAAGACCTCATCGACACCTACAAAGCAGACACCCTCGAAGAACTCGCCAAAAAGCTCCGCATCAAAGACATCCCTGCTTTCCTTGAAACTGTCAAACACTACAACGAAATGGCCAAAGCAGGAAAAGATACAGAAATGGGCGTCCCGGCAGAAAAACTCTGCCCCGTCGAAGTCGGACCGTTCTACGGCGTACACCGCCACATCCGCTTCACCGTAGGCTGCTCCGGCGTCGTCATCAACGAAAAGATGCAGTGCCTGGATAAAGACGACAACCCGATCCCGGGCCTCTACGCCGCAGGCAACCTCGCCGGCAACTTCTACGGCAGCATCGACTACCCGCTCGACATCTTCGGCCTCAACCTCGGCCATAACTACACCGAAGGCTACGTCATCGCCAAAGAAATCATGGGGAAAGAATAAGTAAGGAAATAAGGAAAAAGATATAAGGTATAAAAAAGAAACCGCTTCGGGTTGAGCGGTTTCTTTTTTGTTGGATTTTTTATTTTCCTTGAAGAGTGGTTGTTGCAATTTTTGCAACAACTGGTTTTTCTAATTTACTACATTAAATTTTTTGCTGAAAAGGGTTACTTACATTGAGTAAAGCGTGGTTTTAAGATTTTCACATCTCTTCCATTTGAACTGTTGCAAAATTTGCAACAGTTGCTTCCTTCGATAGCTCACCCTCATCAAAAATATTTTTCAAATGCCTGCTGATCGTCGATTTGCTGACACCAAACAACTCCGCCATAGCCTTCTGCGATAGCCAGACAGACTCATCCTTGACGATAGCATTGACAGAGACATCCTCATCCGACGAACGATAAACAAGAAAAGAAAAATTGCTCATAAGCCCCCTAGGGAAAGCGCTGATTTTACACGTAACGATTAACCATTTGCTTACATCTTACCATATTCAGGGGAAAGAGCTGGGAATGGATGATTTTCCAAATAAAAAAATCAGGACCCCCATCCGAAAATGAGAGTCCTGCAAAACGTTGCCGTTTTTCCTTGTACAGATATTTTACAAGATTAGAAAAATATATGCAATGGGATAAAATCAGTCAATTAGGATTAGAATATTTCATTGCCCTCAAAACTCATATGAATTGGTTTCATATTGTCATTGCAATCAAATTGAACCTTGAAATTTGAACGAATCATTGCTCCAAAACTATTTTGAGAGTCTACCGTTCCAATAATGGTTCCAATACCATTTAATTTAAAGTATCTGAATTTTTTATAATCAAATTCAGCTGTTGTTGGAGCCTTTAATACCTTTTTGACCATTTCTTTGGCTTGTCTTTCCATTTGATTTTCTTCACTAACACTTAATACATAATCGCTAGGTTGATGTACGGCTTGTCCATCTTTATACATAATGATTTCTTTTAATTTAATAGTTTCGACTTTATTATCTTTGTCTAAAAATAAATGTGTATAACCACCTTTCGCAGTAACATTTAAAGAATACATGCCTTTTTCATCTTTAGTTGCATCTGTTACTGATTCAACACCAATAGAATTCAATGCTGCTTCAATATTTTTTGCATCGTCAACAGAAATCCCAAACTTTTTACAGAAAACAATTTTAGAAGCATATTCTTTATCTGCTCTACTCATTTCAGATATTCCACTTTGTTGCGATAACATCGCATCATCTGGTGTAGCTTTAACCATTAGAAACAGAGACACAAAACACATCGCCAGGTAAAATAAACAAATTTGTTTTCTTTTCAACTCTGGTCTTTTTCCAATGTTCCCCATTTAGGTTTTATGATAGATATTAAAAGCATTATCACACAGAAGAGAAAGAGTAAGAAAGCTAGGATAATCATTATTTTCAACCCCTTAAAAGATAAACAAAATATCATTTCTATACATTTTTAGATATAAGATAAATTTTTTAAAATTGCAAATCGAAATTAAACACTTTCTAAATCCGCCAGTTTATACACTTCTTCAATAAATGCCTCTTAAAATTCGCCAATATGAATTTTAAGAGGCATTTAATATAATACAATGATATTAATTATATAAGTTTTTTTCTTTCCACTTCCCCTCACCATCAAAAAATCCCGCTCTTTTTTCAAAGAGCGGGAAAATTTTTTTATTTTCTCCGGATTTTTCCTATACCTTTTTTCGATTATCTATATAGGACTACTGGAAGCGGGAGGCTTCGGCTTTGGCGAGCTGGTCGCAGAGTTCGTTGTACTGTGCGCCGGCGTGGCCTTTTGTCCATTCGAAGGAAAGGGCGTGGGAGGTGAGGAAGGCGTCTATTCCTTTCCAGAGGTCCTGGTTCAGGACGGGGGTGCCTTTGGTTGTGATCCAGCCGTTTCTTTTCCAGTTGTTCAGCCATCTCTGGGTGATGGCTCTCTGGAGGTACTTGCTGTCGGTGCAGAAGGTGATTTGTCTTCTCTTGCCGTCCTGGCTGATCCATTTGAGGGCTTCGTAGGCAGCGCGGAGTTCCATTCTGTTGTTGGTGGTGCCTGGTTCGCCGCCGGTCAGGTGGAGGAAGGCTTCTCCTTCTTCTGTGAGGAATACGGCAGCGAAGCCTCCGGGGCCGTCCGGGTTGGAGAGGCAGGAGCCGTCGGTGTAGATGGTGAGGGTATCAGGGACTCTGAAGCCGGCTTTCAAGGCTGGTCCGAGTTTCTTGGCTTTGGCCGGGAATGTCTTTTCTGCTTCTGCGATGTCCTTGGCTCCTTTTGCCGAGGATTTCGCCGCAGCGGGTGCTCCGGCAGAAGCAGCCGTGCCGGCGGGTTTTACGATTTTCGGTGCTTCTTTGACGGGTTTTCCGTACCATGCTTCGGCATCTTCCTTGGTGACGAAGCTTTTGTAAACGGCGTTGTTGAAGCCCTGGACTTCTTTCTTGCAGTCGTCCCAGGTGTAGTAGACGCCGGGGTTCCTGCCGCGTTTGACGACGTAGTATTTCTTTTTCTGTCTTGTATTGCCCAAGGCTATTTTCACGCTTCTTTCTTCTGCTTTTTTATCGAGCTTCATGGTCCCGTCTTCGATCATTTTCCAGAAGCAGTAGATGGTCGCTTTCGTGTCGGCGAGGCTGTCGTGCCAGCCTTCTCCGTCGTAGCCGTAGTGTTTGGCGCACGTGATGAGTTTCTGCCAGCGGATGTTTCCTGTGAAGGGATCGCGTTCGCCGTATTTTTCGGAGAAGGGGGGCATGATGTCGATGTAGATGGTTTTCTTTGGATCGGGCAGGGTAAGGCCGCTCTGGAGGAGCATCTGCACGTCGAAGGGAAGGTTGTATCCGACGATGGCCTCTGCATTGCCGAGCATTTCCTGGATTTCTTCCTTATGGTCCAAAATGAAGGGACATTTGCTGACCATGGCAGGGGAGATGTGGTTCACTTTCTCGGCTTCGGGCCATGACGAGTTTTTCTTCGGACGGAAATATTGATTCATCCGCATAGCGCCTTCGCCGTCAATGACGGAGAGCTGCAGGATCTCGGCATTGGGGCCGACTCCGGTGGTTTCCGTGTCCAGTGCGAGTATTCTGTCTTTATCCATTTTTTCCTCCTTGCTTGCGGAGTTATTCTCTCCACTCCGCTTCCTTCCTGTAAGCGCCGCCGTCAGCGGGTACTTCAAGGTTTTTGTCATGACGGAGGCGGCGGTTCAGGATGGTCCTGATTTTCTTTCCGTTCTTTTTCTTGTCTTCCGGGAGTTCTTCTTCCCATTGTTTCCCGATTTTTTCTTTTTCGTACATCTTGCGAGCGTACTGGCTCAGCCTGTCTTCCCGGGTGACTTTCTGTGGACGTTTCATGACTTCTTTCCTTTCGCTGACTTATCTCCCGCTGCAGTTTGTGACTCGGAGGGGAGGCATTCACTGCCAGTATAACAGCTTTCTTACTGCTTTGTAAATTTATACTTTAATAAGTAGGGAAATCGCTTGCAGCAGCGGGATTTTTCGGACTTTTACGACTAAATGTTCGCCTTAGGAGGCACAATTTATGGTACTGTCATATTCTTTTTTCTCTATATCTTGTGAATGTACAAGGGAGCCGATAGATGATAGAATAAAGTTATTCACAAGGTTAATCACTTTTGCACAGAGTTGTTCAAGTGCATTTTCCTTCGATAATATCGAATTGATCGGACTTTTATTTCTTGATTTATTCACCAGAATTCACATTTTTTTCACAAGGTTAATCACAACTGTCAACATATGAGGTTTTTATATGGATCTATTTTCACTCTGGGAGGATTTAGTTACTTATATTAAGTCGAATGATTCCGAGTATTCAGAAATGTTTGAACTTCACTTGTACCCTGTCTCACTTTCAGGCTCGGTACTGACGATTTCCACGGACCACACACTGCCGAAGTACCAGGTCGCATGGCTGGCCAATGTGTATTCCAGAAAACTGGAGAGTTACATTCTTAAAACGAAGAATCAGCAGATCACAATACAAGTAGATAACTACCGTCCTCCAAAAATAACGCCGAATGACGGCCCGGGTCCCGTTTCCGCCCATGCTCCTGCCAAGGATATGGAAAGGGAAAAGGCCCGCAATGTTGTCCCGCCTGCTCCTTCTCCGGCACCGTTCCCCGAAGGGGGCATCCCTTCGCCATTTCCGGAAGGGAATGAGCCTGCTCCCGTGATGGAAAGCAAGGCAGCCGATCCGTTCCCGGAAGAAGCAGCGCCTCCGGATTTCACAAATCTGAAGCCGAAGTCGGCCGACGAGGTCGCTCTTCCGAGCATCCAGGATGTCGCTCAGGGCTCCCTTTTCGAAGAACCGAAGAAGCCGGAAGCGAAAAAAGCGAAGGTTTTCCAGTCAAATCCCATCAATGAGGAGTACACGTTCGAGACATTCGTCCACGGCGGGTGCAATGACGTAGCGTATTCGGCGGCCCTGGCCGTCGCACAGGCTGCGGTCAATCCAAAGCTGACGGATACAAATATGAATCCGCTCTTCATTTACGGCCCATCCGGCCTTGGCAAGACGCATCTTCTGCATGCGATCTGCAATTACATCCATGAATACAAGCCGGAGCTTTCCGTTCTTTTCGTGTCCAGTGAAACGTTCACGAATGAGCTGATCGATGCCATCCAGCGCCATGCGACGAATGACTTCCGCCAGAAGTACAGAAATCCGGACTTCCTTCTGATCGACGATGTCCAGTTCTTCGGCTCGAGGGACTCGACGAAGATGGAAATCTTCAACACGTTCAATGAACTCTTCGACAAGAAGAAGAACATTATCATGACGAGCGACCGTACGCCATCGGATATTGAAAAGCTCGAAGACCGCCTGCAGAGCCGTTTCTCGAGCGGCCTTGTCGCTCCGATTTCCCCGCCTGACTATGAAATCTGCAGCATCATCCTGAAGAACCGCGCTGAAAAGCAGGGTATCAATCTACCGGATGAAGTCGTCGATTACATTGCAAGCCACATCAATACGAATGTCCGTGAGCTGGAAGGCGCTTTCAACAGCCTGGTCATGATAGCCCGCATCAAAGAGAAGCCGATCACACTGCCTTTTGCCATGGAAGCACTGAAAGACAAGATCCCGCTCGACGGCGGCAATACGCTGACGGTCGATATCATCATCGACAAAGTCTGCGACCGCTACGGCGTGACGAAGGAACAGGTCCTCAGCAATGCGCGTCCGAAAAAATATGTCGTTCCAAGACAGATTGCCATGTACCTGGCCAGAAACCTGATCCCGGGCATTTCTTTCCCGGCACTCCGTGACAAGTTCAAAAGAAAGGATCACACGACAGTCGTCTATGCCTGCGAACGCGTGGAAAAGGAAATCAAACGCGATCAGAGCACGAAGGCCGTCATCGATGAACTTACCAAGCAGCTGAAAAGGTAAGAGCTGCCTCTATATAAAGTATTGTGAAGAAACACGGGCCGCAGAGGGTAAAAAACAGTGCATAAACTGTGGATAAATCCAGACCCCCGGAAATCTGTGAAATGTGTGAAGAAGAAAAAAAGTTATTCACCGGGTTTTCACAAAGGCTCAAAATCGATAAAATCTAGATAGTCACAAAGTTATTCACTTATTCACAGCGTACTACTACGCCTGCTACTACTCTCTTATATTATTAGTCATATTTATTAAGGAGCTGCCATGAAGGTCACATTCAACAAAAACGAGCTGACGAGCGCCCTCGACCGAGTCCAGCGCGCAGCACAGACAAAAATCAATTCCAACACCAACAATGGCTTTTTCATTTCTGCTGCCAATGGCATTGTCGAATTCCAGGCAAACGATTACACGATCGGCATAAAAACGACCTGCAGCGCAGACATTTTTGAAGACGGCGTTGCAGTCATTGCTGCGCCCCAGCTGCAGAGTACACTTCGCAGGATGCCATCAGGGGATATCGTCATGGAAATGGGTAAAGGAGAAAATACCGTTTCCTTTAAGAGCGGATCCTACTTCTCGAAGTTCCCTGTTAGGAATTCCCAGGATTTCCCGGAAGTCGAGGAAATGGATCATCAGAATCATGCAGTCATCCGCTGCAAGGATTTCGCTGACATGGTCAGCCTCGTCCAGTTTGCAGCAGCCACTGATAAACAGAAGCCTTTCTTTACAGGCGTACTTTTTGAAATCCATGATTCTCTCTTCGCCATGGCCGCTACCAACACGCACCGCCTGGCTACCAAGGAAATCTCCCTGGATGAACCGGCCACAGCCGCTGGCAGAATCATCGTTCCTGCCGGCATCCTTTCCGACGTCATCCGCCTTTTGCCGGACGGGGAAGAGGAAAAGATGGAAATTTCCTGGTCCAAGAATCATGTCGCATTCACCATCGGCAGCACGTACTTTATCAGCAACCTGATCAACGGCGAATATCCGGAATACCAGAGAGTCATCCCGCAGTCCTTTGATGCCCATGCGGAACTGAATCTCCACGACTTTGCCGAAGCCGTCCGCTTTGTCAGCCCGATTTCCCGCGATGTGAACTACAATACGATCAATTTCCATTTCAAGCAGGGCTTGCTCGAAGTCTTCGAAGAAGATCCGGAAATCGGACGCTCCGATACGTCGATCCCCGTCAAGCTTGAAGGCGATGATATCGACATCACATTCAACTGCAGTTATATAGAGGATATATTGAAGCATTCCAAGGGCGAAACAATCACGCTGCATCTCCTGAAGAGCGGCCCGATGCTCGTGGAACAGCAGGACGACAAGACATACCGCTACGTCGTCACCCCGATGAGAGGAAGAAACTAATGGAAGAAATACAGATTTACGGAGACTTCATCCAGCTTGACCAGTTCCTGAAAAAGACGGACCGGATCAGCTCGGGCGGGGAGACCGGAGCCTACCTTGAAGCGCACAAGATCACACTGAACGGAAAGAAGGTCACCGAAAAGAGAAAGAAGCTTCGCGCCGGAGACATGCTCAAGATCGACGGCGACGAATACAAGCTGACCGGAGCCTAGCCATGAAGTGCGTGAAATTCCGGCTGATCCAGATCCGCAATATGGAGGATACGACCATCCTGCCGGATGAAGGACTCACTATCTTCACGGGCGAAAACGGCAGCGGGAAGACGAACCTGATCGAGGCGGTCTATTACGCCTCCGTAGGGAAATCCTTCCGCACGGGAAACGACAACGAAATGATCCGGCTGGGGGACGAGGAAGGCACCATCCTCCTCGACTTCACCATCCGCGACGTCTCGCATACCATCAAAGTGAAACTGACGAGGAACCAGGGCAAGAAAATCTTCTTTAACGACAACCCTGTCCGTAAAAAAGACCTCATGGGCCTCTTCCGCACCGTCATCTTCACCCCTGACGAACTCCAGCTCATCAAAGGCGCCCCCGTTTTCAGGAGGCGCTTCCTTGATATGGAAATCTCCCAGGTCTCCCCGCGCTACTATGCCGAACTCCTCCGCTACACCAGAGCCGTCCAGCAAAGAAACGCAGCCTTCAGGAACGCCAGGATGACAGGCATCATCCCGGATACCGACATCTGGGACGAACAGATCGGGAAATGCGCCGCCTACATCGTGAGGAAACGCCTTGAAACCTTGAAAAAGATGAACGGTACCGTCCCCGATATGGAATCCGCCCTTACAGGAAACAGGGAAAACCTCGAAATCCGCTACAAACAAGCCGGATCCGACGAGCCGAGATTCGACGAAGAATGGTTCCTCGAACGCCTCGCTGCCTACCACGAAGAAGACGCCAAATTCTGCCACACCTCCGTAGGCCCGCACAGAGACGACCTTACCTTCTTCATGAACGGCATGGACATCTCCATCTACGGCTCCCAGGGCCAGCAGCGGACAGCCATCCTCGCCATGAAACTCTCCGAGATGGAATACATCAAAGAAGAAACCAGCGAATACCCCGTCCTCCTTTTGGACGACATCGGAAGCGAGCTGGACAGCAAAAGAAGAAAAGCCCTCATGAACTTCCTCGAAACAAGAAATATACAGACCATGGTCACAGGCACCGACGTGCCCTTCGACCATAAGGCGAAGATTATCGAAGTGGGGAAGGAATGAGGGAAAGATAGAAGAGTATAAGGGTACGAAAAAAGGACTCATCGAGAGTCCTTTTTTCGTTGTCAGACTACGCTGACGACACCAGAAAACCGCGATAAAACCGCGTGGAACTTCACCCCTTTCACCAGCGTCAGTATCAAGGATAGTCTGGATCCACCCCGACGGGCAGGTTAAAACCTTTCGTACCGACGAGTTCCGATATTATAAATGAAAACTGTAAAACGCTCATTCGATATTATCCATCAGTAACGAAGCGGAGGACTTTGACCTGCCCCAGCGGGGAAGGAGTACCGGCCAATCTTTTAACTGTTGCCAGGAAAGGGGTGCAGTATTCATTGAGTTTTAAAATACAAAAAGGTTCTTCGAGCAGAGCGAGGTTGTACGGGTTTTGCTTTTCTTCCTTCAAATCAAGGCTGCTGAGATAGAAGGATTAAATGAACCCCTTTCGCCTCGCAGGCTCGGCAAAAGCTTTCCCCTAACGGGGACAGCTTTTGCCGCTGGTGCTGTTTCCCTTTTTCTTCCTCCCTTTATCCATCCCAAAAATGTTTCACGTGAAACATTTTGCTTCCTCTTTTCTAAAAATTGTTTCACGTGAAACAATTGAAAGGGGCTGTGACAAAATCCGTTAAAACGTTGCTTCTTCCTTTTCTCGAGCGAAGCGAGGTTTAAGGGTGTTAACCTTGCTCCGAAGGAGAAGGTCCTGACGAAGCCAGGGAATACAGTAGTTCTCGAGCAAAGCGAGGTTTTGAGGTTTTCAGACAGAACCAATAAATACATTTGTTAGATAATCCGTTAATGAAATATCCCAATAAAAAAAGGAGCTGTGACGAGATGATTGTACATTTTGTCATAGCTCCTTGATTTTTTTTCAGTCCCATTTTTTCTCAGGCATGTGCTGGAGGATGTTTTCTGCTTCCTGTTCTGAGATTTCGTTGATGGGTTTGTGGATGAGGAGGGCGAGGAGTTTTCTTTTTTCTTCGGCTCCGCTGTGTTTCTGGAATATGTTTTCTTTGTATCTGTGGATGAGGATATCTCTGGCTTCTTCGTATTCGCTGTAGCCGCAGCCGATGATGGAGCGGACTTGCTGGAAGGTGTAGTGGGGGTATTTCTTGAGGAGGAGGACGGCTCTGTGTTTGATATTCCTGTCGAAGATTCTCTGACAGTTGGGGCAGAGTTTCTGGTTCTTGTCCTTCTGGTCGAAGAGAGCTCCGCACCAGGCGCAGGGGTTGTAGCCGGCGGCGGCTTCGCCTTTCCTGATTTTGAGGACTTCTGTCATGAGGTCCTGGAAGGGCTGCTTCAGTTTGTCGTTTCCGATGTGGCCTTCGACCCAGTTTTCAATCCATTTTTCCTCGCCTTCGTTGAGGTCCTGGCTGTACATTTTCTGCTCTTCTTCGATTTTATGGTTGACGGGATCCAAAGTCGAGTAGGCTTTTTCCTTTTTCTGCCTGGGGCCTGCAATGAAGCGGATGTCTTTGAATCGTTTCCCGAATTCGTCTTCGGAGAGGCGTTTCAAAAGGTCGCCTTTCATCATGAAGAGGTGCTGGAGGAAGACGGAGTTCGTGACGGCGATGACCAGGGTGTCGTCTTTCCAGCTTTTGATGTAGGATTCCTTGGCGAGCATGTCGCCGACGATGTTCTTCCACCGTTTCTGGAAGAGGAAGAACTGGAAGCCGTCATTTCCGAAAATTTTCTTGCTGGTGAAGGAGTCGGAGAAGACCTGGTCGATGCCGGCCATGACTTTATATCGTTTGCCTTTGTCTTTATGGTTTTCTTCCATGATGCCCTCCTTCGATGATTTCTTTCTTCCATTATACTATAAATTTCCCGGATTATGACTTTCCGCATTTGGCACAAGGTTTACCGAAAGGTATGGAAAACAATTGTCTTATTCTAATTTATTATAATTCGTTTAGATTCTATTAACTCTTTCTATGTTATGAATTATAATATATATATGCATTTGTTGGAATGAATTCCGAAAGGGGGGATTTCCTTTGGCTGATGAAATCAAGGACGGCAAGGTAGACGTTACCCGTTACATGGTCAAGGAAGGCGAAAAGGTCAATCTGAAGAAATACAGCACGAAGTGCGATGTTTCTATAGACAAGTCTCAGGTGAAGAATCTGTATTTCCCGCAGGTGATCGAAAAGCTCAAGGATCTGCAGGAGAAATTGTACGCGCAGAATACGTACGGGCTCGTGGTCGTGCTCCAGGCGATGGATGCGGCCGGCAAGGACGGTACGATCAATCATGTCTTTGCAAGTTTGAATCCTGGCGGTGTGAAGGTGGTTTCCTTCAAGCAGCCGACTACGGAGGAAAAAGACCACGATTACATGTGGCGTATCAATAAGGCGCTGCCGGAACGCGGGGATATCGGGATTTTCAACCGTTCGCAGTATGAGGATGTCATCGTGACGCGCATCCATGACCTGGTCCATCAGGGCCAGCTGCCACAGAATCTGGTGAATAAGAATATCTGGGAAGAACGCTACGAGCAGATCAATAACTGGGAGAAGTACCTTCGTCAGAACGGGTTCATGATGATCAAGATTTTCCTCCATGTATCGAAGGAAGAGCAGCAGAAGCGCCTGATCGACCGTATCGTGAACCAGCAGAAAAACTGGAAATTCTCGATGTCGGATATCAATGAAAGGCAGTACTGGGACCGCTATCAGGAGCTGTATGAGGAAATGATTTCGAAGACGTCGAAAGACATTTCGCCATGGTTCATCATACCGGCAGACCAGAAGTGGTACACCCGCTACATCGTCGCCCTCATCACGCTGCAGGCGCTGAAGAAAATCGATCCGCAGTTCCCGAAGCTGGATCCGGAAGTACAGAAGCAGCTGGAAACGTTCAAGAAGCTCATCGCCCAGGTGGACGTGAAGGAACTGGCAGAAATCCAGACGACGCTTTCCGAGAAGGCATCGAAGGAAAACAAGGAAAACTAAAACAACAAAATAAAATGTAAAGGGGAAACCTGTCATGGAGAACGAGACAAAAGGAAAGACCGAAGTGAATGATGTCAAAGAAATCAAAGACGTAAAAGACTACAAGGATGCGAAAATAAAAATTGACATCGATAGATACCGCGTCAAGGAAGGCGATACGATCAACCTTAAGAAGTTCGCCACGTACTGCGATCAGGATGTGGACAAGAGTGCCGTGAAGAACTATGCATTCCCGCAGGCACTTGATGAAATCAGCCTGTTGCAGGCGAAGCTTTTCGCGCAGAGCACTTACGGGCTCATCATCGTCCTGCAGGCGATGGACGCTGCCGGCAAGGACAGCACAATCAAGCACGTATTCTCTCATCTCGATCCGAACGGGGTCCACGTCGTTTCCTTCAAGCAGCCGACCGAAGAGGAAAAGGACCACGATTACATGTGGCGCATTAACAAAGCCCTTCCACGCCGCGGGGATATCGGCGTATTCAACCGTTCCCACTATGAAGACGTCATCGTTTCCCGCGTCCATAATCTGATCGAGCAGGGCAAGATGCCGAAGAACCTCATCAGCAAGGATATCTGGGATATACGCTACCGTCAGATCCGCGACTGGGAAACGTACCTGAATGAAAACGGCTTCCCAATCGTCAAGATTTTCCTGCACGTATCGAAGGATGAACAGCGCGACCGCCTGGCCGAACGAATCCTCAACAAGCAGAAGAACTGGAAATTTTCCATGGCAGATATCAACGAACGCCGATACTGGGACCGTTACCAGGAACTGTACAGCGAAATGATTTCCGAAACCTCCCTGAAAGAGGCGCCATGGTACATCGTCCCGGCTGACCAGAAATGGTACACTCGCTACGTCGTCGCCCAGATCGTCATCAAGGCACTGAAGGACATCGCGCCGAAGTTCCCTGAAATGTCGAAGGAAATCAAGGATCAGCTCGAAGAATTCAGGAAGCTGATCGAAAGCGGCTCCGTCGGCATGATCGAGGAAATGCAGGACATGATGCTCCCCTCTGACAAGTAATAAAAGAAACGCATAAAATAGCAGCGTATTTCTGATTTCCTTGATAAGAAGGAAGCAGAAACGCCCATTTTACCGCAGGTACAAATTAAGGCAGGCCATAAAAAAGAATCGGAAGGAGGATAAGAAGAATCACGTCCTTAACCGCTTCTTTTCATTATGGTATAATGGAATAGATACTAGGAATAGAAATTTTGAAATTATTGAAATGATTGATTGCGAGAGGTGAAACTTATGAAGAAAATTATTGCGGCTATGATCGCACTGGCAGCAGTTTCCAGCGCAGCATACGCATCTCCTCTGACGACGTACCAGAAGGGACAGACTGAAATCAACGTAGGCATGTGGGACGCATCCGCGAAATCCAATGGCTATAAATCCGACGGCGAATGGAACTTCACCGGCGGCCTGACATACGGCATCAATGACAAATGGGCTGCTCAGTACCAGTACACCGGCCTTTCCACCGACCACACCGGCGGAAATATGAACGAACTGAATGCTCTCTACTCCATCAATCCGGAAGTGGCAGCCTTCGGCGGCTGGAACCGCATCCATATGTCCGACTTCCCGGACCGCGTATTCGGCTCTTCCGACCGTACAAACAACGTAGCCCAGTTAGGCCTCATTGCCCGTCATCCGCTGACCGACGGCCTTGACGTCTATGCCAAAGGCGCCCTCGGCACCGAGCAGACCACCATGTGGGAAGCAGGCGTCGACCTCGCTATCGATGAAGACCTTGACCTGAACGCAGGCTACCATTACCTGAATACCAAAGGAAATGACGACAACAACGTCTCCTATAAAGGCTTCATGGCAGGCGTATCCTACCGCTTCGGCGGCTCCAATGAATACGGCACTGGAACAAATGGCATGATCGACGACTCCGCTTATGCAAGAGCCAACCAGGAAGAAAGAGTATCCACAGTATCCACTGTCCAGAAATCCGAAACCCCGGCAGCCGTAGTCACAACTACAAACAATGCCGGCGCAGAAACGACCGTCCAGGTCCCGGCTGATACACCAGTCGCAGCACCGGAAAACGACTACTATTTCAATAGCGTCCTCTTCAACGAAGACTCCTCCGACATCATCCCGGCACAGAAAATCAACCTCGATGCATTCGTCAAAGAAGCCAAGGAAACAGGCCACGTCTTCAAACTCGTAGGCCGCACCGATGCCACAGGCTCCGCTGACTACAACGAAAACCTCGCATCCAGACGCATCAAAGCTGTCAGAGACTATGCCGTCTCCAAAGGCGTTGACGCTTCCAAACTCGTAGAAATGGTCAAAGGCTCCGAAGGCTCCACAGGCAAGAACGAAGGCGACAGAAGAGTCGATATCTTTGAACATAAGTAAGATTTGGAAATTGATAAAAGAGAAAAGATACAAAGATACGAAAAAAGGGCTCATCGAGAGTCCTTTTTTCGTTGTGAGCGTTACTCACAAAACCGCACAACCGGACTTCGTCCGTGGAAATGCAACTCATCCGTCTCATACACTAATTTATGCGCCATTTATAGCATTACCATTACCGACAAATGGTATATGAGACACCTTCCCTTCCAGGGCAAGGTTAAGACCGGCCTACGGCCCTTCTTCCCAAATCCTCCCAAATCAAAATACCCCGCAGCATCGCTTATGCTGCGGGGTTCTTTTTTTTATTCTTTTTCCACGAAATCCAGTATTTCCAAGGGATGGTTCACGAAGTGTTTTCCTCCTCTGGCTCTGAGGAAGGTTTCGGGGCGGAAGCCCCAGGTGACGGAGAGGCAGGGGAGGTGGGAGTTTCTGGCTGTTTCTATGTCCACTTCTGTGTCTCCGACGTAGATGGCATCCTCGGGTGTGAGGGAAAGATCGCTCAGGATTGCATTGATCATGTCTGGAGCGGGTTTTCGGTGGATATCCGGTTTGTTTCCTTTGACGACGTCAAAAAGGCCTTTAAGGTACATTTCCGTGAGTTTTTTGACAGGGGCTTCGTCTTTGTTGGAGGCTACGGCTGTTTTGATTCCTTTTTCTCTCAGTTTTTTGAGGAGCTCGGGGATGCCTTCGTAGGGGCTGGTTTTTCTGTGGTTTCTTGGATAGAGGTCGGAGAAGATGGCGCGGCATTTCTGGATTTCTTCTTCGGTGACGGCATAGCGGGAAGCGGGGATGGTTTCGCAGAGGTCGATGAGGTCCTGACCCTGGCAGCCTCTGGCAAGAGCGATGATTTTTGCGATGTCGTCGTGGATGCCGCTTCCAAAGCAGAGTTTGACTTCGTCTCTGGTGAAGTGGTGGGGAAGGCCCATGGCTTCGAGGGCGTTGTTGGAGGCGGTGGTGATGTCGGTGATGGTATCGAGGATGGTTCCATCCATATCAAAAATGACGGCTTTGATCATAGTTGTTCCTTTCTTTTTGCATTTTCTTTTGTTTTATTATACCTGTCTCATTCCTTCATTTCCATTTTCCTTAGGCGTTGCAGATTTCTCAAGAAATGCTGTCTCTTTTTTTGCTATAATGGGAATAATTATTTTCTTAAGGGGGAATGACCATGCATATGACGTGGCCTTTGATGGCCGTGATGCTTTTGACGGTGGCTTTTGTCATCGGTGTGGGAATTTTTCAGTCGCGCAAGGTCAGGTCGGCTGAGGGATACAGTGTCGGCGGAAGGAGTGCCGGGGTGCCCATGGTGGCCGGCGGGATTGCCGGGACGGTGGTCGGCGGCGGTGCGACGGTGGGTACGGCGCAGCTGGCGTACAGTGTGGGGCTTTCGGCATGGTGGTTCACTCTGGGAAGCGGGATTGCTTTCATCCTGATGGGGATTTTCTATGCACAGAAAATGCGCTCGACGGGGCTTTCTACGATTCCGCAGTTTCTGGGGATGCATTACGGGAGGCGGGCGGAGCGTCTGTCTTCGGTGATTTCTTCGATAGGGATTCTTCTTTCGGCGGTGGCGAGCTGCCTGCCCGGGATGGAAATCATTTCCTCGATCTTCGGCGTGGGCGAGCTTCCAGCGGCAATCATCCTGATGACGCTTGTCGCGGCGTATACGTTTTTTGGCGGGATGAAGAGTGCGGCCATCGGGGGCATCCTCAAGATGGCTGTCATCTGGCTTTCCCTTTTCGTCTGCGGTTTCGAAGCATATGAGGTGCTGGCTTCTTCGTCCGTGGCAATTCCTCCGTCTCATCTGGATCTTTTCGGACGCGGGTTCGAGGTGTCGATGTCGAATCTGTTCTCGATGATTGTCGGCGTCCTTTGCACGCAGACGTATATCCAGTGTATTTTCTCGGCAGATACGCCGATTACGGCCGCGGCCGGCTGCATCACGGCGGCGCTGATTGTCATTCCTGTCGGGCTTCCGTCTGTGGCTGTCGGTATGTACATGAGCGCTTTTGATCCGAATGTGGTGCCTGTTTTGACGCTTCCTACGTACTTTACGAATCATGCGTCCTTCTTGGTCGGCGGTCTTGCGATGGGCGGCATCGTGCTGTCTCTCATCAGCTCGATCGGCGGGCTGTCTTTGGGAATCGGGACGATGCTTGTGACGGATATCCTGATGCCGATCCTGCATCTCCAGGATGACAAGGCGCTTCTCCGTCTGACAAAAATTTCTGTCCTCTCTGTCATGGCAGCGGCTTGTGTGATTGCGGCGATGAACAGGGGAACGCAGGTCCTTTTCTGGAATTACCTCTCCATGGGCCTTAGAGGCGGCGGCATTTTCCTTCCGCTGACGCTTTCGGTCTTCTTCCCTGGGCATTTGAAGAGGGGATGGGCGGTGCTCTCCATGGCAGGGAGCACTGTGGCGGCCATCCTCGCCGTCGTTCTTCATCTTCCGATTGATTCCCTCTTCGCGGGTCTCATCGTGAGCGTCCTCCTGATCCTTCCCGGACTCAGGCTGAAGAGAGTGGATGGGGAATAGAAATGGTCTGAGAAAATAAATGATAAATAAAAGGCTGTGACGAAATGTGCAATCATTTCTTCACAGCCTTTTTTGCGTGGGTATTCGATTAGAGGATTAACTAACATGTTTATATATTTGCATTAACTGAAAACCATAAAACCTCGCTTCGCTCGCAGAAATGAACCTCCTCAGGCGCATCCGCGCCAGCTCCCCCTACGGGGCGAGCTCTGACACCCTTAAACCAAGGCTGAGGCCTTGAGGAAAACCGTAAAACCTCGCTGCGCGAGAGGAACTACATCTCATCCGTCGCCTTCGGCGACACCTTCTCCTTTCGGAGCAAGGTTAACACCCTTAAACCTCACTTCGTTCGAAGAAACACCATAAAGCCGGACTTCGTCCGTGGGTAATTAACTTCATTACCGGCCTCCGGCCGTACCTTCCTCTACGAGGTAAGGTCAAACACCCTTAAACCAAGGCTTTGCCTTATGGAAAACCATACGACCTCGCTTTGCTCGTGGTAATCAACCCTATCCGCCCTTCGGGCACCTTCCCCGTCTGGGAAGGCGAGTATTCTTCGGAAATGGAATTCATTCATCCCACGCAAAAAGGATGTGCACTTTCGCACACATCCTTCTTTTTGTTGAGGATTATTCGATATCAACGGTGTCGGGGTTGCCGAAATCGTCGAGTCCGAGATAAGCGACTTCTCTGACGTGTCCATCGTACGTCAGTGTAACGTGATAGTGGAAGGTCTGTCCTTCGCAAATTTCATCGCCGAGTTCTACAGCGGTGGTGTAGCTGTCCGGGCGGTATTCTCTTACGGTGTCGCCTACGATCGGGAACTGGAGGAATACGTATTCTGCGCCCTGGTATTCAACGGAACCGTATACACGTTTCAGTTCGGATACGAGACATTTGTCTACGCCATTTACAATGATGCTTTTTTCAGTTACTTCTGCCATGTTTATCACCTCTACGACCAATATACAGCAAAATGCTTGCCATTACTTATATATAGTACCACTTTTGAAGGATAATCAGAAGATTACTAGTTAAAATAATCCGTTTATACGTATTATAAAAGAATTATTACGGAACACCGTGGTTTTATTCAGCGATTTCGCGCACGTCGTTCTTTGCTTCCGGGTTTTCCATCATGCCCTGTTCTTCGTGTCTTCCGTGTTCACAGATGCAGTGCATTCTCTTCTGGCAGATTTCTCCCATGATGGCGCAGAGTTCTTCCATGGCTGCGGGGTTCAGGGAATAGAAAATGTTCTTGCCGTCTCTTCTGTCGATGATGAGTCCGGATTCGACGAGGACTTTCATATCGTGGGAGAGTGTCGGCTGCGTGATGGCGAATGCCTGCTGCAGTTTGTTGGCGCACTGTTCCTTGCAGGATAACATGTCTACGATTTTGAGACGTTTCGGATCGGAAATAGCTTTCAGAATTCTTGCGGTATCTAAATAAATTTGTTCCATTTTGACTCCATGAATTAAAGAATAGAATTATTTCTATAAAGCGTAGCAAAGATGAATGAAAATGTCAATATTTAACATGCATTAGAAAAGCAAAAATTATGTATAAATTCGGATAAAGTTTTTTGGAATGTTTTGCAGGAAATAGGGAAAGATGTGATTCCATCGCAAGTTTCACGGATTTTTTCAGAAATGTTTCACGTGAAACATTTCTTATATTGACAGTGAAATATGGTATAATAATAGCGACTATCTGTGAAAGGAAGGAAAATATGGGCAAGATCATCAGCATCATCAACCAGAAGGGCGGGGTCGGAAAAACAACGACGGCTGTGAATCTGGCGGCGGAACTGGCCGACAAAGGACATAAGACTCTTCTCATCGACGAGGACGCGCAGGGCAATTCCACCAGCGGGCTCAGCAAGGACGTGAAGTTCGGCAAGGATCTCTATGATGTGCTGCTGGATGATGCGGATGCGAAGGAGGCCGCTGTGAAGACAGCGGTGAAGAAGCTGTGGCTGCTTCCTTCTTCTATCGATCTTGCCGGGGCGGAAATCGAGATCGCAGGGCTCCCTGAGAGGGAATTCCTTCTGAGAAAGAAGCTTGCCGCAATCAAGGATTCCTACGATTACATCCTGATCGACTGCCCGCCTTCCCTGGGTCTTCTGACATTGAATGCCCTTGTGGCTTCCGATTCCATCATCATCCCGATCCAGGCGGAGTTCTACGCGCTGGAAGGTCTTTCCCAGCTGGTAAAGACGGTGCAGGTGGTGTCCAGGAAGCTGAATCCATCGCTTCATATCCTCGGTATTCTTCTGACGATGTTCGACGGAAGAACGAACCTGTCGCTGCAGGTGGCTGAGGAAGTGAAGAAGTATTTCGGATCCAAAGTATTCAGGACGGTGATCCCGAGGACCGTAAAGCTTTCCGAGGCGCCGAGCTTCGGCGAACCGATCCTGACGTACGCGCCCAAGTCTAAGGGGGCTGAGGCATATAAGAAACTGAGCCGGGAGGTAGTAAGACGTGACTAAGAGACAGAAACTGGGACGTGGACTGGGTTCTCTTCTGGGGGAAACTCTGGACGAGAAGGGCAAGGTCATCGATCTCGAACTTGCTAAAATCCATCCGAATCCCTGGCAGCCGCGCCGTGATTTCGACGATGAAGCTCTGAAGGGTCTTGCTGATTCCATCAAGGAAAAGGGTCTGATCCAGCCGGTCACGGTCCGCTACAAAGATACGGACGGCGAATTCGAGTATGAGCTGGTCGCCGGCGAAAGACGTTTCCGCGCGGCAAAGATGGCAGGGCTCTCTGTCATCCCGGCAATCATTACGCAGTATGACGACAAGATGATGGCGGAAGCCGCACTGATCGAAAACCTCCAGCGTGAGGACCTGAATCCTGTGGAAGAAGCCTCGGCCTATGAGACAATCATGAAATCGTACGAGCTGACGCAGGAAGAGCTCGCCGAAAGCGTGGGCAAGAGCCGTTCGCATGTAGCCAATACGCTGCGTCTCATGGACCTTCCAGACGAAGTGAAAGATATGCTTTCCGAAAGGAAACTGACAGCCGGTCAGGCAAGGCCGCTCCTTTCGCTGAAAACCCCTGCCGAGCAGATCAGCCTGGCAAGGCGCATCGTGAAGGACGGACTGTCCGCCCGCGAGGTCGAAAAGCTCACCAGTGAAACGAAACCGGGAAAAGTGAAGCCGAAGAAGGATGAGCAGGTCTCTGCTTACCTCAAGAGCCTCGAAGAATCGCTGACGCTCTCTGTGGGCACCCATGTTTCCATCAAGACAGGGAAAGGCAGAAAAGCCCACAGCGGAACCATCATGATTTCCTTTAAAAATGATGATGAATTCGCTATGATAACGAATATTCTCAAACAAAAATCCGAAAATACGAGTGGAGAAGAGTAGTAAATGATAAACCAGACAATAGTAATGTATGTGGTCGCCGGCGTGCTGGCAGTCCTCCTGATTGTGCTCGTCCTCGAGTTCTTCCTTCTGAGGAACAAGCTGAACCGCCTGTACCGCAAGTACATGTATTTCATGAAGAGCGCTGAAGGCGGCTCGATCGAAGTGAAGCTTTCCACAGAAGTGAGAGAGCTTCGTGAAATGATCGCGTCCTCCGAGAACATGCTGCACCAGCAGGAACTCCTTGCGAATATGCAGCTCCAGTCTTTCCAGAAGACAGGCCTTGTGCGCTACGACGCTTTCGATGACACAGGAGACAAGCTTTCCTTCTCCCTGACAATCCTTGACGGGAAGAACAACGGCTTCATCCTTTCCTCTCTGGCAGGCCACGATGCATCCCGTATCTACGCTAAGAAAGTCACGAACGGCCAGTGCCGCGAAGCACTTTCCGCCGAAGAAGCAGAAAGCATCAACCTCGCTCTGAATACGCTGATGCCTGATATGGCACAGCAGGCCCAGCAGGCAGCCGAAGCAGCCGCCGAGTCCGGATACACCGAATACACAGCAGCTCCTTCGCAGACCATGCAGGACTTCAGAGAACCAGCTGACGACTACAACCAGCCGGCACAGAATCCAGGCCAGCCGGCACCGCATGATCACAAAATCGATATGGCAAAAAAGAACTAAGAAAGACAGAAAGACCGCGGGCATATGTCCGCTATCCGGGGAATGGAAGAGACGGCGCGGGGAAGCGCCGGGAAATCAGGAAGTGACCGGACGTTCGGTTTTCTGTGGGGGCAGGAAACTTAGGACGCATTCAGACGCATTCAATAGACAGCAGGCAAACATGAAAAAAACCGAAAATAAAGAAACCGGCGAAGTTTCATTCAGCTTCACCGGGCAGGAAATCAAAAAACTGAAAATCGGCGCCATTGCGGCGGCTGTCGTATTCGCGGCAAGCATCTGCATTGGCGGTTATTCCGCGTATTCTATGACGTCCCTCCGCCAGGAGAATACACTCTATAGAAACCAGCTGAAAATGGCAGAAGAAAAGATGGAAGCCCTGAATGACAAGACAAAAGCCATCGAAAAAATCTCCAGCCAGCTTCAGGACATGATCAAAGCCAATAATAACGGTGCCGGCGCCAACGTGCAGAATGGCGGCCAGGGAGGCCAGGGCGGTGCATCCACCGTACCGGATAAGGCAAGAGACGTATCCGCCTCCGACCATCAATCATCCGGGAACGCACAGGAAACTGACGATGGCAGCGCATCCGTTGCCACACCGGGCGACCTTCTCCGTGAAATGAGGAAACTTGACTCCCGTCTCGATTCCCAGATTAGGACCATGATCACCCTAAGAGAAGAACTCATGAACCAGACCTACGGCATGCAGGTCCAGCTCCTCAATACTAATGCCACCACACCGGATATCTGGCCCGTCAAAGGCGAGATCTCCAGCTACTTTGGCTACCGTTCCAGCCCCGGAGGCGGCATAGGCTCTACCTACCATGAAGGCATCGACATCGCAGGCGACTACGGCCTCCCAATCGAAGCCACAGCATCCGGCACCATCACCCAGGCAGGCTGGGTAGGCGGCTACGGCAACCTCGTCGAAATCAAGCACCCCGGCGGCCTCGTCACAAGATATGGCCATAACTCCGCCATTCTCGTCACCGTAGGCCAGCACGTCGACCAGGGCAGCGTCATCGCCATCATGGGCAGCACCGGAAACAGCACCGGCCCGCACTGCCACTACGAAGTCAGAGTCAACGGCACAGCCGTCGATCCCCTCTACTTCCTCCCAGGCAACTACGCGGGAAATAAACAGTAACCAAAAAGGATGTACACCAAAAGGCGTACATTCTCTTTTTTGGCAATGGGGAGTATGAAAAGAGAGGGAAAAAATGGAAAAAGAAAAGAAAACCAGACAACCAGCTCCGGGCTGAAGGAAAACCAGACAACCTCGCGCTGCTCGGCATTCCTGAGTCCTGATTTTTCCGAGCGCCGCTAACACTCGCCTTCCCAGACGGGGAAGGTGCCTATATAAGTTCAAAACAAAACCATTGATTTTTTCATTTCACATCGCGAGCTGCCCCCAACGGAGGGAAGAATTGCCTTTGACCTTGCCCTGGAAGGGAAGGTGGCGGCGGAGCCGACGGATGAGTTGCATTTCCTCAGCCGTTAGGCTGGTTTTGTGGTTTTCAAAGGTGCAGTTTCTAAAAAGGCTGGCGGATAGGGTTGATTACTACGAGCGCAGCGAGGTTTGCATGTTTTCCTTTGCGAAGCAGGGAAATGGTTTCAGAGCTCGCCCCGTAGGGGGAGCTGGCGACGGAGTCGACTGAGGAGGTTCATTTCCAACAGCCTTCAGACTGGTTGTGAAGGTTTTCCTTTTTACTCTCGCGCAGCTTGGTTGTAAAGGTTTTCATCTCCCTCAGCCGCAGGCGGGTCGTTCGGTTTTAAAATCCTTTTCCCCTCGCATCGCGAGGCTGTCCGGTTTTCAATCCTCGCTCGCGTCAATCTTACGTCCACCATATTGTTACTTTTTTCTATGGTATGTCTCTTTTCTCTAAAGTTTTACATATATCTCTATAACTAAAACAGTAAAAATAGTCCCATTTTTTCAGACTATTTTCTATAATATAGAAAAATTATAATATTTATTATTATTTTTCGACAAAATTCAATGTATGATAAAGGTGAAGAAGTATCGATCCGTGGAAGAGCGGAGCGGGCTTGAAATGAGGTGTTTTATGGATAATGAAACGAAACGCGCGGAATCGTTGTTCCTCGCAGGAGAGTTTGCAGAGAGTCTTTCGCTTTTGAAAGAGCTGGCGAAGGACCCGGCAAATGGCAGGGCTCAGTACTTGCTCGGGCTCTTCTATTTCTATGCGGTGGAAGTACGCTGGAATGGAGACCGTTTCCTAGAGCTGGTGGACAGCGGATGGAGAGCAGGTGATGTGCTCTCCGGATTCTTCATCCTCTACCGGGACGGAGAAGGAAACAAGAAGGAAATGACGGAGAAGTATGTAGAACATATGAAGAAACTTCTTCCGATGGCAAAGGCCGGCGATCCTTTTGCGATGCGCCAGATTGCGATTCTTTATGAACGCGGCCTGGGACGCAAGATCAATATGGATCAGGCCTATGACTGGTATGTTCGTTCAGCCGAGAAGGGGCTGTGCCTTTCTATGGCGGACGCAGGGCGTATCGCGATGGACGAAAGTTTCTCGCGGTATGATCCGAAGCTTGCTTTCACCTGGTTCCTGAAGGGGGCTGCGCTTGGGTATCACGAAGCGGAGCTGCGCCTCGGGGACTGCTTCTACGGCGCTATCGGCGTCGAGGAGGACAAGGAGAAGGCAGCGACCTGTTTTGAACGCGCTTCGAACCATGGAAACGGGGAAGCGTCGGATGCGCTGGGCACGATGTACGTCCTTGGCGACGGCATTTCCCAGGACATGGACAAAGCGTATGAATTCTTCACGAAGGGCGCAGAGCAGGGCTCTCCGAGCTGCATGTACAAGCTCGGCGACTGCTACCTCTACGGCCGCGGGACAGAAATCAATTACGAAAAAGCGATGGATCTCTACCTGGCCGCCTGGGATAAGGGAAATGTCCCTGCCGGGCGATCCATCGGACGCATGCACCTTCTGGGGCTTGCGAAGAACAGTGATGCCAGCGAAGGCTTCCGTTGGATCGAGAAAGCTGCTGATACCGGCGATATCGATGCCATCGCCTCTCTGGGCGACTGCTATGTGAACGGGGCAGGCACAGAAGTCGACGAAGAAAAAGGAAGGACGCTCCTTGAAGAAGCCGCTGAGCAGGGACAGGCGGAAGCCATCTGCGAGCTCGGCGAGCTGGCACTCCGTGACCAGGACGGGGACGGCGCCGTCAGGCGTTTCAAGGAAGCAGTGGCGCAGGGCTATCCAAGGGCTGAAAATTTCCTTGGCCTCTGCTATGCGACCGGCATCGGCGGGACGAGAAATCTCCGTGCCGCTGAAGAATGTTTTAGAAGAAGTGACGCGCAGGGTGATCCTGACGCGAAGTTGTTGATGCAGCAATATTTGAATGCCTGATTGTATGGAGGGACAATGAATCAGTCACAGGGTGAGTCTTTATTTATGCAGGGAAAAATCGACGAAGCGGTCGTAGAACTTCAGAAAGAAGCGAAGATGGGGGCGCCAAGAGCCATGTACCTCATCGGCTGCTGTCTTCGCGAAGGCTACGGCCACGTCGAAGCCGACGAAAGGAAAGCGGTCAAATGGTTCCAGAAAGGTTACGAGGAAGGCAGCGCACTCTGCGGCATTTCCCTCGTGAACGGGACCGATGATCAGGAAATGTGGGATATCGTGAATGAATGCTTCCCGAGTGTCCTCAAGGCTGCCGTTTCCGGCGACGTCCTTGCGATGGATGAAGCAGGGCGTTTCTATCTGGGCGCTCTCATCGTCAATTTCGAAGAAGGCATAAAGTGGCTGACGAAAGCAGCGCTCGCTGAATACTGGCGTGCGCTCTACGATCTGGGCTCCGCCTACGAAGAAGGGTACGCCGTTCCAAGAAACGAAGAACGCGCCATGCTCTGCTTCAAGAAAGCGGCAGAATTCCATGACCAGTACAGTGAATACAAAGTGGGCGAGATGCTCCTGAACTCCTGGAAAAAGGAAAAAGACACGAAGAAAGCAGCTGAATGGCTGAAAAAGTCGTGGAAACACGGCAACGGTGAAGCAGCCATGCTCCTCGCGTCCGTCTATGAAAACAGCGACGACAAGGAAGACCAGGAGAAAGCCTTCCGCTGGTACGAAAGAGCGGCCGAAGCCGGCATCCCCGAAGCACTCGCTGAACTTGCCTACGATTACGATCAGGGCTTTGTCGTAGAAAAAGACAGAAAGAAAGCTGTCTCTCTATATAAGAAAGCCATTGCCATGGGCCACGAAGAAAGCCTCATGTCCCTCGCGCTCATGTGCCTCGAAGAAAAAGACGAGAAAAACGGCTTCCTCTACATGAAAGAAGCCGCCGAAGCCGGCATCCCCCGCGCCCAGTACGCAGCAGGCATGATGTACCTTGAAGGCCACGGCACCGAAGAAAACCGAGACGAAGCCTTCCGCTGGATCGAAGCAGCCGCAGAAAACGGCGTAGACGAAGCAGAAGCCGTCCTCGAACATAACGGGTATATGATTTAAGAAATCCAAAGAAAAAGCATTGAAAACTCGAAACGAGCTTTCAATGCTTTTTTTGATGCGGAAATGGAGGAAAACCGGAGAAGCTCGCTGCGTGAGAGGGGTGCATTTCCATCGAGCGAAGCGAGGTTTAAGGGTGTTAACCTTGTTCCAAAGGAGAAGGTCCCGGCGAAGCCGGGGAATGAGATGTAGTTCTCGAGCAAAGCGAGGTTTTGAGGTTTTCAGATAGAACAAATAAATACATTTGTTAGTATCCTTTAATGGAATATTCCAATAGAAAAGGGGACTGTGGCAAAATGATTAACCATTTTGTTACAGCCCTTTTTTTGATGGGGAAATGGAGGGAAAACTGTAGAAGCTCGATGGAATCGGGCGAAAAACCGGACGACCTCACGATGCTCGTGGAACATTTTTATAGTTTTAGGTGCGATGAATCATGCACACCTTCAGTCGAACATCAGTGTTAAAAGTTCGACAGCTTCCCCTAACGGGGACTCCCAAAAGCGCTGAAATTGTTTTTCTCACATCTTCAAAATCGAAAGTGATAAAAAGGCGAACAGCACCAGCGGTAAAAGCTGTCCCCGTTAGGGGAAAGTGGCGCGGATGCGCCGAAAGGGGTTCATTTTCTAAAAAAGCCGGCGGATAGGTTTGATTACCACGCAGCAGAGCTGCGGTCGTAAGGTTTTCCTTCTTTTACTAAAAATGTTTCACGTGAAACATTTTTGTTTTCTGTTTTTTTTCTTTTCCCATTTTCCCTTTTGTTTTAAGGGTTTTCCTGTTGTATGGTTTTCTTTCTTTTTTCCCTTTTTATGGTTTTCCTCCATATTTCCCCTTTTTAAATTCCATTCTCCCTCGCGAGTTCTTCCTTCAGAAGCTGTATGAATTCATCGCGGATGGACCAGGGGGCGGCTTTTGTCCTTACGCCTACGGACATGGCATACTTGGTCTCCGGCAGGGGGATGACGTACATTTCCCTGAGGTCTTCTTTGGAAAGGGAGGAGCGGACGAGGTTCTGGGGGCAGAAGAGGGCACCCATGCCTTTTCCGGAGAGGCAGAGGAGGGTTTCCATGTTGTTGGACATGCAGCGGATGAAGGGTGTGAAGGGCGCTTCGGCGAGGTAGAGTGTCTCGAAGTAGCCGGAGACGTTTTCGCCCCGGGTATTCAGGAAGGGGCATTTGGCGAAGGGACGCATGCCTTCTTTGACGTCCCTCTGGAGGGCGGCGGAGACTTCTTCGATGGTGCCTTCTACGGTTTCGTCAAAGAGTTTCTTTGTGATGAGGAGGCAGATTTGTTCTTCGTAGATCGGTTCTATTTCAATGCCTGGCGGGACTTCCCTGTAGTGCCCGATGGAGAGGTCGATATCGCCTTCGACGAGGCGGGTCCTGAGCTGTTTATTCGTGGATTCCAGAATGCGGAATGTGACGCCCGGGTGCTTGTCCCCGAATTTCTTCAGGATGGGCGGAAGAAGGGTCCTGCCGCGGACATAGCCGACGCCGATACGCAGTTCTCCTGTTTTTTCTTCTGCGATGTCGAGGAGGGAGCGGCGCATGGATTCCTCTTCGCCTGAGAGAGAGAGGGCGTAATGGAAGAAGGTCCTTCCTCCATACGTAAGCTCGAGGGGGACATGGCGGATGATAAGCTTGCAGTTCAGCTCGCGCTCCAGCGCGGCGATGCTGGCAGAGAGCGTCTGCTGGGAAATATGGAGTTTCTCAGCTGCGCGTGTGAAATTCTTCTCCCTCGCGAGCATGATAAAATAATGCAGCGATTGAAAGTTCATAGTAACTCCTTTCCATGGTTCATTTTCTTCATTATAACAAAAATACCATGTAAAATATACGAATTTAAACAGTTGGATATTGTTACTTGAAAAACCTATACTATGGACAGATCGAAGAGATCAAGAAAATCAAAGAAATGAACACAGAAAGGAAGCATACAAAATGGAAAAAATCATTGATCGTGAAAACAAGGAAGCAGTCAAAGCATTGAAGAAGGATAACTTCTACTTCGGCTACATGGCAGCCAGGAAACTGGAAAGAGCCGATTACGTAGAAACCATCAGCGGTCTCAGAAAACCGGAAGCCAAGAAAGTCAGAATCGCTATTTAAGGAAATCAAGTCAGAAAGGGAGTCTATAAAATGGAAAAAATCATTGATCGTGAAAACAAGGAAGCAGTCAAAGCATTGAAGAAGGATAACTTCTACTTCGGCTACATGGCAGCCAGGAAACTGGAAAGAGCCGATTACGTAGAAACCATCAGCGGCCTCAGAAAACCGGAAGCTAAAAAAATCAAAGCCGCTGTCTAAGAAAATACCGGCAGAAAGGAAGCAGGAATCATGGAAAAAATCATTGATACAGTCAATAAGAAAGCCGTTGAGGACATGAAAGAAGAGAGTCCGTACACAGCCTTCAAGAGTGAGAAGAACCTGGAAAGAGCGGAAGACCTGGAAGAGAAGGCAGCTGCTTCCAAAGGTGAAAAGGAAGAGTCTTCTGAAGACTACGTTTCCTTCAAGGAAAAGAAAAACCTCGAGCGTGCCAGCCGCATCATCGAGAATGAAAAGTAAAAAAAACAATCAGTAAAAAGTACTATCTAAAACAGTTGGATTTAGTATAGTAGGAAATCTATACTATAGGTGAAAGGAAGGAAAGGCCCGGAATTCCCGAGATTTCCTTCATATCACCGGAAACCCGGTACCAGCAGAAAGGAGGCATACAGCGCGGGATCTCCCGGTCGTTCAAGAGCGGAAGGGAAGGATTTATCATGATGAAAATCTTAGAGTATGAAATCAGAAAGGGCGTCAAGCATTTCAAGAAGGAATACGGTTACTTCGGCTACCTGGCTGAGAGAAAACTCGACCGCGCAGCATACATCAACGATTGTGTCCTTGGCCATCCGAGAAAATCGGCCAGACACATGGCAAAACACCCGGCGTAATTCCCCGAGGATAAAAAAATGATCAATCAAATCACTGTTAAAAAGGAGCCCTGAAGCATTGCTGCAAGGCTCCTTTTTAGCGGGGTCTCTGTTGACAATTTATTTTTTTCGCCTATAATATGGAGTACAAAGAAGAACCGGTTTCGGGACTTTCCCTCGGGGAATTAGACCCCTTTGGGCCCGCGATGGGTTCTTTTTTATTGTCTGCATACATATCGCAATAGCGCTATTGGTAATCATTCCTACAAATAAAACTTGTGACTTCCACAAATTGAATTTGTTTGTCTGTATTTCGAAAAACATCTATACTATAAACAGATAGTCAGATACTTCATAGAGATAGTACTCATAATTCAATCGGGGGTTCTATCGTCATGAGGCAGTCATTTTTCGACGCTGCCCGTCACTTGTAATAACCCGGGGGCTTGATGGTACGGCGCTAGTCGTATTTGGGGAGTTTTTCTTCAAGAAAGGATGACGAATCATGGAAAAGAAAGTAGAAGAAATGACAGAAGAGGCCATTGAGAAAATGAAAAAGTAGCACGAATTCTTCGGTTTCCGTACAGAGAAAACGATGGAACGTGCTGAGCAGCTCGAAGACGCAATGGGCCAGGCTGACAAAGACGTCAGCGGTGAAACAGAAGTAGAAAAAGTCGATGAGAAAGCAGTCGAAGATCTGAAGAAGAAACATGAATTCTCCGGCTATGTCGCAGAAAAGACAATGGAAAGAGCCGAAGAAATCGTCGATGCTCTGAAAGAAGACAAATAATTTGTTTCCATGGATTGAATCCACCAATCTATGCATATAAATCAGAAAGGTCAGCCGTAAAGCTGGTCTTTTTGATTGGGAAAATGGGGAAGTGGACGAGCACCGCTAAAATGCCAAGACCCGTACCACCTCCTACCCTCCACTCCCTGCATTCCTGCCGCTTTCCCATACGGAAAAGGTATGAAACCAGATTCAAAAGAGGAATGGAAAGATTCGATAATTTCTATATATCCGGCCGTTTTCTCTGTTATAATAATTGTAGAAAGAATGATTGATCTGGCGTATAATGATTGGATGTTTTATACATGGTACGCATGGAAGGAGTCTGTATGACAGAGATAGAGAAAGCGCGGGAGCTTTTTGTTTCCTGCCGCTTGAAGGAGGCAAAGCCTCTCTTGGAGGAACTGGCCGGGGCCGGTGACAGCGATGCGCTGTACATGCTGGCCATGATGACGTATGACGTGGATATCGCTATCGAGCTTCTGGCAAAGAGCGCTGCGAAAGGAAATGCGGGCGCCAAGCTGATGCGCCTTGCGCTCATGGCAGATGCTTCGGAGGAAACGATCGCCGAAGCTGAGAAGTCGATCATCCCGGAAATAGAGAAAGGGGCAGAAGAAGATCCCGTTCTTGCCGATGCGCTGGGAACGTTTTACCTCGTTTATGGAAAGAAGCGCGAAGGATGGACAGAGAAGGGGATGGCCCTCCTCTCCATGGCAGAGCAGAAAGAATACTGGAAAGCATCGATTCACCTCGGAAGCGCGTTCAATGAGCTGCGCGAAAATCCGCTGGGGGATGCAGACCGGTTCAATCCGGGCGAAGCCATCATCCATTTCTCCTTTGCCGCTGTGAAAGGCGCACCGGAAGCGGAGTATTTCATGGGCTTCCTCGTTTACAGGGGCCTTGGAACGAAGCAGGACCAGAAGGCAGCCATCCAGCTCTGGAAGAAAGCGGCGGCCTCGGGCTACATGACCGCGGCGCTGACGCTCGGCTTCGTCCTTTCCTTCTCCAAGAACGAGAAGGAAAAGAAGGATGGCTTCAAGTACACGAAGATGGCAGCCGAATCGGGAGATCCGACGGCAGAAGGAAATCTGGCAAACTGCTACTACTACGGCACAGGCACAAGGAAGGACAGACGTCTGGCCCGCCTCTACTACAAAAAAGCCGCAGAGAAGGGGATGGAGTCGTCTGCCATGCAGCTTGGCGTCATGTACCACGAAGACGGCAAGGACGACAAAGCCTTTGAAATATTCAGGAAATCCGCGGAAAACGGCTATCCGGCATCAATGGGATGGCTGGCCGCTTGTTATGAAAATGGGTATGGAACGGAAAGAAACAGGGAAATGGCGAAATTCTGGCTGACCCGCGCTGCCGATCTGGGCGACGAGGACGCGAAGAAAGCGCTTTCCATCATTTCCGGGAATGGTTAAGGATTCAATGATTAGAAAAGAATGTATTTCAATTCTGGCGGCATGCCTTCTGGGCATTTCTTCGCTGCCAGCTTTCGCGGCGGCACCGGTCATTCCGCAGATGCCTGACCGCATTATCCGGGCGGAAAATGCGAAGGAGGGGCTGAATGCGCCTTCTTCGGAAAAGGATCTCGTGCTCCTCACATGGGCAGAAAATCCGGAATCCGTCCGCTATGAAGTGGAAATTTTCCGCGGTATTCCTTACAACCTGGACCGCAACGAACCTCTGGCGGATCACGTCTATGACAACCAGAGAATCTATACGAATAAAGTCATCATCGACCTGTCGAAGATTCCGGCAGGGGACGGCGTGCTCTACTGGCGCGTGCGCCCGATCGATGCCGACTGGACAGGCCTTGCGCCGTTCTCAGCTCCGATGGAAGTCAGGAGCACGATGAAGCGCCTTGGCCGCGATGCGCCGCTTCCGAACGTCTATCGTCCGGAAAACGGTTCCTCGCTCATCTATCCCGTCTATTCCTACGCAGGGATCCCGGGCGCGGCGAAGTACGAAGTGGAAGTGACAGACTCCTATCCGGAAACCCTTTCCGGCACAGCGCCTTCTGCCCACCGCGTCTTTTCCCGCGTGACCTCCCTTTCGAACGTCTATGACAGCGATCCCAGAATCGGGACCTACTACTGGCGCGTCAGGGGGATGGACGAGACAGGCGCGCCCGTCGGCGAATGGAGCCTTCCCGAACGCGTGAGAAATGACGTCGAGAGCCGCTACAATGTCGGCATCTTCGGCGACAGCATTACTCAGGGCGGCGGCCATCTCTACCACAGCCCCGCCGATATGGCGTACAGCTACGTTTCCTACCTCGATTTCCCGGCCGTCAATATGGGAAGAAGCGGCGACACCGTGGAAATGATGTACGACCGCTTCGACAGGGACGTCCTTCCCTTCCACGTGAAGTACCTTCTCATCATGGGAGGCATCAATGACCTTCGCATGGGCACGAGCCCGGACAAGGCCATCGAGTACCTGGAAAAAATCCGTCAGAAGTGCATCGACCACGGCATCACGCCGATTCTCATGACCATCGTGCCGCTCAATCCGGAAAACATCCAGAAATACTACGGCGAGACCACCTATGCAGGCTGGAAGGAATCCGTCGCCAAAGTGAACGCCTACATCCGGACGAAACCATATATCGACACCGCCGCACCCTTCGCATCCTTCGACGTCATGCCGTCGGAATTTGCCATGGACGGCATCCACGGCGACTGGAACGCCAAGCAGATGATCGCAGGGGAAATCAACCGCGAAATCGGCCATTTCATACCGACCTATTAATAGAAATCTTATAAGAAAGGCAGGGGGGAGATTTCGATGAGAAAACATTACTGGAAATATAAATGCACAGCAGCACTGCTGATGCTCTGGTGCGCCGCCGGGACGCTCGCGCCGGCAGAAGGGGGAGATCTGATCGGACTTTCCTGGAAACCCGATTACGATGCCGTGCGCTACGAAGTGCAGATGAAAGACGATGACGGCATGTTCTACGACAACCAGTTCGTCTACGCCAATTCCGTCCTCCTGGACAAGAAAGGACGCCTGGAACATTCTGAAAACGTTTCCTACCGCGTCCGCCCAATCGACTTCGACGGAAACCCGATCAGCGCCTTCACGCCATACATGCCGTTTGAAGACGGCGCCTTCAAGGACGACCGCGACGCGCCGTACCAGAAACCGGACAGAAGCGGGGAACAGGGCGGAGCCATGCTCTATCCCGTCTATTCCTTCGTCTGGATGCCCGGCGCCGCTTCCTATGAAGTCGAAGTGACCACCCAGCCTCCGGAAAATCCGACAGGTACCGATCCCTCCCTCTTCCGCCTCTGGAGCGCCAAGACTGAGCTGAGCGACCTCTATGACGCAAGACCGAGGACAGGCACCTACTACTGGCGCGTCCGCGGCATCGATGCCAAAGGAAATCCTGTCGGCGAATGGAGCGAAGCACAGAAACGCACCACCGACCCCGATGCAGGATGGGTCGTCGGCGTCTTTGGAGACAGCATCAGCCACGGCGGAGGACGCATGTCCTACAGCCCCAACGACCTCGAATACTCCTACGAGCACTACCTCGATTTCCCTGTCATCAACCTGTCCCAGAGCGGCGACACCAGCGAATCCATACTCGAAAGATTTGACAGAGACGTCCTACCCTTCCATGTGAAATACCTTCTCATCATGGGAGGCAGCAACAGCTTAAGAGGCGGCGTCCCTGCCGAAGACGTCATCGAGGACCTGAAAGCCATCCAGCAGAAATGCATCGACAACGGCATCACACCCATCCTCATGACCCTTCCGCCGATCAACCCGGCCAGCATCAAGAAAACCTTCGACGAACCCACCGTAGACGACTGGCAGACACCCTTTGCCAAAGTCAACGCCTTCATCCGCACCCAGCCCCACATCGACATTGCCGCTGCCTTCCCCCTTGACCCGGGAATGACACCAGCCCTTGCCCTGGACGGCCTCCACGGAGACGTCGTCGCCAAACAAAGAATGGCCGCTGTCATCAACGAGCACATCCGTGACTTCGTCAAAGAACCCATGGCCCTGCCCGAAAATCAGACGGAAGAAACCAAAGAAAACACCAATGCTGCAAAAACCTCGCTACTGCCAGATTGACAGCACGAAAGAAAAAAGCGAAGAAATTCACCGGGATAAGTTATACACAAACTGTGGAAAACTTTGTGAATAAAAACAAGTGAATAAATACCTGTGAAAATGTGAAAACCTCGATAATATCGGAAAAATAGCAAATAAAAAGATTCACACAGCCCCTTTTCACAGCCTGTGAATATTGTGAAAAACTCTTGGGATAAATCACAAACCCCATGCAAAAATCCCTGTGCTGCCCCAAAAACACTGGGAAAACGAGACTTTTCAAACAAACCACTATATATATCCTTCCTGTGAACAAAACCAACTATATATAGTAAAGACGCCAAAGGACAAACCATCCCAAGGCGTCTTTTTTTGACAAAAACCAAGGAAATGTTTCACGTGAAACATTTCCCAAACCGCAGCAGCAGAAAAAACAGCAGAAAACCAAAATGGCAACAGCAAGGATTTTGAAGAGCATACTTTGAACCATTTAAAACGAGCTGCTACGAACTACTATGTACTGAGTCCTGACTTTTCTCGATTATCGTAAAGCTGTCACCGTCAGGGGAAAGGGGTTCATTTTCCCAAGCGCCGCTAACACTTGCCTTCCCAGACGGGGAAGGTGCCCGAAGGGCGGATAGAGTTGATTACCACGAGTGCGCGCGGTTGTATGGTTTTGAACTTGACCTTGCCTCGTAGAGGAAGGTGGTCCCGGAGGGACCGGAAACATCATTTCCCAGCCTGTAAGGCGGTTGTATGGTTTTCACTCTCTATTCTCAAATCCCCATCCCCTCCAAAATTCTCACAAAAAAACCGCCATGAAATTTTCACAGCGGTTTTTTTATTTGTATGTAGTTGTTATCCCAGTGCGACGTCGAGAGCCATCATGACCATGAAGCCTACGGCAAAGGAGAGGACTCCGATATCGGAGTGTTCTCCTTCGGACATTTCCGGGATGAGTTCTTCTACAACGACGTAGAGCATAGCACCTGCGGCGAAGGAAAGGAAGTAAGGCATCATCGGGACGACCATGGCGGTGACCAGGATCGTCAGCGTGCCTCCGATCGGTTCTACGATGCCGGAGAGGACGCCTCCTATGAAGGATTTCCAGCTGCCCATGCCGGCGGATTTCAGCGGCATGGAAATGATAGCGCCTTCAGGGAAGTTCTGGATGGCAATCCCAAGCGACAGTGCCATGGCAGCCGCAGCAGTGATTCCTGCGTGTCCGGAAAGGAAGCCTGCATAAACGACACCGACGGCCATGCCTTCAGGGATATTATGAAGCGTCACGGCCAAGACAAGCATCGTCGTCCTTTCCAGGTGGCTCTTCGGGCCTTCTGCTTTCTTCGCATTCATATGAAGATGCGGGATCACATGATCCAGCAGCAGAAGGAAAAGGATGCCGACGCCGAAACCAATCGTCGCCGGAAGGAACGCCATCTTTCCGAGAGGCTCAGACTCTTCGATCGCAGGGATCAGAAGACTCCAGACCGATGCCGCCACCATCACGCCGGCCGCAAAACCCGTCAGCCCGCGCTGTACAGAGCGGTTCATCTCGCCGCGCATAAAGAACACACACGCAGCCCCCAGAGACGTTCCGAGGAAGGGGATAAACAATCCCCAGAATACATCAGACATAAAATTTCTCCTTATTCAGTTAGTCGGTAATCATTTCAATAAAAGGGGAATTCTTATTGAAAACAATTATCACTTATACATTACTCCACGTTTCGATTCCTGTCAATATATTACCATAAAGAGAACGAGAGAGGGGAAAATAGGTAGACAATTGGGGAGCATAGGACAGGGGAAACCGTATGAATAAGAAAACCACACAAATGGGAAAAACGTATGAATGGAAAAACCATACAACCAAGCTGCGCTTGTGGAACCTTTTATAAAAACCAATGAATACTGCACACCTTTCTCCGGCAACAGTTAAAAGATTGGCCGGATCCTCCCCCGATGGTGGAGGTCAAAACCTTCTGTATCGTCGTGTACCGCTATTATTAACTGCGATGTACTGAGTTCCGATTTTCAGGGCCGTAGGCCGGTCTTGACCTTGCCCTGGAAGGGAAGGTGCCCGACCTCAAATTCTGATGTCGGGCGGATGAGTTGCAGTTACTCGGACAGAGTCCGGTTGTATGGTTTTTAAAGGTGCAGTTTCTAAGAAGGCCGGTGGAAAGAGTGTAGTATTCCTTAATGCTTTCAATATAAAAAGGTTTTTCGAGCGAAGCGAGGTTTGCCTGTTTTCCCTTTGCGAAGTAAGGAAAGGGTTTTAGAGCTCGCCCCGTAGGGGGAGCTGGCGCGCCTGCGCCTGAGGAGATTCATCTCCCTCAGCCGTCAGGCTGGTTGTCTGGTTTTAAACTCTCCCCCTAGTTTTCCCGCTTTTAATCTCTCTCCCCAGTATTTCCACTTCTAAAATACTTTTCCAGGAGGGCAGCTCCCTCTATTTTATCCCTCCAAATATTAAACCAATCTTAGCATTTTCTTCTTATATTAGTAAATGATTAGTTAGAAATCTATGCAAAATCCTTGGTTTTATCGATGTTTTCGCACTTTATGCACAGGAGTGGTTTGAACGTTAATTTTAGGGGTATTTTGGATAAAATGTGCTGAAATTTTCAAGGGGTTATCCATTAGAAAATGATTAAACTTTAAAATAACGCTTGCATATGGGTCCGCTGGGACTTATAATGCAAACATCAAATTCATATTGGTGGATGATGCAAGTGGGAGAAAGCCGTATGGCTTACCGAAGGAGTAACACTCTCAGGTGCCTCGCAAGAGGCGGTACCGGTTGCGGACACACTCTGGAGAGTCTCACAAATGAGCGCCGAAGGTGTAAGGATCGCAAGGTCCCAATCTCTCAGGCAAAAGGACAGAGCATAAAGAAACGTTCTTACGATTTTTTCGTACTCGTTTTAGGATAGACAATGCCGGCTTCCAGAGTTTTATATTTTGGATGCCGGCTTTTTGCATATTTCTATTTCGAGGAGGACGAACATGGATTTGAATTACATGAATTGGCTGAATGCAGCCGACAGTTTTATCTGGGGACCACCGCTTTTGGTTCTTTTGGTGGGAACCGGGATTCTGCTGACACTTCGTTTGAAGATGTTGCAGGTTTTCAAGCTTCCCAAGGCTTTGAAATTAATTTTCAAGGCACAGAACGCAGGCAGCGGAGATATTGATTCTTTCAAGGCTCTCTGCACAGCTCTTTCCGCAACGGTAGGCACCGGCAATATCGTCGGCGTAGCTACTGCAATCGCAGCTGGCGGCCCTGGCGCTATTTTCTGGATGTGGATGGCTGCTTTCTTCGGAATGGCAACCAAGTATGCGGAAGGTCTTCTGGCTGTTAAATACCGCGAAGTCGATTCCAAAGGCGAAATCGCTGGCGGCCCGATGTTCTACATCAAGAACGGCATGGGTGAGAAGTATAAATGGCTTGGAACTCTCTTTGCTCTCTTCGGCGTACTCGTCGCATACTTCGGTATCGGTACATTCGCTCAGGTCAATTCCATCGTTGAAATCACCCAGATGACGGTCGGCGTTTCACCGACATGGACCGCCATCATCCTGACCATCCTGGTCGCAGCTATCACTCTCGGCGGACTCCAGTCCATCGCGAATGCCGCATCCAAGATCGTTCCGGCAATGGCAGTGATTTACTTCGTTTCCACCGTCGGCGTCCTTGCTTACTTCGCTAATCAGATTCCGATGGCTATTGAGACCATCATTTCCAACGCATTCACCGGCACAGCAGCAGCCGGCGGCTTCGCAGGAGCAGGCGTGATGCTTGCCATGAGAAGCGGTATTGCCAGAGGCGTATTCTCCAACGAATCCGGCCTTGGTTCCGCTCCGATCGTAGCCGCAGCCGCTAAGACAAAATGGCCGGCAGAACAGGGTCTCATTTCCATGACAGGTACCTTCATCGATACCATCATCATCTGCACCCTGACCGGACTTACCATCGTCGTATCCGGCGAATGGCTCAAAGGCCTCAACGGCGCAGCACTCACCAATGCAGCTTTCCAGGATGCCTTCCCGGCAGTTGGCGGCTACATGCTGATGGTCGGACTTGTCCTCTTCGCCTTCACCACCATCCTCGGATGGAACTACTACGGCGAACGCTGCATGATCTACCTCTGCGGCACCAAGGGCATCCTTCCTTACCGTATTATATTCATCGCGCTTGTCGCAAGCGGCGCGTTCCTTAAATTAGAAGCCATCTGGGTTCTGGCGGATATCGTCAACGGACTCATGGCTATCCCGAACCTCATCGCTCTTCTGGCCCTTTCCGGAGTCGTCGTCAGAGAAACCGAGAAATACTTCGATCATCTGAAGACCGGCAAGGACTACGAAGAATACGAAGACCTCGATCCATCCCTGGCAAGTGCAAAAGCTCAGCCAGAAGTGGAAGAGTAAGAAGGTTCATATCTGCCAGGCGAGAAGGTTTCCCCATTTTCCCTTCCGCCGGGCAGTATGATACAAGGCCTGGGACAGGGCCTGCGCATCCATCCATCTTCGGAATCGCAGTCCCGGGCCGCCGGGAGAGACACCCAGAACTCTCTCCCGGGTGGGGGCCCTGCCTTTCAAAAAGGGAAATCCATCAATCCTCTTGTATACTTCAGGCCAAGTGCCTTTGTATATGCCGCAAATGCCCGGCAGGCTCATAGAGCCAAAGCGCATACATATCTGTGGATGATGTACACTGAAAAATGACATGAAAATGTCTGCCGAAGGAGTAATACTATCAGGCGTTCAGAAGAACACGAAACTGTGTACGGACACATCTCTGGAGAGCTCCGCTGAAACGATGCGGACGCCGAAGGTGCTAAGGGATCACCGATTCCGAATCTCTCAGGCAAAAGGACAGGGCTGGCAGCAGGGTAACACCCGGCTATGCATGGATGCATACATACATAGGACCGCCAGCCTTTAGATTCCGGTTTTTCCGGAGCCTGAACGCGGCGGTTTTTTGCTTTCCCTGTTGTTGGAAAAAGGAGTAATTACTTTGTAACCAGTAATGAAAAGGTAGGGGGATTTTATCATGGACATGGCTTCTGTAAATTCAATCGTCAGCCAAATTGACAGCATAGTTTGGGGCCCGCTGATGCTCTTGCTTCTCGTCGGGACCGGTGTTTATCTGACCTGTACGGTACACTTCCGTACCTGGAGAAATCTCCCATACGCACTTCACAGCGTGCTTTCCAAAGAAGCCCGCCAGAAGAAAGGGACGGGCGACGTTTCCCCGTTCTCCGCACTTTGCACAGCCCTGGCTGCTACCATCGGCACAGGCAATATCGTAGGCGTTGCGACCGCTATGTTTGCAGGCGGCCCCGGCGCGCTTGTATGGATGTGGATCTCCGCATGCTTCGGCCTCACATCCAAATTCTCTGAATGCATGCTCGCTATCAAGTACCGCGAAGTGAACGCACGGGGCGAAATGAAAGGCGGCCCGATGTTCACCATGAAAAACGGCTTCAAGAATAAGAAACTCGGCAGCATCATGGGCTTCCTCTTCGCCCTCTTCGCAGTCATCGCTTCCTTCGGCATCGGCAACATGACCCAGGCGAACTCCATCTCCGGCGCCGTGAACTCCACATTCGGCGTATCCACGGAAATGACCGGCATAGTCTTGACCGTCATGTCCCTTGCCATCATCGTCGGCGGCATCAAGACCATTTCCAGAGTCTCCTCCGTCGTCGTACCGGGCATGGCCGTCTTCTATGTCGTAGCCGGCATGGCATGCATCCTCATCAACATTGAAAACATTCCTCACGGACTTTACCTCATCCTCATGATGGCATTCGACCCGCAGGCAGTCGGCGGCGGCGTCCTGGGTGGCATCACCGTCTCCGTCATGAACGCTATGCGCTACGGCGTAGCCAGAGGCTGCTTCTCCAACGAAGCAGGCATGGGCTCGGCAGCCATCACAGCCGCTGCAGCTACCACCGATGACCCCGTCCGTCAGGCTTACATCAATATGACAGGAACCTTCTGGGATACCATCGTTGTCTGCACCATTACTGGCCTTACCATCGCCTCCTCCGGCGTCCTCGGCACCAACGGAGCCGACGGCACACCCCTTCAGGGAATCGAACTCACCATCGCCGCATTCTCCTCGAACATCGGCGTCGTAGGCGCATACATCGTCTCCATCGGCATCATCCTCTTCGCATTCTCCACCATCCTCGGATGGGAATACCACGGCGAAAAAGCATGGGAATACCTCTTCGGCACCCATAAATACAACATGATCTACCGCGTTGTATTCTCCCTGGTCGTTTACATCGGAGCCACCCAGACCCTCGACCTCGTCTGGAACCTCTCCGACATTGCAAACGCCCTCATGGCCATCCCGAACCTCATCTCCATGCTCATCCTCGCGCCGGTCGTCAAAGAAGAAGTATTCCGCTTCCAGGCCGTCATCGAACGCGAAAAAGCAGAAAAAGCAGCTGCCAAAGAAGCAGCAATCGAAGAAAGAGCCGGTATCTGATCAGGCTCAAAAAGGCAAGATTAAAGAAATCTCCCTTACAGGAAATAAAGGAAATACAGGAAACACAGCAAAACTCCGCCCGATGCATAGGACGGGGTTTTCTGGCGGGGGGGTAGGGGAAAAGGCCAAGGTGCGCCGCTTGCCGCTGCTGCTAACTGCGATGTACTGAGTCTGGATTTTCAGGGCCGTAGGCCGGTTTTGACCTTGTTCTGGAAGGGAAGGTGTCAGCGGAGCTGACGGATGAGTTGCATTTCATCGAGCGTAGCGGGGTTTTGAGTTTTTTATCAAGGCGTAGCCTTGGTTTAAGGGTGTTAACCTTGCTCCGAAAAGAGAAGGTGTCAGCGTAGCTGACGAATGAGATGTAGTTCCTCAGCCGCTAGGCTGGTTGTAGGGTTTTCCTCGAACGAAGTTCGGTTTGCTTGTTTTCCTTTTGCGAAGCAAGTAAGTGGTGTTGACCTTCCCAGACGAGGAAGGAGGGCCACGAAGTGGCGGTTAGGGTTGATTACTACGAACGAAGTTCGGTTGTCCGGTTTTAATCCTCCTCTCTATATATAAATACTATATATATAAGGAAGGTATCCTGCGCTCTTAAAATCTCCTCTTTTGTTTTTTCATCCATCTGTCTCTTCCCATTCCCTGCGCCTTTAATCTTTTATTTTTTTCCCGTTTTCCTCCTGTTTCAAAATTACATAGATATTTTCTATCAAAAAACATAGTACATCCATTTTCATCTGTCCCGAAAACTAGTTCCTTATACTCTCTGTATATGCTATATACAGTATACAGGCGGCGTTTTTCATGTATGCGGAATTTAAAAAATACATAGTATCAATATATAAAAAAATATATGAAGAAGTACTTGCTTTTTGAAAAAATGCGTGTATAATTCAATCAAATCACATCCGAGGGCGGAATCTATGACGAGTCCCGGTTTGTGGTGGAAATGTACGGGTTCCCGTACCATAAGGGTGGATGAAGTACACGGAAAAATGACATGAAAATGTCTGCCGAAGGAGTAACACTATCAGGCGTTCTGAGAACACGAAACTGTGTACGGACACATCTCTGGAGAGTTCCGCTGAAAAGATGCGGACGCCGAAGGTGCAAAGGGATCTTTGATCCCGAATCTCTCAGGCAAAAGGACAGGGCTGGCAGCAGGGTAACTCCCGGCTATGCGTGGATGCATACATACATAGCGCCAGCTTTGCACTTCAGATCTTTCTGAAGGCTGAGTGCGGCGCTTTTTTGTTTCCAAAAATTATTGAATCCCGTATAGCAAGTAATCAAGAAGGGAGCTGCCGAAAATGGATATGGCTGAACTCAATCAATGGGCCAATGCGGCTGATAGTTTCGTATGGGGGCCGGTTATGCTCTGTCTCCTCGTGGGCACGGGGATTTACATGACCCTCACTCTTCACTTTCTCACATGGAGAAATCTTCCTTATGCTCTGAAGAGCATTTTCTCGAAGGAGTCTAGGACGACTTCAAGGGGTAGCGGCGACGTTTCTCCCTTCTCCGCGCTGATGACCGCTCTGGCGGCTACGATCGGCACAGGAAATATCGTGGGCGTTGCGACGGCTATGTTTGCCGGCGGCCCGGGCGCTCTCGTCTGGATGTGGATTTCCGCCTGCTTCGGCCTGTCCACGAAATTCTCTGAATGCATGCTCGGCTTCAAGTTCCGTGAAGTGAACGCGAAGGGTGAAATGAAGGGCGGCCCGATGTTCACGATGAAGAACGGCTTCAAGAACAAGAAAGCCGGCATCTTGATGGGTTTCCTCTTTGCTCTCTTTGCCGTCATTGCCTCCTTCGGCATCGGCAACATGACCCAGGCGAATTCCATCAGCACCGCCGTCAATGCGACATTCGGTGTTTCCAATGAAATCAGCGGCATCATCATGACCGTCATGACCCTTGCCGTCATCGTAGGGGGCATCACCTCCATTTCCAGAGTTTCCTCCATCGTCGTTCCAGGCATGGCTGCCTTCTACATCGCTGCCGGCCTCCTCTGCGTCATCCTCAATATTGAAAACGTACCGCACGGCCTCTACATGATCATCATGATGGCATTCGATCCTTCCGCTGTCGAAGGCGGCGTGCTCGGTACGATCACTGTTTCTGTCATGAACGCTATGCGCTACGGCGTGGCAAGAGGATGCTTCTCCAATGAAGCAGGCCTCGGCTCAGCTGCCATCTCGGCCGCTGCTTCCACGACTGACCGTCCGGCAAGACAGGGCTACATTTCCATGACCGGCACCTTCATCGACACCATCGTCGTTTGCTCCATCACCGGTCTCACCATTGCTTCCTCCGGCGTCCTCGGCACCCTTGGCGCTGACGGCAAGCCCCTGACCGGCGTGGCCCTCACCATGGCAGCCTTCTCCCACAATATCGGACCGATCGGCAGCTACATCGTTTCCATCGGCATCATCCTCTTCGCATATTCCACCATCCTCGGCTGGGAATACAACGGCGAAAAAGCATGGGAATACCTCTTCGGCACCCATAAGTACAACCTCATCTACCGCGTCGCTTTCTCCATGGTCGTCTACGTAGGTGCTACCCAGACCCTAGACCTCGTCTGGAGCCTCTCTGACATCGCGAACGCTCTCATGGCGATCCCGAACCTGATCTCCATCCTTGTCCTCGCACCGGTCATCAAGGAAGAAGTCTTCTCCTACCAGAAAGTCATTGCCGCTGAAAAGGCAGCAAGGGCAGGGGAGACGGTCGCAGAAGAAGCGGTCCAGAAGATTTGAATATCATTAGAAAATAAAGTTTCCCGTTTATTTTTCAGAAAGGAAATCCCATTTCCTTCCTATAGCGAATTTACATAGGGAGCGCGGTTATTCTCAATCGCGCTCTTTTTTTCATGCATGTTGATTCATAAAGCGAAATAGTAAATCTCATGAATTATAATACAAAGGTTATGCTTTACATAATTTATTAAATATCTCAGACGGGTACATATATAAATGTATGGATAATTTACGAAATCTATTAGTTTTTTATTATGTATGCTCCTATAATATGTCTATCATTTTTAATGCCTTAAAAGGCACCTGGAGGGGAATTTATGAATCTTTCGTTACAGATTTTTGCCTCCCTTGTCCTGTCCGTCATCGTCGGACTGGTATTGGGAGAAGGCGCGGCGGCGCCTGTGAAGACATGGATTGCCCCGATCGGCACCATGTTCATCAATCTGATCAAGATGATGATCGTTCCTGTCGTCTTCTGTTCCCTGGTCGTCGGCATGACGTCCATGGGGGATATGAAGAAACTGGGCCGTATCGGTATCAAGACGCTGTCCATTTACATGGTGACCACCGCTATCGCCATCGTGATCGGCTTTGCCGTAGCCCTGGCCATTGATCCGGGCACCGGCATGAGCATGGCCGGAGCGACCGCGCCGAAGGTCAAGGAAGCCCCGAGCATCATGCAGGTCTTCGTCGACATGATCCCGTCGAACCCGATCGCATCCATGGCCAAGGCAGACATCCTGCCAGTCATCATCTTCGCCCTCTTCGTCGGAGCCGGCATCATTTCCGTCGGCGGCAAGAGAGCCGAGACACTGATCAGCTTCTTCGATGCATTCGCTGAAGTCTGCTACAAGATCATCGCCATGATCATGAAGACCGCCCCGATCGGCGTCTTCTGCCTGCTGCTTCCTGTCGTCGTCATGAACGGACCGAAAGTGCTCCTGCCGCTTCTCTCCGTCATCATCTGCATGCTGATCGGCTGCACCATCCACGCCGTCTGCGTCTACTCTGCCATGACGACCGTCGCCGCTCACATGAGCCCGGTCACCTTCTTCCGCGGCATGTCCGAAGCGATGGCCATCGCCTTCACCACCTGCTCTTCCGCAGGCACGCTTCCGGTCAACATGAAGAACGTCCAGGAAAAACTCGGCGTTCACCGCGACATCGCATCCTTCGTACTGCCCCTTGGCGCGACCATCAATATGGACGGCACCGCTCTCTATATGGGCGTCTGCTCCATTTTCATCGCCAACGTATTCGGCGTACCGCTCACCTTTGACCAGATGATGATGATCGTCCTCACCGGCACCCTTGCCTCCATCGGCACCGCCGGCGTCCCGGGCGCAGGCCTCATCATGCTTGCCATGGTACTCCAGTCCGTCGGACTTCCGCTCGAAGGCCTTGCACTCGTTGCCGGCATCGACAGAGTCCTCGACATGTTCCGCACCTGCCTCAACATCACAGGCGATGCAGCCGTTGCCGTCGTCGTCAACGCATCTGAACAGGAAGTGCCCTCTGACATTCAGATCACAGAATAAGAAGGAAGGAAATGGGGAGTGATGAGCTTCATGACGCTCTCCTATATATAATAGTAATAAAATAGACTTGTGTATGCTTATAATGCAACAAGTATCCACTATATATGCAAAACTTGTAAGAAATTTTTATAGAAATATAAAAAAATTTACAAAAATTCTATTGTACAATACACCTGCTTTGCCTTATAATAACAATACAATTCGTAATGGATGATGCATACAGAAAGAGCTCGAGGATGAAAAGTGTATACTTATTCAATATACACCTTTCGGAGACTGCCGAAGGAGTAACACTATCAGGCGTTCAAGGGACACGAAACTGTATGCGGACATAACTCTGGAGATCTCCGCTGAAACGATGCGGAAGCCGAAGGTGCAAAAGGCGCAAGCCTCAATCTCTCAGGCAAAAGGACAGGGCCGGACAAGGACTTTGAGAAATCAATGGGCCGCCGGCTCTGTTTTCATTTTTAGAGCCGGCGGTTTTTTAATGGGTTTTGGGAAAGGAAAGTCTTTCTCAGGTAGTGGATCCCTCCAAAGGGGTGGGGGATCTGGGGAAAATGGGAGGAAAATCTATGTTGTTAGACATCTTAAACCAGATTGACAGCATCGTCTGGGGACCGTGGCTCTTGGTCTTACTTGTCGGTACGGGCATCTGGCTCACATTCCGGCTCACACTGCTGCAGGTCGTCAAACTGCCGAGAGCTCTGAAGCTCATATTCTTCGCAAGAAACAAGGGCGAAGGAGACATTGATTCATTCAAAGCGCTTTGTACCGCGCTCGCTGCCACCGTCGGCACCGGCAACATCGTCGGCGTCGCTACCGCTATCAAACTCGGCGGCCCTGGCGCACTCTTCTGGATGTGGCTCGCCGCCTTCTTCGGCATGGCGACAAAGTACGCAGAAGGCTGCCTTGCCGTCAAATACCGTCAGGTCGACGACAACGGCAACATCGCCGGAGGCCCGATGTACTACATCGAAATGGGCCTTGGCAAGAAATGGAAACCACTCGCCGTTCTCTTTGCCTTCTTCGGATGCATGGTAGCCCTCCTTGGCTCCGGCACCACGACACAGATGAACGCCATCATTTCCTCCGTGGAAGCAGGCTTTGGCATTTCCACCTACATCACCTGCGCCGTTATTACAGTACTCGTAGCTATCATCACCTTCGGCGGACTCCAGTCCATCGCAAAAGCTGCTGAAAAAATCGTTCCGGCTATGGCCGTCATCTACTTCGTCATTACCGTCATCTTCCTGGCACTCAATGCAGGCGGCCTCCCGGGCGCCATCAGCCAGGTATTCACCGGCGCATTCTCCGGCACCGCAGCTGCCGGCGGCTTTGCAGGCGCAGGCGTCATGCTCGCTATGCGAAGCGGTATCGCCAGAGGCCTCTTCTCCAACGAATCCGGCTTAGGCTCCGCACCGATCGTCGCTGCTGCCGCTAAAACAAAATGGCCGGCAGAACAGGGCCTCATTTCCATGACCGGTACCTTCATCGACACCATCATCATTTGTACCCTGACCGGTCTTACCATCATCGTATCCGGCCAGTGGCTCGGTGACACCAACGGCGCTGAACTTACACAGAACGCATTTGCCGTCACCTATGGCGGCTTCGCGCCGATCCTTCTCACCGTATCTCTCGCACTCTTCGCCTTCACCACCATCCTCGGATGGAACTACTACGGCGAACGCTGCTGGGAATACCTTTTCGGCACCAAGAGCATCCTCTTCTACAGAGTCCTCTTCCTCGTCATCCTCGCATCCGCTGCCTTCCTGAAACTCGAATCCATCTGGGCACTCGCAGATATCGTCAACGGCCTCATGGCCATCCCGAACCTTATTGCCCTCCTGGGCCTCACAGGCGTCATCGTCGCAGAAACCAAGAAATACTTCGAACACCTCGAAATCCGCGACGCCAAACTCAAAGCCTACAAAGCAAGAAGAATCGGAAAGAGATAAGAAAAGAAACAGAATCAATAGAGATGTGGAACCCAAACAGTTCCGCATCTTTTTTTGTGGAAACTCGCAAGCTCGGATGTACTGGGCGCTGACTTTCCCGAGCGCCGCCAACACTCGCCTTCCCAAAGCGCCGCCAATACTCGCCTTCCCAGACGGGGAAGGTGTCGGCCCCAAATTCTGATGCCGGCGGATAGGGTTGATTACTCCGAGCTGTAGTTCGTTTCCCCAGTTCCCTCCCTTTTCCCCCTCGTGTATAATATATATAAAACTTTCAATATATAGGAGGCGTGGATATGAATATAGGTGTCATTGGTGTCGGGCATATCGGCGGGACTTTGGCGGAGAAGTTCGTGAAGGCCGGTCATCAGGTCAGCGTGGCCAATTCGAGAGGGAAGGAAGCCGTCAGGGCGTTTGCAGAGAAGATCGGCGCAGCGCCTTCGGATATTTCTGAAATCGTCAAAGGAAAGGATGTCGTCATTCTGGCGGTTCCTCTTCCTGCCATTGAGAAGCTTCCCAGGGATCTTTTCAAGGATGCAGGAAAGACGATCGTGGTGGATACGTCCAATTATTATCCGGACCTCCGTGATTCCCATATCAAGGAACTGGACGAAGGAAAAACAGAAAGCCTCTGGGTTTCTGAGAAAATCGGGCATCCCATCATCAAAGCGTTCAACAACGTTCTGGGGGATACCCTGGCAGAGAAGGGCAGAAAGAAAGGGGACGAGGGAAGACTTGCCGCCGCTGCTGCAGGAGACAGTGCGGAAGACAAAGCCGTCGTCATGCGCCTGATCGATGAAGCGGGCTTCGATCCCGTCGACGGAGGCACCCTCGAAGAATCCTGGCGCCAGCAGCCCGGGACACCCTGCTACTGCTGCGACTACAATAAAGAAGAAATGGAAAAAGCCCTGCAGGAAGCCGTCCCTGGAAAAGCGCCCGGCGTACGCGATGCCATCAATGACCACCTCATGCACCTTGCCAAAGCGCCCACCCATGAAGAAATCATCCAGGTCAACCGCGGAGCACACCATAAAGAGTAAAAGAAAAGGGCCCTCGGAAATGATTCATTTCTCCGCCCTTTCTTCTTTTTATTTATTTCCATTTTCCATTTGAGAGAGGTAGACGCGCGTGCTATAATGATTAGTATTGTATTGTTATAAGAAGGAGTGGAAAAAGGCCTTCTTATGATATAATAAAAATGATTGATTCATTGATGAAGGAGGCGGCATAGATTGGAGAAACACGTCATTATCAATGTCACTTCCGTCCAGCGTGACGAGACCGGAAAGGATGAGAAAATCACCCTGGAAACCCCGGGCATTTACGGGGAAGAGGGGAATATGAGGTACGTCTCTTACCGGGAAACGAAACTAGCCGGCATGGAAGGCACGACGACGACGCTCCGCGTTTACGAGGACCACGTCAGCCTTTTGCGGGAAGGCACATTCCTGCAGGAGCAGGAGTACCGCATCGGCAAGTCATCGAAGTCGACCTATCAGACACTGATGGGACCCCTCGAAGTGACCGTCGTCACAAGGAGTATCGAAGACAGTCTTACAGGCGGCGAAGGCAAGGTCGTTCTGACCTACGACGTCGAGCTCAAAGGACTGTTTAACCATTTAAATGAAGTTGTAATAGAAGTGCGGGAGGATCCGGAGTATTCATGGAAGTCAGAGAACAACTGAAGGAAATCATTGAAAAAGCAAAGGACGCCGCCATTGCGGCAGGCGAGCTGCCGGAAGGGGAATACGCCCCCATGCAGCGTCTGGAAGTCCCGAAGTCCAAGGAATTCGGCGATTATTCCACCAATGCTTCCATGCGCTGGGCAAAAGCAGCGCACAGAGCGCCGCGCCAGATCGCGGAAGTGATCGTGAAACATATCGACACGCCCCTTGTTGCCAAGATGGATATCGCAGGCGCAGGGTTCATTAATTTCTTCCTGGCAGCAGACACCGTCTATGCCGAACTGGAAAAAATCCTGAAGACAGGCCCGTCCTACGGGGACCTTCCGAAAGACCAGAAGGACAGAATCCTCGTGGAATACGTTTCCGCCAACCCGACAGGCCCGCTTCACATCGGCCATGCCAGAGGCGCAGCATACGGTTCCGCTATGGTGAACCTGCTCCGCGCTGCCGGCTATGACGTCTATTCCGAATACTACGTCAACGACGCAGGCAACCAGATCGACCATCTCGCTGAATCCATCAATGCCAGATACCTCCAGCTCTGCGGCTACGACGCAGAAATCCCGGAAGACGGCTACCATGGACAGGACATCGTCGAAACAGCCAAGAGAATCCTTGAAAGAGACGGCAAGAAATACCTGGGCATGAGCGATGAAGAACGCCTCCTGGCATTCAAGGACATCAGCCTCAACGAAAAACTCGACGCCCTCCGCAAGGACCTCCACGATTTCAACGTAGACTTCGACAACTGGTTCTCCGAAAAATCCCTCTATCCGGAACAGGTCGACGAGGCCTTAAAGGTACTGAAGGATGAAGACAACCTTTACGAAAAAGACGGCGCCCTCTGGCTCCGTACCACAAAGAACGGCGATGACAAGGACAGAGTCGTCATCCGTACCAACGGCGTGCCGACCTACTTCTGCTCCGACATCGCATACGTTGGAAACAAGATCGAAAGAGGATACAACAAACTCATCGACATCTGGGGCGCTGACCACCACGGATATATCATCCGCTTGAAGACGGCTATGAAATTCCTCGGATACAACCCCGATGATTTTGAAATCATGCTCCTCCAGATGGTTACCCTCCTCCGCGACGGACAGCCAGTCAAGATGAGCAAGCGTACCGGCCAGGCAGTCACCCTGCGTGAACTGATGGACGAAGTCGGCACCGACGCAGCACGCTATTTCTTCTGCGCAAGAACACTCGACTCCCAGATGGACTTTGACATCGATCTTGCCAAGAAACAGTCCAGCGACAACCCGGTCTACTACATCCAATACGCCCATGCCCGCATCCACAGCCTCTTCGATCAGGCGAAAGAAGCAGGCGTGAAATGGGATCCGTCCTTCGCAGGCACCGATTTCTCCTACCTCAAGGAAGAATGCGAATTCGACCTCATCAAGAAAATGGAAAACTACCATCAGCTTCTGGCGGGCGCAGCCGTTGAAAGAGCACCGCAGCGCGTAGCCAAGTATGCTTACGAACTGGCAGCCCTCTTCCATCATTTCTACAGAGAATGCAGAATCCTCGGCGTCGATGCAAAGACCACCGAAGCACGCCTCGGCCTCATCACAGCCGTACAGTACGTCCTCGCGCATGCACTCGCCATCTTGGGCGTTTCTGCTCCTGAACATATGTAAAAATATATCCCGCCGTATTTCTTCCCATACGGGCCGGGAGTATAATAAAAGGAAGAAAATTCGATCGTTACTATCATTGAAAGAGGAGGTCTCATGACTAAATACATCTTCGTAACCGGCGGCGTCGTTTCATCTCTGGGCAAAGGCATCACGGCCGCTTCCCTCGGAAGATTACTCAAAAACAGAGGGTACAAAGTCACCATCCAGAAATTCGATCCATATATTAACATCGACCCCGGCACCATGAGCCCGTATCAGCACGGCGAAGTATTCGTCACTGACGACGGCGCCGAAACGGATCTCGACCTCGGCCACTATGAACGTTTCATCGACGAAAACCTCTCCAAGGCTTCCAACGTGACAACAGGCAAAGTCTACCAGTCCGTTATCAACAAAGAAAGAAAAGGCGAATACCTCGGATCCACCATCCAGGTCATCCCGCACATCACCAACGAAATCAAAGACAGAGTCCTCCGCGTCGGCCGCAATGACAATGCAGACATCGTCATCACCGAAATCGGCGGCACCGTCGGCGATATCGAATCCCTGCCATTCCTCGAAGCCATCCGTCAGGTCAAGAAGGACGTGCCGAACAGAAATGACGTACTCTACATCCACGTCACCCTCGTGCCATACATCGAAGCAGCAGACGAACTGAAATCCAAGCCGACCCAGCACTCCGTCAAGGAACTCCGCTCCATCGGCATCCAGCCGGACATCATCGTATGCCGCACCGTCAAGGCACTCCCGGAAGACATGAAGAGAAAGATCGCCCTCTTCTGCGACGTAGAACCAGATGCAGTCATCAACAACCTCACCGCATCCAGCATCTATGAAGTACCGCTTATGCTGAGAGACGAAGGACTCGACCGCATCGCCCTCGAAAAACTCGGCCTTGACGACAGCCCGTGCGACATGAAAGACTGGGAAGCCATGGTTTCCCGCATCCTTTCCGCTGACAAGACCGTCAACATCGCCCTCGTCGGCAAATACGTCGAACTCCACGACGCATACCTCTCCGTCGTCGAAGCCCTCTCCCATGCAGGCTTCAAGATAGGAAATAAGGTCAACATCCGCTGGGTCAACTCCGAAACCATCGAAGAAGAACAGCCCGATCTCCGTGAAGTCTTCAAAGACATCGACGGCATCGTCGTACCAGGAGGCTTCGGCAACCGCGGCGTAGAAGGCAAGATCGCCACCATCAAGTACGCACGCACCAACAAGATCCCGTTCCTCGGCCTCTGCCTCGGCATGCAGTGCGCCGTCATCGAATACGCAAGAGACGTATGCGGCATGAAAGACGCTAACTCCACCGAATTCGTACCGGATACACCATATCCGGTCATCGATCTCATGTCCGACCAGGAAGACGTCACCGAAAAAGGCGGCACCATGCGCCTCGGCATCTACCCGTGCAAACTCAAAGAAGGCACCAAGACAAGAGAACTCTACGGCAACCAGGAAATCGTCTATGAACGTCATCGTCATAGATGGGAAGTCTCCAACGCACTCCGCCCGGAACTCGAAAAAGCAGGCCTTATCGTATCCGGCACCAGCCCGGACGGCAGACTCGTTGAAACCATCGAACTCGCCGACCATCCATACTTCGAAGCAACCCAGGCACACCCGGAATTCAAATCCCGCCCGAACCGTCCGCATCCCCTCTTCCAGGGCCTCGTAGACGCAGCCGTTGCTCACAGAGATGAAAACAAATAATCAATGATAGAACGATAAATAAGGAAAAAGGAAAGGACATCCCGCGCGGGATGTCCTTTTTGCGTGTGAGGGGGCTGTTCCTCGAGCGAAGCGAGGTTTAAGGGTGTTGACCTTGCTCCGAAGGAGAAGGTCCGG